>Ga0315294_10004723_pt1 | contig 14897 bp, 13 predicted proteins | sample YL17G13_40_MG_FD_203626 | JGI IMG/M metagenome (GOLD analysis project Ga0315294, IMG submission 203626) | Sediment microbial communities from Yellowstone Lake, YNP, Wyoming, USA - YL17G13_40 | ecosystem: Environmental > Aquatic > Freshwater > Lake > Sediment | place: USA: Wyoming | collected... | reverse complement strand
TTCTTAGCTTGGCTATATTCTTATTGATCATATCATTATTTTCTGCGTGAAAACCGATAATTATACCTGTCTGGGCTACTTTTTCCATCAGCTCATATTGATCACCGGTATTTGGCGCAGTAAGCCCAATAAATTCTTTTTCTCTTCCCGGAAGCGCTTCGTGTAAAAAAGTTTTAAAGGCTACAATACCCGATTTTGAACAGGGAATGATATCATCCAAATGATCTGTACCTGCTGCTCCAAAAAAAGCAATATCAACCACCACCTCTTTGTCTGCAACATTCATCCTGTTTTTTACTATTTCGGGAGAATAGGGAGGGGGAGAGGCAAAAGGCATTTCAATGATGGTTGTAACCCCGCCTAAAGCTGCATCTTTTGAACCACTCTCAAAGGTTTCCCTTTCATCATGTCCTGGAGCTCTAATATGAACATGAGGATCTACTGTTCCGGGTAGTACCATTTTCCCTTCTGCATCAATAACCTTTTTCCCATTTAATTCTTCATTGCTTATGGTGGCAATGATTCCGTTTTTTATTCCAATATAACCATCTATTAATCTGCCATCTGTAAATATCTTATCTGACTTGACTACCATATCGAACTTATTCATATCTTCACCTCTAGATATTTTTTATCTTTTAGTTTATTTACACTCTCTTTTCTTAATAAAATCACTTTTGCCCTATATTAATAGTTTAATTTATTTCACATTTCTAAAATCTAAAATATAAGGCAAGGTATAACTAATATAATTTTTTGCTTTAATTTTCTTCTACATACATTTACAGATACTTACTACTTATCTTGCTTGTTTTTTACACCATATCTAATATGTAATTCCACCATCATTATTATAGCACTAACTACTCCATTTCAAACTCAAATTTATAGATCTATTTAAACCAAGATAAAGCCCGAAACATAAAACAAGTAAGGGTAAAGGCCTTCTTATCATTTTAATATTTTAGAATAAGCAAGACGAGTACAATCATCTTCTAAGCTAGCGCAGGTTATTTTAATACATCGTTCAATGATCTTATTTAAAAATTACGAGATATACTAATACTGCTTTGGTCGGGCCAAAAGACTTTAGCATAATGGTAGGACAAGACCAATTGGCAGGTTTTGTAACCTGCATAACATAGATTGCTATCTCTAACAATACTCATAATATTATCCTTTTAAAAAGAGTAAAAAGTGTAAACGCCACTTAAAAATAATACACTTGAATATATATTATACCTTATACTCTTTCAGTGAAGGATGAGCATATAGAGCCCGTTTTGATTGTTTAATGCCCGCTTCTACCATCGCCTCAGCGTATTTGAACGCTAACGAAGTGGGGTCAATGATCACAATGTTGAGCTCTTTGGCTGCTTTTTCAGCGTATCCGGCCATTCCCGCACACCCAAGAATAATCACTTCGGCACCGTCTTCTTCCACAGCCTGCTTGGCCACTTCCATGATACGCTTCTGTGCGAGATCCGGTTTTTCATCGGTTTCAGTTACCGTCATCCCCAATTCCCGGACCGACGCCAGGTTATTGGAAAGTTTATTGCGCCAGACATCATTGTATTTACTGGGAATCCTTTTTTTCATAGGCGTCAAAATAGTAAATTTATTCCCCAGCATGGAAGCCACATGTAATGAAGCTTCCTGTATCCCCACCACTAGAATATCCGAAATTTCTTTCATCGCCGCCAAACCGGGATCGGAAAAGCAGGCGATAATAACAGCATCATAGTTTTCCGCATTTGCTTTTTTTACCAGATCCATGCTGTAAAAGGCGGCCAGAGTCTCATCATAAGCCGATTCTATGGCCACAGGACCCTTATCGGGGCAGGTTACGGTCAGCTCCGTTTCCGGCCGCTTAATCACTTCCAAAGCTTTACGGATATGATTAGTCATATCCACTGAACTGTTGGGGTTGATTACCATGATTTTCATACAAGTTTCTCCTTTATTTTTACTTTCATCATCTCACGACCGGTATGAAAAGCTTTCAGGTTGATTTCCTTGAATTTTTCCGGTACGAATTTCTTAATCGCCTTTTCCCATATTTCCATATTGGTGTCCAAAAACGGAGTCAACGCTCCCAGCAGTATGACATTCATGGTTTTCACGCTTCCAATCTCCACCGCTTTGTTGGTGGCATTTATACTGTATATATTTTTAGCACTATCTTTCAGCGCTTTTTCAATCACATTATCCGCAGGGTATGTCGCAAGGCCACTGGATACTGTGACCGGAGATATTTTGTACTCATTGAAAACAATGGTGCTTCCCCGGTTAAGAAATTCTATTTGCCGCAGGGCTTCAATGGGTTCAAATGCTAGAAGGTAATCCACTTTACCTCTCATAGACATGGGCGCATCCACCTTCTCTCCCCACCGGATATGACTAATTACACTACCTCCGCGGATAGCCAACCCCAAAACATCAGTCTTTTTAACATCATAACCAGCCAGCATTCCTACCTCTGCCATGATATCACTTGCGAGAATCGTTCCTTGACCACCTACACCAGCTATAAGAAAATTGATATCTTTCATTCTACTAAACTCTCCTTTCCAGACTTGGGTGGTTCAATCGCCCCCGTAGGACATACCTGGGAACAGACACTACATCCATTACAAAGGGTTGGATCTATCTTAGCTTTAAACTTGCCGTTTTTCTCGTTTTTCACTATATCCATAGCCACCGCCGGACATCCCACCTCAAAACAAGCATGACAGGCAATACATTTTTCCCTATTTACGGTAAACGCCGGTTTTGGCTTTCTGGAAACAAAGATACATTCGCCCTTGGCAATCAGGACCGCCGTTCCGTCAAATTTAAGGCATTCTTCGAAACCCGCTTTCACTTCTTTTACCTTAAAAGCATTGACGGTAACCACCTTTTCTACCCCCATAGCCCGTACCAGAGGTTCAATCTCAATTTTTTTTGCCTTTCTATCCTTGGTTACACTCCAGTCGATACCCGGGTTATCTTGATGGCCGGTCATCGCGGTACTGCTGTTATCCATAATAACTACGACCCCGCGGCCGCCATTATGTACCATATTCACCAGAGGAGGCATTCCGGAATGGAAAAAGGTGGAGTCTCCGATGGTACATACTGCATTTTCCGGAATCTTCGCCAGGGAGATCCCGTGCAAAACGCCGATACTGGCTCCCATAGCTCCCATGGTATGCTGTGCGTTAAACGGAGGCATGCTACCAAGATTGTAGCAACCAATATCACCGGCTACAGGCACTTTCAGTTTGTTCATCACGTAAAAACTTGAACGGTGAGGACATCCGGGACAAAATACAGGAGAACGGGTGGGAAGACTATCAAGCAGTTTCCGATAGTTACTCTTAGGTACTTTCTCAGCTTTTATCAGCCCTGCCTTTACGGAAAGTTCTTTCATTCTGTCGGGAAGTAATTCATAGCAGGGAGGAAAAATATCTTTGCCCTGGGCGACTATGCCTAGCGCTTTGACCTGCTCTTCCAGAACGGGGTCGAGTTCTTCGATAATGATCAGCTGATCAACTTTGGAAGCAAAATCTTTGATTAGTTTTTTGGGAATAGGATTGATCATGCCCAGCTTTAAAATAGAAGCATTGGGAAAAACATCCCGAACATAGGTATGAACCACGCCGGCGGTAATGATACCTATTTTGGTATCTTTCCATTCGATTTTATTGAGATCTGAAGTTTCCAGCCATTCCTGGATATCTACGATCCTTTTTTCCACCTTTGTATGCATTTCTTTCGCATACATAGCAGTACAGTTATATTTCGGTATGTTACGAGGGAATTTGCCGACCTCTTTCGGGACCTCCGGCCGTTCTCCCAATTCCACTATGGTCTTGGAGTGAGAAACGCGCATTACTGTTCTGATAAGCACCGGGGTATCGAATTTTTCTGAAATCTCGATTCCCTTGATTACAAAATCTTTGGCTTCCTGGCTATCCCGGGGTTCCAAAGTTGGTATCTTTGCTAGTCTGGAATACCAACGGTTATCCTGTTCGTTCTGGGAACTGAACAGTCCGGGATCATCAGCCGTAACCACCACCAATCCCGCTTCAACTCCGGTATATACGGTATATAACAATGAATCCGACAAAACATTCATTCCTACTTGTTTCGTAGTAACCATGGACCGACGGCTGGAATATGCGGCACCTGCCGCGGCATCCATAGCTACCTTTTCATTGGTAGACCATTCAGAATAGATATCCTCATTGTATAACTCTCCAATAGTCTTAATTATTTCAGAACTTGGGGTTCCGGGATAACCGGTAACCACCTGAATACCAGCTTCATAGGCACCTCGTGCAAATGCCTCGTTTCCTGATAAAATTTCTTTCACACAAATACCCCCCATCTATTTACAAATCTTGTTTTAGAGAAACTAATGCATCCACCGCAATAACACCTTTTCCCTCCGGAAGAATTAACAACGGATTTATATCCAGTGCGTCGATTCGTCCTGCCAAGTCCACGGTCATCTCTCCCACTTTCACAATAACATCAATCAGAGCCTCGATATCGCCTTTGGGTTTACCCCGAAAACCATACAGAAGTTTACTTCCTTTGGTCGAATCAATCGCTCTGCGTACCTCTTCTCTTTCGAAAGGAGGAATCAAAAGGGTACGATCTTTAAAAATCTCCACCATAATTCCTCCCAAACCGAATACCACCGCCGGACCAAAGTAAGGATCCGATAAAACACCCACAATAGTTTCAGCAACCGGTTCCTCAATCATCCTGTAACACAGGACACCCTGCACTTTCGCCTTCGGATTGTACGCAGCGGCATTGCGGAGCAATTCGTCATAAGACTGCCCGGCTTCCGCTGTGGTTTTTATATTGAGCTTAACCACGCCTGCTTCCGTTTTATGTTGGATTTCTTTTGATATAAGTTTCATGACCAATGGATAACCAAATTCTTCGGCTTTCTTCAATGCTTCATCTCGTGAACGGCACAAATATTCCTTCGTAACAGGAATACCGTATTTAGCAAGAAGCTTTTTGCTTTCAAATTCGGTTAAAACCGCGTCGCCCTCCGGCAGCATTTTGTGGGCAGAGTCATTACGTTTTACCGTGAATACGGGCACCGGCTTACGCAGGAACTCAGCGTACTTTATAAGATTATTCACCGCAAGAAGTCCTTCCCGGGTACCCTGTAAAAGAGGAACATTACCTGTCTCCATGATATCACGAATTTCTTCATTAAAACCACTGGATTGGTTATTTAACATGATCACAGGTTTTTCCGTTTTTTTCGCCACTTCTACTGCCGCGTTGGCTACCACCTTATACTGGTCCACTTGCTGAGGGGACATTCCGCCAGGGACATCCTGGACGACTAAAATCATATCAGCTTGCTGTTGATCCACTGCGGTTTGAAGACAGGAAAGGTAGGTTTTTTCTATTCGACCGCTACCCCAGGCATCAAGAGGATTCGCTATGGTGCTAAAATCCGGTAGGATTTCCCGAAGCTTGGCCTTACCCTCTTTACTCCATGGAGGAAAGTTGATATTTAATGAGTCGCTCAAGTCTCCTATAAGGCTGATAACCCCGCCTGAAAGGGTCAGAGCGAAAACCTTTTTCCCTTTCGGTATTTTAGATTTTACCTTGGATAACAGCTCTGCGGTTTCAAACATTTCATCAAAGTCGTATACCCGAATGATTCCCAACTTCTCAAACAAGGCATTCTGAACATCATCCGAACCAGCCAGAGCACCAGTGTGGGTTATAGTGGCTCTCTGCGCTATAGCAGATTTTCCAACCTTGATCAGAACAATGGGTTTCCCTTTCTCTTTAGCTTTCCAGGCTACCTCAATCAGTTTATTGGGCCTACGAAACTGTTCGATAAAGGCCAATATTACATCAATTCTTTCATCATTTAACATGTAGTCCATACAGTCAATCGCATCTATCACCACTTCGTTCCCAGTGGTGCAAATCAGGCCAAATCCGAGACCCCTGCTGTTGTTAGCAACCGCAAGTCCCAGGTATCCGCTCTGGGTAACTATCCCGATATTGCCCCCTTTGATTTCCCTGGGAGCAGGGGCACTGAAAGTTCCAGTTTTATCGTTCGGATTGAGGTATCCTACACAATTCGGACCCAGGAAAAGCATATTGCTCTTCGCACACAAGTTGCGCAATTTGTTCTCCAACTCTTTCCCTTCCACCCCTGTCTCGCCGAAACCAGCAGCAAAGGCCCAAGCGGCTTTTACGCCTATGGCAACCGCCTCTTCCATAACCGATAGCACATTGTTTTTTTCCAACAAGATGGCCACCATGTCAACGGAAAAACCGGCTTCCTTGACCGCGGTAAGCGAGGGGAAACATTTTAACTCCAAAACCTTCTCATACTTCGGGTTTACGGGAATTATGTCTCCTTCAAACCCCAAAGCCCGCAAGTTTTCAATGACCTGCAATCCCGGTCCTGGTTTTTCGGAAGCTCCCACCACAGCCAGGAAGGCCGGTTTAAAAAGAGACGACAATCTCGATTGTTTCATATCTGTTTTCTCCATTAACCTTAACTTGAACTAGATCTCTAATATACCGGGGTCAACCACTTCATATATCGGGAATCTTCACCCAAGACAACTTGCTTATATAGAACCTGAATCTGGGAAGTGATTTTCCCCACCTTTCCGTCATTGACGACAATACGATCCACCGAGGCAACCGGTTTAATTTCCCAACCGGTTCCTACAAAAAACACTTCTTCGGCTAGATACAATTCCGTTCTGTCCACTACCCGCTCGATAAAAGGAATTTTGAGCACTTCTTCAACCAATACTTTTACCGTATCCCGGGTAACGCTTTCCAGAATGCCGCTGGTTATAGGCGGTGCAATGACCTTTCCATCCCGCACCAGAAGCAAACAAGCCCCCGGACCTTCGGTTACTTTACCGGCAGAATCCAGAAGAATCGGCCAATCATATCCGCCGGCCTGTGATTCCATGGCAGCCAAACGTCCGTTATGATAGTTTGAGAAGGCTTTCAACCGGGGAGGCATCACATTATCGGCAATTCGTACCCATGAAACTACTCCCACATTCAAGGACAGGGAAGGGTCCTGATAGGCTTGGAATGGCCAGGAATCGATAATAAGCTCAACCGGTTTACCCGGAACCGCCTGCAGCAGCTCACGGACCATTCCCTTCTGAAATATGTAAGGCCTGATATACACACTTCTTTTATACTTGTTTGCCTTTAGCAGCTCCAGTACCGCGTTATTGAGGTCGGTTACGCTGTAATCAAAAGCGAATCGCACCATTTTTATCGATTGAATAAAACGTTGCATATGTTCCTGAAGACGAAAAACATAGAGCTGTTCTTTTTTTTCGTTCCAGTACGCCTTGATTCCTTCAAAGACTCCCGCCACCGACGCATGGCCAACGGAATTTACATGTACCGTAGCATCTTTCCAGGGAATAATATCGCCGTTTCTCCAGATATAATCTGCAATCTCTTCAGTGTAAATAGCCATTTTTTTTTCACCCTCCTACCGTTTAATTAAAAATCGAGTAGGAGGTAGATAACTAATTTATCTACCTCCTCTCACACCACCGTACGTACCGTTCGGTATACTACGGTTCACAAAGCACTACGGATTTCTCCGTGGGATTTTCCTTTGGTTTGTGCCGGATACATACTCAGCTCTCCCTGAGTAGTCGGCAGCTGCACCGCTTTCTTTTCAGGGCAAACTCTTTATAGAGTTTTCCGCTTTCTTAATATGTCTCTGGAACTTGCCAAGTTAATCTTCCACTTCATGTTCAGCCCTTCACTTGCATTAACCAGCTAGTCATGACTTCTGCTGACTTCTGACATAACAATATATCAGACCTCTCTAGGTAAAAATAATAGCCTTCACCCCATATGCCTGCTACATTTAACATACAATCTTTTAGCAGTGTTGGATTTTGTTTTGATTAGTAAACTCATCCAGAAGGTTATTCTACTCTTTCAATTTTCATTAACTTTTTTCCTTCACTCTGACAGTTGGCACAAATTTCAGCGAATTCTTGAAGATTCTCCACGATGCATCCAAAATGGTTACTTGGCCTCCAGCCCATAGGAAGAAAGATACGAATATCTCTTCCGTAAAAAATTCCGAAATCATAAACCGGGTGTGGAACTCCCTGCCATTGATATGGATAGTAGGCATTCCAGATAAGGTCACCAGGCACTGGAAATACTATCTGATTCTCCGGGGGTATATTTAACGCTTTTTCATTATCCAACTTCTGATATGAAATTGGAAAGGACAATTCTCTGCCGGTAAACATTGCATGGATTGCATAGTTTTCCAAGGGGGTTTCTACAGCATCCCAAAGCAATTTACATGTTTGAGGAGCCTTGTCCTCGAGTAAAATGGCTACCGCCCAAACATTTTCTTTTAGAAAAGTAATCTTTATTTTTTTCAACTTTGCTCCTCCCTGTAAATTATTTATCTTACGGGCTTAATCGTTAAGTCCAAGGAGACTTCCAGGATTTGTACTGCTTACCATACGTATCTCTTCTTCACTTAATCCCATATCAAGCAGACAAGCTATAAATTCACGCATACCTTCTACCGGTGTTGGCAGCGTATATACTCCAAAATCTGTTCCGATAATAAAGTGTTCTGACCCAAATTTCCTGATTTGTGCAGCTACTCCCGCAACACCCTTACTGGTTGTCCCTTTAAGACCTTCATCCATAGCCATGTATTCTTCTTCAACATAATAATGAGTTTTGGGAATTGTAGTGGTATGTGTATGGGCAGCTAATAAGCGTTCCACGTACGCACCGGATGTTATAACTTTTTCTATTTCAACATCAGGCATGTTTTCTATAACGGCATTGGAGACAACAACCTTTTTAATTCCAAATTCTTTACTTAATTCAATTAATCTAAATGCTTCTTCGTTGGAAACATGTCCTGTAACAAGATAAATCTGTGGGTTCTCAGCTATAATTTCTAGTATTTCAATAAGTTCAGTTCCGGGCTTACTCTGGGGAATTCTGATACAACGCTCCAATTCTTCTTTTACAAATTTGGGATACTTTTCCCTTAAGGTGACCCACTTTCCATCTTCATAGCGCCCTTCCTTATAAGCCTGGTAATAAGTGGAGTGTGCTCCAAAGCTAACATAGCGTGCTCCTGATCCATAGTACACAGCAGTTTTAACCGCTCTCGGATTCATCCCTCCATAGACAGTATTCAATATTATTCCACCATACGTAGTAAATCCTTCAACAACTTGATTAACTATCCATGATGTCCCCACAGACATATTAAAAACATCCATGTAAACAATACCCCTCATGCCTGCTCCCTTTGCTTCAATAGCCGCGCCAACAGGATCAACACTCCTTGGACTGCTTATAAGATGGGGACCGGCATGGACATGTATATCAATTGTCCCCTTTAATAATTCTTCACTTTTTTTACGTGAACGAGAAAATTTCCAACTTGTATTATCCATCATAAAATTCCACTCCTTTAAATTTTTTTAGATTTGTGATTTAATAATTTTTTTCAATCAAGTTATTTATAATCTTGTTATTCTCCCTCCTTCCTTTCAAAATTCTTAACAATTGGAGGCATTATAATAAATTGCGCAATTTCTTAGTAGCCTCATAATCAATATTTCCAGATTCTGCAATGACAACTCCGTATTCTTTTTGCGCATGTTCTTGAGAAATATATTCATTTACATAATCATTCAAAACTCTATCGGGTTCACGTTCATATGGATCTCCATATCCACCGCCTCCACCTGAGTATGTCGGTACTTTCCACCCTTTTCTGAGTTGGAAACCATTAGTTTTTAGTAATTCTGCTTTTTTTTCACCAAAATTATCTTTTACTATTATTATTGGAGGTTTAGCACTCTTTCCTCCTTTAACACCCAAAGCAGGTAATTTAAATCTTTCAAACCAAGTACATAAGAAAATTTTATTCATTAATAGCTCATATTCTCTCGTAACTCCTAATCCCCACTATTTTTGCCAAGACCGCCTGAATCAGAACTAACTTCATATCATTTTCAAGGAATATTAGACCAATGGCAGATAACTATAATCATGCTTATGACCATCAGGCTTTTGATTTATTTTTTTACCAGTAAAGTATTAAAAAAAACATATTTAAAAACCAATACTAACTTAAACTAATTCAGTGAGTAGAAAAACATTGTAATTTAGCACTTATTTAAAAGTAAGCAATTTTTTAGGGTTTTCAATTAATATTGTATTTATTTGCTCACTTTTCATGCCTTTATCTTTCATTAATGGTAAGACATTTCGTAAAATAGAATCATAATCATTGGTTACGTCTTTATATAAGGTTAATACAATAAGCTCAAATTAAATAAAACCCACCCCTAAATGGATCGAGGCCCGAAAAGAACAAACTGCTCATACCGATAATATATGCAGAAGCTGTAACCTGTGGAATTATAGCAGGAATTTCGCTATTTTCCAGCTGTTTTATTACCTTCCCTTTAAAGGTGGTTCCTAAAATACCTTCATTTATAAAAACTTGATTTATATCTAATTGATTATTAAAAAATAAACTAGTCATCCTGGCACAAGTACCAGTACCACAAGGAGAACGATCAACCTTTCCCTTTCCCGAAACAACAATATTTTTTGCATCAGCTTCTGAATGTATTGGTTCCCCGTAGATGCTTACTTGTTCAACTTTCTTTTTCCCTAAATGCTGTACAGTTAATTGTTCATTACAAATATCCCTAACTTTCAAACCAATGTCAATAAGCTTATGGACATTATCTTTAACAACTTTTATGCCAAACTGTTGGGCATCAACTAATGCAAACATATTACCTGAGTAAACAACATCAACCAAATAATCTTTTCCTTCTATATTTATATTGGCTGATTTTAATAATAAGCTTGATGGTACATTTTCTATGGTAACCGATTGTACCGTATTTCCATCAAAATCCGCCTGTGCTCTAACAAGCCCAGCAGCAGTCTCGATAAGTACGTCTGTCACTGGTTTTTTCCCTATTATCATTCCAGATTCAATCAATACGGTTACTGTTCCAACAGTAGCATGGATACACATGTCTGGATAACTGCTGGCATCCATAAATATAAGTCCAATATGAGCATCTTTATGGACAGGTTCCGTAAGCATAGAAACAAACATACCGCTATGTCCCCTTGGTTCCAAAAGTACACCAGTTCGAATATGATCAAAGTTTTTAGCAAAATAATCTCGTTTTTCTGCCACACTATTACCAGCTAAGTCCGGGATACCACTAACAATTACACGTGTTGGCTCACCCATGGTATGTGAATCAATTACTTGAACTACATTATTAATTATCATTTCGAATTAACCACCTTTCTAAGTTCATTAGATAAAACGCCAATTTATATAAATCTAATTTATTTCATAATGAGATTAGGTAAAAACATTACTAAAGCAGGCCAAAAGGTAAGAAACATTCTGGACAAGAACCTATCTTCTCATCGTAAGCTTGAAGCATGATATTTTGGCTAGCCATAGCAACATCCATTATCGATAATACATCCACATCCCTACCGAGTTCCCCGCCCTTCTCATAAGCAAGCTTCTTATCCTGACAGACCTCAATTAAAGCACTGGGGATCCCTAATCTTCCCAGACTTACTGCTTTTATCTTTTGAATCCGATTGCGATTGGTAATAATTATAAACACCTAGATTTGCGTATTTCCTCCTGTAGGAGCCCATACTCCTGCCTCCACGAGTTTCTGTAAAATCTTCTTCTCTATCGAACAATTTTCAAATTTCCGAATGCTTCATCGTCCTTTAATTGCCTCAAAGATTCTCATTCCTATCTCCTCTCACTTAATTCTTTGAAGATATACTGAATTAGATTTACTGCTTTCTCCATATCTGCTACGGCTATATTCTCCTCTTTAGTATGTATCGCTTTTGCTCCCATCCCTATAACCACTGTCTCGATACCTTTCTTATTGTAGTTAGAAGCATCGGTGCCTCCGAAGATAATCTTTACATTTGGTTTTAAACCTACACTACTCGCTGCTCTCTTGGCAACTTTTACTACTTCGGCATCCTCTGAAATGTGGGAAGCTTTCATGCTTAGTTCAATTTTAACCTCTGCCTGAGCTCCTACAGCCTTAGCCGCAGTGAGAAACACTTCCCTAATTAAGTTGCTCTGGCGAAGACATTTCTCATGAGATTGGCTTCGACATTCAATCTCGACATATGTTTTCTCTGGAACGATATTGGATCCTTGACCACCTTTGATAATTCCAACATTTAGGTTTGTCTCCTCATCAATCCAACCTTCTTTCAACATTGAAATTGCGTATGATGCAGCTTTAATTGATGATATACCCTTTTCTGGTTCCTCCCCGGAATGAGCTGCCTTTCCTGTAATATCTACAACGATAAACATAAGGGATGGTCCACCAATGACAATATTCTCCATTTTACCATCAATTACAAACCCTCTCTTCGATTCAAGTAAAGATGCATCAATGTTTTTAGAGCCTTTGAGACCAATTTCTTCTTCTCTTGAAACTACAATCTCCAAAGGAGGATGTTGCTCAGCTGTTCTGATCGCTTCGAAGAGTTCTGCAATACCAGCCTTATCGTCCGCACCTAAAATGGTTTCTCCTTTGGAACGGATTATCCCATTCTTTAAAATAGGTTCAATATTTTTACCTGGTTTAACGGTATCGGCATGAACACCAAAGAGAACAAATTCTTTGGCAATGGTATTTTTGGCAGGAATCTTTGCTATAAGATTACCATAATTATCAGTGCTACATTTTGCTTTAAGCTGCTTTGTAAAAAGGTCTTTGAGGTATAAAATAAATTCCTTTTCCTCACCTGATTCACTACTAATGCGAACCATCTTAAAGAAAATATTGATCAATTCTTTACTCATTAGTCTATCCTTTCTTATTATTTTAAAGCCTACAACAAAATATCAGGTCTAAAGTTCCTCTAGTGAAATTCCCCAGCGGGAGCTAGGGGCATCTTAAACCTATGGCAATGTTAATTGTAGTTGCCCTTTGTCTTCTTTTTCTTGATGCTCAACGTAGTCGAGAATTTCTTTTTCATTCAAGCCTATACACGATACACAGTATCCTCTCGACCAGATACCGCCTTCCCTTGCATAGGTTTTTTGCATAAAAGGAAATTTCGCCCTGAGCTTTTTTGCCGACTGTGTTTTGATAAACTGAATTGCATCGGCAACTGCAATTCTTGGAGGTATCACGACTACCATGTGAGCATGATCCTCTGGTACATTAAGCTTTACTACCTCGATATCGGGATCAAGTTCTGGGATAGGCGAGAGTATTTTCTCCGTATATTCTTTTACTCCTTTTCAATTTACAAAGATTTTTCTCCGATATCTCGGTATCCAGACGAGATGGTATTCCGTTTTTGTAGATAGCATGTGCACTTTTTCGAAATCTCGTACTTCATTATACCAAATGCCATCTCGTCTGGATAGCCACTACATTACCAGACAGAAGTCTGGTGTTTTATATGGTTCAATAATTAAGATATTTGAGGGGAAATTCCGAAGGAATACTCCCTCCTTATAATATCAAAATTGAGCCTTCGTTTCTGAAATTATGATGATAAAATACAAACAATTTCCTTTTTTACATTATTATCATTTTTCATTCAAACAAGATTCTATAAATTTTTAAATGTTGAATCATAATTTTTTTAGCATCTTCGGAATTTCTTTCTTTGATAACTTCTAACAAATTAGCCGTAGTTAACATTGTCTGATCCTTTGTTTTTTTCGTAAAATCCATAATTTTACTGGTTTTTCGATGTAGCAATTCCCCAAAAATCGTCATTAAAATATCCATTAATTCATTATGTGTAGCTTTAGCAATAGATAAATATAATTCTAAATATTTTATTACGAATAATCTTATACTCTTAGCATTTTTAATTTTAGATCGAGCAGGAGGTAGAGGTTGTATGACAAATAAAAGTCTACCGTCCGCAGAGTAGAACGATGGCGCGAATAGTTTAGGTTAAGCATATCTGTTACTATCCCTTTCAGTTGACAGTGCCTCACTAACCTAACCTTGCTCCGTTTCCATCGTCCCCTCTAAAATTCCGTGCGTAGACATTTCACACTACACGGCTTCAAACGATAATTCTTCTCAATGCCTTCCTGCTTAACACAGTTTACATTGAGCATATCTACTTTAGTATTGTTTCCTTCCTTATTCCAGTTCTGAGTCTGGAGGAAGTGTCCCCAAGTAGAACTTATCGTCCAGAGCCCCTTTGCTCTGCTTCCATTACAGAAGCTTCACAGCTACTATGGGCTCATCCGAGAATCCTATCCGCCTGCTAAACTTCGTTTATTTTAACTTATATCAGCGGCCCTTATTGAATAGGATTTTCCCAACTTTGATATCTGACCTTTTCTGAGACGCCTTGGCCCGTTATATCCGCAGGAGCACCCGATTCCATATCCGTTTATATGAATCAGATGTATTAGCCTTCCCTACGCGAGGAATAAAGGTCGGCCTCCTGAACACTCTTGCAAACGACTTCCCGCAAGCGGTTCATGTCACGGTAGGACAGCCAGTTACCTGACTGCCCCCGCACAGATCCCAGCGTGCGGAACTACCGCACTGGGCTCTTCAGAGATACTCGCTTCCGTAAAAGACACATTAGTATTGCCATCTTTGCTATTCCCTGCAGGGAGGTTTGCATTTGTTATCCAGTCCAACCGTCTGGCAAATGTTATCCTTTGCAGTCTACGTATTCTGTCAGCCCCTTCCTCTATTTCATAGAGTGTAGAGTCGGAAGAGGTCGGCTTTCACCTTCCTCTGTCCGCTCAATCAATCGGTACATACAGTTTTCCCGTATACCGCTTTCCGATA
>Ga0315294_10004722_pt1 | contig 14897 bp, 16 predicted proteins | sample YL17G13_40_MG_FD_203626 | JGI IMG/M metagenome (GOLD analysis project Ga0315294, IMG submission 203626) | Sediment microbial communities from Yellowstone Lake, YNP, Wyoming, USA - YL17G13_40 | ecosystem: Environmental > Aquatic > Freshwater > Lake > Sediment | place: USA: Wyoming | collected... | reverse complement strand
GATGCGGGCCGCTGCCCGACGACCGCCACAGCGCCTTGCCCCAGAGCGTCTCCAATAAAGGCGTGGCCGTCCACGTCCACCCCGGCGATGGCCACAAAGAGACTCCCCGGCTGCACCTGGCGCGAGTCGCACACCACGCCCGTCACCTCGGGATCGGAGGACGTGCTTCGCTGGGGTCCAACCGTTTCGTGGGCCAGGTCTGCCAACAGAGCCGAAAGCTTCATGACCGGTTCACCATCTGTCTGCGAAGGTAACGCACTCTAGATCAGGTCGTCTCATCATCTCCACCGTCCTTTTCCTGCGAAATCCGGGTTGCGGCGACTTGCAGCCGTGTAGCGCAACCATGTCAAGTATAGCGCAGGCTGGGCCGGCGTCAAATCAAAGGCAGCACGAAGCGACGCAGAGCCGCGGCCATGCCGTCCTCTTCCACCGTGGGGGCGATCCAATCCGCCGCAGCCCTGGCCCTGGGCGTGGCGTTGCCCATGGCCACGCCACAGGCGGCCCATTCGATCATGTCAACGTCGTTGTCGCCATCGCCGATGGCCAAGGTTTCCTCGCGCTTCACGCCGAGACGGTCCGCCACTCGGGCCAGGGCGGCCGCCTTGGAGATGCCGGGCAGGACCACTTCGATCACGCGCGGACTAGAGGCCATCACACGCGCCTGGTCACCCAGGTGCTCCTGCAAGCGGGCAATCACCGCAGGCATGCCCTCCAACGAGGCGGGCAGGACGATCAGCTTGTGCGGCGGGCTCGTCAGTTCAGCGATGGGATCCGTGACCTGGCGCACGATGGCCCCATCGCGGCGCAGTACCGCACCCGGCTCGGCGGGCCGGTATTCGAGCATGGTCTCCAGGTCATCCAGGTAGACCCAAACCTCTAGCTCCTGCTGCTGGCACCAGCGCACGATGTCGCGCGCCATGGGCAAGGGCATCGGCCGGACGTAGAGCACCTCGCGCGTGGACGGCTCGACGATCAGGCCGCCGTTGCAGCAGACCAGCGGTGCATTGATCACCACCTGGTCGAGGAACGGCTTGAGCAATTGAAAGCCGCGGCCACTGGAAACCGTGATCCAACGGCCGGCGTCCACCACGGCCTGCATGGCCTCGCGCACGGCGGGACGGACAATGTGCTCAAAGGTCATGGTCGTGCCATCCAGGTCACAGAAGACGAGACGATACATGCGGGTGTGCTCCTTGGGTTCTCATGCTTTGACTCAGATTATATGCCGGCCACCGCATCCCGACAAGAATCCTCTGGAACGTCGTAACCATGACATTCCGATGCGCTGGACCGACACGTGACCTTCCCCAAGGCGCCTGCCCTGCACTGGCCGCCGTATCCTGTGATGACCTTGGACGCCCATCGGTTTTGCGCTATAATCCGCTCCAGACAACCCAACTCCCACCGAGGAGGCACAGCCATGCTGGCCAAGGTCACGAGTTTCGCGCTCATCGGCCTGGAGGGCGCGGCCGTCGAGGTCGAGGTGGACATCTCGCAGGGACTCAGCAGCTTTGTCATCGTGGGCCTGCCCGACGCAGCGATCCAGGAATCCCGCGAGCGTGTCCGCGCGGCGATCAAGAACTCGGGATGCTCCTTCCCCGGCCAGCGCATCACCGTGAATCTGGCCCCGGCCGACCTGCGCAAGGAAGGCCCTGCCTACGACCTGCCCATCGCCGTGGGCATCATCGCGGCCTCCGGCCAGATCTGGCCCGACCTGGATTCCTCGGTGTTCGTGGGAGAGCTATCGCTAGATGGCGGCGTGCGCCACACCCCGGGCGTGCTGCCCATGATGAGCGTGGCCAAGCAGCAGGGCTATAAACGTGCCTACGTGCCAGTCGAAGACGCATCCGAGGCGGCGCTCGTGTCCGGCGTGGAGATCATCCCCGTGACCAACCTGAGCGAGCTGGTGGGCCACCTGCAGGACCTGAAGCCCATCCCTCCCTTCCAGTGCCAGTTCAACTTTGACTTGCTGGACCAGCCGCGCTATGGCACAGACTTTTGCGACGTCAAGGGTCAGGAGCACGTCAAGCGCGCGCTGGAGGTGGCCGCCGCCGGCGCGCACTGCGTCCTGATGTCCGGACCGCCCGGCGCGGGCAAGACCTTGCTGGCGCGCGCCCTGCCATCCATCTTGCCCAAGCTCACCGTTGACGAGGCGCTTGACATCACCAAGGTCTACTCCGTCAGCGGGATGCTACCCGCCGACCAGCCTCTCGTCACCGAACGCCCCTTCCGCGCGCCGCACCACACCATCAGCCATGCCGGACTGGTGGGCGGCGGGCATTGGCCGCGACCCGGGGAGATCTCGCTGGCGCACCGCGGCGTGCTCTTCCTGGACGAGCTGCCCGAGTTCAACCAGCACGTGCTGGAGGTGATGCGCCAGCCGCTGGAGGACAAGATCGTGACCATCAGCCGCGCCACGGGCAGCCTGACCTTCCCCGCCAACTTTATGCTCGTCGCCGCCATGAACCCCTGCCCCTGCGGATACTATGGCGACCCGGTCAAGGAGTGCACGTGCAGCCCCATGATGATCAACCGCTACCGCAAGCGCCTTTCCGGTCCACTGCTCGACCGCATCGACATCCATGTCGAAGTGCCGCGCGTCGAGTACGACAAGCTGACCGACGAGCGCCTGGGCGAGCCCAGCGCCAACATCCGCGAGCGCATCGAACGGGCGCGGGAGATCCAGCGGCGGCGCTTTGGCGGGGCATTGGGCGGCGCGCGCGGCGACCTGCCCCTGCTGTGCAACGCCGACATGGGCCCGGCCCAGGTGCGCGAGTACTGCAAGCTGGACGACGCCGGCAAGAGCCTGGTGCGCTCGGCCATGCAGCAACTGGGCATGAGCGCCCGCGCCTTTCATCGCATCCTCAAACTGGCACGCACGATTGCGGACCTGGAGGGTGTGGCGGAGACCAAGACGCACCATCTGGCGGAGGCGATTCAGTATCGGCCGCGCAGACAGGCGTAACTGCCCTGGGTGGTGGAAGCCCCCCCAGGGGGGTTGCAGGCAGGGCCAAGTTACTCCGTCACGGACATTCAAGGGGGAGCCCAATGATGACCAAAGACAGACAGGATAGACCGTACCCCAGATGGCTATGGCCAGCGCTCGCCGCACTGGCCTGCGTCATGGCAGTCATGGCGATGGGTGGATGGCTCCGACCGCCGGTGCGCGCCGAGCCACGGGGTGAGGCACCGGCCAGCCCCAACGTCGCCAAAGGGACCGTGGTCAATGCCGTGGACAACGATCCCGCCAACCACCTGTGGGAGTGTGATACGAGACGCGTCCCCTTTGGCGATGAGCAGGTCGACAGACTGCGCTGCTTGTCGTTTCACTACAAGGTCCCGTCCGGTGGCGTGCGCAGCGCCACACTGCACGTCGCCGTCAAGCCCCTCGGCGCTGAGCAAGACACGGACTCTCTCGTGGCGGCAGTCGGGCAGTCCTACCCAGACTGCAGTTGGGCTGCCGGCAAGATGCCAGGCTGCGTCGCCCTTCACGGCGGGTTCAAGGGAGACGAGACCAGCCTGGACCTGGATTTGCTGAACATCGCATGCGACCCCAGCGTCCAGGCAAGCGCGGAGGCGCAAGAGTCGCTCCGAGCGCAACTGCAGACCGGGGTGCTGCACGTGATGCTGCAGGATGATACCGCCGTACTCGGCGCGCAACTGGTGCTGAACGGCGGGCCGCTCACCTTTCCCTGCGGCACATCGGCGCGACCCAACGCCGGACAGCCGCCTTCTACGAGCCAGGAGAATCCGCCCTCTTCGTCTTTCGAGCGGCTGGTGACCGGCAGCTCCTCGCCACCTCCACCTGATCCGGTCGCCGTGGGCGTGGCAGCGGCGGCCGGACTGGTTCCGCTGGCGCTCTTCGCGTTGCTCAACTCGCTGCTCAGTCGCGGCGTGAGTGATGCCGCCGCGTCCGTGGCAGGTGCAGCGTCGAGAGCCGCTGGCTCCCACGCCGCTTCCGGCGCAGCGGCTAGCGGTTCTGGAACAGCGGCCAGACCACCTGAAGTCAAAGGAGACACGCCCCAGTCAGCGACGGAGGCAACTCCCCGGACCGGTACTGTGCGAGAGGCAGGTATGCGACAGGACCAGCCGGGGCCGGCGGCGCAAGCCGGCTCATGCCAGCAGGCGCCAACGGCCACACAAGCAGGGCCGCGTTCGGCCTCACCCGCCCAGGAAACGTCCGTGGCCCGGCCCAAGCTTGGGCCCAAAGAAGACGAGAGGCTGCAAGACACATTGGACAAGCTCAAGGACAAACTGGAAGGGCTCGCCGAGCCCGAGCCAGAAGAGAATTGGAAGTGCGCCATCTGCGGTCGCACCAACCGGGCGCAGCACAAGTACTGCGTCTACTGCGGCACCCGCCACGCAGGGGGAGGCTGAGATGAGCATCGTGTTTCGGCTGATTACCCTCGTCAGCGGCGTCGCCAGCGCCTGGACGCTGGTCAAGACCATTCGCAAGATGCGCGAGGAGACGCGCATGTCCAGGCTCACGCCCATCGTTGCCATCGGCGCAACCCTTCTGACCACACTGCTCTATCTCTTCCTGAGCGGTGCGGCAGTGAACTGGCTGCTGGTGCTGCCGCTCCTGGCTCTGGGCTTTTCCATTGGGCTGGCCGAAGGGCAGTTTACGCGTCTGTACTACCGCAGCGCCACCCTGGTGGGCAAGCGCAGCGTCGGCTACCTGGTCCTGTGGGGCATGGCGTACCTCTTGACCATGGCCCTGGCCCAGTGGGGCGATGCCGGGCTACATGCCGTTGGTGTCTTGACCATGCTGTTCGGCCTGGGCATGGCGGTGGGATCGAACTATGTCTTGCTGCGGAAGCAGAACCGTCTCAGACAAGCTGGAAGCGCGTGAGGCAGTGGTCCAAGCCGCAAGGTGCCCGTCCTGTGCAACGCAGGCACATCTGCACTTGCCCAGTCCCCGCAGCCTCGTCCCGTCGAGCGGGCCGTCTCGCCCCGGCGGGCCGGGTCTCGCGGCCCGAACGGGGATGAACGATCAAGCGAGGCGAACGGCGCAGCGGACCGTTCGTCTCGCGCAGCGAAGCGGAGACGAGAGTGGGGCGGCGCAGGCGAGCTCGCGGCCCCCGTCTCGGGCCGGCGCCCCCGTCTCGGGCCGGCGTCCCGCCGCCCGACGGGACGAACGGCCTCGCGGGGCGAACGGCCGAACGGGGTGCAAGGGTGGGCCCGTTTTGGGTGCGAGTACTGCCGGCTGGACGACGCCGGCAAGAGCCTGCTCAAGGCCCGCCATCGGTTTGGCGGGAGTGCGGTCGGCCCCGCAGAGCGGGGCGCAAGCAGCCATGCAGCAACTGGGCATGAGGGCCGGCGCCTTCCACGGCACTGCGCATCCTCAAGCTGGCACGCATTACTGCGGACCTGGAGGGTGCGCCGGGGATCAAGACGCGCCATCTAGCGGAAGCCATTCAGCACCGACCGCGTCGTCAGTTCGATCACTGCTGCTCGGGGTGCGGTTGCCATGAAAGAAGGCGTACCCCCGAAGCGACCGAGGGGAGTCCCCGGAGCAAAGCGGGGTAGGGCGCAGCGGAAGGGGTGGTGGAGGCGATCCAGTAGAGGCCACGGAGACAGGTCTAATCGCTGCTGGTTATGGTGGAATCCTGTAACGCCTGATTCAGGCAGCCTAGGTCTGTTCGGCCGGGAGAGGGTAGTGCTTAAGCCGTATGGCCTCACGAGTCTGGCCCAGCAGTTTCTGGGGCTTTGTGCCATTGTGGCACCTCTTGAAGCTTGACACGTAGACGCTATTGAGTATAATAGGTCAAGGAGACAGATGTTTGCGTTTGAAGCTCGGCTTGTAACGGTTTCTGCATAGACACCCTTATGCGGAAGAATTTCATTAATAGCCACCATTGGGTGCCCAAAGCGCCAAACTGGCCGAAAGGGGTAACACCATGTCACGGAGATGGCTACAGCGAGAAAGTATACACGCAGTTCATAAACGTGACCTTGAATCTGTTCTGCGGGACCTTGGATTGCTTGAGAACCTTCAAGCGGGTTTGATGTCCTGTGTTATATGCGGTAACCCTCTAACGATAGACTCTGTCCAGTGCTTATTCCTGCGAGAAGACCAAATCGGGATGTGTTGTACCAATACCGAATGCTACCAAACCGTCCTTTCACTGAAGGAGATCGACAACCAATGAATGGCATGGTTAGTCACTTGCTGTCATTTCTGGGTGGTGCAGGCGCTGTTGGCGCAGTAGTTCTTTGGGGTTTGAGAAATCTCGATAAACTCGAGCGTCTGGTGGCCTGGTTCTACCGCACATTCTCGTGGATGTGCCGAAAGTGGGAGTACGGGAATGTGGCCTCCAATGTTCAAACAGCAGTGAATACTGTCGGAGAGGCTCTTACCAAGGAAGCTGGAGATGTGCTGCCCCACGCAATGAAGATCGAATGGGCCAGGACTGCACAGACTGTTGAGGCATTCTTGCGAAACGGGGAAATCATTGTGACAATGGACTACTCTCCCAACCGGGACCGAAATCTCGTGGTGGGTACTCTCGCTTATTTGGGAAAGGGCCTGCTGCCTCGGGCACGCCCATATGTTGACAGGGTGCTGATGACAGCTATTGATTTCACGGTTGCGAAACGTATATTTACTTCCGCCAGGCAGCGCCAGTTAGCCGTGCAGTTCTTTTTCGACAGTTATTTGCAGCCAGAAATGGAAAAGGAGTCCCAACTGCGCGATGACTGTACGGTTCTAGACAGATTGCAGGAAGCCGGGTTCTTTTCGCGGGTTCTCTTGCCACAGCTACACCGTATGGGCAACGAAGCTTTTCCTGCTACTCCTACTGAAGCTACGTGGAGAGAAAGCCGTGACTTCTCCAAGTTTTTGGAGGGAATTGTGACCAAGGCGAAGGGTGAAGATGTGGCAGGAGGCTTGACGTTTGCTCGTTCCCGGATTCGAGCAAGCGTAATGTTGGTGGCACGGAAGGAAACCAAGGCGTGGGGCACGTGGCCCTATGCGCGAAGGGTTGAGATAGAACTCGATAGGGGAGTGGACTACCTGTACATCTGTGCTAGGGGGCCAGACAATATAAGCTTAGCTGAAGAAATAGCAAATGAGCAGGAAAGAGATGGTAGATTAGAGGTTCTTCAGCAGCATAGGTTCTTGCAGACAATAGATGGCAAGGAATACGGGGTCGTATGTATAGCGTGCGCGCTGAAACTGCTAATGCGGTCTAGGGCAGCGTGTGAGCCATCCAGCACGGTCTATCGCCTCCTCGAAGAGTACATTGAGGAACTACAGAATGGGCAGATAGAGGTAGTGGCACTGGCTAGGCAGCCTGGTGTTAGGTCCAAGGTTGCGGTTAGATCGCTAGTTGATGGTGTTGATCCACTTCGTTGTTGTACTGAACAGGCAAGGTTGGAGGCCGTGAAATCGGCTTTGGGCAACGAAGAGCTAGAGTTCATCCAATGGAGCAACGATCCCGAGTCACTGATAGTCGCTTCGCTAACTCCATTGGATCCGGGTCAAGTGCTGGAGGTACGGATTGATGTGGAGAAACGTGAGGCCACTGTGAAGGTTGATGGATGGAAGGCAAGACGCAAGGCACTGGGCCGTGGTGACCAGAATGTGAGCTGCGCTAGAGAACTGACAGGGTGGCAGATCACAGTCGTTGAGGGACTTCCTGCAGAGAAAGAGCCCACTGGATGATTCCGGTAAGAGCCTGCTGCGCGCGGCCATGTCGCAACTGGGTATGAGCGCCAGGGTCTTCCACCGCACTGCGAAGCGTCAAGGTGGCCCGTACCATCGCCGACCTGGAGGGTGCGGTGGAGATAAAGACGCATCATTTGGCTGAAGCCATTCAGTATCGTCCGCGGAGACAGCTTTGAGCATAAGCTTCGAAGACAATAGCAGGCCGGAAAGCGGAGCATCACCGCCTCGGGCTAGCTCTTACCAGTATTCAGCCACGTGCCCGATGTGGTAGGCAGCACACCAACGCAGCTTGGGCATCTGCCTCTTCTTCGGCCTAATGCTTTTCTTCGCATTAGCACTGCCGCTTCTGATCTGGTATCCGATGACCAGGACTAGCTATGCTCGGCTACGGCCCGAGTGGCAGAGCAGGAATCGTAACCTAGCTCACCGCCATTTTGCGGAGGGGGTATTGCGATGTTTGTGATCAATCAACCATGGGGTGGTCGCGGGCAGCGAATGGGAGACATAATCGTCCAGCTACTTGGAGAGGACGAACCACGCTTTGAGACCTTTCGCGTTTGCGTCGCGTTTGTGAAAGCTGGTGGAATACTGCATCTTGCACCTGCGCTGCAAGCATTTGTGGCCCGGGGTGGTCGGATAGAGATCGTGGCAGGCATAGATGAGGGCATCACGACGAGGCAAGCGCTCGAGCTCGTCATCAAGTACTCTACGATGGCATACGTGTTTCACAACCCTGTGGCGACCTTTCACCCGAAGGTGTATCTTTTTGAGGCACCATCGAAACAGGCGATAGCATTCATCGGTTCGAGCAATCTCACGTCTGGCGGGTTATACACAAACTACGAGGTAAACCTGGGCCTGGAATTTGACCTTACCGTAGCGGCAGACCAAGCGATGTACGGGAGTATCCTGGCCATCTTTCTGAATGCCATCGACGTGACTGCTGGGAACGCGAAGAGACTCGACGCAACCATGCTGGATAAATTGGTCCGTGCTCGGAAGTTAGGGGATGAAACGCGCCCGACCATCAGTCGTCGTCATCCAAGGAGACCTGCCGCGAGCGAGATCCTGCTATTTCCAAGAACATCTGTACTTCCTGCACCACGTGTTGATCCAGGCTTAGCTGCGCTGATTCCGAGGGTCAGATTAACAGGCGATGCAGAAGTGGACCAAGAAGCGATGACAGCATTGCAGCCGTCAGAAACGTTCGTGATGATATTGGGCCAGCGGGATACCCGTCAGATAGTAGGGTATTCACGGGACGTGTATATTCCACTGGCTGCGCGTGATTTCCACCCGCAGTTTTGGGGCTGGCCGGCACAGTTCAAGGTCGGCAGCGACACAACGGTCGGGAAATATCAAGAGCGGCGGATTGATATGCTCGTCCGACCAGCGACTGGACCAGTACAGGTAGTCGAAAATGTGCGACTGTACTACTATGACATTAAGGATGAGTTCCGCCTGAACTGTAGCCGGTTGATCGCAGGCGCTTGCTCAGGGGATCTTCTGGTAGTCCAAAAACCGCCGGTAGGTACAGTATTTGAAGGGCGCACCTACGAATTCGAAGCAGCCGTGATCCCCTCAAGACATCCAGCATACGAGGCTTTCGTCAAAGAGTGTCGCAGCCAAGTGAGTGGATCGCCCAAACGATGGGGGTACTCGTAGGCAACCCACCCTAAGCGCTGCTCACTTGCGGAAACAAAGGATCGTTTCCGACGCGACAGCGTTCTTCTTGAAGATGTCACGTGAGACAAGCATCTCCATAGGAATCGTTTGTTCGAGCTTGAGGCCGACAGACTGCCCTATCAAACCCAGTAGTCGAGCCGTCTCAATATCCACACGCTGACCACCAGCAATAGTATGGTTGTTGCCAATGACGACATAAGCGTGACCGCCAGGCTTGAGCAGTAGGACAATGTTGTGAAAGACCTGGCGCATGTCCAGGAAATAGCGCGAGAGTAGTGCAGGCAAGTTGCGGCGACGGAATCCAACCTGTTGAGATTCATTCAGGGTGTGGATGCGATCAATAACGGCTGTGACAGCACAAGGCAACTCCGCGCGCTGTTGTTGATAGTATGACCAGTATATGCGCCGGCGGCTTTCAGTGATTTCGCGATTGCCGATCATCTCATTGTCACGGTGGCGGTGGTCAGAGCGCGGCAAAAGACCCAGGTAACAAAGGCTGAGACGATCTGTGTCGAGATAGGGTAATGCCGTTGCATAAGGTGGTGAGGTGACAACGGCTGTGACCGCACCTTCAAGCTCGAGAAGCGACAAGTAGGCTGTTGCCAAGGTGCGCGCATCACCTTCAATGATCTGGACAGGCCCCGGTTCAAGAGTGCGTTCTTCGAAAAGAAACGCCAAGACAGTGCGCATCGTCCGGTCGAGTTCACTGGTAAACTCTGCGAGGGCGTCTATGTTGGCATCCGCTCGAATCTCCTTACGCACCCGTAGGTCGGCACCCTTCTGCCACGAAACAGATCGCAAGATGTTGCTCAAGCACAGACGGAACAAATCGCGGCAAGCCGGGTCACGGACAGCATGAACGGAGACGGCAATCGGATCAAGATCGGCCAGCACGCGTGGGGAGAACCAGGAAGACAGATAAATGCGATCCCTATCAGGCAGGTGTTCGAACCAGGGCAATGTGTCGTTAGCCAAGCGTGGGCTAAGTACATCAGTCTTCAGTCGCTCATATTCAGACAAAAGTAGATCAGGAGAAACCCTGAGAATGTCGCATTTGGCACGGCTCATCAGCACCGAGAGTGGGTTCACGTCTACCCCAAAAGCTATGCAGCCCAGCAAGGCTGCCTCGACAGGAGTAGTGCCGCTGCCGCACATCGGGTCCAGTACCACGTCGTCACGTCTGACGCCTGCGATGTTAAGTAGTGCTCGCGCCAGTTGGGGAAAGAACTTGCCACGGTATTCGTGTACACCGTGGGTACCATAGCGTAGGACACGACGGTTAGGGATAGGTATTGCTTTACCATCAAAAGGGAGCAGCGCTTGCAGACGGGCAGGAGAGATGCCGTTGCGGACGACGTTGACCGTAGCCTCCCGCCGAATCTGGCGGGTGTAACGCCCATTGGTTGCTGCGGCCGGGCCAACGGTTTCCCAATAGGTCAGCGTGTCGGCTAGATAGTCAAGTGACTGAGAAGTTCTGACGCTGTAGACGATTGGCTCATATAGCAAACCAGGTACGGGCAGGGGAACCGCACCAGCGACGGACTCGAGCTCCATCAAAGCCAATTGTCGCTCGAATGGCTGAATGTAGGCTTTTATCCTGCACAGCAGTTCTTGCATCACCTAGGCCTCCACGTCTCTGAAGATGACGATATGTTCGTTCTTGATCTTGCCGATGGCTGGATTAAAAGACTTCTTGTTATCTTGCAGGCGACGCGTTAAGTTGGCTTCGACCTTATAGCCCAATTCCGTGGCAACCTGGCTCAGAAGGTTATCGTTATGAATGACCTGCCCTTTGAGCACAGAATTGCCCAGTACAAAACAAACATAACCACCAGGGCGCAGACAGCCACGTAACCAGGCGAGAGTCTGCCGAAGCTCGGCACGAAATGTTTCAGCCGTTGCAGCACCATTCTTTTTGCTATACTTTCTATGACTGCCAATCTCAACTCGTTTGAAAGTAGGTTGGTCCATGTCCAGCCAAAGCATCCGGGTGCGATGATAGAGGTGGTAACTGTAAGCGTTGGGATACGGTGGTGAACAGACGACAAGATCCACAGGGCCAACTTGTGGTCCATCGAGAACGTTGGCGTGGATCACTTGGCAGGTAAAGCGGGACTCGGTCATCTCTGCAAATGCGATGGCCCGTGCAATGGCAGGACCGAGGGCACGCACGAAGCGCTGTATTGTATCACCGGGTTGAATGTTCTTCTCTCGCCGAACGTAGCGTGTATCCGAATCTTGGCGGGACACGGCCACGATAATTGATGAGAAAACGACCAAGGCGAGTTGGCGAGCAGCTTCACTTTCCACTGCCCAGCACATCGCCTTAAGTGCGGCCAATTCCTCAATCACGTGTGGATCAAACCAAAAACTCATCCCTTCGAAGGTGGGACGATAACCTGATGAAGAAGCGATCTTGAGGTCAGAGAATAGAGGCAAAGTGCCATAAAGTTGCTGCTGGACCAGCGCAGTCACTTTCGCTTCGAGTTGGCGCATGTGTTCGAGGTCGCCTTCGTTCAGACGGGTGGTCTTAGCACGGGCAATCAGACACGCCAGCGGGTTCGCGTCTATACCCACAGCATGGCGCCTGAGCAGAAGAGACTCGACAAGCGTCGTGCCACTGCCGCAGAAAGGGTCTAACACAGTGTCACCCACTGATGAGAGTTCTTGGATGAGAGTATTGGGAATCTGCGGGATAAACTTGGCCGGATAAGGATGCAGGGCATGGGTCAGGTAGCTAGTATTAGCATCGGCAAAATCCCAATTCAGTTGGCTCAACTTCACCAGGGGAGCTGCAACATACGCTGCAGTTGCTTCCTTGAGCCGTACATCTGAGGCAATCGGTTGGTGGCCTTGTGCATACCGTACAACTGCTTGAGCTTCGTCAGGAGTGAAGATCCGCCAGCCATTGCGATCACGAGTCGGTTCCGGGATTCGTCCTTCGCGCAGCCAGCGCAGAAGTGTATCGCGGTGGACTTGTGCCATGTTTGCCACTTGATGGGTTGTCAGCGTCTTCTCCACAAACAGACCTCGGTAGATGAATTGCCAAGCTCCAGATAGCTGCGATAACAAACTGTCGCGGCTAAACTATATGTAACTATAGGTAGAATAGCACAAATGAGCGAAATTGTCAACTTCTCCACTGAGGTGCAACTGCCATGAAATCACCGGTGGACAAATCGTCGTCGAAACTCTGATCCGGGAAGGCACGCCCTGCCCTGGATGCAGCCACAACGCCCCGCCGGCAAGAAGTGCGGCGCACCTGGCGACCTGCCACTCCTATTCAATGCCCACATGTGCCGCGTGGAGGTTCGTGAGCACTGCCGGCTAGCCGAGCTGTCAAGAGTCTGCCCTTAGGTCCAGCCTGTTGTAAGGCGGGGCTGCGTGCCGCCATGTCGCAACTGGGCATGAGCGCCCGCGCCTTCCACCGCACTGCGGAGCGTCAAGCTGGCACGCACGATTGCAGACCTGGAAGGCGCGGCGGGGATCAAGACGCATCATCTGGCGGAGGCGATCCAATACAGGCCACGCAGGCAAAGTTACCCTGCGTTCCCAGAAGTGCGTTGAGGATGGGGTTGACGCGTACACAGACTGTGGTACAATTGCAATAGAGTGCTGATTGAGGTGAAGACTTGCGCTACGAATTTGATTGGGACCCTGTCAAACAACGCAAGAACATCCGCAGACATCACATTTCGTTCCGTCAAGCGGCCACCATTTTCCGTGACCCCAATCAACTCTCCATCTATGACGAAGAACACAGCGAGGGTGAAGACCGCTGGATTACTATGGGGCTCGATAGCACAGGGGTTCTGCGAGTTGTTATCCACACTTTTGAGCAGGTAGAGGAGGAGTTGTGCAGAATTCGCATTATCTCGGCGCGCAAGGCAACAAGCGCAGAGGAAAGTCAATATCAAGAAGCGAATATATGAAAGCAGAATACGACTTTTCAAAGGCTGAACGCGGCAAGTTTTACCATCCCGATGCAGTCTTTCGTTTTCCTGTTTATTTAGATCCGGATGTCAACGATTTTTTGAGCAAGCTAGCGGAGCAGAAGCAAGTTGACATGCAGGATCTAGTAAACGACTGGCTTCGAGTGAACATGAAGCTCATTCAAAGCATTGAATAGCGAGCTGACGGCTGAACAGTGCGGGCAAGAGCCTGCCGCCTGCGTCCCTCGTCAAGCGAGGCGAACGGCCGCTGTGCGGGGCTGCGCTCCGACATGTCCCTAAAGGGATGTTCCACAATCGCTCCTGGGCATGAGCGAGCCTTCCATCGCATCCTGAAGCTGGCGCGCACCATCGCTGACCTGGAGGGGGCGGCGGAGATCAAGACGCACCATCTGGCGGAGGCGATTCAGTAGCGGCCCAGAAAGCAGACATAATTCGTGCCTTTGAAGCTGGCACCAAGGGGCTTATTGGCTTGTGTGCCCCCATGCACTATGATCAAAGGTGTTGCGGCAAGCGCAAGAGCCGAACTTGGTTGTTCGTGAGGAAGGGAAGCAGAGATATCGCCAAATGTTGTGGATTGAATCATCTCAGGCGGCGATCCCTACGAGCAGCTCTGCCGCGAGTTCATGTTCCTGCTCTTGCAGGGGTATGACTTGAGCTCCGTCTTGGAACTTGACGCCAGCGCGCCGCAGTGCGACCAGGTGGGGCATACGCCCCCGGCGGCCTTGCGCCAGTGCTTTTCAGCAGCCAAGGCCAGCTTGAAGGCCAGTGCCAGACCCGCTTGCCGCGAGCCAGCGCCCTTGGTCTGGCGCGTCCTGGTCTTGACGGTGGCACAAGGCGACTCAATGGGATTGGTCGTGCGCAGGCGAATCCAGTGCTCGGCGGGGAAATCGAAAAAGGTCAAGCATGTAGGGCGGCAGGATCTGGCTCCTGAAACGCCGCCCCTCGCGTCGATCGTTCACTCTGGGCGCCTCAATCTCAACCATTCCCACACCCAAAGTCACCTTGCGTGCCCGCGCTTTGCCGTTGCGCACAACCAGAGCATGACCTCGTTCGTCTCGTTCGCAGCGCAACTCCTCAATGTACTCATCCACCTCACACTGCAGCGCCGCAGCGATCATGCGCCGCGCCCCCTCGCGGGCCAACTCATCCAACGTCTGCATGATTTCCGGCGCTGCGCAATCCGCAGCATCTGGGGTATACTTGAACATGGCGTATCCTTTCTCCGGCCACCAGCCGGTGTTTTGGGTCTCACAACCCTAAGGATACGCCGCCCTTTTTGTCTAGTCCAATCCACAACCCTCGATTATATCTCGTGACCAGCTAACAAGGGGTTCAGCGCGGACCGCTAACGAAACGTAGCGTAGTTCGCGGCCGGTTGGCCCTACCGTTCGTACAACTGGCACTCGCTCCTGAGGAGACTGTCCACCCACAACAGGGCAGTCTGCTCCGGCCTTTGGCGGCCGTTTGACTCTAGCCGCGTCCTATTGTATACTTGCCTCGCCCAAGGGAACGATGGGCCGTTAGCTCAGTCTGGTAGAGCACCTGCCTTTTAAGCAGGGAGTCACTGGTTCGAGTCCAGTACGGCTCAC
>Ga0315294_10004721_pt1 | contig 14899 bp, 15 predicted proteins | sample YL17G13_40_MG_FD_203626 | JGI IMG/M metagenome (GOLD analysis project Ga0315294, IMG submission 203626) | Sediment microbial communities from Yellowstone Lake, YNP, Wyoming, USA - YL17G13_40 | ecosystem: Environmental > Aquatic > Freshwater > Lake > Sediment | place: USA: Wyoming | collected... | reverse complement strand
CGACCCGCCCGGGGTCATTCCTCTGACCGGAAACTTCTACGGCGTTTCGTGGGTCACGGGATTCGGACAGGAAGGACTCCTGTTCGAATTGGCCCGGTAGCTTCAGCCCCGTCATCGCGTTCCCATCCAACGCACACGCTAAGGGGGAGGGAGCACGCGCACTCGCGTGTCTCCCTCCCCGAAGCATATTTTTAGAGAATATTTGACATAATTTTGAGAGCCCAGAGGCGCTTTCGTAGTAGGTGATTCCAGAAATCGCTTTGCGATTTCTGGAAAAGGAAATCTCTCTCCTCCCTGCTGCGGGAGCACCTCTGGTCTTGCTAATGGGGTTGACAAAGAATTTAAAAGTAATAAAATGCAAAAAGATAGTAGCTTCTTTAAATTTACCGATTCTCCGCAAGATTGAAAGAATCGGAAAGAAAGGTCGGGCTACTGAGTTCAGTAACTTAGTGATTGTTTCACTAACTGATAAAGAATTATGACAAAAGCATCTGATCAGGATTTCCTTGAGTACGTTGTTAAAGCTCTAGTTGATCATCCAGAGGATGTCAAAATCGACCGAAGGGTTGATGAAATGGGAGTTTTACTTTCTTTAAAAGTAAACCCCGAAGACATGGGCCAAATTATTGGCCGAGCTGGCGAAACTGCTAGAGGAATCAGAAGTCTGGTTAGGATTATCGGGATGAAAAATCATGCCCGAGTAAACCTCAAAATTGAGGAACCAGAAGGTGCCAGACCTGCTCGAGGAAGAAGGACAGAACCTAGTAAAGGAGAAGATCTAGAAGATCTGAAGCTGTAAACTTATTTCTGTTATTTTTTATAAGAACAGAAGCTACTAAAGTTTACAGAAATCAGAAAACCGTGCTATCATACCTGATAGCGCGGTTTTCGTTTTATGCAATTTGATATTATTACAATTTTTCCGGAAATTTTCAACTCTTATTTTAAAGAATCAATTATAAAAAGAGCTGTAAAAAAAGGCTTAATTAAGATTAAAATTCATAATTTGCGGAACTGGGCAAAAAATCGCCATCAAGCCGTTGATGACAGGCCCTATGGCGGCGGAATTGGAATGGTGCTAAAAATTGAACCTATTTATAAGGCGATAGCCGCTTTAAAAAAATCCAAGATCCAAGATCTAAGATCCAAAATTATTTTATTTACCCCTCGGGGTAAGAAATTTAATCAGAAAATAGCCCACCAATTTTCTAAATTAGATCGAATAATAATGATTTGTGGACGCTATGAAGGAATTGATGAAAGAGTGGCAAGCTATATCGCCGATGAAAAAATTTCAATAGGGGATTATGTTTTAATGGGTGGGGAATTGCCAGTAATGGTAATGATAGAAACAATGGCGAGATTAATTCCCGGAGTTTTAGGTAAGCCGCAGTTATTGAAGGAAAGAATTCCGTCTCTTCCCGGAAGAGGCGGGAGAGGATTTATTGAATATCCGCAATATACCAGGCCCGAAGTCTTTTCTCCCCGCTTTCGTCCTCCCGCTAAAGCGGGACGGGACTCCGTCGGGCAAGTAAAAAAAGGAGTCAGATGGCAGGTGCCTAAAGTTTTATTATCCGGTAATCACAAAAAAATCGCCGAATGGCGAAAAAAACATCAGAAAATTATCTCGTCTTGAATTTAGCGAAGGAACTCGTCCTGAGAGCATCGAAGGAACTCGTCCTGAGCGGAGCGAAGGATTGAAAAATAACTATTTTCCTGATAAGATAATTTTGATTAAAAGGGTGCGTAGTCCTGTAGGGAGCAGGAGCGGTCTGTAAAACCGATGTTCGTTAGGACCCTGTCGGTTCGACTCCGACCGCACCCACTTTCCTTTGCCCATGTAGCTCAGTTGGTAGAGCAACTCCATGGTAAGGAGTAGGTCAGCGGTTCAAGTCCGCTCGTGGGCTCTTAATAAAAAAATAATTTTCTTTACGGGGTATGGCAACAAAAAAAGCATTTATAAAACTTCAGTGCCAAGTTTGTAAAAGGATTAATTACTACACCAAAAAATCAAAAACAATGGTGGAGAAGAAGTTAGAATTGAAAAAATTCTGTCGTTGGTGCCGTAAGCATACCGTACACAAAGAAGGAAAGAAGTAAGATTGAGCAGATAAAAATTTGATAAGATATTGATATAACAATATGGAGATTAAAATTGTTAAAGATCCGATAAATAAGAAAGAGCTTTTTGATATCGCAAAAAAACAATTTGGCGATTTAGTTAAGGCGGTAGTTGATGTTGAACAGTTAATAATGGCGATAGGCGGCGAATTGCACGCTGACGAAGAAGTGGCGTTGATTGAACAAGAAGGATCAAGTCGGGAAAATACCTGGGGGATCAATTTATATCCCGAAAAACAAGAGAAGGAATGGATTGAGTTTGATTCAATTATTAATATTAAACCTTCTTCTGGTAATCGGTCACGGGAGGTGGAGAATTTGGAAATAAGAAAAAAAATCAAAAGTGTTGTTAAAAAATTAGTTATTAAGTAGATGCACCCTGCTATTCATAAGAATTTAGCTTCAGGCAGATGGCAAAAATTGTCTTTAGTTGAACAGCTTGGTAATATTGGTAGCGAAGTTAGTCGTGCTCGTCGATGGTTTGGGAAAGATAATAAACTTTACGAAAATTCTGTTCAGAAAACTCTTGAATTGTTCGACCTGACGCTCGCAGATCGCCGTTGGGTAGGCCGTTTAAGAGAAATCGGGCGCGCAAGAGAATTGTTTTGCGATGCTATTACTGGGGGCAAAGAATATAAAAGTTCACTAGAAGATCTAGACCATTATTTCTTCCATTACGCTTTCGCCGCACGGCGTAATGTGTAAAGTTAAAATAACGGTTTCCAATTTCGTTTCTATACTTTTTTGGGGGCTTAGTTTAATGGTAGAATGACGCTCTCCAAAAGCGTGGATGGGGGTTCGATTCCCTCAGCCCCTGCCATAAAAATTACTCCGTAATCTTCAGTTATTAGTTGTTAGTTTTTAGTTATTAGAATCGCCAATCTGTCCGCCAGTGGAGGAGATGGCGATTTTTTGGTAGGATAGAGGAATGGGAAAAGAAATTTTAGTGAAAAAATTTAATTCAAATTTATTAGCTGAATCGATACAAAGTTTGCTAAAAAGTCATGGTATCGCAAGTACTCTTAGGGTTGAAGGTGGAATAGAATTTAGAGGTGCCCTAGGAGATAGTTATGGTGCCGATTTATATGTTTTAGAAAAAGATTATGAGAGGGCAAAGAAAATTATTGAGAACGAATAAGTGGGGCTTTTTGTTTTGCCGGACGATTTTTTGATATCTGCCAGAGAGTTGTTCTCTCTCTTTAGATGTAAAATAAATAGCCAGTTCCGCATGCGGAACTGGCTTTCGTTTACGGGAAAACCGAGGGCAACGGATAGAGTGATAATGATCACCGCTACCCTCGGCTAGCACAGACTACTAGGTTCTTTTAGAACGTTTGAGGCAGGGCGTAGAGAAGGCCAAGGATCAGCCACACCGCCAGAAAGACGGCGACACTAATCCCTGCCCAGAAGATTGGTCCTCGCCTCATGCGCTGGTGCCACTTTCGATGTAGATGTTTCATGGTGGCACCTACCTCTACCAGGCCTGCTTGCCGCAGCCGCCAACGCCATTGCTGTACCAGGCACTGGCTACAGCCCACCTGGTCTGTTGGGACCAGGTTATGCCGAACGCCTTAAAAGCGAAGTTCGCTTTGGCATAGCCTTGGACCTCTCGGTTCCGGCTATACCAGTAGGCGTCGGCAGACAGCCCGGAATACGACCAGCCAGCGACATAGGTTACGGCGCCATGGTATGGCGGGTCAGTGAATCCCGTAACAGAGCCGAATGGCTGGTAGTAAATCCTTGTCGTCACCCAGAGCTTGTAGAGGGGAAGTTTAGCAGTTGATTTCCCCACATACTCTGAGTAACAGCTGAGACTGTAGGTTGTAGCTGCGGGGGCATAGCTTACCGCAGAAGCTGCGGTGAGCATATCGCCGGCAGTTCGTGCCGGACAGGACTTCCCGATGACGTTACTGAAGAGCAGCACATCTGCGATGTTGACCTTGCCGTCGGCATTGAGGTCAAACCGCCGGTTGTTGCCCCCGAGGTTGCCCCGGAAACGGAGGATATCGGCAGTGGTGACTCGGCCATCTCCATTGATGTCGAATGGCCAAGTTTGCCGAATCTCATTGGTGGGACAAGACCGCAGGGGGTCAGTCCCGACCAAGGTCTCCACCGAGTCAGGGAAACCGTCAGCGTCAGCGTCGGCTGTTGCCGGAGCTGGATCGCAGGCGTCACCGAGTCCATCGTGGTCCCGATCCCCATCCGCAGGCCGACAAAGGGTTTGAGAAAAAGTTATGTCGGCCTTGGATGCGTCTTCCATGTACTGCTGAACTTCGGGTTGGGGATCTCCGGCATGAGCAGGCGAACCTGTCCAGCCGAAAATAACCACCGTAGCCAGCAGCACAACTACCAGATGCTTTCTCACGGGAGCCTCCTTTCGCTATACGCTGCAGATAGGCCCCCGTCCCTCAGCTTTAAATCTGTGCTATTTTAATTATACTTAATTTAAAATATTTGTCAAGTTATAATGAAACCTCGCTGTTTATTTTTTTATATTCATATGCTATTATTTTCTAATGGAGAAATTAATTTTACGGAAATGTGGAGATCCGGTTCTGAGGAGAAAATCTGAAGAAATAAAGGAAATAACAAAAGAAACTCGTGAGCTTGCAGAGAGAATGAAAAAGACAATGCTGGAAAATAATGGAGCAGGGTTAGCTGCCCCTCAGATCGGTATCTCAAAAAGAATAATCATTGTTCAAACAGAAAAGGGGCCAGAAGTTTTTGTTAACCCAAAGATTATTAAAAAAAGCACAGAAACCACCATTGATGAAGAAGGATGCCTCAGTGTTCCGGGAGTTTATTTAAAAATAAGAAGAGCAAAGGAGATTTTAGTAGAAGCTCAGGACTTAGAGGGAAGAATCTTACAGGTTGAGGCTAAAAATCTCGCTGCCAGGGTTTTTCAGCATGAAGTTGACCATATAAACGGCGTATTAATTATTGATAAGCTTAATTTTTTCCAGAAGCTAAAAATTAGAAATAAATTAAAAGGATTCTCTTAATAATAACTTTCTTGCTGATAATTCCATGGGGTGTCTTGACAACATTCTTTAGGGGAATATAATCAATGGTCCCAGAGGGGAGATTGTCAATAAGGCAGATTTAGGAGTTAATTTCCTCAAAATAGGGTTGACAAAAGAGCTTCAATTACTAAAATTAAAGATATTAATTTAAAAGCGACCTTAATCAAAATTCTTTATGCAGGCAGAGAGAGCTTTTTATCTAACTAAAGAAGGATTGATAAAACTAAAAGCTGAGTACAGGCACTTAAGGAAAATAAAATCCTTTAAGACTAAGGGAGAATTCCCTAGGGCCTGGCAGTCAGAAGATTTGAATCCTGAATACCTTTCTTTACAGGAAGATTTAAACCTCCTTGATTTAAGGTTGAACGAATTAGAAAATATTCTAAAAAATTCTCAACTGATAAAAATGCCCCCGAAAGATAAGCAGAATATTGTAGCTTTAGGTTCAACAGTTTTGGTTGAGGTTGATGGCCAGATTGATGAATTTCAAATCGTCGGTTCGCTAGAAGCCAATCCGTCTCTAGGGAAAATATCTGATAAATCTCCTGTTGGAAAATCTCTTTTGGGCCACATGGCCGGAGATCATGTTAATATTTCTTCCCCAATAAATATAGTTTATAAGATCAAGAAAATTAAATATAAACTCTCTTAAGATGATAAGAGAAAGAATATCCATAATCAATACGTATTTAAAAACCAGGTAAATCCTGGTTTTTAATTCTTTTATGAAAGGCAGGCTCAAATTTATTCTAGAAGCAAGTAAATTAAAAAAGAAACCACGGAGCGGTTTTCTTTGGCTCGGCATTAAAAATCCAGAAACTATCGCTCAGCATTCTTTCAGAGTAGCAATACTCAATTGGATTCTAGCGAGAAAAATACGGCCTAAAATCAATCTAGAGAAAATAATTAAAATAAGTCTAGCCCACGATCTTTGTGAAGTTTATGCCGGAGATATTACGCCATATTGGGGATTATTGCCCAAAGACCCAAAGAAAAGAAAAGAAGTTCTAAAAAGATGGATAAGATTGCCTAAAAAAATTAAAGAAAAAAGAGATGCTATAAAGTTGAAAAAAGAGAAAAAAGCCATATATAAATTAGTAAGATCTCTCGAGCCCAGGCTACAAAAAGAAATTATAAACGCTTGGTTAGATTACGAACGATTTGGTTCTTCTGAGGGCAGATTCGTTAGACAGGGAGATAAGGTTGAAACTCTTTTTCAGGCAATAGAATATTGGGGTTCAAAGCCAGATTCTCCTGTTGTTGGCTGGTGGGAAGAAGTAGAAGACTTAGTTGATGAACCTGTTTTAAAAGATTTTCTAGAAAAGATCGAACAAAAATTTTATAAAAGAAAGAAAGCTGATGGAGAAATTAAATTTATTTCGGAAGTCGGTAGGTTAAAGTCTCAACCCAGGACAGGCTGGGTTTTGAGAGGAGTAAAAAATCCAGAAACAATTGCCGAACACGGATTTATTCTTGCTTTAATAGTTTGGTTGTTGGGCGGAAAAATTAACAGGGAAAAAGGTTTGAAGATGGCCTTAATCCATGAGATATGCGAAATTTATGCAAAAGATAAAACTCCCTATCATTATTTCTGTCCGAAAGAAAAAAGAGAGTTAAGAGAAATTCTTAGGAGATGGCCCAGGTCTTCAAGAAAGAAAAAAATAAGTAGATTTTTAAAGGATTGTCGTCAAGAGCAAAGATCTTTTATGAAGATTCTAAAGGAACTGCCGCTTGATTTAAAGAGAGAAATTTTATATTTATGGGATGATTTCAAGAAAAGAAAAAGCCGAGAAGGAAGATTTGTAAATCAGGCATATTGGGTTAGCACGTTTATCCAGGCAGCTCAATACTGGAAGAAAGATAAAAAATTCCCCATAAAAGCATGGGGAGAGCAATTATTAGAATTTATTGACGACCCAGACCTGCTTGATCTTTTTTCTGAGATTAACAGAAAATTTAAATTAAAATTAAAATAAAATTTAGAGCTTGATAGCTTCAATTAAGATAAAAACAGGTCTGTCAAAATTTTTTCTCCACCATTTATTTTTTTTCAAAAATTTCAAAGGTGGATGTGGTTCGTCAATATTTAAGTTTAAAAAACCATATTTTCTGAAAAGTTTAATCCAGCCCGAGAGGGGTAAATGGAGATTAAAATAAGGAAGGGGGGATTTTAAGCCGCTCACAATGTAATATTTCCCAGTTATCATTGATTTATTAAAGTAGAGTTGCGGGAGTTTTTCCTGCCTTAAATATTTTTTTCTGATATCAAAACAAGGATGAAGGAAAAGAGCTATTATCTTTCCTTCTTTTTTTATAATTCGAGAAAACTCTCTGATCGCTTTTTCTGGATTTTCTATCTCTTGAAGAGACTGATGTGACAGAATTACATCAAAATAAGCCGCGGGGAAATTTGTTTTCCGGAGATCTCCAATAAAATATTTAATCCCTAAAGGTTTCTTCCTCTCTAATTCTTTAGCTTTTTCAATAAGACCGCCACAAAAATCTAAACCAAAAACCTGATGCCCTAACCTTGCCAATTTTCTGCACAAATATCCTTCTCCGCAGCCAACATCTAAAATTTTCAGCCTTCTCTTATTTTTCTTTATGGGCCGAAGAACAGCCTTATAGGTTATGACCGTTCTGAAAGGGTCTAGATTGTTGCGGATAATCTTAGCCCAGTAATCGGTGTTTCCATGCCATTCTTTCTCCTTCATTTTTTCCCAATTTTTGAATTTCACCTTCATAATTTAAATTATACTAAAAATAAATAAGAATCAAAAGGTCAAGCAAAAAAGTCAATTAAGGTTTTGTATGATATAATAATTTAATGAATTTAATTGATTCTTTGATTTCAGAGGGGTGGCTAAAGACTCCACGGATCATTGAGGCTTTCAGAAAGATAAAAAGAGTAGATTTCTTGCCTCAAGATATTAAAAATTTAGCTGAACTAAACGAAGCCCTGCCGATTGGCTACAGCCAAACAATTTCTCAGCCCTTGGTAGTGGCTTTTATGCTTGAAAAAATTCAGCCAGAACCCGGAGATAAAATTTTGGATATAGGATCAGGATCTGGATGGACAACAGCTTTATTGTCCGAAATAGTGGGGGAGCAGGGTAAAGTTTTTGCTATTGAGGTAGTGCCGGAATTAGTGGAATTTGGCAGGAAAAATACAGAAAAATATGATTTTGTTAAAAAGGGGATTGCCGAATTTATTTTGGCTGATGGCTCAAAAGGTTTTCCAAATATTTCCTCGCGCCCTGAGGGCGTTCGACCGAGCTCAGCCGAGGGCTTAGCCGAAGGGTTTGATAAAATCTTGGCCTCAGCTTCAGCTCAAAAAATTCCTCAGAGCTGGAAAGATCAATTAAAAACCGGAGGCAGAATTGTAACTCCGGTCGGCAATTCAATCTGGTTATTAATCAAAAAATCGGAGAAAACCTTTGAAGAAACAGAATATCCCGGTTTTGTTTTCGTGCCTTTAATCAGTAAACAGTAAACAATGAAAAAATATATTTTAAAAATTTTAATAATAATTTTCCTTATTTCTTTTTCTGGGTTTTTCTTTGTGTGGCGGGGAATTTATCTGCCAAAAGACCAAAATTCTAGAACAGAAGAAATTTTTACCATTAAAAAGGGTGAAGGCTCAAAAGAAATTTCTTTAAATTTGGAAAAAGAAGGATTAATCGGATCCGGTTTTTTATTCAGGATTTATACTTTTTCAAAAGGAGTTTCAGCCAATCTTCAGGCCGGCGATTATTTGCTTTCTCCCGCAATGACTATTCCCGAAATCGCAGAAAAATTGACTAAAGGCGAAACTGTTAAGTTAATTGTTACTTTTCCTGAGGGCCTTAAGATAAGTGAAATTGAAGAAAAGCTGATTGAGAAGGGGATAGATGCTAAATCAAAAATTAAAATTAAAAAAGCGAAAGATTATGAGAATGAATTTAAATTTCTAGAGGATGCTTTTAATGAAGCTAGCATAGAGGGCTATTTATTCCCCGATACCTATCAGTTTTCTTTTCAGGCAACCCCGGAAGAAATTGTCATAAAAATGCTAAGTAATTTTGGTCAGAAACTGACTCCTGATTTGAGAACTGAAATTTCCCGGCAAGGGAAATCAATTTTCGATATTATCACTATGGCTTCATTGATTGAAAAAGAAGTAAGAACATTAGAAGATAAAAAAATAGTTTCCGGAGTTTTATGGAAAAGATTAAAAAAAGGAATGCCCCTCCAGGTAGATGCTACTATAGCTTATATTACCGGAAAAAAATCAACCGAAATCTCAATAGAAGAGACGAGAATTGACTCTCTTTATAATACCTATAAACACCAAGGACTTCCCTTGGGCCCAATCTGTAATCCCGGTCTTGAAAGCATAATTGCCGCCATCTATCCCGAAAATAGCGAATATTGGTTTTATCTTTCCACGCCCGAGGGACAAACAATATTCAGCAAAACGCTTGAAGAGCACAATATTGCCAGAGAGAAATACCTTAAATAAAAGAAAAATTATGGCAGAAAAACTTTTAGCAGGAAAATCAATCGCAATGATAATTGCCTTCAGAGAATTTCGGGATGAGGAATATTTTATTCCAAAACAGAATCTGGAAATAGCAGGGGCTAAAATTACAACCGTTAGCTCCTCCTTAGGTACAGCCATTGGCAAGATGGGGGGCGACGCAAGGGTAGATTTAACTTTGGATAATCTGGAGGTCAATAATTATGATGCAGTATTATTCATCGGGGGGCCGGGAGCTGTAAAATATATGGATGATTCAAAAGCTCATCAGATAGCCCAAGGTACCCTAAGCAACGGGAAGATTTTGGGAGCAATCTGTATTGCCCCGACAATTTTAGCTAAAGCCGGAGTTTTAGAAGGAAAGAGGGCGACAGTCTGGTTTTCTAATATGGATAAATCTGCAGTTAAAATATTAAAAGAAGAAGGAGCTATATATAAGGAAGAACCGGTTGTCGTTGATGGAAAAATCATTACAGCCAATGGTCCGCAATCTGCCAGAGAATTCGCCCAAGCGGTAACCGGGGGGTTGACAGAAAAATAATGGGGATTATAATAGAATCAGTGTCCATAGACAGTAGGCCCTTCGGTAAACTTAGGACAAGTTTGCTAAAAGGTAAGACCTACCTGAGGATAAAAAAACGGAGAATATTTCTCCGCAATTACTGTCTGTGGAAACAGACATTTTTCTTTTTTTCGCAGAGCGAAAAACAGAGAGGAGCGGAGCGACGAACGGTTGGTATTTATTGTTAATTGTTCATTGTTTACTGTTTTTTAAATTTATGGCACTGACAAAAACACAAAAACAAAAAGCTATTGAAGAATTAAGAGAAAAAATAGAAAGGCAAAAATCAATTGCTATTCTTGATATTGGCGGAGTGAAAGTAAAAGACTTGTTTGAGTTAAGAAAATCAATGAAAAAGAAAGATTGCGAACTAAAGGTAGCTAAAAAAACATTTGTTCAGCTGATTTTTAACGAAAAAAAGATTAAATCCAACATAAGGGAACTGCCGGGCGAAATAGCTTTAGGTTTCGGCTATAAAGATATTATTGAGCCGTTTAAATTAGCGCATAGTCTTTCAGTAAAGGTAGAGAAACTAAAAATATTAGGCGGATTAATGGAAAATAAAATAATCAGCAAAGAGGAGGCGATTACCTTGGCTACGCTTCCCAGCAGAGAAGAGTTGCTAACAAAATTGGTCGGAACAATTTTCAATCCGATTTCCGGATTTGTAAATGTTCTCCAGGGTAATATTAAAGGTCTGATTTATGCGCTTAGCGCAATTAAAGATATAAAGATAAATGAACAATAAGCAACGAACAATAAACAAAATCTATTGTTCTTTGTTCTCTGTTCGCTAAAATATGACAGACAAAGAGAAAAAGGTTCATGTTCCCGAGAAATTCAAAAAGCTCGTTGAAGAGATTGAAAAACTGACAGTCCTGGAATTAGCAGAATTGGTTAAGATTTTAGAGGAAAAATTCGGTGTTTCAGCCCAAGCTCCAATGGCCGCAGCGCCGGCAGCTGGTGCAGCTCCTGAGGTAGAAGAAAAGGCTTTTTTCACTGTTGAATTAAAAGCAGTGGGTGATAAGAAAATTGAAGTGATAAAAATAGCCAGGGATGTTACCGGAAAAGGATTAAAGGAAGCTAAAGATTTAGTTGACGCAGTAGCTTCCGGCCCCCAGATATTAAAAGAGAATGTAAAGAAAGAGGAAGCTGAAGAATTAAAGAAAAAATTAGTAGAAGTCGGAGCTACGGTTGAATTAAAATAATTCCTCTAATCCAAAATTATATTTTTGAATTTGGCAGTGCGTCCCGTCCCTCTTTAGCGGGACCTGATGGGGCGCTTTCTTTTTTTTGGAGTTATCCTCTTGACTACTTATCTTAATTCTTATAAACTAAAAAATTGTTTTTGCAAATTGCAATTAATTAGTACCTTAGCAACAGAAAGGGGGCGTGTATGAATAACTTCTGAAAAAGACGACCCTCAAAAGCGGCAAGCTATAGCGAAAGCGGAAGGATGTGAGTATGTCCCAGGATCGGCCAAGGGAAAATGGGTGCACTTTGGAGTGCGCCCAAATCCACGGAATAGTTCGCCATAGGCAAACAAATACTGACGGGCGGAAATGGTCCTGTATCTACAGGAAGGAATGTCCTAAAGTGTCAGTCCTTCCTCATCGAGTGGCACAGAGCAATTGCGTTCCGTCGCGGGCATCCGGCGCACGGCCTTCACTCACCCATGGGAGGGGCAAACCCTCTTCGCCGCACAGGTAGGGTCGTCTATCTCAAGTACATTGCTTTCCCAATCTTCCGATTCACACAAGAGGGGACGCCTTCAGGCGCCCCCTCCTTTTTTTTAGGACATTCGCGGGACATCACATGTGACACATTTTTTATTTTAAAAAGAATTTCTCACAGTTTGGCCGGTGTCTAAAAAGTGGTGGGGGTTGACACATTCTCTTGATTGGTTAAAAATCAATGTACGGATATATTAGGCGGATTTAGGTAGGACATCATGCGAAACCGCAGAGAGATAGGTCAATAGAGATAGATCAATATTGGTTACGATTAAAAGAACCAAATAGAAAATGGTAGTAGGTCAGAGAAGTCACTGGGGTAAGGAGGGACAAATGGAGGGTTTGCTTTAAATTGCCCGAGTCGGGCTATTTTTAATTTTTAGCACAAAAAAAATAACAGGGAAGTTATATTTGGGCACCCGGTTAGTTGATTTTCCTCCCTAGTTGGGTACCCAGATATAACCACCCTGTCCCGCAATGATTTTGGTGTAGAATATAAGGCGGGGGTTGTGGAAAAATTGTGCAAGACTATCTCTTGATTTAATATTAATTAATAATATAATAAAGGAGTGAGAAAATCCATCCAGTGGAGGAACTGGATAAAGAAGTAATGCTGTTTTTCAGCAGAGTAAGAGAAAAATCAATCATCAAAACTTTCTTCAGGGAGAGGTTTTTTTAGCGGAGCTTAGGCTTCGTTTTTATTTTTCTCGCGAAGCGAGAAAACAATGAGGAGCGAAGCGACGAGTGGCTTAGATATTTTTTGTCTACACAGACAAAATAAAAAGCTCTTCACGAAAAGTTCATCTTTAAAAAGTATAATAGAAATTGTGCCTAAGTTTCTGTAAATATTCTAATGTAAATATTAAAAAGCTCTTTTAAAATTAAAAAGTTCATAAAAAATTTATCCGTATTAGCTACAAAAATAATAAAGTCGATAAAATAATCAATAAACAATAATAATTGATAATTAATAAATAAATAGTAATACTTAATAAGTAAAATAAAAAATATGAAAAAAAATACAATCGTCATATTAACAGTATTCACAATAGTTTCGCAGCTTTTCTTGGTGGGCGGGTTAGCCCTTCGAGCTGTGAACGCAGAGGAATTAAATCCTGATTCTTCAGTTGTTGAAGGAACAACCGAGGTGGTAAATAGTGACCCGGTTGTTACAGAACCCTCTGCACCAGAAGAAATAATAACGGAAGAGGTGGCGCCGGAACCGGCAGTTGAGCCAGTAGTGGAACAAACGCCGGAACCTATTATTGAACCAACTCCGGAAGTGACACCAGAACCGGTAGCAACTGAACCTGTTCTTCCAGAGATACTGCCGTTAGAAGAAGTTCAAAATCTTCCGACCCTGACAACTGATAAGGCCGATTATCTTGTTGGTGAAGCCGCAACGATTTTCGGAAAATTTTTCCAGGCGCTTCAAAATATCGCTTTGAAAATTTTCGGCGGTTCAGTGGAAGAGGGGACTTACACCGAAACGAACGCCGAAGTAACCACTGATGATCAAGGTGCGTTTACGTTTTTATATCAATTAGACAACACGTTCCGACCTCTTTATACGGTCGTTGCTAATGCTCTCACTGGCGAAGAATTAGCAAGAACAACATTTACGGATCCGGCAGCGTCTTCAGTGAATATCGATCAATGTGCTAACGGTACTCTGCCTAGCTCCCTAAATATCTGTAAAAAACTTAGTGGTAATGATGGATATACTTCTGGAAACGTAAATGGTTCCAAAGCTCACTGGCAGGAAGGTGATTTTCTACCATATCGTGCGCTTATTGAAGCGCCAAACAGTGGAGCACAACAAGTCCAGTTTAGTTTTGACACCGCAAAAGGGAGTGAAATGAAACATGCCATTGACTACCTTAGCTCTTATTATCTTACAGAGACTACTGGCTCTGCAATTGCAACGCATGCGAATCAAGCCGATCCTTGCGGTGATTTTATCATCGGATGTGATCGACAAAACCCGGCTGCAATCGCACCAATTCCAATTCCTTCTACCTTGACAAGTTCTTACCCATTGGCATGCGCAAACGGCAGTTTCGGTGGATCGTCAACATCTGGCTCAATTTCAGCATGGGTTTCGATAGGCTCCATTAGTGGGTTGACTGTCGATGTCGGCGCTCCGGCCAATTCAGGCGATTGTGTTTCAATAATGACGGTCAACTTTACTCTCAGTAATCCCGCAGCAAAAGTGGTGCTCGCATGGAGTGGTCACGTTGCTGCTAATAATAACCCTGGTTCTGGCGGTTACTGGGGAGCAGGCAACGCTGTTCCCACGGGTTCCCCTTACCATTTCCATGCAGGCTTTCCTCAGTTGAGTGGTGGGCAATCCTATAATGTTGGTAACCAAGACCTACAACTCGCATCTTCAGCGATTGCGGCTCCAAGCACTATAACAATTATTAAGGATACAGTTCCTGACGGACCTCAAGATTTCGGTTTTACTACTACCGGTGCTTTAACACCTAATACATTTAATTTAGATGATGATGCTGATGGAACACTGCTTAATACTCAGATTTTTAGTGTCGTCCCAGGTACTTACTCTGTCACCGAGAATGACCCTAGTGGATTGGGCTATAGTTTAAGTGGTTTAGCATGTGGAACAGTGACAGGGACTGGCACGACCGCGACACCGAATCAAGGGACCAGAACGGTTTCTATTACAATTGGTTCAGCGGGCGGAGCAAATGTAATTTGTACTTTCACCAATACGCTCCAGACAGGACATATTATTGTGGATAAGGTAACAGTACCTGCTGCCAATTCGCAGAGTTTTGCATTCACAACGACAGGCACTGGTTATAATAATTTCAGTTTGACCGATGTGGCAACGCCAAACGATCAAACATTAAACTCAGGTACATATTCGGTTGCAGAAACGTCTGTTACCGGCTGGGATTTAACCAGCGCGACTTGC
>Ga0315294_10004720_pt1 | contig 14900 bp, 11 predicted proteins | sample YL17G13_40_MG_FD_203626 | JGI IMG/M metagenome (GOLD analysis project Ga0315294, IMG submission 203626) | Sediment microbial communities from Yellowstone Lake, YNP, Wyoming, USA - YL17G13_40 | ecosystem: Environmental > Aquatic > Freshwater > Lake > Sediment | place: USA: Wyoming | collected... | reverse complement strand
GAATTAGCAGGTATCGACACCATTTCGTATTGGTCATAGTTCACCTCTGTTGCTGAATCCGACCGCGAATTAGCAGGTATCGACACCCTAAATCCGCAGTGATAGTTTCCGATGATTGCTGAATCCGACCGCGAATTAGCAGGTATCCACACCGACAGACCCAACGCCTTCTCCAACCGGGAAGCTGAATCCGACCGCGAATTAGCAGGTATCGACACCGCAGGTTGTAGTCACAGTCCATGCCGATGAGCTGAATCCGACCGCGAATTAGCAGGTATCGACACCAAGTCCCACGGCGCCCAAATGTCCACCGTTGCTGAATCTGACCGCGAATTAGCGGGCTCGAGACCTTCGCAAATCCTCCGTCGCCTTGCGGCTCCGGAAGATGTGCGAAGGGCACCGAACCACCGCGGAAATATTGTATACTTCATTGAGTGGCGCTCAGGACCGTAACATGCGTTTGGCTTGTCTTAGTGGGGATCGGGTTCTGCGTCGGCTGTAACCCGGCAAAAAACTCATCCTCTCCCCAGGCATTCAAGGGTCCCAGAAATGTGCTCCTCGTGACGCTCGACACCACTCGCGCCGACAATATCGGTTGCTACGGGAACGCGAAGATATCGACCCCAACCCTGGACGGGCTTGCATCAGGGGGCTTGAGGGTACAGAACACATACGCATCCGTGCCCATGACCTTCCCGTCGCACGCCAGTATGCTCACCGGACAATATCCCTTCACTCACGGCGTGCGGAACAACACCCACTTCACGCTCGGACCGTCAAATATCACCATTGCCGAGGTCCTTCACGACGCGGGATGGCGCACGGGAGCATTCATCGGAGCGACGATACTCGAGGGTCGACTGGGCTTGAACCAGGGATTCGACAAGTATTGCGACGACATGTTCTCCGGGATTCCCAAGCAGCAGATCACCACTCCCTGGGCGAGCCGAAAGGCGGGGAATGTCAATTACGACTTCATGACCTGGCTGGACGGCCTTCCCGCTCAGACCGGTGAGGACAAAGGCTGGTTCGCGTGGGTGCACTATTACGATCCTCATTTCAGCTACAGCCCTCCGGAGCCTTATTACACCCAGTACGCGTCCGACCTGTACATAGGCGAAATCGCATACGTCGACCATGAGCTGGGCCTGATACTCGATGAGCTGAAGAGCCGGAACCTGTACGACAACACCCTCGTCATAGCCGTCGGCGACCACGGCGAGGGGCTCGCCGAGCATAACGAGCTTTTCCATGCGCTGTGGGCATATAACTCGACGCTCAGGGTCCCGCTGATTATTTCCGCACCGGAAAACAGGGGCGAATCGTCGGTAATCGAAGGTCCGGCAAGTGTGATAGACGTCTACCCGACAATCCTCGCATGGTGCGGCGCGGAAGTTCCCGCATCGCCGGGAGTGAACCTTCTCGCTCCTGACGCGCAGGCGACATTGTCCGGCCGCGGGGTGTACTTCGAGAGCATGGAGGCCCGCATCAGCTACAACTGGGCGGGCCTGCGCGGACTCGTGAGAGGGTCCGAAAAGTATATACATACACCAATTCCCGAGTACTACGATCTCGGTGCCGATCCCGGCGAGCTCGGCAATCTCTGCGATGAGAATCGGCAAAAGGCCCGCGAATTGAAGACGTCCATGTATCGGCTCGTCGATCAGTGGCGCCCGGAGGCCGAGACCTCGCCCCGCGAGCTGAGCTCCGAGGATATCGCGAGGCTCCAGAGCCTGGGCTATCTCACCGGCGGCGCGATACCGGCCACGGCTGAGGAACTGGAGAAAATCGAGGGTCTGAGCGACCTCAAGTCGATGGCGGATGTTGTCGACGATGTCGGCAGGCTGCGGGAAGAGGGCGACGCGGCGTTCGAAGCGGGCGATTACCTCACAGCCGGACAGAAATACAGAGAATTGCTCAAATTCGCGGAGGTCTATTCCGCCGTCGAGCGTCTCGGGGAGATCGCGACGTACGAGGGCGACGAGGCCGAGGCGATAAGGCTGCTCAAGAGATCGGTCGAGCTCGGGCCGACGCTGCCCCTGAGCTGGTACAACCTCGGCGTCGCTTACCGCACCTTCGGCTCAAGCGACGAGGCCCGCAGCGCTTTCGAGCAGGCTGTCCGACTCTCCCCGTCCGACCCGGTGAATATCGGCTCCTATGTCGCGCTGGCTGTCGACTCGTCGGGCGCAGGCAACTGGGATGAGGCGCTGAAACTCATCTCTACGGCGAGAGAGATCGACAAGACCGATCGCGAGCTTGTCGGCTACGAGGCCAGCATACGTTACCAGCTCGGCCTGATCGACGAGGAGGACGCGAAGACGCTCGAGGCCGCAATGCAGTCCGAGGGCGACTCGCGTCTTGAACAATGCGAATCGCTCAAGAGGGCCGCGGCGGACCAGATGAAAAGAGCGTTCGACCTGTACACCGTCTTCCTGTCTGCCGGAGAGGGCAACCTGTCGAACTACTTCGAGGCCGGGCAGTGCGCGATCCGGCAGAAAGACTTCTCGAAGGCTCTCGAATGGACGCGAAGGGCTCGAAGCCTTCTTCCGAAAGGCGATCCGTCGGAAACTTGGTTCGATCAGGCCATTGCCGAGCTCGAACGAAGAACATCCGAAGGACAGTGAAAAATGGTCACGACGGCGAGTGGGCAAATCGAGTGCGGAAACGGAAGATATCTAATATGATGCAACACCATTTGATTTAACCGCGCCTTGGCGGGTACAATTGAGTGCTTGCCTTCAGGAGGGCGGCGAAGGTTATACGCTGTCTAAGCAAACCAGGAGGTCACTTGGACCAATGTCTAGTCGAATCGCAATCCACCGAGTCTCCTCACTCTTGAGCATCGCCATTCTGCTTGTCGGGATGGCTGGGTGTTTCGGGGGAGGCGGAGGGGGGCGCGTCCTTCCTCCCGAAGTCTCGATAAGAGGACTCAAGAACCTTCAATACAACTCCGTTGTCCCGGTAGCGATATGGGTGGAGACTCAGGACGCGATCGAAGCAGCGCTGTCGGTCTCCTTCAGAATCGGGACAGAGGGGGCCTACACGCCCGCGACACCGCTGCCCGGGTTGTTTAACCCGACATCGCTGCCCTGGGTGGAGGTCCCGTCCGGAGGCGGGGAGTTCACCTTCCAGTGGCACGCAATCGCCGACTTTCAGTCCGGCGTGAAAACCAGCGGGGTCTACGTCAGGGCGATGATTGCCATGAAGGACGGGACGGTCGACCAGGCGGTGTTCGGACCGATCGAGTTCGACTACACTCCGTTCCTCGGAGGAACGCCCCCTCCCTACGTGGAGGGAGGCGCGCTTCCCGCCACGAGCTGCGGCTCGTACTACGATCAGCAGCTTGATGTCGAGGGCGGTGAGCCGCCGTTCGAATGGTCGATCATCCCGGTCGGCACACACCTCCCCTGGTTCCTGGAGCTCACCTACAACGGACACATTCGCGGAACCATACCTCCAAAATACGGTCCCGCCACGGTGAAATTCATAGCGATGGTGACCGATTCGAACCCGGTCATCCAACGGGAGTCCGCGGGCCAGTTCACGCTTTTCGTCGATTGCGTTCCCGGTCCCGGATGTGCCGCCCCGCCCGAGATTCTGTTCACCAGCATTCCCGAGGCGACCGAGGGCGAGCCGTACTTCTTCCAGTGCACCGCGGACGCGGGGCAGGGCGAGCTCGAATGGTCGATCATCAGCGGCGACATCCCGGACGGACTGCACATCGATTCCAGCGGCTTGCTGTCGGGCACATGCCCTCAGGGTACCGCGAATGTTTATCACTTTACCATTCAGGTCTGCGATTCCTGCCCCGACGGCGAGCAATGCGACACGGTCCTGGTGACCCTCGTCGTGATTGCGCAGGAGATCGAATGCGATCCGGGTCCCACCATCACGACTCAGACCATTCCCGGAACCACCGAAGGGATAGCTTACAGCCGGCAGCTCCTGGCAGCGGGCGGTCACGGTGAACTCACGTGGGATCTGATCGACGGCACGCTCCCGAACGGCGTGGTCCTGACCGAGAGCGGTGCCGTCACCGGCACGCCGGGTCCCGGCACCGGCGGAGTGACCGGAGAAACCTACATCTTCACGGCCCAGGTGTGCGACTCCTGCCCGGTCGAGGCCCAGTGCGACACGCAGGAGCTCTCTCTCATTGTAGCTCCCGATTCGGCGCCATGCGCCGCAGGTCCTCAGATCGATACGACGGCGGTCGACTCCGCGACGATCGGGTTCGCCTACAACTTCCAGTTCCAGGCTTCGGGCGGCGAGGGTGCGCTGACATGGCTGCTGAATAATCCGAATGTGATCTCGCCCACAGGCCTGATATGGCACACGACCGGGACTCTGAGCGGAACGCCCTCGACAGGCTCCGAGGGCCTCTACAATCTGGATATCACTGTGAAGGACTCATGCTCGATCGGAGCGCAGGAAGATAACGGCATATTTGAATTCATCATCTATCCCCCTTGCGCTGCCCCCCCGGAGTTTGTTACCACAACGCTTCCGCAGGGGAACGAGGGGCTACCGTACGATTTCCTGTTCGAAGCCACGGGGGGCGAGGGCCCTCTGACCTGGTCCCAGGTCGACGATTTCGCCCTGTCGACTATCGGGCTGGAGTTCGAGACGGACGGACGGCTTCACGGGACGCCCACGGTCGGGTCCATGGCCGGCAGCCCCTACAGCATCGAGATCAAAGTCCAGGACTCATGCCAGGGCGGCCCGCAGTCGGTGAGCAACATCTTTAACCTGGTCATAGGACAGGGTTGCGCTGCCGCACCTGAGATTACCACAACCATCCTGCCGGTCGCTGCGATCGGCATGGAGTACAATTACTCGCTGGCTGTCCAGGGCGGCGAGGGAACTCTCACATGGGAGATTCTCACCGACGCAGACCAGCTTCCCAACGACCTTGTCTTCAGCGACGGCACGATCTCCGGCATCCCTGCATCCGGAACGGAAGACACCTACAACGTCCATTTCCAGGTGTGCGACTCCTGCCCGACGCCTCAGTGCGACGATGTGACGCTGGCGCTGGTGGTCTCGCCGCCGTGCGCGGCCGGGCCGGGCATAACGACAGCGGATACGCCCGACGCGACGGTGGACATACCTTATGAGCTGCAATTCGAGGCTACCGGCGGCGAAGGCGCTCTCCAATGGGACCACCTGGGCTCCCTGCCGCCTTCGTTCTTGCTGACTCCCGAAGGGCTCTTGTCCGGGACCGCCACCGCCCTCGAAATCGGGGACTGGCAGTTCGACGTGGTGGTTGCAGACTCATGCTGGTCCGGCGCCCAGACAGACTCGAATAACTACACGCTGACTATCCTCCCCAATGGCTGCATGCCCCCTCCCGACATTATCTCCGCCGCCACCGTTCAGCTTCCCGCGGGGTACGCAGTGAACTTCAGGTTCACGGCGCAGATGGGTCAGGGAGTGCTGACCTGGACTCTTCTGGGCAGCGATCCGCCGCTTCCCGGCACTGTCGATTTTAGCTCGACGGGTTTCCTGAGAGGCACGACGGATGTCTCCGAATTCGGCACCTACCTGGTGGATATCGAGGTCTGCGATGAATGCGACGATCCCGGTATACAGTGCGACCAGATGCTCGATTTCCAGCTCGTCCTCGATGAAGCCACCGGCTGCGGCGCGGGCCCACCTGTAATAACGGATGCCACCATTCCCACACCGACCGCCGACGGCTCTCCATACAGCTACACCATGAACGTCACCGGAGGCGACGGGATTCTGTTGTGGGACGCTTCCGGATTGCCCAAGGGGCTGATGATGGATATGATTGCGGGAGAGATTCACGGCGCGGTTCAGGCCGAAGATGCAGGCACCTACCGCGTGATTGTCTGGGTCTGGGACTCGTGCATTCCGGTCCCGCAGGCTGATTCAGCCGAGTATACCTGGCACATTACCTGACGCTTCGGATTCACGGCTCGACTTCCAGGGCGCTCCTTTCGGGGCGCCTTTGTTTTGCCTCGATCGAGGCCGCCCGACTGCACACGCGACCGGCAACTCTGCTACAATCTAGAACGGATCGCCAAATGCATTCGATTACGAGGATAAGTGTCCTGATTCCCCTGTACAGGGGTCGCAACACTGTCAATGCATGTCTTGATTCGCTGTTGAATCAGGAAGGCGTTTCCCTGGAAATTCTCCTGCTCGACAACGGATGCCCTGAGGACACCGGCGAATGGGCCGGATATCGGCTGTCTCGAATTCCCGGAGCCTTCACCTGGAAGCTTCTGGAGGAGCCGAAAAATATCGGCTTCGCCGCGGGCATGAACAAGCTGTACGGGCATTCCGGCGCCCCGTGGGTCTGCTTCTTGAACCAGGACGTGGAGCTGAGCCCGAATCACCTCAACCTTCTCGTGAGCGCACTGCAGGCGAATCCCCCCTGGGCCGGGGTATGCGGAACTCTCTACCGGTCGTCCGACTCGGACGGCATGCGCACGATCGATACGACCGGACACGTGATTTTCCGCGATCGGGTGGTGAGGAATCGCGGCGCAGGGAAGGTCCTCGGGACGGGAGAATCGCCGCCGTGGCCTCCCGGCGAGGTCTTCGGTCTGTCCGCGGCATGCTCGCTCTACCGTCGCGAGGCCCTGGAATCGGCGCGTGAGGAGGAGGGCCCGTTTGACCCGGACTTCTTCGCCTACTTCGAAGACATCGACCTCGACTATCGATTGCACAGGGCGGGATGGAGGCTTGGGTACGTTCCCGCCGCCGAGGGAACCCACTCGCTTGGGGGCTCGGGCGGCAGAAGAGAACTCGCAGTGAGACTGCAATCGTACGGAAACCGCCGCAGGATCATCTGGAAGCACGAGTCGCTCGCGAGCCTGCTCGGGGATCTCGGCCCGATTCTGGTTCAGGAGATGTACGGCTTCTTCAGGGCGCTTGTTACCGACCCGCTGGCCTGGCTTATCGGACCATGGTTCTTCGCCCGGACCATTCCCGGCGTGCTGGGGAGACGGGCGCGCATGGACCGCATGTGGGGGACCGATCGGTCATGGATACGGGAATGCCTCAGACCCGAGCGCGAGCGCTGGCGCGATCGAGCCTGAGAGTCTTACCGGAGTCAGGCGATGTGGAGAAATGTGGAAAAATGCCTGCAGTATTTTCGGCTAAACTTATACACCACTTCGAGCGGTTACAGGAATCAAATCATACCTGTCTTTCCACTTGAGTGTGTGAAACTGTGGGAAAGACTCTCGTGGTGTTAAAGGCGAGTACCAAAAACTTAGATATGCGGGGAGGTGGGCACTTTCTCCTGGTTACTATCGGGTGCGGCTGAGTAACTTGCTGTTGCTTTTAGGAGACAGATGACATGTGGATAATTCCCCCTGGTTTTCAACCGTCATGTAAACCGTCTAATCTCGTTCAGTTCAAGCTCTCATGGCCGAAAAAATATACTGTGCAAAACCCCCAGGGTGGGGGTTAGTCGCGTATGATTAACACGCTGTTCAGCAATCAACCACAATTGGCGCTCGAGTTCGCCATGGGTGCGACGAGCGCCAAGTCACGTCTGATCGCCCACAACATCGCGAACGCCGACACCCCCAACTACAAGGCCCAGCGGCTGAAGTTCGAGGAGTTCCTTGCGAAGGAACTGGGGGAGGCTCATCCCGGCGCGGACCTCGCTCTTCGCAGGACCGATCCCCTGCACCTTCCCGGACATGCCGCAAAGGGTCTGGTCGGGACAATCACGCCATACGGTTTGATCTATACGGATGAAAGGACAACCTATCGTCTCGACGGCAACAACGTGGACATCGACCAGGAGACCGCGGAGCAGGCCAAGAACGCCATCATGTACTCGGCATTGACCGAGCTGGTGAGCCGGCGGTTCTCCGCCCTCAGAACCGTCATTAGCGAGGGGAGGCGATAAGCATTGTCCCTCTACTCGTCGCTTGACATAGCATCCAGCGGCCTTACGGCGCAGCGGCTCAGGATGGACCTGATCGCGGACAACATCGCGAACGCGTCCACCACCCGCACCCCGCAGGGAGGCCCCTTCAGGCGACACCTGGCCGTCTTCGCCTCCCGCACATCCCCCCCCGTGAACCCGGGCCGGCTTCCCGGTCGCGGCTGGGACAGGGACCCCATGCCGTTCGCCGGTGTAAGAGTGGTCGGAGTGATCGAGGATCAGTCGCCGTTCAACATCGTTCACAACCCCGGACATCCGGATGCCGATGCGAACGGCGATGTCGCCTACCCTAACGTCGACCCGATCATCGAGATGGTCGACCTTATAGAATCGAACCGGGCTTACGAAGCGAACCTCTCCGTCTTCGAGACCACGAAGCAGCTTCTGATGAGGACGCTGACGATAGGTCGCTAGAGACCATCCGGAGGTCGCTTCAAATCCCATTAAAAAATATTGCCCCCGATATGGATACTAAGGATGCAAAGACAATGGCCTGACCTCACCGCGCGGTGGGGCCATTGGCGCATGTGAGCGCAACGATGGAAGTAGGAAAAGCAGCGTCGATTCTGCAAGGGAAGTTCCCGATTCTCGAAATCCCCCGGGATTCCGGGGTGGGACCCTCCGAGCAGACCAGCTTCGCCGACCTTCTGGCGCAGGGCATCCAGGGCGTCCAGGACCTTGCGTCGAACCAGGACCGGCTCTCCGTCGATCTTGCGCTCGGCAAGCCCGTGGAGCTTCACCAGGTGATGCTGGCGGCCACGAAGGCCCAGATCGCCATGGAGCTGCTCCTCGAGCTTCGCAATAAACTGATCGAGGCCTACCAGGAAATAAGCCGCATGCCGGTCTGAGCCGGACGCGGCGGACGGCGGTAGGCGATCGGGGGCAACTATGGGTTCCGAAAACCGCTCCTTCCCTGCACAACTCAACCTTCTCTGGGCGAGGCTCAACTCGAGCGAGAAGCTCATCGTGGTGGCCTCCGCCCTGATACTTATCACGGCGCTCGTGATCTGGATCGGCATGGCCCGGCAGCCCGCGTACGCGCTTCTCTACGGCAACCTGGAGGCGGCCGACGCGGGGCGCGTCGTGAGCGAGCTCCAGGCGGAGAACGTGAAGTACCAGATCAAGGACGGCGGCAAAAGCATCCACGTCCCCGCGGACAAGGTGGACGAGCTTCGCATCTCGCTCGCGTCCGGCGGATTCGTGCCGACCGCAACAACCGGTTACGAGATCCTCGACAGGTCCCCCTTCGGCGTAAGCGACCGCACACAGCGCGTCAAGACCACCCAGGCGCTGGAAGGAGAGCTTGCCAGGACGCTGATGAGCCTCAGAGAAGTCTCGGCTGCGAGGGTGCATCTCACGCTCCCGCAACCAAGCCCGTTCATATCGGAGAAGGTCGATCCCGCCGCCAGCGTGGTCCTGAACGTCGTGCCCCCCGGCACGACCCTCTCTCGCGAGAATATAGGCGCCGTGCGCACGTTCGTCGCAGGCGCAATCGGCGGCAAGCCCGACAACGTAACCATCATCGATCAGAACATGAACCTCCTCACCGGACCCACGGACGAGCAGCCCGGAGGCCTCCTGCCCTCCCAGGAAGAGGCCCGCAGAAACTACGAGCTGCAGAAAACCGCGGCCATACGCTCGCTCCTGGAGCCGGTCTACGGATTCGGGAAAGTGGCGGTCAGCTTTTCCTGCGAGATGGATTTCGACCAGGTGCAGACCGAGAGCCTCGACTACGAGCCGGTGAGCGGCACGGATCACGGCGCCCTGGTGAGCGAGGAGAGAACCGAGGATTCGGTCAGCGGCGAGGGCTACACCGCTCCGGTCGGCGTTCCCGGCACCGAGAGCAACATTCCCTCCTACGTGGGCACCACCGGAAAGCCCTACAAGTCGGACAGCTCGACTGAAACCAAGAACTACGAATCGTCGAGCACGCACGAAACGCGCATCCAGGCGCCGGGCACCGTGAAGCACAGCTCGGTGGGGGTTCTCATAGACTCCACCGGACGACCCCAGGACGATATCGGGCAGACCGAGGTCACGACGGTCAAGCAGCTTGTGACGGACGGCGCCGGCCTGAGTGTGGACACCGGCGACACCCTCACCGTCGCCTTCAAGCCGTTCGACACGAGTCTCAAAGATGAGCTCGCGGCCAGCCAGGCGAAAGTCGGAGCGAGCGAGGTCTGGGCCCTGGTCCTCAGGTTCGGGTTGGCCTTTGCGGTCCTCATGATTTTCTACATCGTCCTGAGGCAGTTCTTCAGACCCATCGAGAAGACCTTTGTCGTGCCTGCCGCTCCGCCGGAGATCCAGGAGAGAATCCCCGTGGATCTGCCGGTAGTGGATCCGGCGACGCTCGAAAAGATAAGAATGCGCGAGGAGATCGAGCGGCTGATACGGGAAGACCCCGCGGCCGCCTCCAAGGTCATCAAGACATGGCTGAAGGAGTGACCCCGGTCGCTCCGTCGGAGTGAACGATCTGCCGCCCACCCCTGAAGCTAATGGTAACGGTGACAGGCACCGTGTTTCCACGTAACATGCGCATCCTGCGCATGGTTCTTATGTCTTGTGAAAGAACCACGTGCGGGACGCACGTGCCACGTAACATGCGCATCCTGCGCATGGTTCTTATGTCTTGTGAAAGAACCACGTGCGGGACGCACGTGCCACACGAAGGCATGCGGGGAACTCGTGTATAATTGGACAATTGACTGCAAGCGCTATGGTCGACGGTAACGGAAAGCACGATGGCGAGTGGAATCCCGACCTCCTGGGCGATCAGTACGAGCTCTTCGAGGACATCGTCAAGGCTCTCAGCCTGACCATGGACCTCGTCGAGCAGGCATCGCACCAGCACGCCCAGAGAGTGGCCGGCATTGCCGTGAACCTCGGTCGCAAGATGGAGATGCCGTCGAGTTACCTGAGGGATGTCTACTACGCGGGACTGCTCCACGACATCGGCCAGATCGGCACCCCCGACGGCATCCTCAGAAAGAAAGGCTCCCTCACACTCCGTGAAAAGGCGGCGATCTACGGGCACCCGCACGTGGGATTTGAGATCGTCCGCGAGATTCCGACGCTCGACTCGACCGCCCACGTCATCCGCTGGCACCACGAAAGATGGGACGGGACCGGGTATCCGGACAGCCTCAGGTGGGAGGGAATACCGGAGGGCGCTCAGCTTCTGACGGCATCGGATACGATGGACGCGCTCCTGTCGCCCCGACCCTGGCGTCCCGCGCTCCCGTCCGACAAGGCGATCGCCGAGATGCGCAAATTCGCGGGCATCCAGTTCAACCCCGGTCATGTCGGCCTGCTGATGGCCCTTTTCGAAGAGCGCGGCGTCGAGAAAATCGCGGAGCTGGACGAGGACACACGCTCGATTCTCAAGCGCGAGACCGAGCGCAACCCGCTGTTCACCCGGCTTACAGGCTCCAGGATCATCGGCATCTTCGACCTGTTCAGCAGGATCATCGATGCAAGACACAGGTACACCCGCGGGCATTCGAGACGGGTCGCGAATCTCGCCAGGGAGATCGGACGAGAGCTGGGATTCGGCAAGGAAGAGCTTTTCAAGCTGGAAATTTCCGGGCTTCTTCACCAGGCGGGGAAAGTGGCGGTGTCGTCCGCGATTGTCGACAAGGCCGGCAGGCTCACCGACAGCGAGCGGGAGATAATGGAAAAATACCCGCTTGTCAGCGAGCAGATCGTGTCGACCATACGAAGCCTGGGCGATCTGGCAACCGTGGTGCGCCACCAGCACGAGAGGTACGACGGGTCGGGATATCCCGACGGGCTCAAGGGGGAGGGAATCCCGATCTTCTCGCGGATACTCGCGGTGGCGTACACGTTCGACGCCATGGCCAGCCATCGGGCCTACAGAAAGGCGCTGCCCCTCGAGAGAATCCTCAAGGAAATGCAGAAGGACTTCGGTTCCGGACGGCTCGACCCGAGCCTGGCCGGTATCGAGGAGATTCTGAGCCGGCGAAGGGAGAGTGAGGACTGGCAGTGAGCCTTCCGTTCAAATCGCGTCAGCTCGACAGCATCTCCTTCAAGCCGGAGCTCTCCCCGTCGATGGTGTACCGCGAGCTCGAGCGCTACCACATCGACACCGTGTACGATCCGCTCTCGAGCACAAGCGGAGCGCCCGGCTATTTCAAGCTCCAGAACGTCAGGATCATCGGAAACGATCTCTCGCTTTATACGTATGTGAAGGGAAAGGCCCTGTGGGAGAACAATGTGTTCACGGTCCCGGACGAGCTTTCCGCCAGGCTCACCGACAGGTCCGCCGCGCTTCCGAAACTGTACCACTACAAAACTCTCGGCGGCGACTGGCTTCTCGACGACGAGCGCAAATGGCTTGAATACTGGCGGAGAGAGATCACCAAGGCGAAGGACGAGTATGTGCGCGCGCTTGTCGAGACCGCCGTGTGCCTTGTGATCGACTACTGGATCACCGCGAAACGCTTCGGGACTTCATTGGATTGGACCCCGCCAGGTCTTCTCGAATTTTACATCAGGCACGTCAACCAGAGCATTCTCAACAACCAGGAATCGAACGAGATGTGGCTGAAAGACCCTCGTGAGCTCAGCGACAAGGTCATCGCCGACATCCTGTTCATCAACCCGCCCCCACTGCAGGGATACTCCTCTTTCGGTTCGAGGGAGCACACGCTCGAAAGCTGGCTGAGGGGAACGAGCGATTTCCCGCTGGACCGTATCGCGCCCCAGGGAGCCATCGGATCAAGTTTCGAGAGCCTGAACGAGTACATGGTCGCCCTGTCGCTCATGCTGCAGGCGGCGGACCATGTCCCGATCTGGGCGTTCGCGATATCCAACCGGCAGCCGTTCACACGGCTGGAGTTCACCGACCTGATTCGCTCGCTCGGAAGGAGCATGCGCGAAGCGGACCTGAAGATCGCGCGGCAGTTCTTCAGCAGAAGAGCGCCGGATACGATAGTCGTCGCGACGAAATAGAACTTCCTTGCAGACCTAGTAAGTCTTCGGAATTATGTGCTCCTCCTCCTCGGTGCCCGCGTCCGGCGGGGCATGCTTGGAGGCCTGATACGCAATATAGAACGACCGCGCCAATCCCCCATACAGAATGAGGCATCCGACAATCAGCATTAACCAGGCATCGATTCTCATGACTTCACCTCCGCCTTCCTCTCCTTCATGTTGGACAAGAGCACGCTAATCAGGACCAGGAGACCGCACAGTCCCCATCCGCCCAATGCCAGGGCCCACTGGGGGTAGCCTTCGTATGGCTCCCTTATCTCCTTGATCAGGTACGTAATGATGATGACCCCGAGCACGATGGGAGTGACATACTTGATCATCACAATCCACCATCCCCGCGTCTTGACCTCGCCGTACTTGTCGATCTGTTCCTGCAGCCATCTCAGGTTGAAGAACCAGCCCAGGAAGACACACTCGAGGAACGACACGACCACAAGCCCGTATTGGTTCATCCAATGGTCGATGATATCGAGCCAGAAGAGGCCCGCGCCTGTTATGAAGAGAATCCCGCCAAGGAAGCCTATGATGCAGATGAGAACATTGGCCCTGAACCTGTTGAACTGGAACTTGTCCGCAAAGGCTACGCTCGCCGCTTCCGTCAGGCTGAACGCGGAGTCTATCCCGAGGCTGAACAGCATGAGGAAGAACAGCACTCCGAAAACCTGCTGCAGCGCCGGAAGCATTGCTATCGCCTTGGCGTAAGTCACAAAAGCGAGACCCGGCCCGTCGATCTTGAATCCAGCCTGCTCCATTCCGTTGACCGGCACGCCCAACTGGGTGGCCATGTAGCCGATCACAGCGAACACCGCAAAGCCGGCGAAGAACTCGACGCCGGAATTGGAAAGACCCGTGATGAAACAGCTGTTTGTGATGTCGGTATTTTTCGGCCTGAAACTCGCATACGCGCTCATCACCCCGAATCCGACCGAAAGAGTGAAGAATATCTGACCGTACGCAGCAGCCCAGACATCGGGTTTCAACAGCGCGCCCCAGTCGGGTGTGAGATAGAGCTTGATGCCCTCGAAAGCTCCGGGCAGCGTCACTCCTCTCAGGAACATGATGATCAACAGGAGAATCGGCAGGGTCACAGAGACCCAGACGACTTTCCCGACAGTCTCCGTTCCTTTTCTTACGCAGAAGTAGATACCTATCCAGGTGATAGCGAGCGAGGCGAGGAGGGGCCACGAAATTTGCCCCAGTTGGCCGGGTCCCGTGGTTCTCTGAAGAACATATTCGTTGAAAAATGCCTGCTCTCCGCCGGGATAGCTCGCCCATTTCATCGTGAGCGAGTACACAAGGTAATTCACGCTCCAGGCCATGATGGCGCAATAGTAGAAGGTGATTACCAGCGCGACGAGAATAGCGTACCACCCCACCCACTCAAACCATTTTCTCGCCTTTCGCAGCGCCGCAGGCGCGGCGGCCTGGAACTGCTGCCCGATAGCCATCTCGAGGATCAGTACCGGAATACCGGCAGTAAGAAGTGCAAAGAAATAGGGGATCAGGAATGCCCCGCCGCCGTTCTTGTAGGCAATGAACGGAAACCGCCACACATTGCCCAGCCCGATCGCACTACCTATTGCCGCGAGAATGAACACGGCTCGCGAGTTCCATCGTTCACGTTTTCCTCCCATCGCAGACTCCTCCGCCAGTGTGAGATTCGGTAAAAGAAAGTCGACAGTATATCAACTTGAATCTCTTTTGGCGACATTCGCAGCGGCGTCCCATGTAGCACGGGCGTCCCGCCCTTGGTTCTTCTGCTGATGCGTATATTTAAGAACCATGCGCGAGACGGGGCTGCTGAAAAAGCTCCAATTTCGCGCAAGAAAAGTATCTCAGGCGTGGCACCCTCAGGCGAGTCTTCGAGCCTGGGGGTGCTCGATCTACTAATCCCTCTATTCATAAGGCATTCAGATGATTGGCCCAGCACCCCCAGGCTCGAAGACTCGCCTGAGGG
>Ga0315294_10004719_pt1 | contig 14903 bp, 9 predicted proteins | sample YL17G13_40_MG_FD_203626 | JGI IMG/M metagenome (GOLD analysis project Ga0315294, IMG submission 203626) | Sediment microbial communities from Yellowstone Lake, YNP, Wyoming, USA - YL17G13_40 | ecosystem: Environmental > Aquatic > Freshwater > Lake > Sediment | place: USA: Wyoming | collected... | reverse complement strand
TAAGGCCCACATCCAGCGGCCCGAGGTCGGGCGAAGGCTCCTCCAGGGCCGCCAGTTCCAGGATGTCGCCGGCGAAATACGCGAACGGGCACGCCCCGAACGCCTCCAGCCGCCGCGCGCTCATCGTTGCCTGCCCGGGGAATCGGCGGCACAGGTCGTCGAGGATCTCGGGCGCCGCCAGGCGTCCGTCGAACGGGCCGAACGCTTCGCCGTGCTCGCGTTCCCACTCGGCGGCCAGGCCCGCCAGGGCCGTCTCGGCCGCCGGGCCGCGCGACAGCATCTCGTCCAGCACGGCCAGGTGCACGTCGCCGTGCTCGGTCCGGCCGGGGCCCCAGAGTTCGAACATCGTCTTGGCCAGGAGGTCGCGCGGCGCGCGCAGCCGGCCGGCATCGACCTGGAGGTCGCGCGTGCCGATCTCCGTGGTCTCAAACGGCGGGCCGCCCTTCTCGGCCGCAAAAAGGCCCGCCAGTTGCTCCAGGTAGTGGCTGGGCAGGGCGGGGCGGCCCTGGGCGTCGAGCGACGCGTACGCCACGGTCAGCGTTTGCCGCGCACGCGTCATCGCCAGGTACGCCAGGAGCATCTCCTGCTCCGCATCGTGGCCGGCGTCGGGCAGGTCCACCTTGTGGCGGCGGAGGTCCCGGCGTTCGGCGTCGTCGAAGAACGGGTGCCGCCGACCCCGGCGCGGAAACTCCTTCTCCGCCAGGCCCAGCAGGAACACGTGGTCGAACGAGAGGGCCCGCGCGCGGCGGGCGTCCAGCACCACCACCGGGGCGTCGGCCGGTTCCTCGGCGGGCACCGACGCCAGGGCCAGGCCCTGCTCAACCTCCCGGAGGAACTCCTGGAGGGTGACCTGGCCCGCCTCGTCCTCATCCAGCAGGGCCACCTCGTCCAGGACCTCCTCGAAGCCGAGGAGGGCCTTGATGTCCCTGGCCCGCCGCTCGGGCGACGGGTCGGCCATGGCGGCGGCCCGGAGTCCGGCCGCCCGGACGATTTCGCGCAGGCGTGCGGCCATCGCCCGCCGCGAGGCCTTCTCGGGCATCGCCAGCCGCTCGAACAGGCGCTCGACGAACCCTGCGGCGGCCTCGATCGCCTTCAGCCGCCCCGGGGCACGCTCGCGCGCCACGACGGGTTCCCCGGAATCGTCGGTCGCCTCGCTGCGGCGGCGCTCCAGGTCGAGCAGGTACTGAAAGCGCTCGGCGTATCGCTCGCGGCCTTCCCAGAGGTTGGCCTCGCGGGCCAGGCGCACCGTATCGTGGGCCGTTTGGGCGTCGGCCCCGAAAGCGCCGGGGTCGAAGTAGTTCGACTTGACGAGCCGCGCGAGGGCCCGGAACGAGTAGCCCTCGGTCTGGAGCCGCACCAGCGCCATGGCGGCGCGCACGATGGGGCAGTCGGCCAGGGTGCGGCCGGCCTCCACGCGGAACTCCAGGCCGTGCCGCGCCAGCACCTGCCGCACCAGCGCCGCGTACGGCTCGATGCTCCGCACGATGACCGCGATGCCGCCCGGCCGGGCGTCCGGGCAGCGCACGAGGTCGGCGATGCGGCGGGCGACTTCTTCGACCTCGCGGGTCCGGCCTGCTGCGCGGATGATGCGGATGGCGCCGGCCGCCGCGGGGGGCGAGGCGTCGGGCAGCCCGAAGAGCCCCCGGCGTACGCGCTCCAGGTCCGCCGGCAGGCCGCTCGGCTCATCCACCACGATTTCCCGGAGGCGCGGGCCGAACCGCTCCCGCAGGCGCTCGCGCGTCCGGCCGGTGACGCCGAAGAGGTTCGGCCGCCCCGGTTCCCAGGTGAGCGTGATGAGGGTCTGCTCCGCGCGGCCGGAGAGCGCCTCGAGCATGTCGAGTTGGGCCGGGGCGAAGTCCTGGAACCCGTCCACCGCCAGGACCGCGAGGCGGGCGAACGGCCCGAACTTGCCCTCGGCCACGGCGGCGGCGGCGTGCCAGAACTGGCCCGCATCGTCGTACACCTCGCCCTGCTGCAGCGCCTTCTGGTACTCATCGTACAGGCGCACCAGGACGCGGTTGCGCGGCGTGCGCAGGCCGGGCGTCAGGGCCTTGCCGAAGACGTTGGGCTCGACGCGGGCGGCCTTCAGTTCCCGGAAGAGGGCATCCAGGGCATCGACGAGGCCGGGCGTGTCGCGCGCGGGGCCGAGGATGGCGGCCTCCTGGGCGGCGAGGCCCGCGAGGCACCGGCGGATGACCTGGCGGCGGGCCAGTTCGCCGATCCGCCGCACGGGCGTTCCGGCGGCCGCCAGCAGCCGGTCGGCCAGTTCGTGCATCTGGAAAACTTGCGGGCGGATGAGGACGCCGCGCTCTTGCGCGGCCAGGAGGCGGCTCTCGGTGGCCCGCCGCCTGAGCGCCGTCGGCACGAGCATCAGGCACCCTGGCAGGGCGAGCCTGCCGCCGTCAGGCCACGGCACGCCTGCCGTGCTACGGTGGCTCGACCGCGGGCCGGGACCGCCTGCCGCAAGGGCCGACAGGTACGCCTTCAGGACGTAGCCGGCCTTGCCGCTGCGGGCGGGGCCGACGATGAGTTCAACCGGTGACGCCACAGGTCCCTCACCCCGGAAAGTGATTGCGGACGTGACCCTACCGCGGCGCCGCGGGCGTGTCAAGTTGCGCGGGAGGCCGTCGCCGTTTTAGCCCCCCGTGAAAACACGGGGGGCATGATGGCCCGGGGCGCACCCTCGGCCGCGCGGCCCCCGGTGTATTCACCGGGGGCTAACACTACAACAGCGCAACCCGTGAAAACACGGGGGGGCGCGGCGCGGGGCGCATCCTCGGCCGCGGCGCTGCGGGCGTGTCAAGTTGCGCGGGAGGCCGTTGCCGTTTTAGCCCCCCGTGAAAACACGGGGGGCATGACGGCCCGGGGTGCATCCTCGGCCGCGCCGCCCCCGGTGTATTCACCGGGGGCTAACACTACAACAGCGCAACCCGTGAAAACACGGGGGGGCGCGGCGCGTGGTGCACCCTGGGCCGCGCGGCCCCCGGTGTATTCACCGGGGGCTAACACTCCAGCACAGCGCAACTTGGCGCGGCGGGTACGGAGACCCGCCGCGCAAAGTTGCGCTGTAGTACTAACACTACAGCACCGGGGGCTAAGACGATGGGTTTCTTGTGGACGTGCGACTTGTGCCCCGGCATAGTATCGCGCCGGCCCGCGACTTGTGTTAGCCCCCCGTGAATACACGGGGGGCGGACGCGGGGCATCTCTTGTGCGCGCGGCGAAGGGCACTTATGCGAAGTTGCGGCATGCTGGTTGTGCTGGTCATCGGCGGCTGCGCGGCGGCCGCCTGTGTCGCCGACGCGCCGGCGGGCGACGCCGCCGAGCCACCGCAGCAGATATCGGCCGTCCAGGCCCTGGTCCTCGGCGCCATCCAGGGCCTGACGGAGTACCTGCCGGTCTCATCAACCGGCCACCTCATCCTGGCCAACTACTGGATGGACTTCACGCGCTGCGTGGACGATAACCACAAACTGACCAGCGGGTTCACGAAGAGCGAAGCGGTGGACGCCTTCGACATCGTCCTGCACGCCGGGACGTTCCTGGCCGTCCTGGGCCTTTACCGGAAGCGCGTGGGCCAGATGGCCAAGGGCCTTGTCGGCACGGACCCCGGCGGGCTGCAACTCGTGGCGGCCCTCGCGCTGGCGTTCCTGCCGGCGGCCGTCATCGGCTACAAGTTCAAGGACACGATTGAGGAGAACCTGTACAACCCGGTGACGGTGGCGGCGGCGCTGGCGGTCGGCGGCGTCCTGATGATCGTCATCGAGCACTACTTCTGGCGCCGCCGCAAGGACGTGCCGCGCATCACCGACGTGGCCCAAGTCCGCCTGTGGCAGGCCCTGGTCATCGGCCTGGCGCAGTGCCTCGCCATGTGGCCGGGGACGTCGCGGAGCATGATCACCATCCTGGCGGCGCTGGTCATCGGGCTGGACATGCTGGCGGCGGCGGAGTTCAGTTTCCTCCTGGCGCTGCCGACGCTCGGTGCGGCCACCCTGTACACGGCCTACAAGAACTGGCCGGAACTGGTGGCCCACGTCGGGCCGCTCGCCATGGCGGCAGGGCTGGCGGCGACGGTCATCGTGGCGGCGCTGGCCATCAAGGGGTTCGTCAAGTGGCTCACGGGGCACGGCCTTTTGCCGTTCGGCATCTACCGGCTGGCCCTGGCGGCCGTGGTGTTTGCGTACTTTGCCCTGTAGCGGCCGGTGGGGCAGGGTGTTAGAGCAGTTTAAGGTTGGGTATTGGCGCGGTGGGTCTCCTGACCCACCGCGCCATACGCGTCGCTGCACTTGCGCGCGGCGAGTGCGGAGACCCGCCGCGCTAACATCCAAAGTTAAAGCGCTCTAGCCGATGAGGCGGCCGAGGACGGCCAGGCTGGCGCTACCCAGGCCGAAGGACAGAAGGCCCGCCGCCACATCGTCCATCAGAATGCCCCAGGTGCCCGGCAGGCGCTCCAACTGCCGCACGGGCGGCGGCTTGACGACGTCGGTCAGGCGGAACCAGATGAACGCGATGGCCAGCGCGAGCGGCGTCCAGCGGTTCCACGGCGTCCAGGCCGCAAGGCCCGCGATGAGCATGCCGGCCACTTCATCCAGGACGAACGGCCGCGGATCCTTTGAGCCGAAGACCTGCTCCGCGTTGCGCCCCGCATAGAGGCTGAGCGCACAGGCCGCCGCAGCCGCCGCCGCCACGCCCCACCACGGCGCGCCCAGGCCGTACGCGGGCAGCAGGATCGCGGCCGTCACGGCCGAGGCGTACGTCCCCGCCGGGCCGGGCAGCAGTCCGATGCCGAAAAAGGTGCCGAGGAGTTTTTGCACGCGCATGTCGAAACTCGCGCTCGCCGTTGGCCCTGCCCGCCGTAGCCCCGGCATACCGGGGCGAAGGCGGGTCGCGGCTACAGCGGTTTAAGATTGCGTATGGGCGCGGCGGGCAGGAATGTCGAAGACCCGACTGGGCGGGCCCGCCGCGCCACAGTCATCGCCCGGCCGTGGCGTCTTTTCACTTTGAACTTTGAACCTTGAACTTTGAACTTTCTTCAATCCGGCGGCATCTTCAGCAGCACGTATGCCCGATTGATGTACGCCAGACCGCTGAAGGCCGTGAAGAGCGTCGTGGCCCAGATGAGCGCATCGCGCATCCAGCAGGTCCACGCGGGGCCGTCCGTCCAGTATCCGATGTACACGAGGGACCAGCAGATGGCCACGCACTGGATGAACATCTTGACCTTGCCGCTCAGGGTGGCGGCAAAGGGGATGCCGTGCGACTCGCTGAAACTCCGCATGCCGGTCACCAGGAGTTCTCGCGCCAGGATGACCACGACCATCCAGGGCTGCCAGCCCGTCGGGTTCTTCAGGATGCCCTCGGGCCCCATCCTGAGGAACGGGTCGCCGATGAGGTACGCCAGCGCCCCGCAGACGATGATCTTGTCGACGAACGGGTCGGCGATGCGGCCGAAGGTCGTCACGTGCCCGAGGCGTCGCGCCAGGTACCCGTCCACGGCGTCCGTCAGGACCGCCACCAGGAAGAGCGCCAGCGCAACGTCCAGGATGTTCAGCCCCCCGAGGGCGCTGCCGGGGCCGGTGTATGCGGCGAGCACGACGAAGAAGAGTATCGCCAGGACGAATCGCCCGGCCGTGAGCAGGTTGGGAATGTGGCGGCGCATGTTGTAAATCCAAGTTCAAAGTTCCAAGTTCAAAGTTCCAAGTTCAAAGACAACAGCACGCCCCCACCGTCAGCGCCCCGGCGTTGCGACGCGTATCTTTTACTTTGAACCTTGAACGTTGAACTTTGAACTTCTCTCGACTTCGGCCACAAGATCGTAGCCCTCGGCGCCCGTGATGCGGACCTGGACAAACTGGCCGGTCGCGGCGGTCCCCGGGGCCAGCAGCACCACGCCGTCGACCTCGGGCGCCTGGCCGGCGTGCCGCGCCACGAGGCGCCCCGACTCCTCCGCGCCATCCACGAGGACCTCCAGCACCTGCCCCCGGCGTGCCTCGGCTGCGGCAAACGCCAATCGCTCGGCGGCCTGCATCAGCCGCTCCCAGCGCTCGCGGGCGACCGCGGCCGGGACCGGGTCCGGCAGCCCCGCCGCGCGCGTCCCCGCCTCGGCACTGTACACGAAGACGCCCACGTGGTCAAAACGAACTTTCTCGACGAAGCCCAGGAGTTCCTCGAAGCGGGCGTCGGTCTCGCCCGGGTAGCCCACGATGAAACTCGTGCGGAGGGCGATGCCGGAGACCGCGCTCCGCAGACGCGCGATGAGTCGCTCGATTTCGGCCCGGCCCGCGCGGCGGCCCATGCTCTCCAGGAGGGCGTCGCTCGCGTGCTGGAGCGGCAGGTCCACGTAGGGCACCAGGGGCGGCCCGGCCGCCAGTTGGCCGATGACGTCTTCCGTGAACGAGGCCGGATGCGTGTACATGAGGCGGAGCCACGGAACGCGGACGCGCTGTCGCAGCACGTGCAGCAGGTGGGCCAGAGACGCGGCGCCCGCTCCGATTGCGGATTGCGGATTGAAAGACGGCGAACGCGGAGCGCGGAACGCGGAACGCGGAACGAGCGGCGAAACGGCATCGCCGGATGGCGCTCCGAGTTCCGAGTTTCGGGTTCCGGGTTCGCCGTCTTTCAATCCGCAATCCGCAATTGCCCCGGCCCGCGGGGCAAGCCCTGCGGCTGAATGGCCCTGTTGAGGCGCCAGGTCGTGTCCGTAGGCGGTGGTGTCCTGGGCGATGAGGATGAGTTCCTTGGCCCCGTCGGCGGCAAGTTCCTCGGCCTCGGCCAGGACCTGCCCGGGGGGCTTGGAGCGCAGCGGCCCGCGGATCTCGGGGATCGCGCAGTACGCGCAGCGGTTGTCGCATCCCTCGCTGATGCGCAGGTACGCGTAGTGGCGGGGCGTCAGGCGCAGGCGCTCGCGGTCGTCCGGCGGGGCGGCGGCGTGCGGCCCGACGCGAACCAGGGGGTGTGCCGCGGCCGGTCTTGCCCGGCCGCGCTTCTGGCGCGGGCGCGAGAGCACCCGGCGGCAGATGCCGGCCAGTTCATCGCGGCCGGCGATGCCCACGACCGCATCCACCCCGGGATGCCTCTGGAGCACCTGCCGCCCGTACCGCTGGGCCATGCACCCGGCCACGACGATGCGCCCCAGGCGCCCGCGGCGCTTCAGGGCCTCCAGGGCGTCCAGGTGCTGGTCGCTCTCGGCCCGCGCCAGGTCGAGAAACGCGCACGTGTTGACGACGGCCACATCGGCCCCGTCGGCGTCGGTCGTGACGGCAAAGCCGCCCAGGGCCAGCCCGGCCAGCATCCGTTCGGAGTCGACGAGGTTCTTGGGGCACCCGAGGCTCACCAGGGCTACGGTGGCAAGGGACTTTTTTGACATGAGCGGGCCTTGTAAGACGTAGAAGCCTTGCCGCGCACCAAAGTGACTGAGGGACTGAGTGCCTGAGTACCTGAGTGAAAACGCCGGCAGGGTGTCGTTACTCAGTCCCTCAGTCGCTCAGTCACTCAGGTACTCAGGTACTCAGGCACTCAGGCACTCAGGTACTCGTTCTTCACGCCCTCGACAAATACTCGCCGGTGCGGGTATCCACCAGGATGTGGTCGCCGTTGTTGACGAACGCGGGCACCTTGACCCGCGCGCCGCCCTCGCACGCGGCGTCTTTCATGGTGTTGGTGACCGTGGCCCCCTTGAGTTCCGGCGGCACGTCGGTCACTATCAGTTCCACCGAGGCGGGGAGTTCCACCTGGACGGCCCGCTCGTCGACGAACCCGACGATGACCTGGAGGTTGGGCGTCAGGAAGACCGACTGGGTGCCCATGAGGGCCACCGGCACGCGGACCTCCTCGTAGGATTCCATGTCCATGAAGACATGATTGTCGGCCTCGGAATACAGGTAATTCATCGGCTTGCGTTCAAAGATGGCCTGCTCGAAGAGTTCCTCCGTCCGGAACCGTTCGTCCAGCACCTGGCCGTTCTTGAGGTTCTTCAGGGTCACCACCTGGCTGGAGCGCCAGTTGCCCTTGGCCACTTTCTGGTTCTCGACGACGATCCAGATGCCGTCCTTCCAGACGACGCCCATGCCGCGACGCAGGTCGATTGCCTTGATGGTGCTCATGCTGCGGGTTCTCCACTCCAGGACCTTGAAAACGGGCCCGACCGGGCCATTCCCGAACGTGCGCCGGGTGTAAACGATACACCGGAATCGCCCGCCAGTCAATGCCCAATGCCCGGAGCGCGCAGCCCTGTTCACCGGCCGCTCTCCGCACGGAACGGGGGTGGCCCGGAACGCCCGCGTTGATGTGGACCCGGCTGACCCTCAGATACTATTGCATGAGAGGTTATGCTTATCTTCATTCCATTCATATGACCAGGCGGCGCCACGGACCCCGGGAACTAACCCCGCGCGGATCGCTTCCGGCTTACCGGAACGGCCTCCAGCGCCTGTTTCAAATCCGCGATTAAATCGTCGGCGTCTTCCAGGCCCACGCTCATCCGCAGGAAGCACCCGCCCAGATCCTCGGGATAGTTCAGCACGCCCAACTCCGGATGGTTCCCCTCCTGGGGATAAAACATGATCAGGCTTTCGGTATGTCCCAGCGACACCGCATGCGTGATAATCGTGAGCCGTTCCAGAAGTTTAAAATACAACGCCTTCTCGGTGTTCAGGCCGAAGTTGAGCATCCCGCCGAATCCCGTCATCTGTTTCCCGGCAATCGCGTGTTGCGGATGACTCTTGAGGCCCGGATAACGCACGAAGGTGACTTTCGGATGGGCTTCCAGAAACCGGGCCACCTTCACGGCATTCTCGCAATGCCGCGCCATCCGCAGCGGAAGCGTTTCCAGGCTCCGCATGAGAAGCCAGGCGTTGAACGGACTGAGGGTCGCCCCGAGGTGAATGCTGGCGGCGTTGCGTATGGGCGTGATCAAATCATTGTGGCCGATGACGGCGCCGCCCAGTCCGTCACCGTGCCCGTTCACATACTTCGACAGGCTATGCATCACCAGGTCCGCCCCCAGACTCAAGGGGGCTTGCGTGATGAGGCCTGAATAGGTGCTGTCGACCGACAGGAGGACCCCGGCGCGCCTGGCCACCCTGGCGATGGCGCGGATATCGCTGACCAGGGTCGTCGGGTTTCCCGGGGTCTCGATGTGAATCATCTTGGTGTTGGGCCGAAGGGCTTTGCGGACCTCTTCAGGCCGGGTCGTGTCCACGAAAGAAAGTTGGACGCCGTAGCGCTTCGAAAAGTGCTGGTTCAGGAATTCGTGGACGCCGATGTAGCAGATTCGCGAGCAGATGAGGTGATCTCCCGCGCTGAGGAACGTGAAGAAGGCGCCGGTCATGGCCGCCACGCCGGTGGCAAACACGACGCAGTCTTCGCCGCCTTCCATCGACGCCAGGCGTTCCTCCAGGTATCGGCCGTTCGGGTGCCGCGAACGCGGGTAATTGAACTGGTGGGTGTTGTTCCAATCGAACGATACCGGCAGTTCCCTGACGCTGTCGTACAACCGGTAGCTGTTGCCCAGCGTGATGGGCCGGCGCAAGGCGCGGGTTTCCTTGTCGATGCCTGACCCGGCATGGACGCATCGGGTTGTGATATGATAATTCCGCATCATCGCATCCGGTTTTTTCATCGGTTCCTTGTCCTCGCTTCCGTCAGGCGCCGGTCTTGGGGGGGTGCAACGGACGGCCCTGCGCGTCGTAACCCTCCTTGAAACGATCGTACTTGTACGGGTTCAGCATCACCCGGACAGCCGCCAAGGCGACCGCAAGGCAGAGAAACATGGCTGGAAAGCCGCCCAGGCTGGAGAGCATGCGAATGCCGTCCAACTGGGCCAGGCTGGCCATGACCCAGGCCAGGACGCCGATGGTGGCGCCCCAAACGATTTTGATGAACATACTTGATTCCGGGCTCTCGGGGGAAATGCCGGCCGAACTGATGCCGCCCATCGCGGAGAGGTTGGAATCCGCGGTGCTCACGAAAGAAATGAAGGCGGTGAAGAGGAAGACCGGCACCATGATTCGGACCAAGGGGAAACTCTCCATGATCGCGTACAGCACGCCCTGCACCCCGTTCTTGTCCATGTTGGCAACCAGGCCGGCGTGCTGGAAGATCTCCAGGTGGAGCGTCACTCCGCACATGACCGCCATCCACATGCCGGTAAAGAGCGCCGGCAGGAGCATGTTGAAGACGAGGAAGGTCCGGACCGAATGGCCGTAGGTGATCCGTCCGAAAAAAATGCTCATGATGGGCGCCCAGGCGAACCACGCGGAGTACTGCATCTGGGTCCAACGTTGGGGCCAGGTGTCCTGGAAAGCCGCCCCCGTGAAAAGCACCTTCTCGAAATAGTGGCTTAGGAGATTCCCCAGGCCCTCCGTGGCGGAACTCAGGATGTAGCGCGTCGGCCCGAACAGGAAGATAAACAGCAGAAAAGCCGCAAGGAACGCCGTGTTGATATTCGCGATGAAGAGAATTCCCTTTTTGACTCCGGCTATGGCGGCCAGGATGGAGACGACGATGATCGCCAACCCGATCAGCCCCATGGTTATGCCTGACGGAGGACCTTCAATGCCGCAAACATGGTTGACCCCGCCGCCCATCAGCATCATGGCCCCGTTCAGCGATGCGCCCATCGCAAAGCCCAGGGCGTACAGGCAAACGGCGTCGATCACCTGCCCGCCGGCGCCGAGGCTGTACTTTCCCAACAAGGGCGCCAGTGGAGCCCCCAGGGTAAATGGCCGCTTCATGTTGTAGAAGGCGAAAGCGAACATCAAGCCGATCAGCGAGGCAAACGCATACGGCGTCCACGTCCAGTGCAGGAGAACCGTGGACATCGCAAAGGTTGCCGCCGCCGGCGAGTTCGGCACGATCCCGGTGCTGATGGGCGGGTGGCTAAAATAGGACAAGGGTTCGATCGGCCCCCAGAACAGAATGCCAATGGCAATGTTGGTGGTCAGCACAATGGCAAAGAGTTGCCGCTTGGTAAGCAGGGGCTTGGACTGCGGTCCCCCGATCACGACGCGCCCGAAGGGCGACACGTAGATCAGTGCGCATAGGACGACGATCAGCAGTGCCGATAGAGAAACCAACCAGCCGAAGGTGTTGACAACCCACTCATAGACGGGCCTGACGGCCTTCAGGAACGGCGCCTTCCATATTTCGTCCGGGTACGCCGCGCAGAGCAGCGCTTTGTTCAGGCGGACCAAGGCCGATCCACCAGGATTCATCGCGATGAGTTGCTTGGTTTCGTCCGGAAGGGTGACGCCTGCAAACCGGTTGGTGTCATAGATCACCGGCCCGCTGATGAGGTTGTCGAGGTCCTGTGCCAGCAGGGTCTGCAGCGGCCTGGGATCGGAATTCGTGCCCTGGTAGTTCGTCAGCGCCTGCGCCGTCTCAGCGGACAGCCGGCTGCACACGTAGGCAGACACCGGGTTCGTCTGCTTGAGCCTCGCGGCGAGCGACGGCAGATCCCGGATGTCGCCCGAGGTAATCCTCGCGGTACCCACAAAGTTGACTGCGATGGCCGCGACCAGCAGCAGGAATGGAGGGAAAAACACCCACGGTCTCAGTTTCTTCATGTGTTCTAACGCTTCCTTATGGTTCAGGGATGATATCCCGGTGCTCCGGTCCACTCACAAGTCGCGGACGTAGGGGCGCCACCAATCGTCCGCCCCGGTGCGCCACGTCTTGTCATCTTCTTTCAGCCGCGCCTCCACCGCTTTCAGCCTTTCGGCGACCACCCGGTTGTCTTCTTCCGGATACTCGCGCTGCATGAGGGTCTTGACCTTCTTGTGGGCGATGGCATACCAGTCCTCGTGCGATTGCGGCGCGCGCCCCGAAAAATCAGAGTAGTAGACGGACTCCTTCATGTGTTCCAGGGTGTGATCGTGGCCGATGTAATTCGTGTTCGGGTGACCTTCCTGCATGATGACGTCGAGGGCCAGGTGGGCCGCATCGGTTAGCCCGAGTTTCATGCCGCTGCGAATCTGGCTGACCATCTCATCCACCAGGACCAGGTGCTCCAGGCTCAACATCAGCGTGCCGTCCAGCAATCCGGTGTGAACCAGGTTGGCGCCGGCCGCCATAATCATCTGCAACCCCCAGGCGGTTTCGACGGCGGACCGCACGCCGACCTTGCGGGCATTGGTGTTGCCGGCCTGAATGCGCGACGGCAACCCGTAAGCGTCGGCCAGTTGAACGATTGCCGCGTTGAAGGCCGTGGACTCGAAATTGCCGAGGGCAATGTCGCCCGCCCGCAAATCCATCACGCCGGAGACGGACCCATAGACCGCCGCCGTACCGGGCGCGCACAACTGGGTCAATATCATTCCGCTCAGGACTTCGGCATTATGCTGGACCAGCGAAGCCTCCAGCGTCACCGGCCCGGTGGCCCCGATCATCACTTCGGGCGAGAACATGACAAAAACCGATTTCCCGAATTCCTTGATGCCCTGCATGATGGTCCGCACCTGGTCCGGGTGATACTGCATCGGGCTGACCGGGTTACACCAGATGAGCGGCGTATCCCGCGCCAGGAGTTCGGCGGTCTCGCCCGGCCCGGCAATGATCGCGTGGCGCAGCAGTTCCATCTTTTCCAGGGGTTTGTACACCCGCGGACTGTGAACGACCGAGTTGGCCTCCCTGCCATGGATGATGTTGGAATGGATGGCCGGTTTCTTCGCCCGCTGACCCGGCCGGCTGCGCACGCGGTGCCGCAGATAGTCCACGCAGACCTCGGCCGCATGGGTGTCGGGGAAAACGGCGTTGGCGCTGCGCTGGAGCGCGGTGATATGGCAACAGCAGTCGTATTTCAGGTTCGCCAGGTTGTCCATCATCAGGAACTTATCATCGCCGTCCGACTCCACCAGGGCGCGCGCCCCCGCCTCGTAGTCATACAGGTAATAGGGATTGCCGATAAGCCCCACGTGCGATTCGCCCGGCCCTAGGCCCAGCGGCTCCGACATTCCCAGTTTGACCACGCACATCTTCAGTTGATTGCGGTCGGGAATCGTCTTGAGGCAGGCCTCCAAGAGCCTTCGCGGGATCCGGACCCTGTCGCCGTCGATGCGGCACCCGTTCTCCCGAAACAGCGCGATGGCTTCCGGACTGTCGGAGAACCATACGCCGTTCTTTTCCAGGATCTCGAGCGTGGCCTCATGAATCCGGCCGATGACTTCAGCGGAAAGCAACTGGAGGCTCATGAATTCCTGATCCCCTGGTTTTCCCGGATAGCCTTGCCCGGCTGCGCCCCCGGACCGGGACGGGCCATTGTACATGGCCCCGGCGCTTTTTCTACACTTTTCGTCATGCCGAATGGAGTTGACCTTCCGGCGGCGGGCGGGTACGTTGGCGGCCAGACGAGGAGGACGCTCAGATGCCGGCACGCCCGTACGGGCCGGTCGCCGGGCGCCCCGGCCGACCCAGGAAAGGGCCATGAGAAAATCGGTATTGTCCCCCCGAAATCGCCAAATGAGAATGCTGCGCCGAGCGAGTACTACAAGACATGATGCGGTGTCATATGCCCAACTCGCCAGCAAACTGCGGGGCAATTGCCGAGCAGGTCCGCCTGACGCCGGCCGTCGGGGTCGCGGCCCTCGCCACCATCTTGCTGGGCGCTATTGGCTGCGAGCACTGGGGGCCGGCTGAGGTGCCGCGAAAGGAAGACTTTGTCGGCCGGTGGGTGGGGGGGCGAACACCTATTCCTTCCTGGCTCAAGGCCGATGGCTTACCCGATACGCCCCATGTCCTCCTGCTGAATGAGGACGGCACGTGCGATATCACAGGCGTACTCTGGAATCCCATCTACCAAAGCCAGGGCTCGTGGTGCTACTGTGGCCCGGGCGAGTGGAGACTGACAGAGTTTGAGGTCGAACTGCGGTTTGTGCACGACGGCGTCCACACGTACTACCCGCTGTACATTCGCGGGTGGCGCCCGCCCTACACCCTCTTCGCCAACTGGGAGGCCAACACTGGCACCGGCGTGGTGTACCGGCGCTGCGTAGGCCCGTGACCCCTGGCCCGCGATCAGAACCAGTACGGATTTCCTGGGATCAATACTGATTTGGGCGATCTGGGAGCCGCCGACTCCCGAATACCGGGCTTTTCCCGTTCCCCGGCCTGCCCGCCTGTGGCGTCTTGGCGCCTTTGCGTGAGATCGCCGGCGTTGCCTTTGTTCAGTTTTTCACTCTGCACTCCGCACTCTTAACTCCTTTTCCCGCCTATCTTTACGGCCACGGGTGTCCCCAGGTTTCCGGTTCCCCGTTCCCCGTTCCCCGCTTTTGGGAGTTATCCACAACGGCGTATGCCCATCCGTCCATGTCACAAACCATCAAATTCGGGTCAAAATCGATCAAAACGGCGACGTTTTCCGTCAAAAAGGGATCAAAAAGGCGCGCATTTCGTCATGCCCATCTTAACATTTGGGGGCCTCACCCCCTCTGGCGCTAGCGCCAGGGCCGTTTTGCCCTTCCGGAAGGGTCATTTTGGGGTGGTTCAGGGGTCAAAAAGGGCGTGTGCAAAAGTTATCCACAAAATGTGGGAAAACCGGGATTCGGGATTCGGGCACAGCCCCTGGGCGGGTCCCTCGTTCCTCGACCCTCTGCCCTCGTCGCTTGGCCCCCCCCCTCGCCTCGGCCTGACACTACAGTGCAACTCGTGAAAACACGGGGGGCACGGTGCGGGGCGCATCCTCGGCCGCGCCAAGTTGCGCGGGAGGCCCGTCGTCGTTTTAGCCCCCCGTGAATACACGGGGGGCAGCGCGAGGGCGCATCCTCGGCCGCGCCAAGTTGCGCGGGAGGCCCGTCGCCGTTTTAGCCCCCCGTGAATACACGGGGGGCAGCGCGAGGGCGCAGCCTCGGCCGCGCGGCCCCCGGTGTATTCACCGGGGGCTAACACAACAGCACAGCGCAACTTGGCGC
>Ga0315294_10004717_pt1 | contig 14908 bp, 14 predicted proteins | sample YL17G13_40_MG_FD_203626 | JGI IMG/M metagenome (GOLD analysis project Ga0315294, IMG submission 203626) | Sediment microbial communities from Yellowstone Lake, YNP, Wyoming, USA - YL17G13_40 | ecosystem: Environmental > Aquatic > Freshwater > Lake > Sediment | place: USA: Wyoming | collected... | reverse complement strand
GGCGGGGTGAGGGGATGCGGCGCCCGGCGGTGTGCATGTTGAGCGCCTCTTTCGTCCCGACGTTGGGAGGGACCGAGCGGCAGTGTCGGCTCCTCAGCGAGTGGCTGGTAGGAGCGGGCGTGTCGGTGGCCGTCCTGACGCGCGGAGGCGGGAAGGGGATCGAACTCCCACGGTTCCCTTTTCCTGTGCACCGGCTTGCGGTGGGCGCGCTCGGATACGCCGTGGTAGGCGCCTTGTGGCTGGCGGTTTACGGGCGGCGATTCGGCGTCCTTCATGCCCATCAGGCGCTCTCCCCCGCGCTGGCCGCCGTCCTCGCCAAGCGGCTGCGGCCGCAGCACCGAGTGGTGGTCAAGGTGGCCTGCAGCGGACGCTGGAGCGATTTCCGGCTGGCCCAGGACCGGCCGCTGTTCCGGCGCCGGATGACCCTGCTCCGTGGCGTGGATCGGTTCGTGGTGCTCAACCGGGAGAGCGCTGCGGAGCTTCAGACTCTGGGGCTGGGTCGGGTGCCGGCTTGCCTGGTGCCGAATGGGGTGGATGCCCGGCGCTTCACACCGGCAGAGCCGGCCGAGCGAGCGGCCCTGCGCGCACGCCTCGGCCTCCCACCGGACGAGGGGGTCGCCCTGTTCGTGGGGCGCCTGGAGCGGCGGAAGGGCCTGGACACTCTGCTCGCTGCGTGGGCCGATCTTGTGCGCCGCCCTGGGGCGCCTCGCCTCCTGATCGCGGGGCCGGGCGAGACGGGCCCGTGGGCTCGCGAGACCCAGGCGCACGGTGTGGAGGGATGGGTCACGTTCCTGGGCGGGCGCGCCGATGTGGCCGACCTCTACCGGGTCGCGGACCTCCTGGTCTTCCCGTCGCGTGCCGAGGGTTGCCCCAACGTCGTCCTAGAGGCGATGGCGTCGGCCCTTCCCGTCGTGGCCACGGATGTGGCGGGAAACCGGGAGGCAGTGGGGGAAGACAGCAAGGCGGGCTGGCTGGTGTCGCCGGAGGATCCCGCCGCCCTGGCGGAGGCGGTCGCGACAATGGCGGCCTCACCCGCGCTGCGCCGAGAGCTTGCGGCGGCGGCGCGGGTGAGAGTCCTGGAGCGGTTCGACATCGACCGCGTGGGGGCGAAGTACCTTTCCTTGTATGAGGAGTTGCAGTGAAGACAGCATGGGGACCGCCATGAGGCGCTCCCAGGAAGCGGCGGGTGCCGCAGCATCCCTGCTGGCGGTGAAGAAGGAGTTCCCGGACTGCTGCAGTACGCTGGACGCCGCGACGGTTGCCACGTTCGAGGAGATCTTTGCGCAGGTGCAGGGGCCGGGGAAGGCGATCCTTGAGGTGGGGAGTGGTCACGGGTTCACGTGCGTCTTCTTCGCTATGCTCGGCGCGCGAGAACTGCACGGCGTGGACGTGATGCCATCGGCAATCCAGGTCGCCGAGGAGGTCAAGCGGCGCGTCGATCCGAGCCTTCCGGTGATCTTTCGCCTGGCCGACGCTACCCGGGGGCTGCCTTATGACGATGCAGCATTCGACGTCGTGCTACTCATCGAGACGCTGTCTCACGTGGTGATGGCCGACCTGGAGGCCTTCCTTCGAGAGATGGTCCGCGTCCTCAGAGCCGGGGGGTTGCTGTACTTATCTGATGGCAACAACGCCCGTTCTTGGAGGCAGCGCCGCCAGAACTACCGGATCTGGGAACGATTCGATCAGGGGCCACCGACCCGGGGCGAGGAGAAGGTTTACTCTCACCGGATCGGCACGCCCTACGCTGCCTTGCGGCGAGAGATGGCGCTGAAGGCTGTTCCCTCCCTTTCCGAGACGGAGGCAGAACGGATCGCGGCGCGGACGTTCCGCCTCACCGAGGCTGAGGTCGGCGAAGCGGCGCGGCGGTACGCCGTCTCAGGGGAGTGGCCGAATTCGCCCTTTCGGCCGCGGGTATGCCCCATTGATCCAGTGCATGGGATGTACATCGAGCAGTTGATCGATCCATTGGAGGTCCGACGTCATTTGAACGCCGCAGGGTGCGACGAGGTCTACTGCGGGCCGCGCCGCCGTCTCCCCCTTCAGCCGCTCTGGACCGGTTTGCCGTGGCTCACCTTTCTTGTGACCAACGGCTTCAAGATCATCGCTCGGAAGCGATAGGGCAACGTCCATGCGTCCATCCATCGAGCTGAAGTCTCCCGCCGCCGCGAAAGGCGGCGGACCCCAGGGCGGTGCCGACGCCGCCGGGCACCTTCCGGCGTTCCACGCGGGCTGGGCGGCCCTCTCTGGGGCCGCGGACCATCTCCTGGGGCGACGGGGGAAGCAGGGCCTGCGGATCCTGATTTACGCCGCGCTGTTTTCCAATGCACGCTTTTTCCTGGGGGCGACCTCAGGAGTTGTCACCTACTTGCTCGTCACGGGGATGCTTCTTACGGCGATCCTTGCCGTGAAGGAAGCCGGGGAGCTTACCGCGATGCTTCTGGAGAGACCCATCTCGCTCACGCTTTTCACCCACCTCGCCCTCGTGGCCACATCGGTGATGATGACCTTCGTATTGCTCGAGACGTTCCTCCAGATTGCGGCCCGGTTCCAGAACTCCGACGACAACTCGGCGTTCCTGAAAACCCTGGCGATGCCGCCGGAGTGGGAGAAGCGGCCGGCGCAGGTCGAGGGGGACGAGCACGCCTACTACTGGCACAACGCCCTGCACGTCCATAACCGAGATCGGATGCGACGTGTCGGCGAGTTCCCCCCGAAACTCCCCGGCACGCTCCGCATCATCGTTCTGGGCGATTCCCTGACCTACGGGTATGGCATTGCCGAGGAGGACACGTACGTCCGGGTGCTGGAGAGGGAGCTCCGCAAGACCTTCCGGGTCGAGGTGCTCAACCTGGGGGTCTCGGGTTCCCAGAGCGAGGACGTGCACAAGATCCTGCGCCGGCACTTCCCCATTCTCAAGCCCGACCTGGTGGTGTATGGCGTGTGCCTGAATGACTTCCTCCCTTCAGGCGTCGGCCAGTACGAGAGCAACCGAGCCTACCCAGTGCCGATCCCCTACAAGGAGCACTTCATCGCCAAGACTCTCACCGGCAAGCTGTTGGACAAGCAGTATGATGCCCTGCTCATGCGTGTGGGCTTGCGCGTGGATTTCTTCACGGACATCCTGCGGGACTTCAATGGCTACCAGACCCGTTTCGCGCGGGACGTCAAAGCGATGAATGATCTCGTGAGAGGGCACGGCCTGCCCCCGGTTCTCGCCATGGTCCTCGACCAGTATCCGAACACCAAGGAGGATCGATACGAGATCGTGGTGGCCGCCGAAAAACACCTCCGCGCCGCCGGGATCCGCATTGTTGCCAGCGACTATATCCGACTCAATGACGGCAGGATGGACTGGCGCGTCAGCCCGTGGGAAGGTCATCCGAATGAGAGGGCCAACAAGGTCTTCGCCCAGGAAATCGCCAAGGTGCTGAGGGGCCTGCCCGAACTGCAGCCGTACCGACGGCACGTTGGCGATGAAGGCCAGCGCAGGCGGGAAAGATAGATTCTCTCGAACGCGGGTTGGGAAGCCGCTCCCAGGGCATTTCTCACGGTCCATGGGGAAAGGAAAGACGAATGAAAGGCATACGCACGGCACGGGGTCGCGTGAGCATCGTGGGGGAGCTTCTGGCGTACCTCTGGCGCCGGAAACTCTGGTGGATGATCCCCATGGTCACGATCCTCGCCCTCTTTGGCCTGCTGTTGGTGTTCACGCAGGGAAGCGCCCTGGCACCCTTCATTTATACACTCTTCTAGCAAGGTGAGAGAGTGAGAAAGTGAGCGGGTGAGAAGGAGGAGTAGAGCCATGGAGAGGAAGCCGCACAACGTGAATGCGCTGCACATTGCCAGGGGATCTCTCAACGAGTTGGACACGCAATTGATCATCGCCTCCCGCCTCGGCTACCTCAGCGAACAGGAGGCGGCGGGACTTGCCCTTCGAATGGCGGAAGTCGACCGGCTGCTCAACGGGCTGATCGCTTCGGTGCGCCTCAAGGCCGCCGCCGCATTGGCATCCATCGTAATACTACTCGGGGTGCTCGGATGGATTCTGTGACGTTCTCACTCTCTCACTTTCTCACTCTCTCACTTCGCCGCATCTGGGAGGCCTGGAAGAAGCTCGCGAGACGCATTGGCGAGCTCAACAGCCGCGTCCTCCTCACACTGCTCTACGTTGTGCTGCTGATGCCCTTCGGCCTCGGCCTTCGGTTGGTTGCCGATCCTCTCCGCCGCCGGAAGCCTGTCGCGAGCAACTGGATCCCCCGGACGGAAGCGCCGGCCGCCTTGGGGGAAGCCCGGAGGCAATGATGCGCATCCTGGGGCTGAGCTTCTACTACCACGATGCCGCCGCCGTTCTCCTCGAGGATGGGGTGCTGGTGGCCGCCGCCCAGGAGGAGCGGTTCAGCCGGCGAAAGCACGATCCGGGCTTTCCCGCGCAGGCGGTGGCTTTTTGCCTGCGACAGGGGAATTGCACGGCCGACGAGCTGGATTACGTCGTGTTCTACGAGAAACCCTTCCTAAAGTTCGAGCGCCTGCTGACGACGGTCCTCGCAACAGTCCCCAGGTCAGCGACCCTCTTCCGCGAGGGCATGCTCACGTGGCTGGGTGACAAGCTCTGGCTCAAGCAACACATCGCAGACCGGGTGGGTGTCCCTTCCAACCGGATTCTCTTCATCGAGCACCACCACTCGCATGCCGCGAGCGCGCTATTCTGCTCGCCGTATGCGGACGCCGCCCTCCTCACCGTGGACGGCGTGGGGGAGTGGACGACGGCGGCCTTCGGCCATGGCACTGCCGCCTGGAACGGCACGGGGGAGAACCGGATCACCCTGGACGCCGAGCTCAGGTTTCCCCACTCCCTGGGCCTCCTCTACTCCGCCTTCACCGCCTTCCTCGGCTTCGAGGTGAACGAGGGCGAGTACAAGGTCATGGGAATGGCCCCCTACGGGGAGCCCAAGTACGTGGACCGGGTCCGGCGCGTCGTCCATGTCTATGACGATGGGAGCCTGCACCTCGACCTCTCGTACTTCACCTTCCCGTACCATACGCGGCGGACCTTCGGCCGGAAGTTCGAGGCCCTGTTCGGTGAGCCCCGGGATCCGAAGGCCCGCTTCGTGACCGACCGGACCAGCCGATACGACGACCCCTCCCCACCGACCCGGGCCGAGATCGAGCGCAACCAGTACTACGCCGACGTCGCCGCCAGCATCCAGGCCGTGACCGAGGACATCCTCTTGCAAATGGCGCGACACCTGCACGATCGGACCGGGTCTCGACGCCTGTGCCTGGCGGGGGGCGTCGCGCTGAACAGCGTGGCGAACTTCCGGATCCTTGCCGAGACGCCTTTCGAAGAGCTGTACATCCAGCCGGCTGCCGGCGATGCCGGTGGGGCCCTGGGGGCGGCGCTGTACGCGTACCACGTTCTCCTCGGGCAGCCTCGGCGATTCATTCTCGAGCACGCCGCCTGGGGGGAGAACCACGATGGGTCCGCCACCGCGGACTTCCTCGATCGCACGGGACTCGCGGCCGAGTATCATGCCGGCGAGGATCAGCTCCTGGATCGGGTGGTGGATCTCCTGAAGGGAGGCAAGGTCGTGGGCTGGGTCCAGGGGCGGTTCGAGTGGGGGCCACGCGCGCTCGGACACCGCTCCATCCTGGCCGACCCTCGGCGGGCCGAGATGAAGGACATCGTGAACGTCAAGATCAAGTTCCGGGAGCCGTTCCGGCCGTTCGCCCCCTCGGTGATTGCCGAAAAGGTCGGGGACTATTTCGCCCTGCCGGAGCCCGCCCGGCACTTTCCGGCGCGTTACATGCTGTACGTCGTGCCGGTGAAGCAGCCCCAGGTGCTCCCGGCCATCACCCACGCGGACGGGACGGGGCGGCTCCAGGTCGTGACCCGCGAGACCAATCCCCGGTACCATCGGCTGCTCGAGCGGTTCGGCGAGGCCACTGGCGTGCCGGTTCTCCTGAACACCTCCTTCAACCTCAGGGGAGAGCCGATCGTGAACACGCCCGCCGACGCCTACCGGACATTCATGACCAGCGACATGGACGCCCTGGTCCTGGACAACTGGGTGGTGATGAAGGAGAGGGAAAAGATGCGATGAGATTCCGGACCCTCACGATCCTCATGCCGGTCTACAACGAGGTCCGCACCGTCGGCGAGATCATCGCGCAGGTGGATGCGGCCGTCGCCGCTGACCTGGAGAAGGACCTCATCGTCGTGGACGACGGCTCCAGCGATGGGACGCGGGAGGTGCTGGAACGTCTCGATGGGCTCAAGACTCCTGTCCGCGTCCTGTTGCACACGCAGAACATGGGGAAGGGCGCTGCCCTCCGGACCGCCCTAACCTACGCCACAGGCGAAATCATCCTCATTCAGGACGCCGATCTGGAGTACGATCCGAAGGAGTACACCGAGCTTCTGGAACCCATCCTGACGGGTCGGGCCGATGTGGTGTATGGCTCTCGTCTGCGTGGCGGGAAGCCCGTTCGGGATTTCAGTCTGATTTATCTCTGGGGCAACCGGTTCGTGACCTTCGTGGCCAACCTCCTTTACGGAGGCGCGCTCACCGACATCGAGACCTGTTACAAGGTTTTCCGTGCGGACGTGATCAAGAACATTCGGATCCAGTCCAACCGGTTCGAGTTCGAACCCGAGATTACGGCCAAGATTCTTAAGCGGCGGCACAAGATCGTGGAGGTGCCCATCTCGTACTATGGGCGGGACAGGGGCGAGGGGAAGAAGCTGAGTTGGCAGGATGGGATCGGCGCGCTCTGGGTCCTGGTGAAGTACCGGGTGATGGACTGACATGTGCGGCATCGGCGGGAAGCTCTACTTCGATCCGGCGCGCCTCGTGGAGCGCGAGGTGCTGGAGCGCATGAATGCGGTCCAGGCCCACCGCGGCCCCGACGATTCCGGGATCTACTGCCAGGGGGCGGTGGGGCTGGCGCACCGCCGCCTGAGTATCATTGATCTCAGCTCGGCCGGCCGTCAGCCCATGACCAACGAGGACGGCACGGTCTGGATCGTCTTCAACGGGGAGATCTACAATTTCCAGGAACTCCGGCCCGATCTGCTGCGGCGGGGCCACCGGTTTCGCTCTCACACCGACACCGAGGTGATCCTCCACCTCTACGAGGAACATGGGGTCGGCTGTCTGGAATCTCTCCGGGGCATGTTCGCCTTCGCCATCTGGGACGCCCCCCGGCGCCAGCTCTTCCTGGCTCGCGATCGGTTGGGGGTGAAGCCCCTGTGCTACCAGCAGGATGCCGAGGCCTTCCGCTTCGCGTCGGAGGCCAAGGCCATCCTCCAGGACCCGGCCGTGGAGGCGCGCCCCGACCCGGCCGGGATCTCGCACTACCTGACCTACGGATACGTGCCCAGCCCCGGCTCGGCATTCCAGAGGATGCGCAAGCTCCCGCCGGCCCACTACCTCGTCTGCCGCGACGGGAGGGTGGAGGTCTTTCGTTACTGGCGGCTCTGCCGCGACCGGAAGCTCGAGCGGCCCGAGGCGGAATGGTGTGAGGAGATCCTGACCCGCCTCGAGGAAGCGGTCCGCCTCCGCCTCATCAGCGATGTCCCTCTCGGGGCGTTCCTGAGCGGTGGGATCGATTCCAGCGCCGTCGTGGCCATGATGAGTCACGCCTCTGGTCGCGCGGTCAAGACGTTCTCCATCGGCTTCGAAGAGCCGGAGTACGACGAGCTCCGCTACGCCCGCCTCGTGGCCGAACGGTTTGGCACCGATCACCACGAGCTGGTGGTCCGGCCGGATGCAGTGGCCATCCTGCCGAAGCTCACCTGGCATTACGACGAGCCTTTCGGAGACTCCTCGGCGGTACCCACCTACTACGTGGCCCAGATGACCCGGCGGTACGTGACCGTCGCCCTCAACGGGGACGCGGGGGACGAGAACTTCGGCGGCTACGACCGGTACGTGGCGAATCGTTTGGCGGCATCCTTCGACCGCTGGCCGGGCGCCGGGCTCTTCCGGCGTGCGATCCGGTGGGGGCTCCACCTCTGGCCGAGGAGCGGACGCCGCACGAGCCTCCTCTCCCGCGGCCGCCGCTTCCTGGACGGCCTGACCGAGGCGCCAGAGCGCCGCTACGCGCGCTGGTTCTGCCACTTCTGCGGCGATCGGAAGGACGAACTGCTGAGCCCCGAGTTTCGCGCCAGCCTAGATGGGGCCGACGCCCTGGACCTGTTACTGGCGGCCTACCGGGAGAGCGACGCCCCGGACTTCGTGGATGCCACGTTGGGCGTGGACGCGGCCCTCTACCTGCCGGATGATCTGCTGGTCAAGGTGGACATCGCCAGCATGGCCCATTCCCTGGAGGCCCGCTCTCCCTTCCTGGATCATGAGTTCATGGAGTTCGCGGCCACTATCCCGTCGGACCTCAAGGTACGGGGTCGGACGAAGAAGTACATCCTGAAGCGCGCCCTCTCGGACCTCCTGCCCCACGAGATCCTCCACCGGCCGAAGATGGGATTTGGCGTGCCCATCGACCACTGGCTGCGCCACGAGCTTCGGGAGCTGGCCTACGACACCCTCCTCGGGCCACGGTGTCTCGGCCGGGGGTACTTTCGGCCGGAGACCGTGCAACGGCTCCTGGACGAACATACCCGCGAGACGGCCAACTGGCACTACCTGCTCTGGACCCTCTTGATGCTGGAGCTGTGGCACCGGACCTACGTGGACGGGGACGGGGATCTCGCCGCCTCCCGACGCGCCGGACGGGACGCCGCGCCCGCGACGAGGTGACACCGTGCCTCGCTATCTGATTACGGGGGGGGCGGGATTCATCGGTGCGAACCTGGCCCACGCCCTCGTGGCGCGCGGTGAGTCGGTCCGCATCCTGGATGATTTCTCCACGGGGCGGGTCAAGAATCTTGACGGGATCGAGGATCGGATCGAGATCCTGCGGGGTGACATCCGCGACCCGGCGGTCGTGACCCAGGCGGTCCAGGGAACCGAGATCATCCTGCATCAGGCCGCCCTCAATTCCAACCCCCGCTCCATCAAGGAGCCCCGGCCGACCAACGCCGTCAACGTGGGCGGGACCCTCCTGCTGTTGGAGGCCGCGCGAGCCGCGGGCGTCCGGCGGGTGGTGTATGCCTCGTCCTCCTCGGTCTACGGGGATACGCCGGGCCTGTCTGCCGCGCCGAACGCGGCGCAGGCAGGCCTGCCCAAGACCGAGGAGATGCCCCTCTCCCCCACGGCCCCCTACGGTGTCTCGAAGCTCGCAGCCGAGTACTACTGCCGCGTCTTCACCCAGGTGTATGGCCTCGAGACGGTGAGCCTGCGCTACTTCAACGTCTTTGGCCCGCGCCAGCACCCGGACTCGGAATATGCGGCCGTCATTCCCCGCTTCCTTCGGCTGATGCTGGCGGGAGAGCGGCCCATCATCTTCGGGGACGGGGAGCAGTCCCGGGACTTCACCGCCGTGGAGAACGTGGTGGCGGCGAACCTCCTGGCGGCCGAATCGGCGCAGGGGATCGGCGAGGTTTTCAACATCGCCTGCGGGAAGACGAGCACGCTGAATCAACTTGCGGGATGGCTCAATCAGTTGCTGGGGACCGACCTCCCGCCGATCTACGAGCCACCGCGTCCGGCCGACATCCGTCACTCCTACGCCTCCATCCGGAAGGCGGAGGCCCTCCTCGGGTATCGGCCGACCCTGGACGTGCAGGAGGGCCTGCGACGGACCGTCGAATGGTTCAAGCGGCACGAGTGCTGAGAGTTTGTGAAAGAATCGCCTGGTGGCGAAGAACCCTCTTGTAACTCCTTGTTTCTAAAGGGGCGTGTAGAGTGTTTTGAGCCGTTCGAGGGATTTTTTCACAGCCTCTGAGGCCTTCCCGACAGGGAGGAGGCGCTACGCATCCCGTGAAGGATGGACCGGCCGATCCCATCCCACTGCTCTTTCTCGTGACGCATTTCGACCGGGGCGGAGCCGAGAAGATCCTCGCCCGCTGCGCCGTCGGATTGCCTCGCGACAAGTACGCCGTCCGGGCTGCGGCCCTGCAGGGCCGATCGCGATCGGTGGCTGGCGAATTGACGCAGAAGGGCATCCCCATCCATGACTTGGCCATGGCGTGCAAGTGGGATCTCCGGGTCCTGCTCCGGCTGGCTCGGCTCCTCCGACGGGAGCGCATTCAGATCCTCTTCACGTTCATGTTTCATCCCACGCTCCTCGGACGGGTGGTGGGATGGCTCTGCCGCGTGCCTGTCCGGATCTCATCGGAGCGGGTCATGGCGTGGGAAGGCCGCGGCCGACGCCTGCTGAACCGGTGGACAGTACCCCTGGCGACCCATGTGGTGGCCGTCTCAGACCGGGTGGCGGCTTACGCCGCGCGGGAGTTCCGGATCCCGCCGGATCGGCTGAGTACGATCGTGAACGGCGTGGACCTGGACCACTTCCGGCCGGCCCTACGGGACCGCGACGCCAGTCCGCTTGTGATCGGCTGCACGGCGCGCCTGCACAGGAAAAACGACCATGCGACGCTGCTCCGGGCCTTTGCACGCCTCTCCACCCGCTGGCCCGAGGCCCGGCTGCTCCTGGTGGGTCGCGGGCCCGAGGAGCCGCGGCTCAGGGCGCTGGCGGATGGCCTGAAGGTCTCCCCGCGCGTCAATTTCCTGGGGGAACAGCCGGATGTGGCCCCATATCTGGCACAGATGGACCTGTACGTGCAGGCCTCGGTGGCCGAGGGGATGCCCAACTCCGTGCTGGAGGCGGTGGCGGCCGGCCTGCCCGTCGTGGCGACCGCCGTCGGAGGCACCCCGGAGGTCGTGCTGGACGGGCAGACGGGCCTCCTGGTGGCACCCGGCGATCCGTCCGCCCTGGCCGACGCCATGCTCACGCTCCTGGCGGACCCACGCCTGGCGGAGAGGTTCGGGCGGGCGGGCCGGGCACGCGTCGAGGCCCACTTCGGGGAAGGGCAGATGATCCGGCAGGTGGAGGCGCTGCTGGATCGGCTGGTCGAGTGTCACCTCGGCCTGACCTTCCGGCCGTCCGTGGGATGGGTAGGATGCTGACAGGCGCGGCACAACCGACAGGAGCATCCGCGGGGGCCGCTCCGCTGGGCCGGCCGGTCCGGATCGCCCGAGTGATCGCCCGGCTGAATGTCGGCGGACCGGCGCAGCACGTGATCCTGCTCGCGGCCGGCCTGGACAGGACGCGCTTCCTCACCACCCTCATCACGGGGACTGCGGGGCGAGATGAAGGAGATCTTTCATCTGCGGCCCGGGCCCGGGGCGTGGAGCCGGTCGTCATCCGCCAGCTTGGCCCCACCATCCACCCGATGCACGACGCGATAGCCCTCGGCAAGCTCGTACGACTCTTCCGGCAGCTTCGACCCGACGTCGTGCACACACACACCGCCAAGGCAGGCGCGCTGGGCCGCGTGGCGGCGCGCCTGGCCGGCGTGCCCGCGATCGTGCACACCTTCCACGGCCATGTCCTGGAGGGCTACTTCTCCCCCGCCGCCACGCATTGCTTCCTGTGGATCGAGCGCGCGCTGGCCCACATCACAGACCGGATCATCACGGTGAGCCCCCGGCTGCGCCAGGCCATACTCGGCATGAGAATCGGCCGGCCAGAGCAGGTGGAGGTGGTCCCTCTCGGGCTGGATCTGGACCGCTTCCTCCGGGCGCCGAAGGGTCAGAATGATCTTCGCCGGACGCTCCGCATCCCGGCTGGGACGCCGCTCCTGGGGATCGTGGGGCGCCTCGTGCCGATCAAGGATCACCCCACGCTCTTCCAGGCGCTGACCCTGCTCCCGGGTGGAGGCCAGGCGCCGCACCTCCTCATCGTGGGGGACGGAGAGCGGCGGGAGGAGCTCCAGCGACTCGCCCATCACCTGGGTCTGGCATCTCGCGTCCACTTCCTGGGATGGCGGGACGATCTGGAGGCTATCCTGGGTGGACTGGACGTGGTAATCTGTTGCTCGCGGAATGAGGGCACGCCCGTGGCCCTCATCGAGGCCATGGCTGCGGGCGTGCCGGTCGTGTCCACCGATGTGGGTGGGGTGGGCGACCTCTTGGTGCACGGAGAGACCGGCTGGCTGGTCCCAGCCGGCGATCCGGCGGCCCTGGGGCAGGGGATCCAGAGGTTGCTGGGGGATCCGGAGCTGTGCGGCCGCCTGGCGGTCGCGGCCCGGCCCGTGGCCCTGGAGAAGCACCACGTGAAAGGACTGATCCATCGCATGGAAACGCTCTATGCGGACGTGTTGGCGGGCAAGTGGAGCCAATGAAAAATCTCAAACTGACAACCGACAATGCAAAACCGGGAACGAGAATTGGCCGGTTGATCCGCCCTGGGCGGATCGGTTGTCGGTTTTTCATTGAAGCTATGAGAGGAGGTCGAGTGTGCGTGCTCTGGTGACTGGCGGGGCCGGGTATATCGGGTCGCACCTGCCACGAGGCCGATGGGAAAGTGCGGCGAGTCAGGGACGAGGTCGTGCGAAAGGAGGGGAGTCGTGCGTGTCCTGGTGACGGGTGGCGCCGGGTACATCGGCTCGCATCTCGTTGATGCCCTGATCAAGCGGGGCGACGAGGTGCTGGTCATTGATAACCTGTCCACGGGGAAGATCGAGAACATCCGGCACGTCCTGGGCCATCCAACCTTCCACTTCATCAACGACTCCATCCTGAACGAGGCACTCCTGGAGCGGTTCGTCCCCTCCATGGATCTGATCTTCCATCTCGCCGCCGCGGTGGGCGTCCGGAACGTCCTCCAGGATCCGCTGGCGGCCATCAATACCAACGTTCGCGGGACCGAGGTCGTCCTGGGCCTGGCCTTCAAGTACTGGAAGCGGCTGGTCCTGGCCTCCACCTCGGAGATCTACGGCAAGGCGAGCCACGTCCCCTTCCGGGAGGACGACGACCGGGTGCTGGGGTCCACCGCGGTGGCGCGCTGGTCCTACTCCATGTCCAAGGCGATCGATGAACACTTCGCCTTCGCCTACGCCGTCAAGGGCCTCCCGGTCTCCATCCTGCGCTACTTCAACTCCTACGGCCCGCGTCTGGATGAGCGGGGCTACGGCAGCGTGGTGGCCAACCTCACCCGGCAGGCCCTGCGGGGCGAGCCCCTCACGGTCCATGGCGATGGGAAGCAGACCCGCTGCTTCACCTACATCGACGACACGGTGGCCGGGACGCTGCTGGCCGGCGAGGTCAAGGAGGCCATCGGCGAGGCCTTCAACATCGGCAGCCCCAACGAGACCAGCATCTTGGACCTGGCAAAGCTGATCAAGCGCCTCACGCGATCCAAGTCGCCGATTGCCTTCCAGGCGTACGAGGCGTACTACGGCGAGGGCTTCGAGGACCCGCGACGCCGGGTGCCATCGGTGGACAAGGCCAAGCGGCTCCTGGGCTTCACGCCCAAGGTGGACCTGGAGACCGGCCTGAAAAAGACCATTGCCTGGTGCCGCGAGCACTTCACACACTGACCAGCGTGGAACGCGTAACGTGTTTCGTGTGACGTTACACGCTCCACGACATACGTTACACGAGACCACCCATGCCAAACGGAGTGGATGCATGAGCGGATCGCGCGTGGATTTCCAGGAGAAGGCTCGGACCAAGAACCTGACCGTGGCCGTCATCGGCCTGGGCTACGTGGGGCTCCCCCTGGCGGTCGAGTTCGCCCGCGCCGGTGTGCGGGTGTTCGGGATCGACGTGAACGGGCATCGCGTGCAGGGCATCAACCGGGGCGAGAGCCACATCCCGGACGTCCCCAGTGCCACCCTGGCGCCCCTGGTGGAGGCCGGGCGCCTTTCCGCCAGCACGGCGTACCGGGACTGCGCCCAGGCGGACGCCATGGTGATCTGCGTGCCCACGCCGTTCACCCGCATGAAGGCGCCGGATCTCTCCTACATCGAGGCGGCCTGCAATTCCCTCGCGCCCCACGTCGGCCCGGGCAGCCTGGTGGTCCTCCAATCCACCACCTACCCCGGCACCACCGAGGAGCTGGTGCGTCCCCTCCTGGAGACGCCCGCACGGCAGGCGGGACGCGATTTTCTCCTGGCCTTCTCGCCGGAGCGGATCGACCCGGGCAACAAGCAGTTCGGCGCCCACAACACCCCCAAGGTCGTGGGCGGCATCGACCCAGCCTCGACCGAGGCCGCCTGCGCCCTGTTTGCGCTCCTCGTCCCGCCCGAGCAGATCCACCGGGTCTCGAGCACCCGCGTGGCGGAGATGTGCAAGCTGCTGGAGAATATCTTCCGCAGCGTCAACATCGCGCTGGTGAACGAGCTGGCCAAGCTCTGCGACCGCATGCAGATCGACATCTGGGAGGTGATCGACGCCGCTGCCACCAAGCCCTTCGGCTTCATGCCCTTCTATCCCGGCCCCGGCGTGGGCGGCCACTGCATCCCCGTCGATCCCTATTATCTGTCCTGGAAGGCGCGGGAGTACGACTTCTACACCAAGTTCATCGAGCTGGCGGCCGAGGTCAACTCCAGCATGCCCTTCTTCACGGTGAACCGCATCGCCGAGGCGCTCAACCGCCAGGGAAAACCTCTCCTGGATGCCCGCATCCTGGTGCTGGGCGCGGCCTTCAAGAAAGACATCGACGATCCCCGGAACGCGCCCGCGCTGGAGGTGATGAAGGCGCTCCTCCACCGGGGGGCCGAGGTCAGCTACCACGATCCGTACGTGCCGGAGGTGTCCTTACTCGGCGACCACGCGCCCGGGGCGGCCCCGGCCCGGCGCCTCACCTCGATGCCGCTCACCGAGAGTACCCTGGCATCCCAGGACTGCGTCTGCCTGGCGGTGGCCCACAGCGCCTTCGACATCCCCTGGCTCCTCAAACACAGCCGGCTGCTGATGGATGCCACGGGCGCCACGCGCCGATTCCCCCAGGACCGCGGCACGGTGATTCGCCTCTGAGGCCATGAGCTACCTCGCGCCGC
>Ga0315294_10004713_pt1 | contig 14918 bp, 13 predicted proteins | sample YL17G13_40_MG_FD_203626 | JGI IMG/M metagenome (GOLD analysis project Ga0315294, IMG submission 203626) | Sediment microbial communities from Yellowstone Lake, YNP, Wyoming, USA - YL17G13_40 | ecosystem: Environmental > Aquatic > Freshwater > Lake > Sediment | place: USA: Wyoming | collected... | reverse complement strand
ACGACCTCCTCCGCGGGATTTTTTTGGTGCCAAACAAATCCTACGCCGGAGTCGTCCCCTTTCCAAACGTTTTTAGGTGTTCTTGTTTCGGCTTCGCCCTTTGTTTGCGTAATTTTGCAAGTACCTCTCCTGCCTGCATGCGCATTATACGGCCGGGGGCAGCCGGGCCGCGAGTGAAGTGCTGCGCGCCTTTCGTGGGCTGTTTCCACCCGCGCCCCTCCGTTCGCAAGTCCGCGCCCGGCCCCGGTCCTCGGGAAACCGGCGGCGTGCGAGCCGATCCGGCGGGACACCGCGGAATTGCGATGAGCGAGGGAATTGAACTCAGCGCCGTGTAAGGGGTGAAACGGACGGCGGGCAGCACTCCCGGCTTGCCGCGCTCCAGGCTGGTCGCTCCTCCGGCTGATCGTTTCTCTCTTCTAAAACGACCGAAAAAACCACGGTTGCGAGGCCGATCACGACCGAACGCCGGAGAGGATGGCCGCGATACGGCCGGAGGCCCGGCCGTCGCCGTAGGGATTGTGGGCGCGGCTCATGCGCTCGTAGGCCGCCGGGTCGTCCAGCAGTTCGAAGACGCCGTCGCGAATGCCCGCCACCTCGGAACCGACCAGGCGCACGGTGCCCGCTTGCACCGCCTCCGGCCGCTCGGTCACCTCGCGCATCACCAGCACGGGCTTGCCCAGCGACGGCCCTTCTTCCTGGATCCCGCCCGAATCCGTGAGAATCAGATACGAACGTTCCATCAAGCCGACGAAGGGAACATAACTGACGGGATCGATCAGTTGCACATTGGGCAGATTGCCGAGAAGGCGGCGCACCGGTTCCTGTACGTTCGGATTGAGGTGGACCGGGTAGACAATCTCGACGTCCGGGCGCTCCGCGATTTCCCGCAAGGCCTGGCAGATGCGCTCGAATCCGGCGCCGAAGCTTTCGCGGCGGTGTCCGGTCACCAGTACCAGGCGCCTGGCGGGGTTGATGGGCTGCAGGCCGGGAGGAGCCGGCCAGCGGCCGCGATACCGCTCGCAAATGAAAAACAGGGCATCGATGACGGTGTTGCCGGTGACGAAGACCGTGCCGGCGGGAACGCCCTCCTTCAGAAGGTTCTCGCGCGCGCATTCGGTGGGAGCAAAGTGCAGGTCCGCCAGTTGCGTCGTCAGGCGGCGATTGATTTCCTCGGGGAACGGCCGGCGCCTGTCGAACGTCCGCAGTCCTGCTTCGACGTGGCCCACGCGGATGTCCAGGTAGAAAGCGGCCAGGGCGGCCGCGAAGACGGTGGTCGTATCCCCTTGCACTAGGACCCAGTGGGGCTGCTCTTTCTCGAACACCGGGCGCAGTTCGGCCAGGCAGCGCGCGGTGACTTCGAATAAGTCCTGACCGGGCTGCATGACGTCGAGATCGTAGTCGGGCTGAATCGAGAACGTCTCCAGCACCTGATGGAGCATTTCCCGGTGCTGGGCCGTGACGCAGACGCTCACCTGGAATCGCGGGCTAGCGCGCAGCTCACGGATCACCGGCGCCAGCTTGATAGCTTCGGGGCGAGTACCGAAAACGAAAACCACTTTCATAATAAGCTGCCAGTGCACCGCCTGCGAAGCGTCCGCGGCAGGCCCCACCCCGCGCGACGCGCTCGCCGGCCGGTTGCACCTCCCGTCCCAACGCGCATTATACGGCCACAGGGGCCCGCGCCGGAAGTTGTGGCCTGCAACGAGGCCCGGAAGACTATGCGCGAATTGCGGGGATTACCGCCGTGGCCTGGGCGACACGCGTGTGTGGTATAAGATAACTGGCAGCCCCGCCGTGGGGCGCCTCATTCGCTGCAAGGTGAATCCAAAGTCGGAAAAGCCGAGGGCGGTTCGTCATTCGTCATGAGAAGCAATCTGCGTGCGCGCCTGCGGCTGCGCTCGTGCGTTTCCAGTCCGGCAGGGCGGTTGCGGGGGTCGACACGGTGATACCGCGGCGTGTTTTACATGTCTTAGCTACTGCCAAAGCCCAGGGTACGGCTATTGCGCGCCTGGCCGGCGCCCTGGCCCGAGGGCTCGACCACGAACGCTACCGCGTGCAGGCCTGGTTTCTGGGCGGCGACGGCCCCCTGGCTGCCGAACTGAGCGCGGCGGGCGTCCCGGTCCAAACGTTCAGATGGACCGGGCATCGAACCGATCTCGTCGGCGCGTTGTCTTTCTGGCGGCGTCTGCGGGGAGAACATTTCTCGATAGTGCACCTGCACTGTGGCGGGCGCGCACTGCCATTTCTGGTGCGTTCCGCGCTACGCACGCGAATTGTCCTCCACCTGCACGCCAGCGGGGCCGAGTCCGGAGTCCCTGGGCGGCTCGTGGTTCGTCCCTGGGCCGCCGACCGCGTGATCGCGGTTTCCGAGGCGGTCGCACGAGCGATTGTGGGCGCGCGGCCCCACGTAGTGTATTCAGGCGTTCCGATTCCCAGGGTGGAAAGCAGCCGCCCGCACAGCGGAAAGCGGCACGAGATACTGCTCGGCACGGCCGGCCGGCTGGCCCCGATAAAAGGCGTCCTCTATCTGATCCGCGCCTTCGCCTCCCTGCGCAGTGAATTTCCAAATGTCTATCTCGAGGTGGCCGGGGAAGGTCCCGAACAAACAGTACTCCAAGAAGAGGCCAGGGCACTCGGATTGGAGGGGTGCATCAGCTTCCTCGGCTGGCAGGCAGATGTTGGGTCCCTGTTCGCGCGCTGGGACGTCTTCGTTATGCCCTCACTTGACGAAGGGTTGCCCCTCTCAGCACTGGAGGCGATGGCCAGCGGCCTTCCTGTAGTTGCCAGCGCCGCGGGAGGCCTCTCAGAGTTGGTGGAGCACGGGCGAACCGGCTGGCTGGTTCCGCCGGGGAACGCTGCCGCTCTCGCGGAAGGGCTGCGAAACCTGGTCATCGACCCCAACCAGCGGCGCTCCATGGGACGCGCAGGGCAGGCGCGCGCGCGTGAGAAGTTTTCTCAGGAGCGGATGGTTGCGGAGGTCGAGAGGATTTACGAAGAGCTTCTGAGGCCAGAGCAAACGTAACGTCCGACCATGCCAATCCTTGTGCGGGCCGCCGCCTGCACCGGATTGGCTCGTGGCAAGCTGGAAGTCTCGTGACTGCCGGTATATGCTTTCTACCCTTCCAATGGAAGACGAATCTCGCGGCACGCTCAGCGTCTGGTCGTTCCTGAACGGCCCTGTGCCGGGCCTGGCCCAGCCGTTCTTTCTCGGCTGCACGGTTGTCTATTTGTACCTGCAGCAGTTCGCCCTTCCGTGGACACCCATCCTGCTGGCCGGCGACCCGGGGATCTTCCTGGCCGAAGCACAACGCATGTTGCGCGGGGAGATGCCTTACCGGGACTTTTTTCAGTTTCTTACGCCCGGCATCGACGTTGTCTACTACCTGCTGTTCAGGATCTTTGGCCCAAGCGCGTTCGTGGTAAGCGCCAGCCTGGTAGCCGCCGGGCTGTGCGCGACCATCCTTATGCTGCACATCTCGCGGAGGGTGCTGCGCGGCTGGCTCGTGTTTCTGCCTCCCCTGCTCTACCTCACGCTGACGCTGCGCGTCAAACTCGAGGCTGTCCATCACTTGTTCAGCGCTCTCGCCGTAATGGCTGCCGTCGGAATTCTCATCGAGCAAAGGACGCCGAAAAGGCTGGCACTGGCTGGGGTGTTTTGCGCGATTGCTTCATTTTTCACGCAGACTCGAGGGCTGTTCGCCCTGGCCGGGTTGGCGGCCTTTGTCCTGTGGGAAGGTCTTTCAACGAAGTCGGACGGCAGGGCCGTGTGGCGCCGTGAAGCCGCTCTGGTTGCGGCCTACGCAGTAGTGCTCGCTGCCCTCCTGTTGCCCTTTGCCCGCATGGCCGGCCTTCGCACGCTTGTTGACTCGATTGTCGTTTTTCCAGTCAGGTACTACGGGGCACGCCCGTGCAACAACGCGAGTGTCTACCTGAGTGACCCCGTGCTGCCCGTGCCGTGGTGGCGATTCCCGCTTTTTGTCGACTGGGTGCTCCTTCACGCGCTCCTTCCGCTCGCATATGTCCTTGGCCTCTTCCGCTTTCTTCGCGAGCGAGAGCAGAAAGAGCGGCCCGCTGCCGGAGTGATGCTGATGTGCTTCGTAGGCATCGCGCTCTGCGCTGAGGTAGCCCGCTCTCCGTCCTATCACCACCTGCAGTGGGTTTCGTTTCCGGTGTTCATCGTCCTCGCCTGGCTGGTCCGGGGGCCGGGCCGGGCGAATGCCGGCATCATCGCCGCGCTGGCCGCCCTTGCCCTGCTCTTCCTGATTCCCGGGGCATGGAGGGTACAGCATGCCGTCTGCGCAACGATGCGTTTGCCCGTGGGTAATGTGGCATTCAGAGACCGCGATTACTACGATCAGTGCGCCTGGCTGGCGAGCCGAACTCGCCCGGGCGATTTCCTCATGGGCGACGGCCTTCTCTACCTCTTTGCCTTGGGTCTGCGCAATCCCGCCCGCGTTGGGTTCCTGACGGCCACCGCCTACACGAGGCCGGACCAGATCGATGACGTTCTTCAGAAGCTGAAGCAGAACCGAGTGAGGTTCGTGATCTTCGACCCTAGCGAATGCGAAGGGCAGTCATTGGAGGCGGCACGCTTGAGGCCGGTCTGCTCGTTCATCTGCGAGCACTATCGGCGGGTGCCGGCGTTTTTGGACCTCCAAGTGTGGGAATTGCGCTGACGCTCGGGCCTCCCTCGTTCGCATCGGCCAGGTATCCCTCACTCGGGTATGCCATAGTGAAGCAATCGAGCCAGGCCCCGCCGTACTGGGCGCAGCCATCGCGAGCGCACGAGAGCGGTCCCGCCTGGCAGGACGATGGCTGCATAACCGACTGCATGAGCCAGCGCGGATACCATGTTAGGGCTAGTAGCCCGCGCAAGGGCAAGCTTGGCTAACGCTTCTCGCTTGGCCATTTCATCCCTGGAAACGGCGAGATAAAATCTCAGGTGCGCGAGCCTTGCAGCAATGAGGCTCCGATATGGCTCGCGCGTCACATAGCCGAGCGCCTTGTCCCAGACTACCTCCACCCCACGCGCCAAGGCGGAAACGTCTGCACTCATTTGACCAGGCCGTCTCCGTGAGAATCCCATGGGCGACCCAGGGCAATGGCCAAAGCGGCAACCGGCCCAGGCCGCTCGCAGCCAATAGTCCGTGTCCGAGGTGTACAGGTTCTCATCCCACGGCCCCACTCTCTCGAGAGCTCTCCTGTGAAATAGTGTTCCAAGAGCTGAAATTCCTGCCCCGTGCTTCTCGGGAACGAGGAGCACCATCAGCATGTCGTCCTCCTGTTGCGTTGCTACATCTTTCCAGTTCGCTGCTCCAGCCAGCGTCTGGAAGTCACGGATGTCGCCGTAAACGATATCCAGCTCTGGATTAGCTCGAAAAACCTCAACTTGTTTCTCAATCTTATTTGGCGCCAGCACATCATCGCCATCCACGAATTGAATGAATTCGCCGCGCGCCACGCCGAAGCCCGCATTGTATGCACCCGCATCGCCCCTGTTCGGCTGGCGCATGTACCGCACAGCGCGGCCGAAGCGCCCCGGTACCTCCTCGGCCGTTGCGTCCGTGGAGGAGTTGTCAACGACGATCACCTCAATCGGCTGATAAGATTGATGCAGGGCGCTTTCAATCGTCATTTCCACGTCCGGCCAATTATTGTATGCACAGACCACTATCGAGACCAGGCCCGGTATTGTCTCGGTTGTTTCAATCATCGTGTGCCTCGGTCTGCGTCCACATTGCCCGATCCCCTGTCAGGACGAAAGGTCCGCTCGCTGATGCCACGCTGCCCGTAGGGCTCCGCCAGCTTACAGCTCTCCTCAGCTTCTGATGATTGCCATACGCCGGTTCTCGCCGTAGCAAATTTTATCAGAATCGTCGTATTCTAGTACGGGATGATCGTTCTCGGCATCTCCGGCGACCAGGATACTCATGACACGTCGGCGGCAATCGTTTGCAATGGCGTCCTGGTAGCCGCCGCCGAAGAAGAGCGGTTCAGTCGTTCGAAGCACGAGACCAGATTCCCCCTGGCGGCCATCGACTTTTGCCTCCGCGCGGCGGGGCTGCGGATGGACCAAGTGCATGCCATCGCTTTCCCCGACAAGCCCTTTCGCAGCGGCTGCGATTCCTACCTGGCGGAAATGGACCGGAACATTGTCTGGCGGCTGTGGACCGAACGCCAAATCCGCTTTCGGAGGGTGGCCCACAAGCACCTGCTCGATGCGTGCCTATTCACCGGCATCCGGTTCAATTGGGGGATGAACCCGGGCACTGCCGCGCGATTGGCGCTCCTCCGGCAACATTACCACGCGGTACCTCCCATCCGGTTCTACGACCATCACCTCGCGCATGCGGCTGCCGCGTATTTCACCTCCGGTTGGGACGAAGCTGCCGTAATCACCATGGACTGGAGCGGTGGACCGTACGCAACCGTGGTGTGGAGAGCGACCGGACCGCGGATCGTCCGATTGCGGGCAGAGCCCGAGAGCAACTCGCTCGGAAAGTTTTACTCCGACTGCACGTTGTTTCTGGGGCTCTCTCACGTACCCGAGGGCGAGACCGTGCCGACCGACTTCGCCGAGGGGAAGACCATGGGCTTGGCTCCGTACGGCAATAAGGATGCGGCTCCCGCCTGTTCCGCTCTGCTGGAGGTTTCGAACTCGCACTGGTACCGATACCTGCGGCAGCCCAGCCAGGCGGCGCTCGGATTCCCGCCGGGGAAGCGGGAGTACGCGCTCGATCGTCCCTATCGCAATTTTGCCGCGGCCGCACAGCGGGCCCTGGAGCAGGCCGTGCAACGGGTGGTACGCTCAGCCGTCGATGCATGTGGAACGCGCGCACTGTGCCTGGGCGGCGGCGTGTCCCTGAACTGTTCCGCTAATGGAATGCTGCGGGACGCCGGGGTCGCCTCTTCCATCTGGGTGTTTCCAGGGTCCGGCGACGCCGGCATTAGCGTAGGCGCGGCCCTGCTATGCGCCGCCGAACTGGGGGAACGTCCCCGCCATCAACTGAGCACCGCGGATCTTGGACCGGAATATAGTTCTGAGGAATGCGAGGCAGCGCTGAAACGGGAGCCTGGGGTGGAGTACCGGCGGGCAGTAAACGTCGCTCTGGATGTAGCACAATGTCTCGCCGCCGGGCAGATCGTGGGCTGGTTTCAGGGTAGGATGGAATTCGGCCCGCGCGCTCTGGGAAACCGGAGTATCCTGGCCGACCCGGGCAGCGTAGAAATACGCGACCGTGTCAATCGCATCAAGGGCCGCGAGATGTGGCGGCCGCTGGCGCCCGTGGTCACAGCCGAGCGCGCGGGCGACTTCTTTGAGTCTGCCGCAGACAACCCGTTCATGCTCTTCCGGACCTATGTAAAGCCGTGCCAGCGCGGGCGGATTCCCGCCGTGGTACACGTGGACGGCAGCGCCCGACCAGAAACCGTGACGCGCTACCAGAACCCCCTTCTCTATGATCTGCTTCTCGCATTCGAGCGCTACGCCGGGGTGCCCGTGCTGCTGAATACGTCGTTCAATGCGGCCGGCGATCCGATCGTTTGCTCGCCCGGGGACGCCATCAGCACCTTTTTGAAGACCGAACTGAACCTTCTGGTCCTCGGAGAGTTTTTGGTGATTCGCCGGTCCAGTGCGCAGCAGCATTGGCCTGCGCCCCGCGAGGGATCTCGGGCATGACGCTCAGCCGCATGTCAAACCGCATACGCAAGCTCGAACAACCCCCAGGCGCAGATCAGCAGGGTAAGAAGTCGGCCTGTTTCCTCGCCGAGAATGTTGTTCCCCCCGAACTTGCGGCCGCCCTGATGAGGCTGGCGCCCGCCAATCCCTTTTTTACAAAATCCTATGCGGATTTCATGCGCGCTGTCGGGAATCAGGCTTGGCTTCTGGGAAGCGAACGGCGCGGCGAGCTGATCGCCGGTTGCTACGGATTCATCTCTTCCGGGTATCTGAACCGCAACCTTTCGATCCCTTCACTTCCGGACGTTCCCTGCGATGACCTTTTCTGGGACGGTCTGATGCGGTTCTGCTCCTTGCATCGGATCACCTACCTGCAACTCGACCGTTCCGCGCCCGGTGCGCGAATTCCTCCGCTGCCCGGCGAGGTGGAACGACGGGCTGTCTGCGAGTACGTGTTGTACCTCGGCGATCCGGAGTGGGAGAGAAGGCTGACGCAGCACCACCGGCGCAAAATCAAGCGGGCGCTGCAAACGGGCCTGACACTGCACAGGACCGCCGGTGTCGACGCCTGCCGCGAACATCTGCGTTTGATGGCAGCATCCATGGACCGCCGCCGCAAGAGGGGGGAGTCTATTGTCGGCACCGTCGAAGGCAAACTGCCGGAGTGGATTCTCTTCATCGAGACAGGCGCGGGAGAGTTGTTCCAGGCAGTTGCCGCCGGCAAAGTCTTGTCGTCTGTGGTAGTCATGAGGGCTGCCCAAGGCGCCTTCTATGAGTCGTCCGGAACCTCTCCCGAAGGCACGAAATGCGGGGCTTCCCACTTCTTGCTCTACTCGATCGCCCGGGTGCTGCGCGAGGAATCGGTCCGGACGTTCAATCTCGCGAACGCGGAGGCCCCCAACCCGGGACTGAGGCTGTTCAAGTTGCGCTTCGGGGCCGTTCCGGTTTCTCACGAGGCCGCGACGTTTTACTTCGGGAGTGACCTCCGGAGAAGGCTGACCGCCGCCGCCCGTTCCCTCCGGCAGATCGGATCAGCCTTTCTTCGGCGGATCGGCCCGGGCCGCAATGCTTAGTCTCAAAATACATTGTAAGCCGAGGGCTGGTCCGCTGACTGATTCGCGCATCTCTCGCCTACCGCTCCCCAGTGCCGGCGAAACGCACCCCGCCTCCCGCAGCGACTTTAAAGGAGAAGCGGTCGCCGCGCTCATTGGCCGAAAAGGGCATGACGGTTTCGGCCTCCTATTTCCGACCGGATTTGAACTCCGGTCCAAAGGACGCCGAAGTGAACCGGGTGCGCTGGCCGCCGCTAGCACCGAGGAGGTATTCATGAAGAAGCTCGGCAGCGGCGCGGTGGCCCTCTCTGGTCCAATGGGGATCACTCTCGAAGTAAAGCCGCGTGCCCCGCCCCTCAAGAGTCTGGAAACGATCCGTCGGATCCATGTACTCGACCTCGTTCTCGCGAAACCAGTTCCCCAGCGCCGTTTGCAGATAACGTTTTTCGCGAAGCTCGCGGCAAAGATCAGGCGTGTACGGCTGCCACTGAACGCACCCCCGATAGTCTCCAATGCAGAAGGCTTCCGGGATCATAAACACCACGAGCCGCGAGCCTTTGCTCTCCACGTAACGGCTTAGCTTTCGAACATACCCCAGGCCCAACAGATTGTTCCGGTCGAGCTGACCTCGATGAAATGGGCTCAGGGCGCGGGGCGAGCCGGCGTCCCGCAGCCGTCGGTATTTCCCGGTCAATCTCTCGATAGCCAGCAAGGAAAGCCTTCCAAAATGGAACCGGTCCAGAAGGTTGAAAAACCTCCTATGCTTTGCGTAAAAACGGGTGACCTCCGCTCCCTCCTCCGATATTTCCGTCGAGCGAGAGCCTATGGCAGACACTTCTCCATTCGCGTCGAGGTGAAACTCCATGTCCTCCATATCGTCGGTCAGGTCATTTCCGAGGTACAGCCCCATTACGACCACTTTCGACACATACTGGGGATTGCGCCTCAGAAAAAGATAGTAGTGGGGCGGCGCAGAGCCATTCGCGTACGAATAGGAGAAAATCGATTTTCCAGGGAAATAACCCCGAAGGAGATCGGAATAACGCTCTCCGAACTCGACCCCGTGCCCGAAGGTGAAGGAATCTCCCACGAAGCCGATATCAATGGCCTCGCCGGCATAATCCTTCTCCTCCCGAAATCCCACGTTATTGGTCTTCACCGTGGTGTAGAATTCGTTGGTTCTGAAGACCTGCTTATAGTGCTGTTTGACCCCGCACGGCAGAATTGAGGAGCTACGGTCGAAGATGTGGACAGTTCCTTCCAACGCCTCACCGCTGAGCACAGGAGTCGGCTGCTTGAGAACGTAGCGCAGCGCAAGATAGGCTCCCAACTCGAGAATGCCGCTACACACAACAAGAACGGCGGCAAATGAAAAAAGGGGTCTTCCTTTCATCAGCGGTCCCCCCTTGTGCCTTTGCAGAATCGAATCCCAGCCGGAACGCCCTGGATGGGGCCAGCATCCCTTTGCGCCACCACCCTGCGCTCGAGATCGTCAAGATCGATCGTCAGGTCTGGTCGGATTCCATAAAACTCCACTTGCAGACCGGCGTCCAGCACCGCCTGGACCTCCACTCCGCAGTGGTAAGCCGACATCTTGACAATTGTTTCCGGATTGAGTTGCAGCCCGCGGAACGCCCAGTAGATTGCCGCCCGGCCCAGGCTGTGTAGGCTGGTGTACCCTGCCAGAGTCGCGCCGAAGGGCCCTCGGCGTGCGACCCAGTCGAGTGCCTGCGGTTGCGCCAGGGGCAGAATTCGAGCACCCGCAATCAGCTCGTCCGATCGCTCTCTACTCATTCAGCACCCGACGTTCCCGTCCCGCCTTCCGAATCCGCCCGGTTGGGACAGCCCCATATCCCCGTCCTCTCCGGAACCACTCTGTAAATCCGATACCACGCCGATTCCCGCACCAGCCGCAAGAAAGGCAGTGCATCCATCATCGCACGGAACTGGGGGTATTTATAAATGACATAGACCTCGCGGGGAGATTGTGCCACCGACCGGCCGACGTTCTCGATCACCGCGCTCAGAAGTGGCTCCCGGAATGGATTGAAGAAATACAGCAGCGCGTTCCCAAGAGGAATTTCGTAATCGCGTGCATCCGCGCATATGAGTCGAAAACTCCTGCACCCTTTCTTCTTACCGCGGTACGTCGCGACATTCCTTTCCGCGACTCCGAGTAGTGCTGGAGACAGTTCCACGCCAATGATCTGGCGGAAAGGCCATTCGGAAGCCACTAGCAGAGCTTTGCCTTTTCCGCACCCCATATCTACGAAGGTGAATTCACGGTGCTCGATGGGAAGGGACTTCAGCATTCTGCGGATCGAGAAGCGACTACACGTCCCATAATGCAGCGCGTGCTGGTATCTCGGATCAGCGTGGAGTTCCGGGAGACGCACCTCGCCGCGGGTCTCGACACCATATTTCCTGTCAAAGCGCCATTGCACATAGTTATCCCACCAATCCGGAAGCCACAGTCGGATGCGAAATGCAATCGACGAGGCAGCGAGCTTGGCGGTTTCGACAAGACCCCGGGTTTCCAAAGAGCGGACAAGTTTGCCGGTCCAGGAGTTCTTCACAGTTGATCGCCGCTCAATTCGCATCGGCACAGACGGATGCCTTGTAGATCGAATACAGACGTGTCTGCTTGATGGGCATCAGAAACCCGGATTCGTCCAGAACATCTTTGAGCACATGATTGAAATACACGACGTAGGTTTCCCTCGGTGTTGCGGCAAGCGAGCGGCGAATATTTTCCAAGACCTTGCGCATTACTTCTGCCGTGAAAGGATTATAGAAGTAATATATAGCACGTCCCTCAGGGATCTCGTATTCGCTGGCATCCATGCAAACGAGCTGAACTGCGTTGCATGTACGTGGCCCGAGGTAGTTCCTCAGGTTGTTCTCTGCAACGCGAAACAGTTTGGACGAAAGTTCAATGCCGACGATCCGTGTGAAAGGCAGTTCCGCAGCGAGGAAAAGCACCTTGCCTTTGCCGCATCCGAAATCGATGAACACGAAGCTGCTGTAGTCCACATCAAGCCGCCGCAGCATGCGAAAAAAGACGGGACGAGGCGTCGGCCTATAATTGACGGCGTGCCTGAACCTGGGGTCGAACTTGAGTTCGGGAAGGTCGAGGAGGCCGGCGGTGTCTACCGCGAACCGCCGATCGAATCGCTTGTCCATGTAGCGGTCCCAGGGGCTCGACAGGTGGTAAAGGAGCCATCGGTCAGTTACACAGCGTTTGACAAGCGCGGCCGCCCGTTTGACCGTTCCTAAAACCCCTCTTTCTCTCAAGGAACGGACAGTCTTACCTTTCCATCTCGTCCAAAAGTCAAGAAACAACATGCGCTTGCGAAGGCCTTCGGGGATCATATATGGACTCCAGCCGGCCCCGAGGAGAGGTCGATCTGTTCAGTAGTCCACTTTAAGTGCGGCCGCATGGCGCCGTACCAGGCTCCGAGATACAGCCCCTGCAAATCGCTGGCATCGTGAATGTCGAAAACCAAGAGATTGTCCAGGCGAAACACCTCGGCGATTCCCCCCAGACAAACACGGAGCTCGATGCGGTGTGTACCGTTGTTCAGCAGGTCTCCGGGCACCAAAAACCAGCTTCGCAGCAAGCCCGCCGGGGCCGGGGGCTCCCCGTACCATCCTGTTTCGAAGAGAGGAATTCCCTGCTCGTTGTAAACGTACACTCCCAGATCCAGACTGACATGCGGGACCAGCTTCCAATATTCGAACTCCACGACGAACGGCGTGCGGACCGTGATGGGATCCGCAGGGGATCCGTTCGCAGGCCGAACAGACGCCCGGCGGAGGCGAAACAAGTCGTTCCCCGGCGCGCTGCCGATGTCCTCATAGATAACCTCGGTCGAGGCCGGGATCCAGTTCTTTAAGTAACGGGACGTCACCTGCCCCGGCGGACCTTCAGTCACGACTTTCCCTTGATGCAGGCAGATGGCGCGCGTGCAGAGACTGTCAACGGCCAGCAGGTTATGACTCACGAACAACACCGTGCGGCCCCGGTGCGCGGCATCGCCCATCTTCCCCAGGCATTTCTTCTGGAAGGCCGCGTCTCCCACCGCGAGCACCTCGTCCACCAACAGGATTTCTGTCTGGAGATGCGCCGCCACCGCGAACGCCAGCCGCGCGTACATGCCGCTCGAATAGTGCTTCACCGGCATGTCCAGAAAGCGGCCGCATTCCGAAAAATCCACGATGTCGTCGAACCTGCGGTTGATCTCGTTCCTGGTCATCCCCAGCACGGCGCCGTTGAGATAGATGTTCTCCCTTCCGGTCAACTCGGGGTGAAACCCGGTGCCCACCTCCAGCAGCGCGCCCACGCGCCCGCGAATCTCCGCGTAGCCCTCGGTGGGCATGGTGATGCGGGAGAGAATCTTGAGCAGCGTGGATTTGCCGGCGCCGTTCCGTCCGATGATGCCCAGCACTTCACCCTGCCGGATTTCCAGGGAGACGTCTTTGAGAGCCCACAGGAACTCGGGTCCGGAAACGTTCCCCGCTGCTCCATTTCCAAATGCGCGGCGAAGCCGTCGAAACGGCGCGCGCAGTGCGTCCGCCAGGGTATCCCGCAGCGCCCGGTAGCGCTGCCGCTCTCCCATCCGATATCGCTTGCCTATCCCTTCGCAACGAATGGCTACGGTGCTCATGGTTTCAGATCACGTCGGCGAACGTGTCCTCCATGCGCTGGAAGTAGTAGAGCCCGCTCACCAGGATCGCCGCCGTCATGGCCGCCGAGACGGCCAACAGGCCCACGGGAAATGCGCCGGTGCGGAGCAGGGCCCAGCGAAAGCCCTCGATGACTCCCACCATCGGATTGAGCCCGTACCAGTCCCGCCATCGCTCGGGCACCACGCTGCTGGGGTAGGCCACCGGGGTTAGCAGGAACCAGAGTTGCACAAGAAAGCCAACTGTGTAGCGCACGTCTCGATACTGCACGTTCAGCGCCGACAGCCACAACCCGACCCCAAAAGCGGCCAGGGCTGCCAGCAGGGCGAAAAAGGGCAGCGCCAGGACACTCGCCCCAGGCACAATCCGGTAACACGCCAAGAACGGAACCAGCACGAAGAAGGCGATCCCGAAATCCACCAGCCCCGCAAGAACGGCCGACATGGGCGCCACCATCCGCGGGAAGTACACTTTGGTGATCAGCCGTTCGTTGGCGACCAGGCTGTTGCTGGCCTCAGTCAGCGCGTGAGCGAAAAGCTGCCACGGCACCATCGCCGTGTAGGCGAACACGGCGTAGGGCATTCCGTCGGAGGGCACCTTGGCCAGATGGCCGAGAAACACGCTCAAAGTGAGAGCGATAAACAGCGGCTGGATAACCGCCCAGGCCACCCCCAGGAGTGTTTGTTTGTAACGGACTTTGATGTCTCGCCAAGTCAGGAAGTACAGCAGTTCCCGGTATTGCCACAGTTCAGACAAGCAGAGGGTCCGCCAACGCTCCGATGGCCGAATGATGGTCAGAGGGGCGCTGTCCGTGTGTGCTGTGCCTGATGCCGTCTGTCCGTCCATCGTTCCGTCCGCTCCTCAGCCGCGATGCGCAGCCCACAAGGACTGTACCACAGGCAAGGCAGGGCGATTTTGACCCGCTTTGATGCTCGGATTTGGCCTCCGTGCCGAACGAAAAGGGAAGTGGCTGTTTCCCGCCGAACAATGGCGAAGAACTCCAGGTTGGCGGCGCCCGTCAACCGCGGATAGAAGGTTTCCGGTGTGGACGGGCAGTAGCCGACGACCCTCCTGACGCGCGCCGCCTCCCGCACCACGTCGTAACCGCAAACCGACGCTGTTCCGCTGGTCGGCAACAGCAGAGTGCGACCAGCGTCGTCTTCCCCGCCCCATTGGGCCCCAGCAGCCCCACGGGTTAGCGTACCGGCAGCAGAATTTCGTTGCTGGTGATTTCGCCGACGGTGACCGACAGCGCAATGTTGTCGCCCGTGGGCGTGCGATTGGCGACCGTGGCGTTGATTTGGAACAGGCCGGCGAACCCGGGCGCCAGGCCGGCGAAGGCCACATTGGCGGCCACGCCGCCGATGGTGACGGTAGGCTTCTGGCTGGCGACGGAAGGCGGCGAGGAGCCGGCCGGCGCTCCGGAATTGACAACCGGGCGCACGGCGCCGATTCCGGTTCCGAAAATGAGCAGCGTCTCGCCGATCCGCGCCGGCGCCGTT
>Ga0315294_10004712_pt1 | contig 14920 bp, 8 predicted proteins | sample YL17G13_40_MG_FD_203626 | JGI IMG/M metagenome (GOLD analysis project Ga0315294, IMG submission 203626) | Sediment microbial communities from Yellowstone Lake, YNP, Wyoming, USA - YL17G13_40 | ecosystem: Environmental > Aquatic > Freshwater > Lake > Sediment | place: USA: Wyoming | collected... | reverse complement strand
AGTTGTATTTCGCCGCCATTTCCTTTGCCGCCTGTGCCCACTCGTGGAGCCGCGTGAGGCGGCCGTTGAGCGTCTGAAGCTCCCTGAGCACTACCTGGCGGCAGCATCCCTGCGAGAGCTTCATCCCCTCCTCAAGGTGGCGGCGGATGGGACGCACGTCCTCCGCAAAGACGACGTCCGTTGCCTTCTGACGCCACATGATGGCGTAGCGGCCGCCGACCTTCTCGACAACCCGCGCGAGGTCGGTCCACGCAGAGCAGACGAAGATGCGCAGGTTGGGTATGGTGAGCACGCCGTCAATCTTGCGCGTAAGGTTCTCGCAGCAGCCGTAGGAGACCAGCGCGAAGCGTTCGAGGATGGGCTTCTGGTAGCTGAGGAGGAATTCCTCCCACATGGCGGGCGAAACTTCCTGGAACTCCTGGCTGTTGGTGTCGCCCCAGAGGTCGGAGATCTTCACCGGACCGTCTGGCGGGCTGCGCCTCAGGCTGTCGCTGCAGTACAGCTCGGCCGTATTGTTCTCCGTGAGGACGCCCATCTGTTCCACCTGCTCCATGCCGCGCAGCACGCCGTCGCGCAGGAAGGCCATCAGCCGGTGAATCATCCCGGGGTTGAGCGCCATGTTGAGCATCATGGCGTCGAGGCCGATCAGGTTCGCGGCGTGCGAGCAGAGCGTGGCGCAGAGGGGAGGGCCGGCAGTGCGGCGCACGGGCATGATGTCACCGAGCAGTTCCCCGTGCATCTGGAGCCTGCGTTCGGTCTCCGGCTCGTTGTGGGTGAAGCTGGGCATCCTGAGCTTGTCGAGGTCGGCCTCGTTGCGGATGGGCGGGTCGTACTTCCACGCGCCGCCTGCGACGTTGGGTTGAACGTGTCTCACCTCGACGCCCCAGGTGTGCTGGCCCTCGAGCTGGACGGCCGCAGGCACGTCCCACCACGGCTGAACGAGGGAATCGTCGCCAATCTCGTGCTTGATGAGGCGCTGGCGTAGTGCGCGCTCCACGTCGCGCAGGAAGGTGTCCTCGCACCTCAAGCTGTCTTCCGGGAGGAGCTCTGGCCAGCATCCGATGGGGCGGCAGTAGACGGGGGATCGGTCGGGCTTGCGCAGCGCGTTCACGTCGCGCCACCTGCGTCTGCGCGCCTCGTATTCGGCGCTGCGGGCGAGCGCGGCCACCTGTGCTGCGAGCTCTCGCACGTGCGCGCGCTGGTCAGACTTGCTCTTGAGTTGTGCCTGTTTCATTGTGCGCGGGGTCTGCCCGGTCACTTGCGCTGCAAGAGCTGCCTGCAGCAGGCAATCTCATCGCGGAGAACTGCCGGCAACTGCTCCGCAGGCACCTCGGCCTCGCCGTGGAAGGCGAGCACGCCGTCGAATCCGACCCGAGCCAGTTCGCTCATCATCTGCTTGCAGTCCACAAGCCCTTCAGACAGGGGCACGAACTTCGGCTTCCAGAGCTTGCGGCCGCCCTCCAAGCGAGGCTCCCAGATTGCGGATTTGACGCCCACCAACCGGAGGTGGTCGCGCACCATGTCAAGCGCAAGAGGAAAGTCTTCGCCGTTCAGGACGAGGTGGCCCACGTCAATGTAGGCGCCGAGAACGTCGGGGTCCTGTCCGCGAAGCAGGTGCATAAGCCCGGCGGCGTTCGAGCCGTAGAACGGCCCTGAGTGCGTGTGGTAGCAGACGACCACTCCGTGGCGCGCTGCGAGCCGGCCGAGTTCTTCCAGCACGCCGCGCAACCTGTCCACCTCGGCCCAGTAGTCCGTCCCTGCCTGGTGCAGGAAGTAACCGGGCTTGATGCACTTGATGCCTGCCTGTCCGCAGGCCGCGAAGATAGCTTCCACGGCCGGGTCCTTCGGGTCGGTGGGCTTGGTCTCCATCGTGACCATGCTCACGCACGTGCCGCTGCTGCGGCAGGTGCGGACGGCTGCGGGCAGCGCCTTAGTGACATTCTGAGGGCTGACGGCCTGACCTGCGCGCACGGCCAGGTCAAGGCCGTCGGCGCCGATGTCCCTGGCAAGACGGACCAGGTCTTCAACGCTGGAGTTGGGCCAATGCTTCGTGAAGTATGCGAACTGCATCCTTGTCACCTCGTATCGTGAGACTGCGTTGGGCGCGCAGTATACCCCCAGCGGGTAGGCCTGACAAGAAAGCGGCACGTCTCGCCGCGACTCACTCCGTCTCGTCCAACACCTTGCGCACCTCGGAGGCGAGCGTGGCCGGGGCGAACGGCTTCATGATGAAGGGCACCCGACTCCCCTCCGAAGCGTTCGGGTTAAGGTGGTCAGCCGTGTACCCGGACATGTACAGGACCTTCAGGGATGGGTGCCGGGAGACGAGGCGCGCGTAGAGTTCGTAGCCGTTCCCGTCGGGCATGACTACATCGGTGAGGACCATCGCTATGTCGGGGCCGTGCTTTGCCACGACCTGTTCCGCCTCTCCCGTTGAGGCGGCGCACAGCACGTTGTACCCGCTGCGCGCGAGGGTCGTCCTGGCCAGTTCCAGAACGCTGTCTTCGTCCTCGACGATGAGGATGGTCTCGCTGCCTGCGGGCGCTTCAGTCGGGGCTGCCGGCAGAGGCTCCGCCGCCTCGTCAACGCGCGGCAGGTATATCTTGAAGGCTGTCCCCTTGCCGCGCTCGCTGATCACGGCGATGCTGCCGCCGTGCTGCCTGATGATGCCGTAGACGGTCGCCAGTCCCAGGCCCATGCCGAGCTCCTTCTTCGTGGTGAAGAAAGGCTCGAAGACGTGCTGCAGGGTCTCCTTGTCCATGCCGTGTCCGGTGTCGGCGATGGCGAGCATGACGTGCGGCCCCGGCTGGGCGTCAACGTGGGCGTGCGCGTAGCTTTCGTCCAGCACTACGCTCGCGGTCTCGATGGTCAGTCTCCCGCCCTGGGGCATTGCCTCGCGCGCGTTGATGGCCAGATTCATCAGGACCTGCTCTATCTGGCCGGGGTCGGCGCGCACGTTGCCCAGGTCCGGGTCTTTCGTGATGATGAGCTCGATGTCCTCGCCGATGAGGTGGCGCAGCATCTTCGACATCTCGTCCACGAGGCCGTTGGGGTTCAGCACGACGGTCTGCAGGCGCTGGCCGCGGCCGAAGGCCAGGAGTTGCTTGGTGAGGTTGGCGGCCCTGTCCGCGAGTTTCTGCACGTGCACCAGGTCGCGCACGGCCGTGTGCTCGCTCGGTAGTGAGTCGAGCGCGAACTCCGTGAACCCGATGATGCCGGTGAGCAGGTTGTTGAACTCGTGCGCGACGCCTCCTGCAAGCCGCCCGATGGACTCCATCTTCGCGGCCTGGCGCAACTGCTCCTCGCGGCGCAACAGCGCCTTCTCGGTCTTGCGCTGCGCAGTGATGTCCTCCCCGGAGCTCAGCGTGCCGACCGCGTTCCCTTCTTCATCCCTGACGAGCACGTTGCGCCACTCGATGACCCGCTCCTCACCTGCCTTGGTCAGTACGGGGTACTCGTACTCCAGCCCTTCGTCCTCTATCATCTCGCCCCGCACGAAGGCGTCGAAGAAATTCCTCATCTCCCCCCGCACGTGATGCGGCAGGCACGTGTCGAACCAGCTCTTGCCGATGAGCTCGTGCTCCTCGTATCCGAGCACGCGACAGCCCTCGTGGTTGATAAGCGTGATCTCGCCGTCCGTGTTGATGGCCACCAGCATGACTTGCGCGATGTCGAGGTACTGCTGCGCCCTGTCACGTTCCTGCCGCACTGCTTCTTCTGCATGCTTGCGGTCCGTGATGTCGGCAATGAAACCTTCCAGCGCCAGCACCTCGCTGGCGTCTCCCCACACGCCGCACCCCTTCTCCCAAACCCATTTTTCCTCGCCCGCGGCGGTCATTATGCGATAGGTGAGCCTGTAGGGAGTGCGCCGCTGGAGGCAGGCCTGCACCTCCTCCCACGCGTACTCCCTGTCGTCAGGATGAATGAGGTCGTTGAAGGGAACTTTGCGGTTGTTGACGAGGTCGGCAGGGGCGTGGCCGGTGAGCTCGACGCACCCGTCGCTGACGAATTCCATGGTCCAGTCCCTGTCGTTCCGGCAGCGGTAAGCCATGCCGGGCAGGTTGCTCATGAGAGTGGACAGTTTGCGCTCGCTCTCGCGCAGCGCCTGCTCTGCCTTCTTGCGCTCGCTCAAGTCGCGCACGACGGTGACGCGCACGGTGCGCCCCTTGTAGGGCACGGCCCTTCCGCACAGTTCGCCGAAGATCCTTGAGCCGTCTTTCCTCATGCCGACAGCTTCGTACGGTTCCTCGTATCCGGACCGAACATTCCCGGCGATCAGTTCGCGCGATTCGGGCGCGGCGAAATCCAGCACGTGCTTGCCGGCGACCTCGTCAAAACCGTAGCCGAACATCCTGGCGAACGAGGCGTTGGCGTCGAGGATCACCCCCTTGTCATGGAAGACGATTCCTTCCACTGACGACTCGGCGAACCGCCGGAACCGTGCCTCGCTCTCGCGCAGGGCGTCCTGTGTGCGCTTTATCGCCGTGATGTCGTTCATGATAAGGACGACCTCGGTGAACTCGCCCTTGTCATTGCGCAGCGCCGCGGAGTTTATTCTGGCGTGGACGGCCGAGCTGTCCTTTCGGATCAGTCTGTATTCGTGGTTCCGCGTTGACCCCTGCACCATCACCTCGTGCAGGGATTCCTGGGCCTGCTTCTGGAAGTCCGGGTGCACGAACTTGAACAGGGACCTCCCGACCACTTCGTCGCGCGTGTAACCTGTGAATTCCTCTATGCGACTGTTGCAGTCGCGCACGGTGCCGTTGATGTCCATGCAGACTATCAGGCTGCCGGCTGTCTCGAATATGGAACGGTACCGCGCCTCACTCGCCTTCAGCGCATCTTCGGCCTTCTGGAGCTCGGTGAGGTCGCGGCACAGCACCATCACGCACTTGCGCCCGAAGGCGTCCACGATCCTTGCGTTCACCTCTACGGGGACAATCCTCCCGTCAGGACGGACGAACTCAGAGTCGTAGTCTACCGGCCCTCCAGTCTCCACTACTTCCTGGAATTTCCCCTTGTGGAATTCGGTCTTGCCCGACGGGTTTACCTGCGAGAAGTGCAGACCGACAAGCTCTTTGCGCGGCAGCCCCGTGAGCACACTGGCTTGCGGATTGACGTCCACGATGTACCCCGTGTCTGCCTCTGCCAGCAACGCCGGCTCATTCAGCCCGTCGAACAGGTGGCGGTACTTCTGTTCGCTCTCTCGCAGCTCCCTGGTGCGCTGCGTGACCTCCCGACGCAGCAGCGCGTTGAACCCCCACGCGGCCAGCAGGCCGACTGCCAGGCCCGCAATCACCCAGAAAATGTAGGCAGGAACGTATCCGGCGGGCGGCTTGCTCTCACCCGCAACGAAGAGGCTGTTGATGGCTGAGTAGTAGATGCTGTCGGGATCTGTCTTGGCTTCCCCCAGGTAAGCGTCAAGTCTCCCCGCGAGCGTGGGCGACGCCTTCTTGCGGACGCCGAACGTCAGACGCTTCTCCGCAAAGTGGCCGCACCTGACCCGCAGCACGTCCTGCATTTCCAGCTTGGCAAGGAGCGACTGCCCGGCCAGCCTGTCAGTCACTGCAGCGTCTGCCTGCCCGGACGCCACAGCTTGCAGGGCATCTTCCCTGGTCGGATACGTCGCCAGTTGGGTCTGCACCCTCATGTCCCGCATCATTCCTTCGAATTCCTTGAAGTACGGGTCGCCGGACGCGCCAGCCACCCGCTTTCCTGTCAGGTCATGAAAGTCCCGGATTGGCGAATTGAGACGCACATAGAGCCATGCCCAGTTCTCGACGACATAGTTCCGGGGGAAGGTCAGTTGGTCCGACAGCTTGTCTCCGGGGCAGATTGCGGGGACGACGTCCACTTTGCCGCTGGCGACCAGGTTCAGCACTTCGTCCAGGCTCCCGTGCTTGTACTGGAGCTTCAGTTTCTCATTGTCGGCCCAGTCCTTCAGGAGCGTGATGAACAGCCCGCTTGGCACGCCGTCCGCGTTGGTGAACACGAGGGGAGGGTTCTCGTAAACGCCTACTACGACGGGACTTTCTTCCTTGTCGCCTTGGGCTGGGGCCAGTGTCACGAAGAACAGCATCGCCACAGCCAGCGTGCCGCACAGCAGGCGCAGCCGGGATGACGTCCTCTGTTTCCTTCCGGGCAGACAGTCCTGGCGCATCAGTCGCCTCCTGTCCCACTTGAGTCGGATAAACGTGCGCCGCTATTGTTACCACAAATCACCACATTGTTCAATCCGCGTCGAGGAGGGGGTGACGCTCGGGTCCCTGGGGTGCCAGCGGCGGCCGCGTTGGGCCGCTCTTTGCGCCTCCACAGGTACTGTGTCTATAATGGGGCAGAGAGGTCGCTTCGCAGAACAGTGCTGGATTCTCGAAGGACATTGTGGCCACCAAGCTCACCCCTCACGAACGCATCTTGCGGACCATCCGCGGCGAGCCCGTGGACCGCGTTCCCATCTTCCCGCCCGTGGCCTGGCATTCCTTCTGGCGCATTCTCGGCGAGGAGCCGGCGTGGACGGCCGACCCCAACTATGCGGCCGTCCGAAAGCTCGTTGAGGAGCACTGTGACGATTTCGCTTCCGCTCTGGGCACGGGCGGCCTGTTCGACCGCCGCTACTTCCTTGTGCCCCATGAAGCGATCGACCCGCAGCCGGTGCTGAAGGAGGGCATACGCCGCCGCCAGGTGACAATCATCCACACCCCCAGGGGCGACCTGCGCACCGTGGAGGAATGGGATGAGGGCGTCCGCACCACCTGGTACACGGAGCCGCTGCTGAAAGACAAGAAGGATGTCGAGCGTCTGTTGTCGGTGCCCTACCGGTTCGACAAGCCCGACATCTCCGCCTTCTTCGAGCACAGGCGGAAACTGGGAGAGCGCGGCGTCATCCAGGCGGGCGTGTCAACCCCCATGGTCTGCGTGTCTCGACTCTTTCACTTCGACCATTTCCTGGAGTGGTGTGTGGGCGAGCACGAGATTATTGACGGGCTCATCCGCACCGTTCAGGAGCGAATCTGCGGGAGGCTCGCATGGCTACTGGAGCAGGGGGTGGGGCCCGTGTGGTGGTTTGGCGGGTCGGAGCAAGCCACCCCGCCCATCATGTCGCCGGCCCTTTACGATGCTTTCGTGGTGCGCTACGACAAGCCGCTCTTCGACCTCGTGCACGAGCACGGGTGCCACGTTCACGTGCACTGCCATGGCAAGGTCTCGACCATTCTCGACAAGCTGGTCGAGATGGGCGCGGACATGCTCGACCCCGTGGAACCGCCGCCGCAGGGCGATATCGAGATGGGGGAGGCGAAGCGCCGCGTGGACGGCAAGATCACCCTGATGGGCAACATCGAGTTCCGCGACCTGGAATTCGCGGCGCCCGACGAAATCGAAGAGAAGGTCAAACACGCCATCCTGGACGGCGGCAAGGAACACACCATCCTCTATCCCAGCGCCACGGGACACGAGGCCGTCAGCGAACGCTATCGCGACAACGCCATCCGCTACATCGAGGCGGGGCTGAAGCACGGCGCGTTCTGAGCGCTTCGGTGCGCGTCGAGTGGCCACGCTCTGCCACGCTGCCGGGCACCGGCAGCAGCCACTGCCTTTCCCACCACCGGCCGAACACCCGGCAGTCACGGAGCTCATAATCTTCTTACAAACTTCTTGCAGTTATCTGACCACCTTTTCGCTCCATTGCTCTCTAATGAAGATGAAGGAAAGAACGGGCCCCGGGACTGTGGGCTTTGATTCGCAGCCGGTGAGGCCGTAAGATTCCCTAGATAGAGGAGGGCGTACCATGAACGAGGTGAGGCGAACGTGGTGGGTGGTCGGGGTTGCGGTTGCGTTGGCCCTGCTCAGCGCCGGTGCGGCTCGGGCGGACCAAGTGAAACTCAACGTAGCACTGGCGAACCCGCTTCTGAAGGCCGACAAGAAGCAGGCCACCTACCTGATGGTGGGCTTGACCGGGTTCAAGATAGCAGGCCAGAAGAGGGCCCCCGTCAACGTGGCCATAGTGCTCGACAAGTCCGGCTCAATGACAGGCGAGAAGATTCGCAAGGCCAAAGAGGCCGCCATCATGGCTGTCAACAGACTCCGCGCCGATGACATTGTGTCCGTGGTCGCCTATGACGACACAATTGAGGTGCTGGTGCCGGCCACCAAAGCCTTAGACAAGGAAGACATAATCGCCAAGATAAACCGGCTTGAGCCCGGGAACACGACGGCCCTGTTCGCGGGGGTGAGCCGGGGGGCTCAGGAAGTCCGCAAGTTCCTCGACAAGAATCGCGTCAACCGCATCGTGCTGCTTTCGGACGGGTTGGCCAACGTCGGGCCGAGTTCCCCGCGCGAGCTTGCCGACTTGGGCGGCTCGCTCGGCAAGGAAGGCATTGGCGTCACGACTATCGGCCTGGGGCTCGACTACAACGAGGACCTGATGACTCAACTGGCGATCAAGAGCGAGGGCAATCACTTCTTCGCCGAGAAGGCAGGCGATCTTGAACGCGGCTTCGATCTGGAGTTCGGCATCGGCCTTGCCGTCGTCGCGCAAGAGATCATGGTCAGAATAGTGTGTGCGCCCGGAATCCGCCCCGTCCGGATGATGAATGCAACAGCGGACATCACCGATAGGACGGTCCTTGTGAGCTTGAATCAGCTCTACAGCGAACGGCGGGCGGACCTGCTGCTGGAGATCGAGGTGCCTGCGACAGCGAGCGGGAAGGTGCGCGGTGTCGCTAACGTCGAGGTTACCTATGCCAACATGGCGACCAAGACCACTGACCGACTGACCAGTGAGATCGCAGTGAAGTTTGTTGACTCCGAGGTTGAGGTGACGGAGAAGACGGAGAAGGTCGTGATGGTGGTCGTGGTCGAGCAGATCGCAAATGAGCAGAGCATGCGGGCGACGGAGCTCAGGGACAAGGGGAAGATCGAGGACGCCCGGAAACTTCTGCTGGCGAACGGGTCCTACCTGAGGGAGAACGGACGGGCCTATGGAGCTGAGAAGCTCCTGAAGCAGGCGGAAAAGAACGAGGAGGACGCCGGGAACCTAGACGAGGGAAACTGGAAGCATCAGCGCAAGGACATGCGCGACAGACAGCAGGAGGCGTCGGCGCCGGCCTGTGCGTTCTGAGAACTGGTGGTGAGGCGGTTTGAGGCCCAAACTCATCGCGGTCTTTCTGCTCATCGTGCTTGTGCCCCTCGGGCTCATCACGTGGCTCGCGGTACGGACGGCACGCAACGAGCGGACGGTCATCGAGCACAAGCTGCGCGAGTTGCTCATGGTCAGCCTGCGCGATGCCGAGCGTGCCGTTGTAGGGGTAGTGCAGGAAAGGGAACGCGAGTTGCTGCAACTGACCGGTGCGGCCGACCCGCGCGATGCGGAGCAGATTCGCTCGCTGGTCAGGCGCAATCCATTTGTGAGCCAGGTATTCGTCATGGGGCCGGACGGAGAGCGGGTCCATCCGCCTCTGGCAGGGTCTCTCACGGATTCGGAACGGGGCCTCATAGAGCGCCACAGCCGGCTTCAGACCGACCCGCAGGGCTTCTATCGCGACGTGCTCGCGCAAAGCGCTGCCCTGACAGATGGTGGCGGTGAGGCGGCAGCGCCGCGTATCCTCGCGGAGGGCCATCGCACAGGGGCCGGCTGGTACGTGGTGACGACGGATGGCGTGCCGCGGGTTGTTTTTTGGCAGGTGAATCCCGCGGGGCTTCTGGTTGGCGCTGAGCTGAACTGTCCCCGCCTACAGTCTGATGTCGCCGGACGGCTTCCAGCCACCGATCCCTTCCGCCCGGAGATTCCCCACGGACGCATCACGCTGCGTGATTCTGCGGGCTCGATCCTGTACCAGTGGGGAAGCTACGAGCCGCTCGAGGGAGAACTGCCGCGGGCAAGCCTGCCCGTGAGACCACCTCTTGACTTCTGGGCACTCGATTACTACCTTTCCAGTGCCGACCTTGACAAAGCACTCGGCGGCGGCGTCCGGTTCAGCCTGTTCGTGAGCCTGGTTGTCGGTGGCCTCGCCCTGGTGGCTCTTTCGGTTTACTTCTACCGCGAGAGCTCGCGCACGCTGCGTGAGGCAGCTCAAAGGACGGGCTTTGTCAACAGAGTGTCTCACGAACTCCGCACGCCTCTGACAAACATCCGGATGTACGCGGAAATGCTGGAGGACGGCCTGCCCGAGGACGACGGGCAGGCCAGGCAGCAGCTTGGCGTTATACTGTCAGAGAGTCGGCGGCTGAGCCGCCTCATCACAAACGTTCTGACCTTCGCTCGTAAACAGAAGGATACGCTGAAGCTTCACAGGATGCCCGTTTGCGTTGATGAGATCGTCAGCTCGAGCATCGAGCACTTCCGCCCGGCACTGGAGAGGAAAGGCATCAAGGTTGTCTTCTCGCTCGGGGCCAGCGGACCGGTCAGCGCCGACACTGATGCTGTGGAGCAGATTCTCGCCAATCTGTTCAGCAATGTGGAGAAGCACGCTGCTGACGGAGGCCTGATGGAAGTCACCAGTCAGCGGCAGGGAGGCAGGACCGTCATCACCGTCTCCGACAGAGGGCCTGGCATACCCAAGGACATGAGGGAAAAGGTGTTCCAGCCGTTCTACCGCTGCAGTGACAGGCTCTCAGAGGCAGTCACCGGCACGGGTATCGGTCTGTCCATATCGCGCGACCTGGCGCGGTTGCATGGTGGGGACCTGACAATCATGCCCGCTGAGGTCGGCACAACATTTCGGGTCGAGCTGGATACCCCACACTGCGACTCGGGAGAGAAGGCATGAAAGTCCTTATTGCCGAAGACGACGAACACACACGCGAAGGTCTATGCAGGATATTGAGGTCGGAAGGATACGATATCATTGTTGCCCGCGACGGGCACGAGACGCTAACAATGTTCGCTCGCGAGACGCCGGACTTTGTCTGTCTGGACATCATGATGCCCGGCGTGGACGGCTACGAAGTCTGTCGACAGATACGCGCGAAGGATCCCGTCGTGCCCGTCATCTTTATCAGCGCGAAGTCGGAAGAGATTGACAAGGTGGTAGGGCTGGAGCTTGGCGCGGACGACTTCATTTCCAAGCCGTTCGGGGTCAAGGAAGTTATTGCGCGCGTGCGAGCTGTCGCGCGGCGATGTATCGCAGCCCGGCGGGGACGTCAAGCCCCGGCCTCCTTCCGAATAGGCGACTTGGAGGTCTCGCCGTCCGAACTGCGGGCGACCCGCGGGGAGCGGGTCATGAACCTCAGTTTGCGGGATGTCAGGATTCTCCAGTTCTTCGCACAGAACGTGGGCAAGGTGCTCGACCGCAACGCGATAATGAACGAGTGTTGGGGCATGGATTATATGCCTGACAGCCGCACCTTGGACCAGCAGATCTCCCAGCTGCGCAAGCGTATCGAGATTGACCCCAAGAACCCGCGCATTATTTTGACAGTCCACGGCGCCGGGTACCGGCATGATGGGTGAGCGCTGGGGCCAAGGGGGGTGCGTCCCCGGCAATCATCTGCCGGGCTTGCGCCGCCCCCCCGACATCCGCTATTCTCAGCGAAATGCCTTTTGGGAGCCTGAACGTGCGCGTGCTGGGAATACATGACGGGCACACGGCCACCGCCTGCTACCTGGAGGACGGCAGGCTGCTGGACGCCCTGAGCGAGGAGCGCCTAACCCAGGTAAAGGGGCAGGGGGGCTTTCCGGCCCTGTCCATCAGCCACATCCTGGAGAGCCGTGCCCTGAAAGGTGGCGACGTGGACCGCATCGCGCTGGTTGGCTACCTGAAGCCGCTGACGAGCATTGCGCAGTACAGGAGCGGCCGCCAGAGGTACTTCCCATTCCTCGTGAAGCTGTACCCAGGTGACGTGCGCAAGCTCATCATGCGCTACGTCCGCTGGGGGAAGGCGCGCAGGCTCAAGAACGCCGCCTTGGTTGACAGCTTGTGCCGCTTCGGGCTGTCCCTCGACAGGATTGACCTTGTCGAGCACCACCAGGCTCACGCAGCCACGGCCTACTATCTCTCGTCCTTCGCCCAGGGGGGGAAGAAGACCCTTGTGGTCACCCTCGATGGGTCGGGGGACGGCCTGTGTGGCATCGTTTCCGTGGTGGATGAGCGAGGCAGTTGGACAAGGCTGAAGGACATCTCCACGTTCGATTCCCTGGGCATGCTCTACAGCCGCGTCACGCAGTATCTCGGCATGAAGCCCTGGGAGCACGAGTACAAGCTCATGGGCATGGCGCCGTACGTGTCCGAGGAGCGTGCGCGCAAGGTGCGCGATGTCTTTGCGGGCTACCTGCGCCTCAGTCAGGACGGACTGGGCCTGGCCAATTGCAGTCGGCTTTGGGGCAACAGCATGCTCGACCGCATGTACTGCGACCTGCGGGGGGAACGCTTCGATTCCGTAGCAGCCGGCGCGCAGCTCTTGCACGAGGAACTCGTCGTCGCGCTGGTGCGCAATTGGCTCCGCAAGACGGGCATAGGATGCCTCGCTGTCGCCGGCGGCTGCTTCATGAACGTCAAGGCGAACAAGCTCCTGATGGAGCTGCCCGAGTGCAAGGAAATCTTCGTCATGCCTTCATGCGGCGATGAGAGCTGCGCCATCGGCGGAGCCATCTGGGCCTACCTCCACGCAAAGGGGCAGGCGCAGCCGCAGGTGCCGCCGCTGGGCGACCTGTACTTCGGCCCTCAGTACACGAGTCAGCAGGTATCCGACGCCATCGCCGGCTTCGGTGCCAGGATACGGTTCCGGCGCAGCGAGGACGTGGAAGCGGAGTCGGCGCGCCTGCTGGCGGAGCACAAGATAATCGGGAGGCTTTCGGGCCGGATGGAGTGGGGCGCTCGGGCGCTCGGGAACCGCTCCATCCTTGCCAACCCGTCCCGCCTTCAGAGCATCCGCAGGCTGAACGCAGCCATCAAGATGCGCGACTTCTGGATGCCTTTCGCGCCCTCGATTCTGTTCGAGCGGCGGCGTGAATACGCGGTGATGCCCACGGAGTTCGCCTCCTTCCACATGACCATGGCCTACGACAGCACTCCCGCCGCCCGCGAACATCTCGTCGCTGCCCTGCACCCGTATGATTTCACTATGAGGCCGCAGTTTGTCACCGCAGAGCACAACCCCAAGTACCACCGCCTGCTGAGTGAGTTCGAGAAACTCACCGGCATCGGCGGCGTGCTCAACACCAGCTTTAATCTCCACGGCTGGCCCATCATCTGCTCCCCCAAGGACGCCATCAACACGTTGCTCAACTCGGCGCTGGACTGCGTCACCCTGGAGGACTATGTCGTCCAGCGTGCCTCCGACTGAGCAGGTGGAGCCGCCGGGCCTCGCAGCCGTCGCTGCCTTGTTGCCTCACAGGCGAAACGCGCCACTTGTGTCTGGAACGCCAGAGTTGACATGGGTACCGCGCGGGCGGTATCTTGGCCAAGACAGTGAGGCGGCTTGTGACTCGGCGGCCAAGTATCTGCGCTTTGCGCCATTGCCGGGCGGTGTGGGAATGTTCGAACAGAAGACAGTTGGCGTCGTCATCCCCTGCTACAACGAAGAGCGGCAGATTGCCGGGGTGCTCAGCACCACCCCTGATTTCGTTGACTGCGTGATGGTGGTTGACGATTGCAGCACGGACCGGACTTGCGCCGTGTTGGATGACCTCATACGGTCGCAAGGCCAGAGCTCCCGCATTGTGCTGCTCAGGCACGAGAAGAACTCAGGCCCCGGTGCGGCAGTAGTCACTGGCTACCGGGAGGCCTTGCGCAGGGGGATGGACGTGGTGGTCAAGATGGACGGGGACGGGCAGATGGACCCGAACGAAATGCGCCTTCTGGTCGGCCCGGTGGCGCGCGGCGAGGCGGATTACGCGAAAGGCAACCGCCTGTTCCATCGGGATGCCTGGACCAACGTGCCCCGAATCAGGTATCTCGGCAACGCCTTTCTCTCGATGCTCACCAAGATCGCCAGCGGCTACTGGCACGTGGCGGACTCGCAGACGGGGTACACGGCAATCAGCCTGGAGGCGCTTCAGACGATAGACCTGGACGGCATCTATCGGCGTTACGGCTACCCGAACGATATGCTGGTGCGCCTGAACGTGTGTGACATGCGCGTGGCGGACGTCCCCATCAGGCCGGTGTACAACGTCGGCGAGCGCTCGAAGATGCGCCTGTGGAAGGTCATCCCGACGATGAGCTATCTGATCTTCAAGCGTTTCTGCTGGCGCATGTGGCACAAGTACGTCGTCCACGATTTTCACCCACTGGTCCTGTTCTACCTGACCGGCGGGGTGCTGGGCTTTGCGGCTGTCGCGCTTTTCGTCCGCATGGTCGTGATGTGGATCGTTGCAAGCAGGATTCCGCCGATAAATGCGCTCATGTGGGCCTTCTGCGCGGTCAGTGCAATGCAGTTCATCCTGTTCGCCATGTGGTTTGACATGGAGATGAACAGGGACCTAAAGGTGCGTGTCCCGCACGACAAGGGTGGAACGCCGGGCGCGCCGCCGCGCAGCGCCGGATCATGAGGGGACTGGAGATTGCTCCGCTTTCATGCGGCGTCGGCGCTCCACGGGGCATGTTGTCTTGCAGGCGCACTTGACACGAAACCAGGATGGCAGACCGTGGGCTGTCAGCCAATGGATGACAAAGCCTCACTCGAAGCGCAACCCTCCGCAGTCAGGCATCGCTCCTCGTGGTACAGCAGGCTGCTGCTCCTCATCGTGCTGTTGGCCGTCGCCTATTTCATAGTTGCCAACCGTGCACCACTGGCCCAATATGAGTTTCGCGTGCATTGGGCTTACATAGGGCTCGCATTTCTAGTTGCGGTCCTGGAATTTCTGTTGATGCTCGGGATCTGGGTGGTACTGAGCGGCTCGTTCGGCATCAGGACCTCCGTGTTGCAGGCGGGCGAGGCATGGTTTCTGTCGTGCCTGGGGAAATATGTGCCCGGGAAGGTC
>Ga0315294_10004711_pt1 | contig 14923 bp, 11 predicted proteins | sample YL17G13_40_MG_FD_203626 | JGI IMG/M metagenome (GOLD analysis project Ga0315294, IMG submission 203626) | Sediment microbial communities from Yellowstone Lake, YNP, Wyoming, USA - YL17G13_40 | ecosystem: Environmental > Aquatic > Freshwater > Lake > Sediment | place: USA: Wyoming | collected... | reverse complement strand
ATCATGGAGCTCTGGCCGGGCGATCCGATCAGGTGAAGACGATTCTGGAAAGGGTCGCGTCGCCCGCTCTCGGAGCCAATATTGACACGGGCAATTTCCTGCTCGTGAACCAGGCGCCGCACGAGGCGGTGGCCGACCTGGCGCGGTTCACCGTGTCCGTGCATTTGAAGGACTTCAAGGCGGTGCCCGACGATTACAAAGGGACTACCTATATGGCTTTCGACGGCACGAGATATGCCGGAACCGTCATTGGCGAAGGAGACGTAGACCTGCGTGCCTGCCTGCAGTCACTCAAGGATGCCGGGTATCAGGGCTACTTGAGCATCGAGTATGAGGGAGAGGAGGACGCCGGTCAGTCCGTGGCGCAGAGCATAGAGAACACGCGGCGCATATTGTCTCAACTTGCATGATGGCCTTTGAACCGGGATTGACCGGAGGGCAACCGCAGTTGAGGATGACCTCGGTGGGGCGTCACTAGGGGAGGGGATCAGCAGCGGTGCATCCTGTGGAGGCCAAAGCTGACCGTTGGATCCGGCCAATCGCGTACGCGCCCCCATGCTTCTGCGGATCTTTGGGAGAGGCGGGAGAAAGCGCCGTGAAAAGTACGTCACACCAGCAAGCGTAACGGGGAAATTCGTCCGACATTTATGACATCAAGCTGGTCCAACGGCGCGTCGCCGGCACCGTGTAGTTCCTCGCAGATACAACCGTTTTCCAGCACTTCTTTGCGCTCCACGAAGGCCAAAATTATGGCCGAAAAATAGTCGTTTCGACCCCTTGGATTTCATTGACACTGCTCACGCCCTATGTTAGATTGGTTCTTGCTCGGAGGATTTGCGACCTCGGCGCCGTCCGGAGGAACAGGCTGTCGGGCGGCGGCGTACCTCTCCGCAATGCGGCACAGCCCTCGCTGACGGACCGACTTAGTAAGCAGTGAACCGGATCAAGGGATCGAAGCCATGGATGAGCAGAGCGTAACGACCACGGAAGTTCAGATTAGGAAAAGCCTCTCTTACCTGCCGCATCTGCACAGGATCGTATCGTGCATCGCCTCCAGGCTCAGCATGAGTCGCAAGGACGTTGAGGAAACAAAGAAGGCCGTCAGCGAAGTGTGTGCCAACTCGATAAACGCGGCATCCGATGGTCAGGACGGGAGACTTTCCATAAAGCTCTCTACCCAGGGTGAGTACATGATGGTGGAGATAACCGACCCTTGCATGGACCTCGACGCTGTGCGTGACGGCGGACAGTCAAGCGGCGGGAACGGCCACTCCGGCGTACTCGAGCGCATCACGCATCTAATGGACAGTGTAGAACTCATCGCGGGGGATATCGGAGCCACGATTCGAATTACCAAGTGTGCCCGGAAGCCCGCGCGGACACCGGCAAAACCGGCGCCTTACCTTGGGGTGCTCGGAACCACCACTTTACAGAGCTGAACCACCGGTTTCAACACCGCACGTACGACCGCTCGCGCCGATTCACTGCCTCTGATATACTCGGCAATCGGCGGGCTGACCTTGTAGTACACGGCCACGAGCGCTCTGCCGGGTACGTTCGTCAGCAGGTAATCCTCTCTGAACTGCCTCAGCACCAGGACTTCCTCTTCCATCGGTGTTCCGAACGCGGCCGTGGCTATGAAGCAGCGCAGCGAACCGAAGGCATGCTCGCGGATGTCTATCCGATCTATCACCCACCGCTCCCTGACCTTTTCGAGGTAGTAGGTGAGGTACGCCGTGCGCGTCCGTCTATCGGGTCCCACATACTCATGGCGCGCCTGCGCCCGGGCGGTGAATCCGTGCTTGTGCACGGAGATGAAGTGGAACTCGATCGTCCTAGCCCGATCCATGGCTTCCGCGGTCAGCTTGTATATCTGGCGGGGTGTGAGAGCGTGAGAGTACTTCCCGTTCTGATATATCTCCACCTCGCCCAGGTGGTCTATGTGCCACATCAGGAGTTCGGGATCCTCCTCCCACCACGCTGCCTCGATGTCAACCAAAGCTTCTTCGAGCGAGCCGGGATGAGGATCTCGGTATTCATACGTTCTGCGCCAGCGGTGCCGGCTCTCGTCCCATGTATCTCGATCAATGATTATGACGGTCCCTCGATCATAGTACGGGTAATGCGAGTACAGGTCGGAGTCGTACGGATAGAAGAACGGATCAGAGTAGCGCCTGCGAAACTCGTACTCCGGATCACGGCGTTCCTCTCGCTTGACTATCTGGCCGCGGACGTCCGGCGTTCCCTGGGGTCTCACCTGGGAAGGCGAGTAGGTTGGTGTCTCTGCAGGCTCATCCCTCCGCTCTTCGCGACGCGTGAACGCGCTGTCATCCGTGCGAGACGGTGAGCTTTCCTCACGCTGGGGCTGAGACGGCGGCGGCGACACCCTCGGCTCCTCCTGCGGTTGCTCCGGCTGCTTGGCCTCCTCCTTCTTCTCGGTGGATGAGGTGTCCCTTTCCTCGGTGGATGACTCATCCGGAGGCTGGGTCTTCACAACTCCCTTGGCCGCGACCGGGGTGGCGAAAGGTCGTGTCGTGAGCAGGGTTCCGGCCACGAATACTGCGAAGAATCCGATTGCCACCAGACGCAGTACGGCGTAGAGCTTGTGCGTTTTCATGCGGGTGTACTCCTTAAGCGCGATTAGGCACGTTTCCGCGCCGTAAGAGAATGCCGAGGTCCGCGGGGAGCGGACCTCGGGCCAATCTGATCGTCGTTAGTAGAGCTGGTTGGGAGAACTGCCTACCTCGGTGATGTACCAATCATCTCCGTATCGCTTGAGGGTATAGCTCACGTACACGGTCTTCTGGCGACCGGAGCCGGAATAGCCGCGTTCGTCGTCGTAGTACACGTGCTTGCCGTATGCAACGGCGCTGTGGTCGTCGCGCTGGCGGACGCGGTAGAACTTGAAGGTCGCGGTCCTGATGGCCGACATGGCGTCCGACGTCATCTCGTAGTAATCCTGCCGGTCAAGTGAGTAGGCATACTCGCCTTGGAGATACACCTCGATCGTTGAGCCCCGCCTGACGTGGTCCATCAGCAGGTCAATGTCTCCGAACTCCCATGCGCGCCGTATGTCACGCAGAGGTTCCGACACAGAGCTGTAATCCCGCTCCATGAGATAGTAGCCGCGGTACGCCGGATAGTCGTAGTCAACTATGGTGATCGGAAGATCAAAGTACACGTAGTGGACGTGCGGATGATGCACGTAAATCACTCTGTAGCTGCACAGGTACGGAGGGAAGATGCCGTAGTAGTAGCAGTACACGGATGGATAGCAGTATCCAGGCGTGTAGTCGTACCAGTAGTACCTGTAGTGGCCCGGGAACCAGAAGTTCACTCCCACGTTCACGTGGTAGTCGTCATGCGTCCTCGGGTTCCTGCGCGAATCGTCGGATCTCGTGTCTCGCCGCTCCTGGCGCTCACTCCAGATACGGCCGATGTCGGCGTAATCTTTTCGATACAAACCTCTCGTGTCCGTGCTGCGAACTTCGCGCTGTTCCGACTGCCGGAACGGGATTTCGGAGCGCACAGTCGGACTGGGTGCCGGCGCAGAATGGCCCTTCAGCCTGTCAGACGAGAAGGTCGGCCGAGGCTCCTCACTGCGAGTGACACTCGGCGGAGGCGAGGAGGAACGTTCTGACCTCGGTTCGGGTTGGCTGCGGCTCTCCTGCCGGGGCTCGCTGCGAGTGACACTCGGCGGAGGCGGCGAAGAGCCCTCTGACCTCGGCTCGGGTTGGCTGCGGCTCTCTTGCCGGGGCTCGCTCGAACTCCTTTGGCCTGAATCGCTCGATCTCTTTTCGCTGGAGCTCCTGTCGCTAGAGCTCTGAGACTCGGACGATTTACGGGCGCCCTTCGCGTAAGCATACTGATCGGGGGTGACCGCAAACATCACGGCCAGAATCGCAATCAGAAGGGAAACGACTGTCAGGAACGCTGTCTTCTTGCAGTGCATTTGGCATCTCTCCTTTCGCTCCCAACAACCGGGACGGATGAAGACGTTCCGGTAATCCCGGATGATCGCTCATATATATTAGACGTCGGCCGTATACCCATTTGTTTCTGTTTCTGCGGATTCGCGCGCTCCAGCAAGCTACCAGGTTGACTCCTGAGGTCATACATCTTGAACTGATCTATGCCGGGCCGGTAGATGGGGTGTCTGATCTCGAACTTGTCCACCCCCGGCCGGTAGATAGGGTGCTTCAACGAGAACTTGTCTACGTCGGGGCGGTATAGGACGAGCGATGCTGTGTCACCGCGGCTTACCGCCTCTGTTAGGATAGCCGATGCATGGCTCAGAAGCTGCGCCGGCTGTTTCGGCAGGGAGACGTTCTGGGCTGCGAGACTGCAGGGCAGGAGCACGGTCAAACTAAGTGTTAGCAAGGGAACGAACGTTCGTTTCATGACCGAAACCCCCCAGGTGGTTGCGGTGTACCCGCGGAAGACGTAGGGTTGTTCACCTACTTGATATGATACCACAAATGGCCGTAGACTTCAAATCCGGCTCAGTGAGGTAACAAAGACGGCGGTACTGCCAGGAATCGTGAACTATTAACGGTGAGGCGAGAATCAGCGCTTCTTGTTGCCGCGCTTGGATTCGATGTTGCGCTTCAGGTCGAGTATGCGTTCCTGGCTGTCTTTCATGAACCGCGTGAGCCTGTCTTCGAAGTTCAGAGATGAGTCACGGCGTTCGCCCGTGCCTGGACCGTCCGGGCCGAGGTTTACCTCCTCCGGAACGTGCTCGGCGGGCTTGCGGCGTTCACGAGGCGGCGCTGGTTCCAAGACAGGCTGCTCGATCTGCTTAGTGGAGAGTTCATAGCGCCCCTTGTTGTTGACGCTGAGAACCTTGACCCTGACGCGGTCATGCTCTTTGAAGTAATCCTTGACGTCGCGAACGAAGGTGTCGGCTATCTCGGAAATGTGAATGAGGCCTGTCTTGCCGTCCTGGAGTCTGACAATAGCACCGTACTCTGCAAGCTTGACTACTGTGCCTTCAGCGGTGCTTCCGATGTCAATTGGCATTCTGCTTTTGAACTTCCCCCTTGCTGTACTCCGCTTTAGCGCAGAATGAAATACGTATTCTGCTCCTTTCTGCACTCAGTATATCGGCATGATTTCTCCTTGTCAACAGGCAATTTTAGCAGGCGGGGTGTGGCTCTGCATTTCGGGGGCTGCTGAGCACTCGACCGCTGAGGTCGGCCCCCGGCCTGAGGATTGCCGTGGCCGTATTCCCTTCGGGAGCAGGTTCGTGTATAATACCCTAGTGCAGAATCGGGAGAGGTGTTTCAGGTTTCAAGTCTCAAGTTGCAGGCTGACGCAGGATCGCCAACCTGAAACCTGCAACCTGAAACCTGAGACCCGGAACTTGGCCTTCCGGTTCTAGGGTAGGTTTCTGAGCAAAGGGCTAACGGAGGTGCACCGAAGTTGGATCTTGCAGATGAGTATGATGTGGTAGTAGCAGGCGGAGGCGTTGCCGGCGTCGCGGCTGCAGTCAGTTCAGCGAGGATGGGAGCGCGGACACTGCTGATTGAGCGCTATGGGTTTCTCGGCGGGCTTGGCACGGCCGGGCTGGTCAACCCGTTCATGAGTTTTAGTACCTCCACCGGAAAGCCGCTGGTCGGGGGATTCTTTACGGAGATCTGCGATCGGATGAGCAGCATGGGCGGGATGCTCGGCAGGGCATTTGACCCGGAGGCGATGAAGTTCTGTGCCCAGGAAATGGTTCTGGAAGCGGGGTCGGCTCTGCTCTTGCACTCATGGGTAACGGGCGCACGAGTATCCGGGAGTGATCTGATAGGCGTGGAGGTGTTGACGAAGTCCGGCGATCGCGAGGTAATAGGTCGTGTCATAGTTGATGCGACCGGAGACGCAGACGTTGCGGCAATGGCTGGAGCGCCGTATGAGTTGGGCAGCCCGGAGCATGGGATGACCCAGGCCATGACGCTCATGTTTACGATCGGTGGCGTGTACGTGGGTAAGGCGCTGGCATATGCAAAGCAAAACCCTGATCAAATGCGCTTCCCGAAGCCCGCCAGCGACGAAGACGTCCAGCGTATGCTTCAGGGTGCGGTGGGCGTCGCCGGCTTCTACAAGGAAGTTGAGGAAGCCCGGGCGAACGGGGAATTCACGCTGCCGCAGGATATGGTGTTTTTCATAAGCCTTCCTACGCCGGGACAGGTGGTTGTAAACACGACACACGTCGGAGGGCTTGACGGCACGAGATCGGAGGACTTGACAACGGCAGAGATTGAAGGTCGCCGGCAGGCCATGTCGTTGATGAGGTTCTTCCGCAAGTACATCCCCGGTTTCGAAAGCGCGTATCTGCTCCAGACCGCCGTCCAGATAGGCGTTCGGGAAACCAGACGCATATTCGGCGAGTACATCTTCACCGCGGACGATGTCATCGCCGGCAGTAAGTTCGACGATGCAGTGCTCAGATCCGCATATCCGGTTGACATCCATCATCCGATAGGCAAGGGATACGCGCGGGAGGACAACGGCAAGCTGCCCAGTACGCCGCCTCCCGGAGACTGGTATGAGGTACCGTATCGCAGCCTTGTACCTCTCGAGGTGGACAACCTGCTGGTTGCGGGCCGATGTATTTCTGCGACCCATGAGGGTCAGGGAGCCGTGCGCATCATGCCGAACTGCATGGCGCTCGGCCAGGCAGCCGGCACCGCGGCAGCGTTGTGCGTCCAGCGAAGCATGACACCGAGGGCATTGGATACGGGCCTTCTGCGGAAGCACCTGCTCGACCAGGGTGCGATTATCTGATTCGTGATACGTGAGAAGGGCTTTCACGGATCACGAATCACCCATCACGTATCACGTGTCACGCATCACGTAAGCCATGGAAATCTCTTTCCCCTATTACAGCGACATACCGCCCTTTGATGTGCCGGACAAGAATCTCCTGGGCGTATACCAGCCGCCGGAGGTCGAGCCAGGAGCGCCGGTGTCCGATCTGATTCGCCGGGCGTTCGAGAACCCGATTGAATCCCAGCGCATAAGTGACCTCGCCCGCGGGGCCAAGAGAGTCCTCATCCTGACCGATGATTACACGCGCAAGACTCCCGTGAAGGAGGTGCTCTCCGCTCTGATCCCGGAACTGGACGCGGCCGGAATCTCGCGTTCGGATATCCGCATTCTGATCGCTCTCGGCACCCACCGGCCGATGACCGACGCGGAGGTGGCAGCGAAGTTCGGCCGGGACGTCTGCCGCAGCTTCGAGATACTGAACCATGACTGGCGAAATCAGGAGCGACTGGTTGACTACGGCATCACGGAGGCCGGAACGCCGATTCGCGTGAACCGAGCGGTGGAAGAGGCGGACTTCATCTTCGGGATCGGCCAGATCGTGCCGCACCGGATCGCGGGCTTCAGCGGCGGCGGCAAGATCATCCAGCCGGGCATCTGCGGCGAGGAGACGACAGCGCAGACGCACTGGCGGAGCGCCATGTGCCCCGGGAGCGAAATCCTCGGCGTTGCCGACAATCCGGTCCGCCTGGAGATAGAGAGCGTCGCGGAGAGGGTAGGGCTTGCGGCCATCGCGAATGCGGTCTGCGACTCGGACGGCCGGTTGATGGATATGTTCGTCGGGCATCCCGTTGGTGCGCATCGAGCCGGAGCTGAACTGTCAAAGCAGGTGTACGGCGTCCGGATCCCGGAGCCGGCCGATATCCTTGTGATTGACTCCTACCCGATGGACATTGACCTCTGGCAGGGAGCGAAGGCGCTGTACGCCGGCGAGCTTGCCGTCAAGAAGGGCGGTGTGGCTATCCTGGTCAGCCCGTGCCCGGAGGGTGTTTCACGCACGCATGGCCTCATACTTCAGGAAGGCTACCGGCGTTCCTGGGAGACGATATCGTTGGTGGAGAGCGGCCGCATCGCGGACAAGATCGTCGCGGCGCACCTCGTTCGAGTCGGTAGAGTGATCAAGGACAACGGCGTCGGAATCCTCATCTCGCCGGGCATCAGCCGACTGGACACCAAGAGGCTTGGCTTCCGATATGCGGCTGCACCTCAGCAGGCGCTCGATATGGCGTTCGAGCTGAAAGGCGAAGATGCCTCGGTCCTGGTCATCAGGCAGGGCGGGGCGGCGCTTCCTCTGGTCGGTGCTTAGGTGACGCGGCCTTTGCCGTGTGTTCTTCCGGTTTCCTCCCCTGTCCGCTTTCCGGGCGGTTTGACACTGAGTAGCGCGGTGACCTATACTCAAATACGCTGCTTCGGATACGCGTTCCGGAGCAAGTTCTACACCCACAGCTGGAGGACGTATGAGCATCGAGGCCGTTGACGTTATCGCTGAGCAGGGGATGGTAACATCCACCAACCCGCTTGCCTCGCCTGCCGGCAGGGAGATGCTGCTCAGCGGTGGAAACGCCGTTGACGCGGCGGTTGCGACTGCCCTTGCTCTGTGTGTGGTGCAGCCTTCATCGAATGGGATCGCAGGCTACGGCGGCTGCATGGTGATCTATCTGGCGAACGAGAGACGAGTCGTGGCCATTGACTACAACTGCCGTGCTCCGAGGGCGGTCACGCCGGATATGTACGAGTTGGCCGAAGAGTCGGAGCCGGTTAGTTGGAACCAGTTTCCCCCTGTTGTGGATCGAAAGAATACCTTCGGCCCGCTGGCGGTCTCCGTGCCTGGGACGATCGCCGGCCTTTCCCTCGCCGAGAAGAAGTACGGCCGCCTCGGATGGCGCAGGGTCTTGGAGCCTGCGATGAAACTGGCGGCAGACGGCTTCGAAGTCTATGACACGCTGCCGGAGAACATTCAGCGCTTTGCGGATAACACGGATCCGGAGTCAGCGCAGGCGTTCTTCCCGGATGGCCGCACTCCCGAGGCCGGCGAGACCTGGGTCCAGCCCGATCTCGCAAAGCTGCTTGAGGTCCTGGCCGATGACCCGGACGCCCTCTATCACGGAAAGCCTGCCCGACGCATTGCGAAAAGAGTACGCTCGATGGGCGGGATCATTACCGAGAAGGACATGGCAGACATGCGGGCTGAGGTCAGCGAGCCCCTGACACTTGAGTACAAGGGCGTGCGGCTGAATGCCTCGCCAGGCGTGACCGGCAGCCCGACGGCCCTCCAGGCGCTGGCAATTCTGGCGAAGCTTCATCCTGAGCGGTACGATCCCAATGATCCCGAGCACTGGGGTGATCTGGCAGGCGCGTTGACGCTGGCATGGCGGGATCGGCTTACCGTGCTGGGAGATGTCCCGGGCATCCAGGAGAAGATAAGGGGGCTGCTGTCCGAGGAGTATGCTGCTTCTCTTGCCGAGCTTGTACGCACCGGAAAAATTGGAAGCGCGCCCGGCGACGTAGATATTGCCAAGGAAACGATCCATTGCTCGGCCTGCGATGCCGATCGGAACATGGTGGCTCTCACGCAGACCCACGGCGGCGGCTGGGGATCGAGAGTCGCTGTTCCCGGGCTGGGCATCGTCCTCGGGCATGGGATGTCTCGCTTCGATCCAAGACCGGGACTGCCGAACTCTCCTGGTCCGTGGAAGTCTCCTCTGCACAATATGTCGCCGCTGATTCTGACCGTTGATGGCAAGCTCGTGGGATGCGTCGGGCTTCCCGGCGGACGCACGATACCGAGCTTGATACCTCAGTTCGTGATCGGGCTGGTTGACTTCGGCATGACACCCGGCGAGATGCTCAGCCGTCCGAGGATTCACACCGAAGGCGCTGAAATCCGTGTGACAGAGGATGTTCCTGAGATGGCCCGGAATGCGATCGAGGTACGGGGTCATGAGTTGAAGGACGTCAACGCTCTCGGCGGAATGGCATCCGGCATTCTCGTCAAGCGTGGCAGGATCATCGCTTCGGCGCAGGCCGGACCGGAGGCATCGCTGGGGATCTGAGGAGCACGCGACGCCTGTCATTCTGAGCGACGCGAAGAATCTCTGCTGCCGATGTAGATCCATCTGCCCCGGCCTCAGTAGATCAACCAGATCGCCACCAGAGAGAGCGCGATTCCCAACCACTGACTGCGAGACAGATGCTCCTTCCAGGCGGCGATGGATACTACCCCTGTCAGCACGAGATTGCCCAGGTTCCGCACCGGGAACACGACTATTCCGGGCATGTGCCCCAGCGCGATCAGGAAGAACAGCATGCTCACTGCTCCGCTGAACCCCATGAAGAGTCCGACCCACTTATCGGCAGGAACACTCTCCTGACTTCGAAAGCACAGCACCGCTCCACCGAGCAGCATCGCAGTTCCATAGAACGCCAGCATGTACAGCTCCCGGTAGGCACTCAGGCCCCACTCGATCAATGCCTTGTTCGTGATCCCAATGATGCCGGTCAGAGAGAAAGCAATCATCAGCAGGAGGAAACTCATAGGGCCTTCCCTCCTTGGTTTGTCTCGTGTCGCCCGAAGAGGATGAGCGCGATGACGATGAGCGCCATTCCGACTATCTGCCTCGGGCTCGGATGCTCGTGCCATATGAATATGGAGGCCAGCACCGGGAAGCCGATTGAGAGGCTGATGACGGTCCATGACGCGGAGAGCTGTCCGCGCTTCATATGGTGGAAGAACGTGAGTGTGGCGAAGAACACCAGAATGCCGGCCGCTGTGCCGAGCAGGAGCGCATGCGGGTTCAGCGGCAGATGCCCTTTCGCGAGGATGTAAGCCAGCATAGTTCCGGTGGATCCGACGTACACCCACACGTTCACCATTTGCAGGTTGCAGTTTTTCCGCGCGGCAACCTTATAGCAGGACGCGAAGAACGTGTTGAATACTATGGAGAGGATCAGGAAGGCGGCCATGTAGTAGAGGTCATGCTCCTCTCGCTCGAAACGCTCCGTGTGAATGGACAGACGCGGAAGCGGGGCCTCCGCGGAAGCGCTCATTCCCTCGGTCCGATGCTGGGCGGTGTAATCGTACAGGCGGATCGGGATTCGGTGGCCCTGCTCGATCACCCATCGCGCATCCCGGCCATTATATTCCCGCTTTGCCCGGAAAGGCAAGGATGCGGCCGTGGGCGGATGTGGAGATTGTGGTTAGCGCCGCCTCACCATGAATGGTGAGTCTGCCGGGATTGGCAAGCAAGCTAAAGCAAGCTGGGACCCGGCCGGGTGCAGGCACACGAAGCACCATCTGAGCTTGCTTCAGCATGCTTTTCCATGACAGTAGCCCGGGGCTTCCAGTCCCGGGCCCGAGTTTGGATTCCCTGCCGACAGACCATGCACTGATCCTCGGTCGGCCTTCGGCGCGCGCCTTGCGCTCGCCCTGAGCCTGTGGTAAACTTGGGGGACTGTGCAGACGGCGGATAGGGGAGGTTGCAGGATGTCCGATGAAAAGAGACTGAGCAGGCGGGATTTCCTGAAGGGTTCGGCGGCAACCGGAGCCGCTGTCGGGCTGGGGTTGCTCGGTTCACAAGTGGCCATGGCTGCGCCGCAAGTGCTGGGCGCGAACGACCGGATTCTCCTGGGTGTGATCGGGTGCGGTGGCAAGGGAACGTCGCACTTGAGGAACCTCGTCGAGATGTCCAAGACCCCCGAGAATAAGCAGGCGGTTGTGGCCGTGTGCGACATCTATGAGCCTCGGAAGCAGCGGGCGAAGGAAATCTGTGGCGGCGATCTGTATCACGACTATCGCAAGATGCTCGAGCGGCCGGATATTGATGCCGTCGTCATTGCGACACCCGATCACTGGCATGCCCGGCAGGCGATCGAGGCCATGGAGGCCGGGAAGGACGTCTACCTCGAGAAGCCGATCACCTACACCTGGCAGGAGGCCAGGGAAGTGGCCGAAACGACCGCGCGCACCGGGCGTGTCCTGCAGGTAGGAGCGCAGTCCTGCTCCGATGATCGCTGGTGGAAGGCGAACAAGCTGATAAAGGACGGCGCCATCGGCAAGGTGCTCTGGACGAGCGGCAGCTTCTGCCGCAATTCTACCCGCGGCGAATGGAACTATCCGATAGACGAGGCCGCAAGCCCGGACAACCTGGATTGGCAGGCGTTCCTGGGTTCGGCTCCGAAGCGCTCGTTCGACAAGGAGCGTTTCTTTCGCTGGAGGAAGTATTGGGACTACTCCGGCGGCATAGCGACCGATCTATTTTATCATCTGCTTTCCCACCTCCAAGTCGCCCTCGGGCCTGAGTTCCCGAAGCGGGTCTCGGCGGGCGGTGGAATCTACATCCAGCACGACCGGGATGTGCCCGATACCTTCCACATGATCATTGACTATCCGACCGATCACTCGGTCGTCCTGTGCTCGTCCATGGCAAACGGGCAGGGCGTCCCTGAGCTTATCCGCGGTCACGAAGCGACGATGTACTTCGAAGGCCCGGGAATTGTCATCAGGCCGGAGGACGAGTTCAAGGATCAGCGGCAGCAGTCGGAGGTGGCACGGGAGACGCGCCTCGGGCACATGGAGAATTTCCTGGACTGTGTCCGCACGAGGAACAAGCCGCACCTGGACGCGGACACGGCGTACAAGGTGATGGTGGCGATCGCCCTCGGCGTGGAGTCCTACCGCAAAGAGAAGGTCATGCGCTTCGACCCCGGAAGGGAGACTAGCGTATAAAGAACACAGAGGACACAGAAGAAAGGCGGAGGGCACAGAACGAAACACACCCCTATGAGGAAGCCAGGAAGTAATGAGGGGCAAACTCGAAATTCGAAATCCGAAGCACGAAACAATACTCAAATCTCAAGTCGGGAAATGCTCCAAACCTACTGACCAGTGAGTTTGGGATTTGAGATTTCGGTCATTTGGCACTGTTTCGAATTTCGGTATTCGTGCTTCGAGTTTGTACTTAGCCCGTGCCTTCCTGGTTTCCTTATAGACTCGCCTGTGTGTTCCGAAGCAAACAAGATGGCAGCGACGATGATTCGCGTAAAGCGGCCGGCGATGGGATGCGAGTTCGAGCTCGTATTATGCGGCGGCGAGCGGAATTACCTGCTGGATGCCGCCGACGAGGCGTTTGAGGAAGTCGCGCGACTCGAAGAGCAGATGAGCGTATTCATCCCGACGAGCGAGCTTTCCTACATCAATGCTGCCGCCGGGGCCGGGCCGGTTCGAGTCGAGCCGCGATTGTTCAGGTTGGTTCAGACCGCCGTCCGGCTTTCCGAGGAGACCGCGGGCGCGTTCGATGTGACCGCGGGCGCTCTGTCAGAACTGTGGGTCTCGGCTTCGGACAAGGTTCCGTCTATGGAGCAGATCAGCGAGGCGCTCGGAGCGACCGGCATGTCGAAGGTGCTCCTGGACGAGGAGGAGGGTACGGTTCGTTTCTCGGAGCCGGGAATGCGTCTGGACCTCGGCGCCTTGGCGAAGGGATATGCCGTCGGGCAGATAGCGGATTTCCTTACAGAGCGAGGGGTCGGCAGTGGCCTGGTGAGCGCCGGAACGAGCACGGTGTATGCGCTGGGAAGCCCGCCGGACGACGATGCCTGGACCGTCGGGATTCGCAATCCCGTGGAGAGAGACGAGCGCATCGCTTCGGTCCGACTGAAGAACCGCGCGATCTCCACTTCAGGAAGTCACGAGCGGTTTGTCGAAGTAAACGGCGTGAGATACAGCCATATCATTGACCCGAGGAGCGGGCACCCGTCAGAAGAACTGCTCGCCGCAAGCGCGTTGGCGCCGGACCCGGCGGTGAGCGATGCTCTGTCCACCGCTTTTTTCATTCTGGGGATCGAGCAGACGAAGGCATACTGTGCAGCTCACGAGGATGTGGGCGCCGTTTTGATTGCGCGGAGTGCTCAGGATTCCAGGCCTGAGGTGGTGGAAGTCAATGTTAAGTAATTCTTGGGGGTGTTTGATTCATGACTGACGGTGAGAAGACTCTAAGCCGCAGAGATTTTCTGAAGGGATCCGCGGCGGCAGTGGCGGCCGCGTCGGTCGGGTTGATCTCCTCTGCTGGAGCGCAGGAAGCAGGCGATGAAGTCGAGCCCATCAGGTGCGGCTTTATCGGGGTAGGCAGCCAGGGCTCCATGCTGCTCGGGAAGGCATTGCGGGTACCGGGTGTGAAGATGGCCGGCATCTGCGATATCTACCCGCCGCATTTGAAGAGGGGACTGGAGATCGCCGGAACAGCCAGGGGTTACACTGACTACCGCTGGATGCTCGAACGCAAGGATATTCAGGCTATATTCATCGCCACTCCTCTTTATCTGCACGCGCCGATGGCGATTGACGCGATGCAGGCGGGAAAGCACGTGTTCTCGGAGAAGATGATGGCCTATTCCATTGACGATGCGAAGGCGATGGCCAAGACCGCGCGCGACACGGGCAAGCTATTGCAGATCGGCCATCAGCGCAGGTACAACGCGCTCTACAACCATGCCTACAAGCTCATAAAGGAAGGGGTTCTCGGCAAGATCACGCACGTCAGGCTCATGTGGAATCGCAACGGGAGCTGGCGGCGTGCTGTTCCGGATCCTCAGTACGAGCGGCTGATCAACTGGCGGATGTACAGCGACTATTCTCAGGGCTTGATGGCGGAGCTCGGCAGCCATCAACTCCACGTAGCGAATTGGTTTCTGGAGGCGAGTCCCATCTCTGTCATGGGAATGGGCGGGATTGACTACTGGAAGGACGGACGCGAGGTCTATGATAACGTGAGCGTCGTCTTCGAGTACCCCGACGGAGTCAAGGTGTACTTCCAGTCGCTCACCACGAACCAGCACGATGGGTGCTACGAGCAGTTCATGGGCGACAAGGGAACCATCGTGGTTACGACAGACGGCGCGCACCTGTTCCCGGAACCCAAAGCTGAAGAGCTTGTGTGGAGTTCGATGGCGCATAAGGAGAAGGTCGGCGGCAAGGAGGCGATTCTGTTGGATGCGGACGTGACTCCAAGGCTGAAGCAGCAGGCTGGGACAGGCGAGCAGCTCAGCACGGAAGGGCCCAAGAAAGACGATTACCTTCTGGAAGTTGAATCCTTTATCGCATGCGCGCGAGAGGGCA
>Ga0315294_10004710_pt1 | contig 14925 bp, 16 predicted proteins | sample YL17G13_40_MG_FD_203626 | JGI IMG/M metagenome (GOLD analysis project Ga0315294, IMG submission 203626) | Sediment microbial communities from Yellowstone Lake, YNP, Wyoming, USA - YL17G13_40 | ecosystem: Environmental > Aquatic > Freshwater > Lake > Sediment | place: USA: Wyoming | collected... | reverse complement strand
CACTGGTGGAAAACGGGAATCCTCTGTAGCTGCCGCAATCGCCATTTCCTCAATAACCAAGTAAAGCGGTTTTTTCGGCTCAAACTCGCCGATACAACCGCGCAACTGACCGCCGTTTCTTAAGGTCACAAACGCTCCTAATTGCTGATTAAGTTTGGCACTTACCGACGCAATGCTGGGAGTTCTTCCTTCACCGAGGTGTCCTTCAAGAGTATTCCTGGCAATTTTTAAAGCTTCTGTTTTCGCTGCTTCGTCAAGAGAATCACTATCAAATTCCTTACTCCATGCCCCAATGGCTACGTAGCCCACTACCCGACTTTTATCGCCGCTGACGTCCCCGGAATTTTCGTATTTTATTTTCCTAAAGTCTTTTACTGACAAAATCTCTGCTGTTTTCAGAGCAACGCTAATCGCTTGCTGTCCGCAAGCACAAGTATCTAAACCGGGATAATTTTTTGATTCCAAATCACTAATTTTACTCTCAAAAGTGCTTCTGTCTCCCTTAATTATCGATTTTATTGTTTCCCCGTCAACCTCGTTGGCAACCGACCATGAAGGGTAATGGGACAAATCCGAGCTGACAACCAGCAAAGTATTTTCCTCCATATTTTGACTGATCTTTTCCGCCAAACCGTCAATTGTTTTGCTTGTAACTTGCCCTAATAAGACCGGCACGATTTTAAAATCATCCAAAACCTTTTGCAAAAAAATCAGCTCAACTTCTAAAGAATGTTCCTCATCGTGGGACCGGCTGTCAGCCAAAATCTTTTGCCCATCTAAAAGCCTGGCAGCAAAATCTTCATCAATCGCGACCTTTCCCAACGGGGTTTCCCAAGAACCCTTATTACAAACTGCCGCATAATCAAAAGGCATTTTATGGGAAGCGCCCAACAAAATTACTCGAGTATAATTCTTACTCTCAATCTGTTTAAATCCCCAGGCGGCTGTTTGACCGGAGAATTCCAAACCGGCATGGGGGACAATTAAAATTTTCAAATCCCCCTCAACGGGAATCAGTTCCGCTTGGCCCAAAAAGCCATTAAGCATCTGACCCAAACTTGCCGGATCGGCCGGATAAAAACTCCCAGCAAAGCTTGGTTTTCGAATTGAGCTAGGAAGTGATGGTATGGTTTTTCCCTCCCTTTTACTTTTTATTAACCACAAAGGAATAGCTAATAATATTATAATAAAAATGAGAACTAATAAAACTGTCAAAGAATTTTTCATCTTATGGATTAGGGTTGGGAAGCTGGTTACTTTTTGCGGGATTGGGAAGTTTTTGGGGAATAAAATTAAGATTCCTAAAAGATAGGCCAATTTGGGATAAAAGAATGGGCAAAAATACGGGCAAACATAATCCCAAACAATAAACCCCAACCGAAAGCCCAGTTAAATAACCGCTGATAATTTTTGTTAAAATTAACATAATCTCATCTTTCCTTATAGTCCACTCATGAATTTATTTTATCACCGATGGAGGCCTTCGACAGTAATTTAAATTATCTCACTCAAGAAGAACTTGGAAGAAATTTCATAAATTTGTCTAAAACACTTAAGCAGAGAAACTCTTTCCCGGGGACCTCTTAAAAGAGGAAGCTGTTGCAATACTCCTTTGGACACATCCAAAATAAAGGCGTCTTTCCCTAAAGGAAAATTCCCGATTCTCAAACCTAATAATTTTCCTTTTATTCCATCTTTGTAATCAATTCTATCCCTTTGCACCTCGGCCAATTTCTCAATTATGAGACCACAAAATAATTCTACCTCCACGTCAGAAGGACTAATTTCTATAGATTCCCCGTCTAAAATTGGTTTCGCAACAAGACCTGACAATGGTTCCACCGGACCATCTGTCAGACTAAAACGACCGATTAATTCTCGACAATTATCAATTATTATTTGATAAGGTTCGGATGGAGTTATAACACTATAAACATTTACTCCCCGCTCGGGATAATGACTTCCTCCGATTCTTAAACCGTGAATATTTACAAATGCTTCATAAACTCCGAGCGCTTCTTCGTTCTTTAGGGCATTGGCTAATTTCTCTAATTGTTCACCGACTCGCTCTTTCACTCCGGGCTCATTTAATCTGTTACCAAAAACCATTCCTTCTCCTGTATAGTCATTGTTTTCAGTCACTACCACTAATCCAACCAACTGCAATCTCTTTTTCGCTCTTTGGACGTATTCGTCATATCCAGCAGCGTACCCGGGGTCTTTTAAGGATTCTTTGTGATCAAAAATTGGTTTTTGTTGCCAATAGTATTCAACAGGCCTCCCTGTTAAAGCAGCCATTTCCCGAGCCAACGGAGGAACAGATTGGTTTACTTCACTTTCTTTAGACAACATTTTGCCTATAATAACACAACTTCAATTATTTGGCATCTCAAGGAGAATTATTGGTTAATTAAATCATCCAAAATTTTCCATCTTCTTCTTTTTTTCTTTGAACGGAATACCATCAAGTAGTTTAATGGCAGCGGTTTTAGGCCGAATTGTTCAAACCTAAAAGGGAATTTTACCTATCTCCACACATAGATTGGAAAACAACAACTGCTCCATTTTGATAAGGCATATCAAGGATACAATCGACAAAATGAACGTATGGTATTCTTTCACCTGAAACAGGATGGGGAATCAAATTAGTCCCCTCCTGATTTTTCTTTTTTAAAATTCCTTCTATTAACCCACCCCAATGCCTAAGAGGAAACATATTAACTCTACTTTCTCTCTCATAAGGAGCGGTTATCAGGTTAGTAAATTGCCCTATTGCTCTTTCCAATCCTGATGGAGTGTTCCCAAAATCTTCAGGAGAAATACTAAAAACACATTCTATTGCCGATTTCGAATACTTAAGGAAGTTTTCCCAATCTTCGGACCGGTAACCTCCCCGATCCCCATTAGGTTCCAATATATAATGTATGCCCACATTATCTTTATGAGTAAAAGGGTGGTAATAATTCGTTTCGAACTTCACTGGTTTTCCCGCCAGAATCCCTTCAATCGCCCGCTGGTGTTGTTGATAGAAAGAACCAGAAAAACCAAGACCTAATTGAACCTCAATAAATGCCAACAAAAGCCGAGTATTGAAGTAATTTATCCCAATGGGTTTGCCTACATTGTCGTATCTCAAGGTACTCCCACTATAAAGAGGGTGTATCCTTCCGAATATTTGACGACAGGTTTGATGGGAAAGGTAGCGACAAAAAAGAGAGGTTGGATCGAGTATTTCTTTCGATATCCGCAAAAAGGTATTTGCCCCCTTCCTTTCCTCTACTAAACCCACGGTCTCAGAAAGAACTTTCGTCGGACATTCTAAAAGAGCGGCATAGAAAGTTGATTCAGCTTTAACGGTTATCTCTGATCTTTCTCTCGAATTCATAAAGCACCATTTTTTTTACTTTTGATTAACTAGCTTTTCTAAAATTCTCCACCTTCTTTTCTTCTCTTCATGAGAAACATCATCCTTCAACAGACAGGCTACGGTCTGCAGTCTGGGCGAATACATAGCAATGTAAGCTTTGACAAAACCAATCTTTTTACATAAATCCACTGTGTTCTGAAATTCTCTTTTGGTTTCTCCGGGAAAACCGACAATAATATCCGTCCCAATTTTTATATCGGGAATTTTTTTTCTGATTTTTCCCACCAGTTTAATAAAATCATTTACGGTATAGTGACGGTTCATTTTTTTTAAAATATCATCATCCCCCGACTGCACCGGCAAGTGTAAATAACGGTCAATTTTCGGCAGACTCATTGCCTTAATAATCTCATCATCCAGATCCCAAGGATTGGAAGTCAAAAAAGATATTTTTTCAATTCCCGAAATTTCGTTTAATCTTGTTAATAGTTGCGCAAACCCTTTTTTGTAACTATTAACGTTTTGTCCCAATAACATAATTTCTTTATATCCTCTCCTTGCCAGTTCTTCCACTTCACAAATAATCTCTTCCAACGGCCGCGATACTTCTCTGCCTCTCGCATACGGAACAACGCAATAAGAACAAAAATTATTGCAACCCTCCATTATCTTCACAAACGCCTGCGTTTGTGAATTGCGAATTAACAAATTATCAAATTGCGAATTATAGTATTCGGAGATTTTTTTAAATTCATCTACTGCTGGTAATTTTTCTTTAAGCCACTTTAGCGGGTAACGCATCATACACCCTGTCAGAATAATTTTTGATTTTTGATTTTTGACATTGTTTACTAATCCGTAAACTCGATCTTCCGCTGTTTGTCTGACCGAACAGGTTACTATTATTACCTCATCAGCTTCCTCAATCCGCTTTGCAGATTTCCATCCTTTCTGTTCATACCAACCCGCCACCTTTTCCGCATCGGAAACATTCATGGCACAACCAAAAGTTTTAATATAATAAGTATTTCCTGTCATTTTCCGTATTATACCTTTTGACACACAGAGATCAAAGCAATATAATCTAAGCATGTCTTCAAAATCAAAAGAAGTGGAACCAACAGAAGTTATCAAGACAGAGTCATGTCAGCCAATTAAACCCAAGATTACGAGAAAGGAACAACTTGTGTTTCAAACAAAAAAAGTAATCGAATTCATTAAAAGACTTTCCTCCGATAGCGGCTACTACGAAGGCGCTGGTCACGAATAATTCCCATCAAGAGAAGAAACCACAGCAATAAATTTCCCCAAAAAACATGTTGGAGCAAGATTTTAACAGGAAGGCTGTTTCCGAGCAACTCGGGGTGTTTAATGTTAAAGGCGACCAGACCATAAGCGACAAACGATAAGATTGTTAATTTTTGACTTTTTTTATTTGTTAAATAATTAAAAATCACCAAAAACGGGAACAGGAGTAAAGAAAAATGGTGCTGCCAGGAAAAGCCATTGATTAAAAGCATTGACGAAATTGCCAATGAATAGTCCAAAGAATTAACATTTTTTATTCTTTTAAAAATTATTGTATCAAAAAAAATTATCATTGAAGCAAAAAGAAAATTTAAAAAATTCAAACTTTGAGCGTTGGAAACAAACCCGGCTGATAAACCGGAAAAAGCCTGATTATAGTAACCGTGTTTGGTCGTCGGTTCAAAAAGCCGGGGGATAACCGTCATTAAATAATCCTTCATTAATCCAAACCCAAAAATACCGCCAAAAAACAAAAATAATAAAACAACGGTTCCGGCCGAAACCAAAACAATTTTAAATTTTCTTTTAATTAAAAAATAAAACAACAAGAACAGCGGCGTCAGTTTTAGAATTGCGGCAATTCCCAAGCAAACACCGGACCAAAAATCTTTTTTATTCTGACAAAAATAATAAGTTAAAACCAAAAACAACAATACTAAATGATTAATCTGGCCCAAACCAAAAGTCCACTTTACCGGAAAAGACAAAAATACCAAGGGAACAATCAATAAAAACTGCTTTTTTGTCGGCTTCCAATAAAGTGATTTAAAAGAGTATTTAATCGCGACAATCAAACATATCAACGATAATAGCGTCCATAATATTTGGCTCCAAAAAAAAGACAATCGGTAAAAAGGAATAAATAAAAATAATACCGGCGGGGGATAAACAAAGTTCTCCGCAAAATACGGGTTTATTCCGCTAAACAAATTTCCTACCGCCCGAAAATAGTAACCGAAGTCAAAAAGTTTCCCATAAAGAAGGATTTTACTCATGGAAAAAAGCGGCTGGATTGTTCCAATTAAAAAAAATAAGAATAAAAGATATAAGGTATTTTTGAAAATAAGATAATATTTTCCCATTACAAAACGTCTTTCCCGGTGAAAACTTCCCTAATGATATCTTCAATCGCCACTTCCTCGATGTTCAAATCCGCCACCGGAAAGTCCTGCAAAAGTTCGGAAGCAGAAACGGAAGCAACTTCTCTTTTAACGGAAATTACCGCTTTGGGAAAGTGATAATCCTTTACCTCACCAATCTCAGCAAGTTTTTTCGGGTCGATTTCCTTGGAAAAAACGACGGAAATGATTTTGTGGTCGGCGAATTTTCGGGTAATTTCACTCAGCTGCCCGTCAAAAATAACTCTTCCTTTGTCAATAATAATCACCCTTTGGCAAAGCTCTTTAACATCGCCCATATAGTGTGAAGTAAGAATAATGGTGGACTTCTTTTTTTGATTGTAATCTCTGATAAAATCTCGCATTTTCTTTTGCGACACTACATCCAAACCAATGGTCGGCTCGTCCAAGAATAAAACCTTCGGTGAGTGTAGTAAGGCGGCAATCAATTCGCACTTCATCCTCTGCCCCAACGAAAGCTTCCTTACTTGTACTTTTAGAATATCTTTCACCTCAAGCAGCGCTGTTAGTTCTTCAAGCGTTTTCTCAAATTGCATTTTAGGAATCTCGTAAATTTCCCTGTTTAAAATAAATGTTTCCATTGCCGGCAAATCCCACCAAAGCTGATTTTTCTGTCCCATAACCAGAGAAATTTGCTTTAAAAATTCTTTCTTCCTATCGTAAGGTGTGTAACCCAACACGGAAACAAATCCGGAGGTGGGGTAAAGCAGGCCGGACAAACATTTAAGAGTGGTTGTTTTCCCGGCGCCATTCGGTCCGATAAAGCCGACAAGTTCCCCTTCTTCAATCTGAAACGAGATATTGTCAACGGCTTTTACATCCTCGTATTTGCGCTTAAAAAGCGACTTTATCGAACCACTCAGCCCCGGCTCTTTTTTATGAACCCGATAATACTTTTTCAGATTTTTAATTTCAATCGCTTGCATAAACTCAATTATATCTCAATCTCTTAGGAACTGGCTGACTGATATTTTTTAAGTCCCGATTTCCAAAGAATTGTAGAAATAATATACAACCAAATTACCATCAAAACACCAATTCCGGCATAATATCGAGGCAATTTATTCAATAAAATCGCAGTAGGAACATAAGCAAAAAATAAAATTGGTAAAACAAAAAACAGGAAAGTCCGGAAAATTTCTCCATAAATCTCTGCAGGATACCGATCAAAATCAGTCATCTCCAGTAGCCAATCAGAAAAAGTTTCTGCATTAACAAAAAAAAGGCTCAAGGACGACACACAAAAATAAACGAAATAGACTATAAAATAAGCGCAAATTAACGAAATAAAGAAAGTAATTATCCCCAAAAGATCAATATTTATGGTTAAATGGGTCAAAGAAACCGAAAGAACAACAACTACATTGACCAAACTCCCCAACAAAGTAAAATCAATTGAATTAAAAGAAACAAGAAAGCGCTGGTTTACTGGTTTTAACAAAGTTTTGTCAAAGCTTCCTTGCCTGACGTCATAAATAAACTTTCCCAAATTTTGGGCAAAAAACATCCAAGTACCCAAGAAAATTAATTCATGAATCCCCAAAAGAAGCATAATCTCCCAAAAAGTCCATCCGGCAATTTGATCAACTCCCTTAAAGACAACCGAAGCAAAAACAATCATCGTCAACATCCAAATGATTGATGTCACCCCCATTAAAAGACTGTTTAATCGGTAAATTATTACACTCATTACACTAAATTTGACCAGATAAAAATACAGCCTTAAATAGCGAACAATTTTATTGACCAATCGCCTCATATCTTTTTACTCCCTTAATCCAAAAAAAACCAAGGATAACAGCTAAAATAAACATCCAGCCGATGGCAAGCAGAATTCCATTTAGTACTTGGCTTGCATTTAAAGAACCCTGGTAGATTTTAATCGGGAAAAAAGTAGTAAACTGAAATGGTAAAAGCAAACTAAAATTTTTCAAGAACAAAGGCATAACATCCAGCGGTACTAAACTTCCTCCTAAAAATTCAAAAATCATCAACATTGCTTGTCTAAACAAACGAACATCAGTCACCCAAAACGCAAAAGAGGCAACTAACACATTTATCATATAATTAATTATCAAAGAAACCACTAGAAAACTAAGAAAAAGCAAAAAACGACCAACTCCGGAAAAGATTATAACGTTAGGAAGAACGAAGAAAAATATAATTATCATCCCCAGTCTCACCAAAAACTCAAAGCTCCTGTCGGCCAAAAAGGCCGAAAACCACCACCTCAAATAACTGACCGGTTTGATCAAGTATGCAGAAAGCCCTCCCTCCTTAATTTCATTCGCCATTTGTCTGCCAATATTTCCTCGGCTGGTAAAGTGCAAAAATTTGGTCAACAAAACATAAGTCATCATCGCAGAAAATGTATAACCTCTAAAGTATGTTTGGTTTTTAAAAACGGCTGACCAAACAAAATACATCACGACAAAAGTTATCACTCCCATGCCAATATGACCGGTAAAATCCGCTCGATACTCAAATGATTTTTGCCAATTAATCTTAAAAACAGCCCAATATTTATTCATAGGTAAAACCTTTATTAAAAAAATCCTGGAGCTCCAGACCTCCTCTCCCTGGCGGAGTCTGGAGGAAGCTATTTAACGGCTTTTCTTAGACTCCTGCCCGGAGTGAAGCGGGCGGCTCTATGAGATTTAACAATCTGCTTTTGTTTTGTTTTCGGATTAATAACCGCTTTATCTTTAACCAAAACGCTTTTGAAGGTTCCGAAGCCGGACAAAACCACTTTTTCTCCCTTGGATAAGGCCTTTTCCACTTCTTTTATAAAAGTCCCCACCGCCTCTTTTGAGGCTTTTTTGGTTAAATGAGCTTTTCCGGAAACTATTCCAATCAAATCAATTTTCTTCATCGCAATAACCAGTCTATCAAAAATTAAAACAAAGTCAAGTTATCTGGCTGTCCCGATTGCTCTGATTTCCCGAATGCCGGTTACTTTTATCTGACCGGCCCACTTGGCTTCTTCCTCTAATTTTTTGGCAATTTTATCAACCAAAACCGTCAATTCGTTGTCACTGATTTTTTCCGGTTCCACAATCACCCTGACCTCACGACCGGCTTGGTAAGCGACCGCTTCCAAAACGCCGGAAAAAGATTTGGCGGTTTCTTCAATATCGGTCATCCTTTTAATATAATCCTCGTGCGGTTCGTACCGTGCTCCCGGTCTGGAACCGGAAATCGCATCCGCAATCCAAACAATGGTCGATTCAATCGAGGAAAAAGGCTTGTCTTCATGATGCTCCGCCACACAATTAACAACCTTTTCCGGTATCCGGTATTTTTTCAGAAGATCGACCCCCAGCTGAATGTGATTGCCTTCCTCTTCGGTAATGATCTTCCCGATGTCATGGAGCAAACAAGCCAGTCTGACAACCGGCAAATCCGCTTTCAGCTCGCCGGCAATCGCCACTCCGATTTTTGTTTCTTCAAGCGTATGCACAATCATATTTTGCCCGTAGGAAAACCGGAATTTATAACGGCCTAAAAGCTTTACCAAATCAGGATGAAGGTTATAGACCTGCAAAGTGTGACAAAGTTTTTCCCCTTCTTCAAACAAAACCCGGTCCATTTCGTTTTGAGTTTTTTGCACAATTTCTTCAATTCTTTGGGGTTGTATCCGACCGTCCTTAATTAATTTTTCCAAGGATCTTCTGGCGACTTCTCTTCTGATCGGATCAAAGGAAGAAAGACGAATATCAAGAGTTTCGTCAAGCTCGACTTCAACTTTTGTCGCCACCTCGATCGCCCTAATATTCCGGCCTTCTTTCCCGATAATTCTTCCTTTGATTTCTTCATCAGGAAGTCTTAAGGTGGAAACCGAATATTCGGGAACAATATCCACCGCTCCGTGTCTCATGGCGTCAACCAATATTTCTTTGGCCTTTTCTTCAGCCGTCGCTCTAATCTCAATTTCCGCATCTTTAAGTTTGCGGGCCACTTCGTCCGAAAGACTTTTTTCAACCGCTTGAATGATTAAATTTTTGGCCTCTTCACGGGACAAGGAAGCGATTTTTTCCAACTTTTGCAGCTGTTCCCTGCGCAACTGCTCCAAATCTGCCAGTCTCTTTTCAATCTCAACTCTCAGCTGAGCAACTAATTTTTCTCTTTCTTCAACCGATCCCACTTTCCGGTCAGCCTCCGCTTCTTTCTGCACCGCTTCCACTTTGATTTTAGCGGCTTCCTCGCGTGCTGCAGCCAAAATCTCCTTCGCCTGGGCTTCATAAATCGACAAATCGATTTTCGGGTTTGACACGGCCGGAGAAGTTCTTACTGTCTCCGCCGGCGCTTTTCCGCTAACAATGCGGTCAATTTTCTCTTCAAGCTGCTGTTGTTTTCTTATCAGCTCGGAAATTTTATCAATTATTGACATGTTTCCTCCACTAAATTACAAAATTTAAACCAAGGGGTGTGTAACAGACAAAAAGACCGTCCTTTCTCAGGACGCTTGTTCTTCGAAGCAAGAAATAGTTTTATGCTGTTTATTCATAACTAATATCTTTCTGCTGTTTTCCCCTCAGCTGGCGACTATTCTACTCCCTTTTAAGTAATTTATCAATTGCTTCTACTGCCGTTTCGGAAGAAAAACCCCGCCGGGATAAAAGTCCGAACAGTTTTTCCCTTTTTCCCCTCAAGGGAAGATTTTTTAACCTCTCCAGTTTTTTGCGGCAAAGCTTCTCCGCCAGTAATTCTTCCGTCACCGTCGTTCTCTCTTCGGTCAAAAGCTTATTTATTATCTCTTTACCGATTCCCTTTTTTATTAATTCATATTTAACTTGTGACTTGCCGGCCGGCCGGGAATTACTTCTGGAAGAAATCCATTGGCGGGCAAAATCCTCATCGTCAATCAGTTTTAACTGCTTTAACTTGTTTTTAATTGTTTCCTTTATTTCCTCCGTCCAGCCTTTGCGGAGCATATAAAAATCAATTTCATATTCACTTCTGGCACGGAAAGAAAGAAAATTCAAGACTTTATCAAAATATTCGGAGATGTCTTCCATTTTGCCTGCTATTCAGCTTCTGCGCCGATCACTCTTTCCTCAACCGCCTTGCCGCTTTTGACCGCTTTCCAAATTTTTTCTTCAACTTCCTTTATAACCTTTGGATTTTCTTTTAAATATTCAATTCCGGCGGTTTTCCCCTGTCCTAACATTGTTTCTCCATAGCGGTAAAAGGCACCCGATTTAGACAAAATATCCAAATCTAAAGCGACATCAAAAATCCCACCGACTCTTGACACCCCGCCTTTGGCCAAAATATCAAACTCCGCCACTTTAAAAGGAGGAGCCACTTTGTTTTTTACCACCCTGACCCGATGACGCGAACCAACGGCCTCTTCCCCCTCCTTTAGGGTTTCGATTTTGCGGCTGTCCATCCGAACTGAGGCGTAAAACTTTAACGCCAAGCCACCCGTGGTTGTTTCCGGATTACCGAACATCACCCCAATTTTCTGGCGCAGTTGATTGGTAAAAATAACCACCGTTTTTGAACGGGAAATCGCACCGGTAAGTTTGCGCAAAGCCTGCGACATTAATCGAGCCTGAACTCCAACCATCGCATCACCCATCTCACCCTCAATCTCCGCCCGCGGAACCAAAGCCGCCACCGAATCAATAACAATCACGTCCAAAGCGCCGCTCCTGACTAAAGTTTCCACAATTTCCAAAGCTTGCTCTCCGGTATCCGGCTGGGAAACAAGTAATTCATCCAAATTTACGCCAATTTCCGCCGACCAAATCGGATCAAGCGCATGCTCTGCGTCGATGAACGCCGCCGCCCCACCCAGCTTCTGGGCCTGAGCAATGATGGAAAGGGCAATGGTGGTCTTTCCAGAGGCTTCAGGGCCGTAAATTTCCACGATTCTGCCCCTTGGCACCCCGCCGATTCCCAGGGCAATATCTAAGGCAATCGCCCCGGTTGAAATTGCCTCCGCTCCGGCTTTACCGGCCGGAGTTTCACCAAGACGCATAATCGAACCTTTCCCATATTGTTTTTCTATCTGCTCCATGGCAATCTTTATTGCCTGAAGTTTGGGGGAAATTTTATTCTCTTCAACCTTATCATCCTTACTCATAGTAATCGGATTTAAACATAATATAAGATATTTTTCAAGACTCAATAAAACCAATTTCCTTTCTTTTTATATTTAAAATTGATAGAATACTCTCGCTGTTTCTTCTTGAAAAACAGCGGGGGCTAGTTCAGATAGTAGAACGCACGCATGGGGTGCGTGAGGTGAGCAGGGCAGTACTGCTGCCCCCGACAAAAATGAAACATTTAGATATCAAAATTTTCGGCCAGGTGCAGGGAGTGGGATTTAGGGCTTCGGCAAAGAAAAAAGCGGAAGAACTGCAAATCACCGGTTTTGCCGGAAATGAACCGGATGGAACAGTCTTTATCGAGATCGAGGGTGAAAAAGAAAATCTGGAAAAATTTTTAAACTGGTGCAAGGGGGGAACAATTTTCGCCAGAGTTGATAAAGTTGAGTCCGAATATACTTCCCGGTTAAAAAACTTCAGTAATTTTGAAACTTATTAAACCTAAAAGAAAAATTACAGGAAAGCTGGTAAAATAAACATATTTTATGGTAAATGTTCAAGTAACCCGTCCCAATTTGAATGAATTCGACCGAGGCATATTTCTAGTCAATGTTTTAGGAATCGTCTATGATCCCAAGACAGGAAATATATGCATTGGAAGAAGAGAAAACGATCCCTACATTAAACAATTATCTTGGAGCTTCCCAGGAGGACGACCCGCTTGCAAGGAGGACTTAGAATTTTACTTGAAACACGAGGTTAAATTAAAAACAGGCCTTGATATCAATGTTAAAAAGATCATCTTTGCAAAAACATATCCTGAAAAAAGAGAGTTTCTTTCAATCTATTATCTGTGTGAATTCACTGGCGGTGAAGCGAAAGCTGGAGAAAAATTTGTTGAAGTAAAATGGGTGAAGCCTACAGAAGTACAAAAGTACTTTACAACTTCGCTTCATCCAATATTATTCAAATTCCTAGAGTCGTTAGAAAACAAAGATAAATAAATGTATAAAAAGAAAACGGCAATAGAAAAATTGCACGAAAGCCTGTGAGGTTAAAAAATTTTTTGATCTCTGTGCGGAAAAAGATTTAGGTGAAAGCTGGTTTTACACGGAAAAAGAAGCGCAGACCGCCGGTTTCACCCGGGTTAAAAACTGCCCATAATTTAGATAAAACGACTAATTGACTTTAATAGATAGCAGAGTTTATTATTAAAGATATGACGACCGTAGATAAACTAAGAAAAAAAATCCTCAAAATTGAATACAGTGACGAAATCCAAAAAACAGAAAATATTCCTCTAGAGAAACTTCTTAAAGTTGCTAAAAAGGCAAGAAAGACTTTTAAAGATGGAGATTATTTACAACCCCAACCTTGTCTCTAGACTTAAAGGAAAATATCTCTTTCTTGACACTAATGTATTTATCGGATCGCTGTTTGTTCCCGAATTATTGGGGCTAATTCATGCTTTTAAAGAAAATGGGTGTGAGCTCCTAACAATTCCGTCTGTATTATTCGAGTTTACCAGGGGCACAAAGACCATTCCAGAATATAACCGAAGAGTCGAAGCCGTAAAAAGCATTTGCGGAAACAATGTTTACCCGATAGAAAGACATTTGGGCGAATTCAACGATTTCACTGTAGTTCTCCAGCACCTTAAGGGTGAAATGGATTATACTGAGTTCCTGCTTTGTGCATCAGTCTATAAATTTCAAACTGCAAAAATAATTACAGAAAACCATCAACACTTTCCTCTTGACGTTTTAAACAGAGAATTTTTAATTACCGTTGATAACGAAAAAGACATTCGAAATTATGCCGTTTATGGTTTCTCTCTCGAAAAATACAATAAAGCAGGAGAAAAAATCCTAAATTCGTCAAGGTAAAACCTTCTAAATCTTTTAGCCTTAATTTTTTATTTTTTATCCTCAATAAATTCATTACACTAGCGTAATGAATTTATTTAATACAAGCGAGGCGTGATAAAAAAGTAAAGAGAAATTATTGAAGATATTTCTTAATATTCTCCTGGTGTTCTTGGTAGGTTTTGGCGGTGTGGATTTGTTTGTCGGCAGAATGAAGATAATATAAGCCGTCGGTTTGGGCCGGATTGGCCACCGCTTTTATTGAGTCCAGGCTCGGAGTACAAATCGGCCCCGGCGGAAGCGTTTTAACCTTATATGTATTATAGGGGGAATCGATTGTCCCAACGACACCGGCGCCAAGCTTTGGCCAAAAATTAAAATCTTCAAGCGTTTGCAAGCCCGTATCGTCTAATTCTCCTGAGGCAATCGCATATTGCACGGTGGCGTCAATCTCCAGTCTCATTTTTTTATTAAGCCGGTTTAAGATAATACCGGCAATTATCGGCTTATCTTCCAAACTGCCGCTTTCTCTCTCAATCAGAGAGGCAATTTTTACCGCCGTGTCGTTACGAATATTTTGGAGCAGCAAATCCTGCTGGATTTTAGCATCAAATTTTTCGTTAAAAATATTGGTTAATTTCTGAACAACCTGACCTGGGTCGGCGTCGGTATTAATCAAATAAGTATCAGGGTAAAGATAGCCTTCCTTGGCCTGATTAATAAAACTTCTGGCTAAGCCAAACGACCAAGAGAGGGTTTTTTGTAAAATAAACGCCACTTGTTCTTTTCTTTTCCCCGGAGGAATAGTGACCCATTTTTGAAACGGCCCGTAAACTAAAGTTCCGGCAAGTTCATAAGCATTCATGCTTTTGGAAATTAAATAGGCGCCAGGCTCAATCTTGCCGCGCAATTTTTTAAAATCCAAAATCAGACCGAAAATCTTCTTACTTTTTAAAAAACCCTTTTGCTGCAAATCGTCAATTATCTGCTCCTCCGAAGTATTAAGCTTTACCACAAATCTTTCCCGGGGCAAGTCTTTTCCTTCTCCTTTAAATTGAGAATAAAAACACCCGCCCAAAGCAATAAAAAGTAAAAAGGTAAAAAGCAAAATAAATTTTACTGGTTTCATTGACTTACCGTTTCGGGGATTGTTTTTTTGCCCGGGCCTTTTGGGCTAACCCAAATTTTCT
>Ga0315294_10004709_pt1 | contig 14926 bp, 15 predicted proteins | sample YL17G13_40_MG_FD_203626 | JGI IMG/M metagenome (GOLD analysis project Ga0315294, IMG submission 203626) | Sediment microbial communities from Yellowstone Lake, YNP, Wyoming, USA - YL17G13_40 | ecosystem: Environmental > Aquatic > Freshwater > Lake > Sediment | place: USA: Wyoming | collected... | reverse complement strand
TGCTGCTAAGACCGGTAACAAAGATAAGATTCGCTTTGTAAAATCTTTCCTTCCTAATATTTAATTTTTAAAGAGCGAGTTTTCTGAAAGCCTATTAACATTTTGATTGTTTTAGGTTTGAAATAAAATTTATTACCTTACCACCTCCACAATATCTGTCTCCTGTATTGGTAAGTTAGTAAATTTGGTAGTTACCAGAGCAATGGAGATTTTATCTTTCACCTTCATTACCCTTGCTTGAGCGATTAAATCTAATTCTCTATCTAAGATTTCATTGGTCTTAGGATCAAGGATTACTTCTCCCTCACGGTAGATTCTTATTTCATCTCCCACTTGGATACCTGAGCTTTCTCCCAGATTTATATAGACCTGGGTTATCCCCCCACTAGAAGTTGATTCCACTTTTACTACATACCCTTCCAGGGGTGCTAAACTTAGCTCTACTGTTTTTTTATCCATCTTTGCCACAAAATTTAAGACTACTTTGTCACAAATCAATTCTACCGCGGATAAAATAGCTACTTCTTGTTTATGAGAAACTCCTATAACACCAGATTTAGAGACCTTTTCTTCCTGGACTGTAGAAAAGTGGATTTCTCCGGTAGTTACATCAATAATTCGAATAGTCATTACTACCGTAACAGAATATGGTCCAATCATTGATGGCCCAATTTGTATTATTCCAATCTCTTTAAAACTTATATTGGTTATGCTACCAGTAAGTATGGAATCTACCCCGATCATCTTTCCTAATTTTACTGCTGTGGTTTGATCTATTAAACCGGAAAAATGTTGAAAGTTTTGTTCCTGTAAAATGGCGTCCAACTTGGACCTATCGTAAACCCGAAAGCGATTAGTGTTAAGTAAAGCATTGACCATTAGATCAGTGGCACCTTGAGATAAGGGAGAATCACTACTCCAGATATAGCCAGGGGCAGTGGAGGTTATTCCCACTACGGCTATTCGGGGTAGTTCTTGGGAAAAACTTAGATTAGAAATAAGTAAGATTAAACTAGCTATTATAATAAATAAAACTATATATTTTCGATTTATCATTCTATAACCTCATTTTTTCTATTATTCTAACTTTTCTTGAATATTATTTTCTTTCAGAACAGGTTACTAATCAGAAGGAGTAATTCCTATATTCACATTGACATCGGAAGTATCAGTTGGAGATATGCTTTTATTTAATTTAGCATTTATTTCTAAAGCAGAACTTACCAATATTTTTTTTATCCAGGGGTCATAACCGCCCAAGCTTATAGTTATTTCTAATACCTTGCCCTCTTCTAAAGGCAGTTCACAGGGAGTATTACCATAAAATATCCCGCTGACTTCTACATCTGCACCTATCGGTTCTGAATTGATTGGTACTAAAATCATTTTAGGAGCCTTTGGGGCCTCTGGTGTTATAGCTATTACTCTCTGTCTTAGACTATAAACTGATTTTAATATGGCCTGCTTCATAAGATTCTGATAAGCACTGTAACTTTCTCCAGAAGTTTTTACATTCGTTGTATCCATAGGTAATTCTTCAGCTGCCACATCTTGATCAATAAAAAATATAGTACCTCTTTCTGCATCTACTACTCTCAACCCCACCGTTACCGAGATCGCAGTCCTTTTGGTATAAATGCCATATCCTTTAAATTCAGTAACCTTCTGAGTAATATCAATAACATTACCAGTAGCTAAATATCTTGCCCCTAACATTTTCCCTAATTGTATAGCAAAGGAAGGATCTACTAATCCTGAAGCACTACTAAAACCAATTTCTTCCAACGACTTTTGTATGGTGAGCCGATCTAGTAAGGAAAACATTCCGGATTTAGCTAAAGCACTTTCCAAAAATTGTAATCCCATATTCTCCAGGTCAGGTACCTTGATTTTTGAGTGATTCTCAAAAGATACTACTGCCAAGGTGGGCAGCTGATAATCTGTAGCAGAAGCGATAGTAGGGATAAAAAGAATATAAATTAAGGTTAGTAAGATTAGATACTTTTTCATCTTAATTTCCTCCTTTAATTTAATTAAATATTTTAAATTTCACATAAAATCGTTTTTTATAATCTAATACCTCCCAAAGTTTATATTTTTACATAGACTCATATAAATATCCGATCTATATTACTAATTTAAAAAAGTTATTAGCTTGGTAAGTATAACGTAGAAATTTTTAAATATAACTTTGCGCCCTATTCTTTCGGAACAGGTTGTCTTTATCAGATTTTAAGTATTTGCATAGAATATTTTTTTATCTAAATAAAAAAGACAAAACAGGAAAATAAATATATTGCTCTCTCGCTCTGTCTTTTTACCTGAAAGATTCTTCCTATGTGATTAGGAAATAGTTCTTTTAGTAAACTCTGTATGGGTCTTCCTAAAGATTAGGAATTGCCCCGTCGGCGCTTTTTTGTATAAAGCTCTCCAGAGTTCTGTCCGGTAACAGTCCTTTTGCCTGAAAGTTTCGATATAATCTATATCTTTCTCCTTCGGCGCTTCTTCTTTAAAAAGAAAAAGTCTCTTCTGTTACCTTCATACAGGATACTATATTAAATTTTAAAAATTATTTGATATTAAATCCTTCTTTACTTTTCTATTTTAAAGTTTAGGGATTAACTTAAATTATCTTTATATACTATATACTGTATCTATTTTAAAAATCCTTCTTTTTAGATAACTTTTTAAAATCTATATAAGCTGTTCACTAATCTCAGAAAAGTATAGCCTTCTTGGTTATCTCTACGATCCACCTCTAATTTTTGACCTCTATTTCCACCATAAAATTTCCCTCATATCCGAATAAAATCTTCCTCTTCTATTCCGCAATAATAACATTTCTTTCCATCTCGCTCATAAAGTCTATCCCGGAGTTTCCCTTTTTCTTTTCTATTTATTTTTATCATAATCTTACTTTTTAAATAATAAATTTTGAGATATTTTGCATATCAACTGATCAATTGGACGGTTCATTTGACAAATTACTAATCATTTTTCGAATTACTCCAATTAGAGAATGATTATTTTCATTCTTTATAGATCTGATTTTCTACTGATTGTTGTAGTGACTAATCTCCTTGTTCTCATATTATTAACTCTTCAATTTTGTCTTTTCTCTTTCTGATATACCCCAAATGGCTAAGTGCCCAACCTTCATTTGATTTATAGAAAGTATAAGCATCGTCACCATCTCGCTGCACAGCAAAAAGTACTCTAGCAGTATATTTCTTAAAAAGCATCGCCCATACTTCAATTCCTAAAGGAAATCTCTTTTCACGATGATGCTTTTTTTGTTCTTTTATTTCTTCATTAGATAATCCAGAATTAAACTCGCCTATAAAATTAGCTTCCCAATCAAAAAGAAAGCTCTCGTGATCTCGTATCCAAACTACACGTCCTTTGAAATTTTCCCTTAAATAGACAAGTTTTTCTAACTCACAACCCAAACATTCAATCCAGAGATTCTTTGAAGGAACAAATATATCAGGTATCAATTTCCGCCCTGCTATATCCATCCTCTGTTGGAATAATATTTCATTTGTGTCAAGACCAGCTGCAATGAGATGTGCGAGAGTGGCCATCTCACATAATAAATGCTGAAGATCCCCACCAATTTTCCAAGCAATTTCTTTTCCTTTAATTCTCAATGTTGGATGTAAAATTAACTCTATGTCCTTATATTCCCATCTAAAGGTTCGCATTTTGGCTATCCTATTTTTCTTCTTGTATCATAAAGTGTATTCTTCATTAAGAGTTCTATTTCCTTTCCCTAAATATCAACCTACCATTTCTTTCCTCAAGAAATCCTCTATCATAATCCTGCCCATCTTTTCCTAATCCAGTATGCAGGTTTTTATGAATAATTTTTTGAGTCAATATATTTTCTATTTGAACAAACAATTCTTTATAATTCTGTATTCTCATAATCAATAAAAATTTAAGGTAATCTTCCTTTACATATTCCTTTTCCCACACCCTTTCTTAGTATACAATTCCCTTTCTCTCCTTCGCACTTCGCCATATAACCACAACTCAACAAAGCTATAGGACAATACTTATCTTCAGTCGGAATACAAATTAATTCAACACCATTCTGGCCAAAGGGACAAACATTACATAATTTTTTATTACACATTCGAGGAACAAAATCAAAAGTAATATCAAATTGTTCCGGATAAAAATCAGCTATTTCCTCGCAATCCTTTATCTTTTCATAAACCTCTCTAATAACCTTTGACATCCCCCAATCTCTAGGAATATTATCAATATCCAACACATTTACAAAGAGGTTATCTCTAAATAAGGGATTATTATTCCAAACATCTCCCGGTAATTCTATCTGCTCCATTGGTAGACTATTCCAAATATAAATTAATTCCTCTGCTCTATTACCTCCAACTTCTCTGATACCTTCCTTAAATATTTCATGATACAAACCCTTTTTATAGTCCCTAACACAGCACCACAATCTTTTCTTCCCCGAGATAGAGGTTCTTTTAAATTCTTCCAATTTTCTTTCAAATTCCCTATCATCATTTATTCTTCTAATAGTATCTGTAGGATTTGCCCTTTTCCCCTTTAATTGGTAGGCTAACAAATGTAAACCACAGGCCACTCTTACTAAAAGATCTTCTTTATCTTTAAAAAACCTCTCTATAATACTTAAAATAAAACTTATAATGTTTCTTTTATAATGATTCAGAACTTCCAAGACATTTAAGATATTTTGATAATCATCGGTAATATAGCGGGAGGCAAAAGTAGTATTATCTGAAGATTTAAACCTAAAGCGTGTTTTATTTTTATCAGGATATTCCTCATAATGCTTTTCAATTATTTTCTGGGGTAATAATTTACTTCTTTCATATTCATATATTAATTCAGAAAAGACATAGCCTCCTTTATTCCAGACAACTTCAAAAGGCATCTGTCTATCGGTGATATAACAAATCCAGTGGGTAAGGATCTTTTCATAATTCTTCAGGTCATCTCTAAAAAAGTTAATAAAATTATAATTATTTTCATTGCTCCATCGTCTATTGTCCAACCAGGAAATAACTCTGCATATTTTAATAAAAGAATTTTTATCTTTTATTTTTAGCAATTTATAACCTTCTTTATAATTATTGATTATTACTCTATTTTTTAGTAATTTCTAATTTTTTTATTTCAATATAATCAATTGAGAAGATATTGGTAAACAAATTATCAAATCTCTAATAAAAATTGAAAAAGTTATCAAATTATTGAGCATGAACAATCCGCTATCTATTACATTAAATTATTCTTCACATAATCATCAGGTAAATCACAATCTTTTGCTCCATTAACAACTGTTTTTCTATATTTATTGCTTGGAATGCCAACTTTCTCCCCAATCCTAAAATAAGTAATTGCTTTATAAATATTACCTTGATCATCTTTGACTTCTAACTCTTTTCTATCATATGAAATCGGATATCCTTCAGGTCTATCTAAATTGGCTAAATCTGATTTACTAATTTCATACAAACCACCCCAAACAATATTATCTGCTGATTTTGATATATTAGCTACTGCTCCTCCTTCCCAATTCTTTGAATGCCCATCGTAAACAAATTTATAATCATATAAACATGCTCTTTTAATGAATCTATTATCAGGACATGTGCAATTCATTTGTTCATGATTCAAATTAGAACCGTACACAAAATAATACATATTGATTTTTTTATTAACTTTTTTGGTATTTAAAAAATTTTTTAATTTAGTTGAAATTTGGACTTCTAAAATTATTTATAGAAAATATATTATTTTCTATATTCTCAAATTCCATATTTTTCTTCCCTTTTTTTAAATGCCTCCTTACCTCCTTCTAATATTGGCATGATATCTTCCCTCATCTCCAAATCTTCTAATGCCCCTAACTTATAAGAGATCTTGTTATTCTCAAATTCTGCAACAATTATCTGTTCTGCATCGGTGTTGACAACAAGATTTGCATTATTTGTGGCGATAATAATTTGCCTTTTCTTTTTAGCCTCTCTGAAAGCTCCGACAAGTTCACAATAAATAAATTTGTTATCTAAACTCTCTTCTGGTTGATCTACAATCAACGGATAATCTCCCTCTGCCAAAAATAGTTTTAACAAAACCGTCCCTTTCTGTCCCATTGACAGCCTGTCTATTGATAATCCTTTGAAAAAGATTTCTGTGCTCAATGAAAAATAATTCCCAAAAGTCCATTTATAGAAATCGTAACTAGTTCTTGTTCTCTTTAAGAAGTTCTTATTTTTAAATATTTTTTGGATAAATTTTTTAAGAGACCCCTCCAATTTCTTTATAGTATTCTCAGTAATTGCAGTCTCCAGTAGTTCAGCACATTTTTCTACTTCATCTATATTGATTTTCCTCTGATCCAAAATATCTACTCCAAATTCTACAAATCTGTCTTCGTCAAAGTAGATGCTCGATTTAAAATCAATTCCACTCATTATTTCACTTTTACCTATTGAAAACACCTCAATAACCTCTTTATAATATTCCTTCCACTCCCAATATTTATTTAAAAGAGTTTTGTATTTTTGCATTCTCTCAATTTCGAGTGATATTATTTTTTCTTTTTTCTCTTCCAATTGTTTTAACTGTTTTTTAAAAGACTCAATATCGGTTCTTATACCCTCTATTTTTTTAAGGAATTCGGCGTGTGTCTTTTCAATTCCAGAAAATTGACTTAGCTGTTCTTTTTTCTTTTCAATTTTTTTTGCAACATCCTTAATTCTTTGCGAGATAAGTTCAAGTGCCTTTTTAATTGCATTGAGTTGAGGCTTGAAATCTAATTGTGGTATTATTAGATCGACCATTAATTCTAACAATTCATTATTTAAGCCATTTACGGTCTTATTAGAGACATCCAAAAATTCTTCCAGTTCACCTTCAAATTGTTCTAACTTAGTCTTAATATCTTCAAGTTTAGAATGATTTATTCGTAGTTTGGTTTCTTCGCCCTTTATCTTTTCAATACTTTCTTTAATGCCTTCTTCCATACTTTCTGTAAGTCTTCTAAGTTCATCTTCTTTGTCTTTTAACTCTCCGTCTTTGATTCTCTTTTTACCTGTAATTTCAGCTATAATTTCTTCTTTAGTATCTTCTTCGAGTTCATATATCTCTCTATTAATTTTGTCGATTTGTTTGGTGATCTCATCTATTTCGTCTCTTAACCCGTCAAATTTTTGTTTATATCCACCATCTATTACCTCTTTATTGCTGAAAATGATTTCCTCTATCTTTTTATCCAGTTTTTGTCTATCCCCACTGTATTCTTCTATCTTACCTTGCGGAAGATAAACAATCTGTGAATCCCGGAAAAACTTTTCTTCTATAAGTTCTTTGGAAAATTCCTCTACATCTTCTCCAATAAATCCTATTTCAACTTTTAAATCTTGTTTCTGGTTTTCAATTCTTTGAACGAAGGAATTTTTATCTTCCCCTGCTCTTTCACACCTATCTTCAAAACAATTTGCTGTCAGGTCTAATAATGCTGTCTTCCCACTTCCTTTTCCACCTGTGACTGCAATCAAGTTTCTGTTTAATGGAATCTCCTGTTCCTCAATTGATAGTTCATCACTTATCCAAGAGTTTTTGATTTTTAGCGAGTTTAATGTGTAGATATTTTTTCTGTATTCTGGATTTTCCGACTGAATTTTAACTCTCTCTTCCGGTTCGTAAAAGACATGCTTTAGTCCCTCAAAAGTAGGATATGCTTTTATCCAGCAAAACCTATTTTTATCAGGTTTACAAAGTTTTTTAAAAGAGTGGGCATCTGAACCATGGATACAGGGTTTTAGAGAACCAAACTCATTTATAAAATCTTCAGGACTTGTATGTTCTTTCCCGAGGCAAAAATCTCTTGTACTTAGATTAGAAGAAAAGAGTGCGTGTGATTTCACAAGGATTTCCTTTCGTATAAGGTGTCCTTGACTATTCCAACCAATGGAATCCCACCCTTTTTCTGCGAGCACCAGCAGATATTTACCACCAAAAATAGAATCTTTTTCCTTTAAAACTTCAATTATTTCATTTAAGGAAACAGTAATGTTCTCACAACCTACAACATAATCAGATTTTTTACAAAACTTTTCGTGTTGTTGCTTCAAAATCCTTCCTATCTCTTCAATATTTTCTCTCGTGAGTTTTCTTGGTTCTGCATTGGGTGCCCGTATGTGAAGTTCTTCAAGAAATTCTTTTTCAATTTTGTCGAGGGATATTCCGCTGCTAAAAAATACGTGATAATTTAAATTTTTACCTCCAGCAAGCTTGTCAAGTCTGAATTCGATATTTGGTAGAATCAACTCAAAATTCTGAAGCCTACCCATCGACCTAGATTCCAATACTTTCTTATAACCATTAATAGTGAAGTAATCGGTTATACCAATTACAGAGACATCTGATATTTTCTCAAGTTCGTCAATATATTTTCCCCAAATATTATTATGATATTTATCTTTTTCTTCTTCATTGAGAAACTTAAATTCGTGGTGAAATGACGCAGGAGTATGCACATGTAAATCCCATTTTCTCCATGCAGAACCTCTATTCATACAGACATCCTCCTATTTTTCCAGGAATATAACAATAATTAAAAATAGTCGAATTATTATGTCAAATGTATAGACCTATCCACATATGATAAATAAGGTTTTTATTATTTTTTAATATAAATTACAAAATTCAAATAAAGCTTTTATTCTCTGACTTTTCTAAAATTATTTTTTAAGCATTTTTTCAGCTTTATAATAAAAATAAATCTGATTTTGTTCAATTTCTCTTGTTTTTTCTTTCCATTCATGTAACGCATTATAAGCAACTGTTCCAGCTCCCATAGCCAAGCCAATTGCTGTGGCGGAAATATTTGATACCTCTGCTAATTTAGAAATTATAACACCTAACCCGGCAGGAATTTGCCATGAGCTTTTTGTTGCTGTATATAAAAGCTTTGATAAATATCTATTTGATTTACATTCTTCCTCAATTTCTAATACCGCAGGCTCTATTCTTTGGTAAAATAACTTCTCAATATCATAATAAAAACCTTCATCCCAAGGCTTATATCTTATGCAATCTGACATGTCGATTATGGCTGATCTAAATCTTATAAGTGGTTTACCTAAGGTTTTTCTTATATCTAAAATCTCATCAATTGTAGCATTCTCAAAATTAGGAAGTCTTTGGAATATATCGAATACAAATCCAATTTGCTTAATTTTTTCTGAATCAACATCTGAAATATTTAATTTTTCATCTTTTCTTTCAGCTTTAACAAGATTCAATATATTTTCATCTAATAAAGGATATGTTTCTTCTGGAATCCTTGACTTTCCAATAGTATATATATCCAGAAGTCCAGATTTTATTGCTAAGTCAAGCTTATCAATTCCAATTTTAGGTTTTACTTCCTCTAGTTTTGATTTTAATTCTGCCTTTCCTTCTATAGTAGATAATAATGATTTACTTAACTCATCCAATTCTGCATTATCTATTATTTTTTGTTTTATTTCTTCATCCTTATAAAATTGTTCAAATAAATTTAAAGATAAGTAAAACAATATAGGAATAATACTTATAAGTAATACTTTATCTCCATAAAGAATTGCAGTTTTAATTAAATTGATTTCCTTATTTATATTTAATTCTTTTGGAGTAGGTGGATATGGCACTATTGTTATATGAAATTCTTTTAACATTTTTTATCCCTATTTTCTTTCTTTATAATTTTATAATATATATAACCTTTGAGGATACACTCCTTTTACCGAATCTAATTTATAAGTTTTGTATTATAGTATGAATTTATCTATACCCTTCTTTTATATCATTAACTAAAATTTCTAGATCCTTCTTTAAAACATCTTCTATTATTTCAATGTTTTTTGATCTCGCAAGCCGCTTTATCTCTTTAGATACATTTTTAGATGTAGTAAAAATATATCCGCTTATTCCCCCGATGTCTATCATTTTTCCTGAGAATATAAATATATCCTTTTCACTTACTTCAGAGTTCTTACATTCACAAAAAAACCTATAATTTTCATTTTTATAATATGCAATATTGTCAATTTCATGCCAAACACCGGAATTTCCAAGCACATCATATCCCACTAGAGTGTGTAAATTTTTTTTTCTTAAAATATAATCAACTCCATGTTCGAACCAATAATTACTTTCAAGAAAATTAATCATCTTTTCATTAAAATAATGAATAGGAATTTGGTTTACCTGAGATAGATTATTTGTTTTTTCTCCGCAAGAACATTCGCATTGCTTAAATTTATTTAAAGAAATAATATTATTACAATTTTTGCAAAAATAAATAGTTACACCTGATAATATATGTAAAATAATATTATTTTTTTCTTCAAAATTACTTAAATCATCCTGAATTATTTTAGAGAGCTCAATTAATTTTTCTTTAATTTGAATATTTTTCTTTTCTATTGTTTCAGAAAAATTTCCCTTATCCCTTTTTCGTAATTATTAGAGTACAATCTTGTTTTTTTAATGATTCAAGAAAAAGGTTAAATATTTTATATTTATTGATATCATCTATAAAACCTTTTGATAAATAATCTTTAAAAGATATTTTCTTTTCATGATATTTCAAATTATCTAATATTTCTTCACTTTTTGTAAATATATTTAAATATAAAGAATTAAAATCTCGATTAAGTAATAATTTTGATTTGATTAAATTATTAACTGTGAAGTCCTTTTCTATGTTTTCTCGATACTGTCTTTTTCTAATTTTCAAGGCAGGCAAACAAAAACCTGAAGGGTTATATATTTCGTATTCTTTCATACTAGAAATTCCCTTTTCCCACGATGAAATTTTATATACAATTTAAAATATTTGGAACCGTCCCCTTGACACATAGATGGACTCGGGCTTGATTTTTTACATCAATTTTAATGGGTATATCCTTATATAATTGATGAACTTTACTAACTACATTATCCTCCTCGTCAAAGCTCACCTCTTTATCATTAAAATAGACCAGGTCAAGGTCTTGAATTCCCTGATTTAACGGGAATCCGGATAGATAATTCCAGATGGTCTGGGCCAGGCATCCTGCTCCAATATAATAATCTTTTAGACCTAATGAGGGAGCCCGAGTAAATATCTCATTTAAAATTTTATTCTTCATGATTTTTTAATTATAGACCTTATTTATATACTTTAATATGTAAAAATTATTCTCCTTTTGCTAAGTTTTCTTCTTTAATATCATTTTTTAACGCCCAAATTCCTTCTAACACAAGCTTATGACATTTTCTAAACTTTTCTTTTGAGCCACAAATGCAAGGCCAATGTCCTTTTATCCTTTTATTGCTCATTATAATTTTTTTCCCTTGTTCATCAAGACATTCATAACAACTTTTCGCAATAGATAAATCTTTTTTCCCCTTGTTTTCTGCATAAAATTCAAATATCCCCAAGTTTCCATGAGAATATTCATCCCATGGCCATAAACCATGCTTTTCATAAAAACTTAATCCATAGAAAAACGGAACAACTAAATTATTTATAAAATGTATAAGATTAATTTTATCAGGATATCTTAATTTCTCTGCTGGTTTGGGACAAAAGCAAGCCGCATTATCTTGACTTTTGTTGATATGCAAATCCACAACATCTTGTAATGAATATTTTTCTACTATCTGCTGAATACGTCCGCCCACTTCCCTTACAAGTGGAAATTGCTTGGGAAATCCCTGTAAAAACTCTATCTCGATCTCGAATCCATCATCAATATAGGTATCCGCTACGGTTATATTTTCAGATGGATTTATTATAAATTCTTTAATATCTTTATTATAACAAGCGCGAAAATGTAGATTTCCCCTTAAGAAATTTTTTCTTTTGTCCGTTATGTGCTTTAATCCCGGATATATTTTTTTTATTGTTTGAAGTTCGTTTTCTGTGAACATACGAATTAACTTTTCTTAAAAACACCATGGTTTAGATGGATTTTTGATAATAATATTATTTGTTGAATATTCTGCTTTTGAAGATTTCTCATTTTGACCAAAATTTACATCAATTTTAATATTAACTCCCAAATTTTCTTTTAATACATCCATCATTTCTAGATCCTTTTCTTTTTTTAGGACATCTCTACAAAAAGTATCTCTAGCGCTATTTATCCAATCAAAAAATGCTAAAGGTAATTTTTCATTCTCATTCCATTTATCTGCAAAATTTTCATCTTGATTTACAGGATTCTCAATAGAGAAATTTCCATTTTGCTTCACAATATCCTCATTAATCGTTTGCAAAATATCATATATAGCACTGTAAATATTCTCCTGCCCTTGATAAATTTTAGCTGCGAGTGTATTAATAATTATTGATATGGGTTTATACTCACTATGCTTCCTCGAAAAGAAAAAATCTCTATGCCTTTTGAGAACTTGTATTGCCCTCTGAAGAGGAGTTTTGACTTTGTAATTAGGAACATCATCAATACTCGCTTTTAATAAATCCGCTAATTGTTTCTTTATTGCCATATATATAACCTCTTGCCTAGAGAAAAACCATCTTGCATATCCCTTCGGGTTACTTTTCGGCCAATCCACATCCCCCTGATCAATCTTTTTTTTATCAGTTATTAATATAGCATCTTGATGTAAGCCTCCTCTTTTTTGCAAGTCAAGGTCGGCTATGGCTGGGAGTATATCCATATGAAATTCATTAGCATAATTTAAAGTCCAACATCTTCGCCCCTCTTCATCTAATAATTTTTTATAAGTATCGTTTTCTTTAAGACGTGCGCCAACGATATTTTTTAGTTCTGATTGTGAAGTTTCGCTTTTGTCCAAATCCGCCAAAAAGCATACTAAATCAATATCATACTCATCTTTATTTGAAATAGGCTTTATAACAGTTCCCAACAGAAATGAGCCTTGAGGATAAATTTCTGGATTATATATTGTCAAAGGCGAATCATCCTTGCTTAGCCAATCTCCAACACTTTCATACCTATTTTTAGCTTGCAGATAAAGGCTTTCTGGTATGTCTAACTCTTCGACTATTCTTTCTAATAACATTGAAATTTTATTCGTTCTCTCATACATATTCATTTTAACCCTCCTTCTCCCAATTAATTTTCAGGAATAAATTTAGTAACAACATAATTTTTAAATTTTTAATTAAATTTAGGTGAAAAATTACGGCTATGCTCAGTAGCGAAAGCAAACCATTTATCTATATTTAGTCTATCTATCTTAAACAAACCTTCGGCAACCTTTAGGCTTACTCGCTCGAAATTATCTTCAAATAATAAATATATTTAAGCAGTAACGCTAATCCTTTGCGCCTGCATAATCAGTTCCACAGCAGTTTTTGCCAAAAAAGACATCTCCCGAAAAAATCTAAAGATTTGGACTGTATTTTAATGCTTCCGTAGTTCGATTTCAAAGCGAGAGTTCTTTTGACAATTTTCTCATTGTTTCTCGAATTACTCCAATTAAAATGATTATCTTCCTTTTTGATGAATCTAATTTTCTTACCAGTTGTTGTTTTAATAAATTTTTCTTTGTTTTCTTCATCAATAAATATATCTTTTCTTTCATTTTCCCGGAGAATTATATGATACATTTTTCTTTTACTACATTTTCTGGACAGTTAATGATATCTTTAATGCTATATAATTTCTTTGGTATTCTATATCAATAGAACCATCCCCTTGACATCTATGTAAAACCTCCTTTAAACATGAAACCACTTTCTAACAATTTTTAGAATAATTACAACTTGTTCAAGCCATATTAAAGAAACTAAAAATATTGTTATAGTCCATATCCAAAAATAAAGCGAGTTAAAATGTGAGGTTTTTTTTATATCTAAATTTTTATACTCTTCGGGATATAAAGCCTTATCTTCTATGTACAAATTTGATTTGTAACATCCTAAAGCTTCTTCAATATTCACCATAATCATTCTATTTTTATTGAATCCAATTTCAATAAAATTTAAGAATTTTTTTGTAAGAAAACTTATAATAACTACAAATATTGTTAATACTATTTTTTGAGAAAGAATTAAAGTTGTCTTACCCAATAGAATCCAAAACATTGCGATGGCAAAACCTAATATCCAAATTGCAAAATTTAAACTTCTCTCATGCATTATATGTGCAGCTTTATACCTTTCAATTAATAAGTTCATTAAAATATCTGCTTTCTCAATATCTTTAATTTGCATATTACTTAATCCTACACAATTTAATTTCTTATAGCTTATTACGATGAAACAAAGTATAGTTCTTTAAAAATGGGGACTGTTCCAATTTCCCTTTTGAATATGAACAATCATCCCCTATCACTTTTTTTATAATATCTTAGAATTCTTTCTCTATCTTCTTTCTCTTTATCTTGCTTATAATAAACCTCAATCAACTCCACTTTATCCTCATCTTCAAAATAAGTATAAATTAACCTAATACCAGAATATACTCCTTTACCCTTTAGAGAACGACAAGCAAATTTCCTGGCTTTATATTAAATGTCTTCACTGCTATATTCTCTTACTGAGTAAGGGGATTTTCTATAAAAAACAGCTTCATATTCAATCGGTTCTTTATCTTCGGATACCAACCATGGTACATCATTATGAGAATATTCACTTATTTGAATAGCATTCATATCAGAAAGTTTATCCAAAACCTGGTCTATTACTTCCACCTCATTAGCTTTCAATTTAGAAAGATCTGCTCTCCTTAAGGGTAAATATTTAAACTGGGGATAGATAAAATATTCACTCTTTATCTTCTCAATCTCTTTATCTTCGATCATTTTATTGGTTATCTCTATAAACTCCACCGGAGTAGGTCCATAATTATTCTTGAGGTAGGTAGCACCAATTAATTGTTCCTCATATTTTTCATAT
>Ga0315294_10004708_pt1 | contig 14926 bp, 12 predicted proteins | sample YL17G13_40_MG_FD_203626 | JGI IMG/M metagenome (GOLD analysis project Ga0315294, IMG submission 203626) | Sediment microbial communities from Yellowstone Lake, YNP, Wyoming, USA - YL17G13_40 | ecosystem: Environmental > Aquatic > Freshwater > Lake > Sediment | place: USA: Wyoming | collected... | reverse complement strand
CCATCGACAAACATTATGAAAACCTACAATGCGAGATGTTCCGTACCTTTGAAGCGCTGGGGTTGGCCGTTTGATCGCAACCCCTTCTTACCAACATGTTGGTGTTAGTTGCGCAGTAAGCGCCTAAGGAAGGCCGATATACCCGGAACCGAGATGCACTATTGGAGGTCTCTCCAATAGATAACCGATGGAGGTGAGGGGTGATGGAAAAGAAGAAGCTGACGGAAAGGAAAGGGCTCAGCCGCCGCGAGTTTCTCAAGGCGGGGGTAGCCGGGGCGGCGGCTGTGGGCTTGGCGAAATTGGGAGGGGGACCCCCTCAAGCATTCGGCCAGGCGCCCGCGGCCATCAAAGGGACCAAGCTCGCCATCCTTCAGGGCACCTACTTTGTTCCTGCCGGCCAAGAGCTCTACAAGAAACAGGCCCAGGAGTGGGGCAAGGCCAGCGGGGTCACGGTGGCCACCGACTTCCTGAACTGGCCGGACCTGCAACCCAAGATTGCCGCGGCTGTCCAGGCGGGGGGCGTGGACATCATCGAGCTGTGGCCGTCTTGGAATCATCTTTACAAAGCCAGCCTACTGGATCTGACCGACATGGCCGAGGAGGTCGGCAAGCGGGGCGGGGGCTTCGAGGAGTATGTGGTGAATTCGGCCAAAGTGGGGGGGAAGTACCTGGGGATCCCCTCGGGCCAGTCCAACGGGTCCATGGCCTACCGGATCAGCATGTTCAAGGAAGTGGGAGTCGCCAATGCCGAAGACGGCAACAAGCTGGATTTCACCTGGGAGGAATACCACGCCATCGCCAAAAAGCTGAAGGCCAAGGGCAAGCCCTTCGGCCAGGCCCTGGGCCACAGCACCGGCGACCCGCCGAGTTTCTGTTACCCCTACATGTGGTCTAACGGAGCCATGGAGGTGGACAAAGACGGCAAGACGGTGGTCTTCAACAAGCCGGAATTCGTGGAGGCCATGCGGAAGTTCATCCAGGCCTGGAAAGACGGCTATGATGAGACCGGCACCTCCTGGGATGACAGCAACAACAACCGGGCCTTCCATTCGTCGCAGATCTCCTGCACCTTCAACGGCTCCAGCATCTACTTTGTGGCCAAGAGGAACCATCCCGATATTGCCAAGGATACGAGCCATTTGCTCATTCCCAAAGGGCCGGCCGGCCGCTTCTACTGGCTGGGCAGCCGGACCTTCGCCATCCTGAAGAACTCCAAGAACGTGCCCGCGGCCAAGGAGTTCCTGAAGTGGTGGTTCCAGGACAAGCAGTACGATGAGTGGTGGCGCATCCAGGAAGGCTATCATCTGCAGCACACCAAGCGGTTGTCCAAAGATCCCATGTGGGACCAGGACCCCAAGATGACCCCCTTCCGGAACCAGCCCAAGTACGGGCGCGACCTGGGCTACGCCGGCCCGCCCAATGAGAAGGCCTCGATGGCCTATTCGAAGTACATTGTGGTGGACACCTTTGCCAAAGCCGTGCAGTCGGGCGACGCCGCCGCTTCCCTAAAGTGGGGCGCGGAGCAGCTGCAAAGGATCTACGGGTAATCCTCTCTGCTCTATCCCTGTCGATCCGATCCTTTGTTTCACCGGCCCCTCTCAGGAGTCTTCCTGAGAGGGGCTATAGTTCCCTGATCCGTGATGCCCGGTGGGAGACATTTCCGATAGACAAAAAATGGAGGTGAAGGGAGATGGGAAAGAAAAGGCTAGGAGAAAGAAAAGGGTTTAGCCGTCGCGAATTTCTCAAGGCGGGAGTAGCCGGGGCGGCGGCTGTGGGCTTGGCGAAATTGGGAGGGGGACCCCCTCAAGCATTCGGCCAGGCGCCCGCGGCCATCAAAGGGACCAAGCTCGCCATCCTGCAGGGGACCTACTTCATTCCCGCGGCCCAGGATCTCTACAAGAAGCAGGCCCAGGAGTGGGCGAAGGCCAGCGGGGTCACCGTGGCCACCGACTTCCTGAACTGGCCGGACCTGCAGCCCAAGATTGCCGCCGGCATCCAGGCCGGGGGGGTGGACATCATCGAGCTGTGGCCCATATGGAACTTCCTTTACCAGAATAATCTTCTGGACCTCACCGATATGGCCGAGGAGGTGGGCCGGCGGGGAGGGGGGTTCGAGACCTTTGTCCTGAACTCCTGCAAGGTTAAGGGTAGGTACCTGGGCATCCCCTTCGGTCATTCCGGTACGGCCGTGAACTACCGGATCAGCTGGTTCAAGGAAGCCGGCGTGGCCAATGCGGAGGATGGCGCCAAGCTGGATATGACCTGGGACGAGTACTTCGCCGTGGGTAAAAAAATGAAGGCCAAGGGCAAGCCTTTCGGCCAGGCCCTGGGGCACAGCACCGGGGACCCGCAGAGCTTCTGCTACCCCTACATGTGGTGCAACGGAGCCATGGAGGTGGAAAAAGACGGCAAAACCATCGCCTTCAACAAGCCGGAATTTGTGGACGCCATGAAGAGATTTATCCAGGCCTGGAAGGACGCCTACGACGAGACCGGCACCTCCTGGGATGACAGCAACAACAACCGGGCTTTCCTTGCCGAGCAGATTTCCTCCACCATTAACGGCGCCAGTATCTACTGGGTGGCCCAAAAGAACCATCCGGCTATAGCCAAAGATATGACCCATATGCTCTTCCCCAAGGGACCGGCGGGCCGGTTTTACAACCTGGGTAGCCGGACGTTTGCCATTCTGAAGAACTCCAAGAACATCCCGGCGGCCAAGGAGTTCCTGAAGTGGTGGTTCGAAGACAAGCAATACGACGAGTGGTGGCGCCTGCAGAAGGGCTACCACATGCAGCACACTGTGAGATTGGCCAAGGACCCCATGTGGACCCAGGACCCCAAGATGACCGCTTACCGCGAACAGCCGAAGTACGGCCGCCTCCAGGGCTATGCCGGCGAGCCCACCGAAAAGGCATCCCTCGCCTGGTCGAAATACATCATCGTGGACACCCATGCCAAGGCGGTGCAGTCCGGAGACGCGGCCGGGGCCATAAAATGGGGGGCGGAGCAGCTGCAGCGGATTTACGGCTAATTGATTCTCTCTTTTCATCTGGAAAATCCTAACCTGGCATAGCCAGGACCAAACATGGCATTGTAGGGGCGGCCCCCTGTGGCCGCCCACAAGATGGGCAACCACGCAGGGTTGCCCCTACAATTTATGACCATTTTGGGGTTCATTTAACTGGTAAGCGCCAAGAGCAGAGGTCATTTCCGCGGAAGCTGGAATCCGGCGGAATTGTGATCGTACGATGTAGGGGCGCAAGGCCTTGCGCCCCTGCGGCACGGAGGCTGGCAAAATCTTGGCCCTCGAGCTTTCCCCCACCGCAAGTTCCGCTCCCCCGCCCGGCGGGATCCTCGCCTGGGCTAGGAACCTGCTGGAGCGCCAGGCCAGCCTGGGCATTATTCTGATGATCCCCGGTGCGCTCCTGCTGATGGTTTTCATGGCCTATCCCTTTTTCCTCGGAATCTGGCTGTCCATGTCCGACAGCATGATCGGCCGGATCGGCCGCTTCATCGGCCTGAGGAACTTTGCCGACCTGATCACCGACAGCATCTTCCTCCAGACCACGCGCAATACCTTTACCTACGCTCTCATTACCGTGCCTTTCAAAGCAGTTTTGGGCCTGGGATTGGCCCTGGCCTTGAACAACCGCATGCGCTTCAGCAACCCCATGCGGGCGGTGGTGATGATGCCCTGGATCGTGCCCACCGCCTTGAGCACCCTCGGCTGGTTCATGATCTTCGACCCGGTATTCAGCCCTATCAGCTGGCTTCTTCGGCAAATGGGGGTGATCAACAAGAATATCAATTTCCTGGGCGATCCCGGGCTGGCCATCGCCATGCTATGCCTGGTCAACATCTGGCGGGGCATTCCCTTCTTCGGCATCACCATCCTGGCCGGACTGCAGGCCGTGCCCCAGGAGCTGCACGAGGCGGCGGCTATCGACGGCGCAAACGCCTGGCACCGTTTCCGTCATGTGACCATACCGGCCATCAAGGGGATCGCCCTGATCGCCTCTCTTCTTTCGATCATCTGGACCTTTGCCGATTTCCAGTTGATCTACATTTTGACCAAGGGAGGGCCGGCCAACCAGACCCACATCTTCGGCACCTACGCCTACCAAATCGGCCTGTCGGCCACGGAAATCGGCATGGGAGCGGCCATCGCCCTTTACATGTTCCCCATCCTGTCGGTCTTTGCCATGCTGCTGCTCATGTATCTTCGGAAGGAGGATTAGGATGGTCGGGAGCGGAAAACTTACGAAACGAACTTTGAATCTTTACTTGCCGCTGACTGCTTTTGTTATTTTCCTTCTTTTTCCCTTCTACTGGATGATCATCGTGTCCTTGAAGCCGACCCCCGACCTCTTCGATCTGAAGTTTAACCCCTTCTGGATCCAGCATTTCACCCTGGAGAACTATTTCTATCTCTTCCAGAATACAGATTTCCCCGAATGGGTGATGAACACGATTATTGTAACCGTATCCGCGACCAGCATATCTCTGGTGTGCAGCGTCCTGATCGGGTATGCCCTGGCCCGGCTGCGCTTTCCGGGGAGCAACTTCCTGGGCGTGGGAATATTCCTGGCCTACCTGGTGCCCCCCACCCTGCTCTTCCTGCCGCTGGCCCAGGTCATCGCCACGCTGGGACTGTACAACACCTACTGGGCCCTAATCCTTACCTATCCCACCCAACTCATCCCCTTCGCCTCTTGGCTGCTGATGGGATATTTCCGCACTATTCCCAAGGAGATCGAGGAGAGCGCCATGGCCGACGGCTGCACCCGGCTGGCCACCCTGGTGCGGATCATCCTGCCCCTGTCCGTGCCCGGACTGCTCTCGGCGGGCATCTTCTGCTTCACCCTCTGCTGGAACGAATTTCTCTATGCCCTGATCTTCATGTCCTCCGGGCCCATGAAGACCATCCCGGTGGGAACGGTGAGCGATCTGATCAAGGCGGACACCCTTTTCTGGGGGGCTCTCATGGCCTCGGCGGTCCTGGGCTCGTTCCCCATCGCCATCCTGTATTCCTTCTTCGTGAAGCACTATGTTTCCGGCCTCACGGCTGGGGCAGTAAAGGGGTAGGTATCCGAGGCTCGGGTGAAGAGGGGCGACCCTGTACGACTCTCAGGCGGTTTCAGGGTCCATGCAAGGCACCCTTCAATATCCCCACGTAGGGGCGATTCATGAATCGCCCCTACAGCCGGTGCCTGCCAATATTGCCTTCGGCGTAGGAAAGAGAAGCCTGCACGAATACGAAATGGATTGGAGAAAGAAACCATGCAAACCGGACCGAAGAAACGAAAAAATATTTTGCGGGAGTTGCTGAAGGTCGGCAAGCCCACCTTGGGGACTCATGTCCATGTGACCTGGCCCGGAATCGTTGAGGTGATCGGGTACAGCGGAGGGATGGATTATATCGAGTTCTCGGGGGAGTATGCTCCCTATGATCTCTACGCCCTGGAGAATTTCGGCCGCGCCGTCGACCTCTTCCCTCACCTATCTTCCATGATGAAAATCGATCAGGAACCCCGGATCTATCTTGCCGGCCGGGCGATTGGTTCCGGTATCCAGAACCTGCTCTTCGCCGACATCCGTTCAGTGGAAGATGCCCGGGAAGCCGTAGCCGCCGCCCGTGCCGAAACCCCCCGGACGAAAGGGTATGTGGGCGCAGCCATGCGGCGGGACACGGGCTATCTTTTAACCTGCGGTTCAAAAATATACGTGGACCAACTGGAAGATGGCGTGGTCGCGCTCATGATCGAAAAGCAATCGGCAGTGGAGAATCTCGAAGCCATCCTTTCGGTGCCCGGGGTCGACATGGTCCAGTTCGGCCCGGCCGATTACTCCATGTCCATCGGCATCCCGGGACAATGGAACCACCCGCGGGTCAGGGAAACGGAGAAGTATGTCATTGAAGCCGCGCTGAGAATGGGGGTGGCCCCCCGGGTTGAACTGGGTGATTTCCGGGACGCCGACCGCTACCTGAAAATGGGAGTAAAACACTTCTGTGCAGGATGGGACATCGACATCATTTATAAATACTGCAAGGACCAGGGAGCGGCGTTTGCCCAGGTCTTTGGAAAAGACCGCGGCCGGTTCAAAGACAGAGTGGGCCTTAAAAAACCCGAGGCGGGCTATGCATCGGCTCGAAGGCGAAGGAAGTAGCCCACGAGGTTTATTGTGTCATCGCCCAGGGTTAGGAGCCTTGGGCCTTGGACCCTGTGCCTTGCGCCTTTTTCTCTAAAATATTCTTGTCTTATTTATCGAAACATGCTTAAATAGGCGGGTTTAATAAGGAATAGGGCACCAGGCTTTCAATGGATCCCTTGAGGGGATTTATTTTCTGCTTTCTTTACCCAGTTTGAAATTTCTGGCAAGGGTGAGCTGTCTGCAGACGGAGTCACACTATTGGGGTTCTCTCCAATAGAAAAAATTAGGGAGGTGAGGGAGATGGAAGACAAGGAAACGAAGGAAGGCCTCACTCGAAGAGATTTCATCAAAACGGGGATAGCCGGAGCGGCGGCTGTGGGTGCGGCCGGGATGGCTGCGGATGCCCTGGCTCAGGCCAAGAAGGCCCCCGCAAAGCCGGCAGCCCCCGCCGGTCCGCCCGCCCCGCCGGCTCTGAAACCGGAAAAGGGGATCACCCTTCGGGTGCTGCGCTGGTCGGTCTTCGTCAAGAGCGACCAGGAAGTATGGGACAAGAACACCAAGAGTTGGGAAGAGAAGACCGGAAACAAAGTCATCACCGAGTACATCTCCTGGGAAGACGTCCGCACCAAGGCGGCCATGACCGCTTCGGTGGGCGCCGGCCACGATCTCGTCCTGGGCTGGCATGACGACCCGCATCTGTACCCGGACAAACTCATCGACGTGACCGACCTGGCCACCTACCTGGACAAAAAATACGGCGGGTGGGAGCCGGTGTGCTACCAGTACGGGATCAACCCGAAGACCAAACGCTGGATCGCCCTGCCTGTTGGGGCACCCACGCTGTGCGCGAATTACCGCGTCAGCTGGATGAAAGAAGCCGGGTTTGACAAGTTCCCGGACAAGATCCCCGAGTTCCTCAAACTCTGCAAAGCCTTGAAAGCCAAGAACCATCCCACGGGATTTGCTCTCGGCCACGCGGTAGGAGACGGGAACAACAACTGGCACTGGTGGCTGTGGTCCTTTGGAGCGAAGGTAGTGGAAAAGGACGGCGTGACCCTCTGCCTCAATAAAAAGGAGACCTGGGAAGCCCTGGAGGCGGCCAAAGAGTTCCACGACACCATGATCCCCGGCGTGGGCTCCTGGCTCGATCCCCACAACAACAAAGCCTTCCTGGCCGAGGAAATCTCTCTCACCGGAAACGGGATCAGCATTTACTATGCGGCCAAGGAAAAGTTCCCGAAGATTGCCGAGGACATGGATCACGCCAACATGCCCATCGGCCCGGTAGGAAGGCCCACCGAGCTTCACCTATTCAACCAGGCCTTCATCTTCAAGCACTGCAAATACCAGCAGGCGGCCAAGCATTACCTCCTCTACATGTTCGAAAAGGACCAGTACGGGCCCTGGATCGAAGCCATGAGGGGATATGTCACCCCCAGCCTCAAGGATTACAAAAAACTGCCGGTATGGACCGTCGACCCCAAGCACACTCCCTTCCGGGATTCTCTCTCCCGCATGCTCTGGAACGGATACGCCGGACCCGAGGGACCGGCTTCCGCCGCTACCATGGCGGAATATGTGGTCGTCGATATGTTCGCCGACGTGTGCGTGGGAGGAAAATCCCCCAAGGCGGCCGCTGCTGCCGCCCAGGATAGGGCCGCAAGGTTCTATACCGCCCGGGGCAAAAAGGGATAAATCTTTACTGAATACCAGGATTTAAGTTTGAGAAATACAGCCAATACCGCTCTTCAACCGGAAAGGAGGCTGGGCCCCCAATGGCGCTGGCTCAGCCTCCTGGAAGACCGCACGGTCATGGGGGTTGCCTTTGTAACCCCCGCCCTGATTCTTCTCCTTCTATTCCTGGCCTATCCGCTGATCCTGGGAATCTGGCTTGGTTTCACCAACGCGCTGGTTGGAAAGAGAGGAGAGTTTATCGGGCTGGGCAATTATATCAGCCTGTTCAAAGATGCCCTTTTCTGGAAGGTAACTTATTTTACTTTCCTCTATACCATCGCCGCGGTTTTTTTCAAGCTTCTTCTGGGATTCGCCCTGGCCATCGTCCTGAACCGCGATTTTCGGGCCAAGGGGTTTGTCCGGGCCACGGTCCTTTTGCCGTGGATCATTCCCACAGTCCTTTCCGCCATCTGCTTTTGGTGGCTCTTTGACACAACTTTCAGCGGCATTACCTGGGTCCTGATAAAGGCCGGGCTCATCAGCCATAAAATCGACTATCTGGGCGACCCGCTCAACGCCCAAATCTGTTTGATCATAGCCAATGTCTGGCGCGGGATCCCCTTTTTCACCATCGGTCTTTTGGCTGGCTTGCAAACCATCAACCCAACGCTCTATGAAGCGGCTTCTATTGACGGAGCCGGGGGGTGGCATCGCTTCCGACATGTGACCCTCCCTTTGGTCACCCCTCTTCTGGCCGTGGTGACCACTTTTTCCGCCATTTGGACGTTCGCTGACTTTCAACTGATTTGGGTGATCACCAAAGGGGGACCGGCCAACGCCACGCACCTCTACGGTACCCTTTCCTTCCAGCGCGCCATTCCGGGAGGCCAGTTCGGGGAGGGTGCGGCGATTTCGGCTTTTATCCTCCCTGTCCTGGTGGTCTGTGTTTTGATTTGCTATAAATACATGAGAAGAGAGGAATAGGGCCTTGCGAGAAAGATGGGTTGAAAAATTTATTAAATTTTACCTCCCCCTTTTAGTCTTCCTATTCGTCCTTCTTTTTCCCTTTTACTGGATGTTTATCACCGCCTTCAAGTCTGACGCTGAACTCTATAACCTCAAGTTGAACCCTTTCCTGATTCACGAACCGACCCTGCAGAACGTCATCATGTTGTTCAAGGAAACTCTCTTCAACCAGTGGATGGTGAATACTTTCTTTGTATCCATCCTGGCCACTCTCCTTTCTCTGGGGGCCAGCCTCTTAGCGGCCTACTCCATCCAGCGGCTCCGCTTTAGGACCTCGGGAACCATTGGAATCTCCATCTTCTTCAGTTACCTGGTGCCTCCGACGATCCTGTTCATCCCCCTGGCCACGATCATTTTCGAGTTGAAAATCTGGGACAGCCTCTGGTCTCTGGTTCTGGTCTATCCAACCTTTCTCATCCCCTTCTGCACCTGGCTGCTCATGGGATACTTCAAGTCCATTCCCAAAGAGATGGAAGAGTGCGCCATGATTGACGGAGCGAGCCGCTTTCGAGTCTTCTGGCAGATCGTCGTTCCGTTGGCCCTGCCGGGAATTCTCTCCGCGGGCATCTTTGCCTTTACCCTTTCGTGGAACGAATTTCTTTACGCCCTGACCTTCATATCCACAAACACCCAGAAGACGGTCCCCGTGGGCCTCATTACCGAGCTGGTCCGGGGCGATGTCTACCACTGGGGTCCGCTCATGACCGGCGCCCTGCTGGCCTCCGTTCCGGTGGCTCTGGTATACTCATTTTTCGTGGAACACTATGTCGCCGGCATGACCGGCGCGTTAAAGGAGTGAGGATATGGCTAAAGTGTTGATGCAGAAGCTGAACAAGCATTTCGGCGAAGTCAAGGCGGTGAGGGATTTCGACCTGGAGATCCCCGACAAGGAGTTCATGGTCCTGGTCGGCCCCAGCGGGTGCGGCAAGACCACCACCCTTCGCATGGTGGCGGGGCTGGAGGACATCACCTCCGGGGATATCTTAATCGACGACAAAGTGGTCAACAACCTCCCCCCCAAGGATCGGGACATCGCCATGGTCTTCCAGAACTACGCCCTCTATCCCCACATGACGGTTTACCAGAACATGGCCTTCGGTCTGACCCTGCGAAAGTTTCCCAAGGCCGAGATCGAACAGCGGGTGAAGGATGCGGCGGAGATCCTGAACATCAAGGAGCTCCTGGAACGCAAACCCAAGGCCCTATCCGGCGGGCAGCGCCAGCGGGTCGCCGTGGGCCGGGCCATCGTGCGCAAACCCAAGGTCTTCCTCTTCGACGAGCCCCTCTCCAACCTGGACGCCAAGCTCCGGGTGCAGATGCGGGTGGAGCTGAAGAAGCTCCATGATCGGCTCCAGACAACCATCATCTACGTCACCCATGACCAGGTGGAAGCCATGACCATGGGGGACCGGATCGTGGTCATGAAGGACGGGCTGAAGCAGCAGGTCGGGCCCCCCCTGGAGCTCTACTTCCATCCGGCCAATAAATTTGTCGCCGGGTTCATCGGCAGCCCGGCCATGAACTTCATGGAAGGCGAACTGGCTTCGGAAGGCAGCGCGCTCTTTTTCCAGGGGCCGGGGATGAAACTGAAAATTCCCGCGGACAAAGCGGCCAAGCTGAAGGATTACCCGGAGAAGCGGGTGATCTTCGGGGTCCGTCCGGAAGATTTGCCGGAGGCGGCCTGCGCGGCACCCGGGGAGACCTTCGATGTGATCGTGGAAGTGATGGAGCCCCTGGGAAGCGAGGTCTACCTGGATGTGAAAGCCGGAGAGCACTCGCTCATCGCCCGGGCCGAACCCACCACCCAGGCCAAGCCGCACGCCAGGCTTTGCTTGAAGCCCAACCTGGAAAACCTCCACTTCTTTGACTTCCGGGACGAAAAGACCATCGTGTAACCGCAAAGCGCACAGAGCAGAGCGCATAGCGCCAATAGAGGATTGGGAGTCCTCAACGCTATGCGCTTTTCGCTATGCTTTATGCCTCAACACCTGGTTCCCATCTCGCTAAAAGCAGACCACTTTTTTCTTTCCGGAATTGCTACTCAAAAAAGGAAATCATGACCTCCGGCAGAGCCGGAGGCATGAAGAACAGTGAACCGCTCAAAGCGGATTGAAATGGGCACCACCTAAAGATGGCCTTCGACCGTGTGCCAGGCCCGGGGGCAAGGACCTTCTGCGCAAAAACCATGAGGCGGCTTCCATTTCATGGACGAGGCGGGCCAACCATTTGAACCTCCGCTGAAGGTGTTTTCTCCTTGTAGGGGCGGCCGGCCGGTCGCCCGATCGGCCCGCCGCATTCCGCGGAAGCCGGTCGAAGCCAACAAGAAGAGGGCCAGCCCGGCCGATGCTTTTTGCACAGAAGGTCCTTGCCCCCGGGCCACGACCCAGGCATTCCGGAAATGTCAAACTCTATGAGTCCCCCGGCAGAGCTGGGGGCTTACCTTAAGAAAGTTATTATCCTCTAGGAAGCCTTCAACCCAAAAAGCTTGATGGCATTCTCCCGCATGACCTTCTGCCGGTCCTTGGCCTTCATCCCCGACAATTGGGAAAGCGTCTGCACCGGATTGAGGTCCCCCATATCGTAGGGATAATCGCTCCCCAGCAGGACATGGTCGCTCCCGGCAAGAGAGATCAGGTATCGAAGCGCGTCAGGATTGTGGGGAATAATGTCAAAATAGAAATTTTTAAAAAAGGACATGGGAGACCGATGGACTTTATTCTTGCCCGGAAGGGAAATAATTTGACCCCCTAAAAACCAAAAGGTACAATGGCTTGGAAAAACTTTTCATCTCCGATCAATTTAGAAAGTCGGCAAAGGAGAAGAGGGGGTATCCATGAGGGATGAGGATCGGGTAGGGGTCGCTCTCATCGGGGTCGGGAGCTGGTCGGGGGTGATTGCCAACGCCGTCCAGAGAAGCCGGAAGCTAAAAATGGTGACTTGCTACACCCGAAGCCCGGAGAAACGGGAGACCTTCAGTAAAAAGTATGGATGTGATCAAGAGAAGAACTTTGAGGATGTCCTGAAGAGAGACGATGTAGAAGGAATCCTCCTCACGACCCCGAATTCGATCCATGCCGAGCACGCCCTGTTAGCGGCTCAAAACGGGAAACACGTCTTTGTAGACAAACCCATCGCCAATACCTTAGCCGACGGGAAAAAAATGGTTGAAGCCTGTGAAAAGGCAGGGGCGGTCCTCCTGGTGGGCCATGATATGCGCCGATTGTCCGGATTCCGGAAGATCAAAGAGCTCCTGGATGCCGGGGCGATCGGCAATCCGGTCATGGTGGAATCCAATTTTTCCGCCCGGCTCGGGTTCGAGTTGACTCCGGACAAGTGGCGATGGACCGGAGACGATTCGGGATGCCCCGCAGGGGCGCTCATGACCATGGGAGTCCATCACGCCGATACCCTTCAATATTATTTTGGGCCGGTTAAAAACGTTTTCGCCTTTTTCAGCAAACTCTACACCGCCGCGGATGTGGAGGATGTGACCATGACGACGTTCCGATTTGAGTCCGGCGTTCTGGGCTATCTCGGTTCGACCTATTCCTCGCCGAGGGCGAACTGGGTCCGGGTCTATGGAACCGACGCCCATCTCTTCTGCACCCTCTCGCTGCCCAATGTACCCTTTGACGAGTATTTGCGGATCTGGTCGGTGGTGGACCAATACACCCTCCTGCAACGCTTCGACAAGAGCAAAGACAAACCGGAAACGATCCCTTTATCGATTGGAGACCCCATTCTCGAAGAGGTAGACGAGTTTGCGGACTGTATCCGCTCGGGGAAAAAACCGGAAACCGACGGACGGGGAGCTCTGGCGGCCCTGGCTTTGATCCGGGCAGCCATAGACTCGGCGCGTACGGGAAGGCCAGTTGATCTGAAAATGTAACCAAAGATAATCGTATCAATTTAGCCGTTTGAAAATCATATCGAAGCCCTATCGATTGAGATCCCATCGCTGAAATCCCCCCCCAACCCCCCTTTGCAAAGGGGGGCAGGGGGGATTTCTGGGAGATCTTTTCAGAGGGGAATAGTTACCTTTTTCAAAGAGCTAAAGGCTTACGAACATTCATATTTAAGAAATTTGAACTTGTTTCGAATTTCGTGCTTCGAATTTCGGATTTAAACAGAATTGAAAAGGGGGGATAAAGGCCGTGGGCATGGAAAAAATATCAGTCATCGGCCTCGGGCTGATGGGAACCCCCATCGCCACCTTGCTGATGAAAGCCGGATACCGGGTGACGGGGTTCGACATCATCAAGAAACAGATGACCGATCTCGTGCCCCTGGGCCTGAGGGCCGTGAATTCTCCCCGGGAAGCGGCCAAGGGGGCGGACCTCACGATCTTATCCCTTCCCACATGGAATGCCGTACTCGAGGCGGTTGAGGGAAAGGAGGGCGTTATCCAGGGGGCGCAAAAGGGGCTGATTGTGGTGGATACCAGCACCTCCCCTCCATGGGAGAGCAAAGCCCTGGGAGAGAGACTGGAGAAGAAAGGCATCGATTGGATGGACATTCCCATTTCCGGGTCATCGGCCCAGGCCCGGGTGGGAAACATGGTCTTCATGGCCGGCGGGAAAAGAGCCGTCTTTGAAAGGATCAAGTCCGTTCTCGATCGAATCGGCAAGAAAACAGTTTATGCGGGAAAGAGCGGCGCCGGAGCGACCCTGAAGCTGGTCGTCAATCACACCCTTTACCTCAACCAGGCCGCGGCCATCGAGGGGTTGGTCTTAGGCCTGAAAGCTGGCTTGAACCCCGACGTCTTATTCGAGGTGATCACCTCGGGGGCCGCCGCGAGCGATTTGCTCATCGCCCGGGGAAAAGATATGCTCAACGGCAATTTCTCACCCAAAGGTCCTGTCGTTCTGGCGAATAAGGATCTTGACCTCTCCCTGGAAACAGCGAGGAAATTGGGTGTCGTGTTGCCCGTGGGAGCCTTGTATCAGCAGCTCCTGTTGAAAGCCCATTATAACGGCTGGGATCGAGAGGATGCCACAGTGGTCATGAAAATCTATCAACAGTTAGCCGAAAAGCCCGGCATAACCAAGAAGTCCCCCCGCAAGAGGAACTAGTCGCCAAATCCCCCCACTCCCCCTGAAGCTGTGAAAAAAATCTAGGTGAGGGAAAATTTGGGGGCGGAAACCATGTCCAGGGATCGGAAAAATTCGCTTGCCAAAATGAGGCACTGATTTCTTCGTAGCCCGACGTGCATTGAACTCGGGTTTTGCCCACAAGAAATCTTCTTGTAATTACCCGGGTTCCTATTCGCGTGCGGGCGTTCCTTTGAGGAAGTCAGGGGGACTCTTTGGCGACCGGAAATATCCCGCCGATTTTGGCAGCGCGAATTTTTCCGACCCCTGGACAACAAGAGGGGCTTTTCCCATCCAGCTTTGAATTTTTTCATGGCTTCCCTTAATTAAGAGGGGGGGGTCGGCAATCCGGCATGCTTTTTTCTTGGTCCTCTTCACTTTCCCGAAATCAGATCAATGTTCATAGCTTGGAGGCCTTGCCCGGCCCGGGGGCAAGGCCGTGGTTCTCGGCATGATGAGGCACGGATTCTTTCATCGGTCCGGGCGGAAACCTCTCAAAATGCGGAATTTAGAGTGCGGAATGCGGAATAAGAACCACAAGCCTATACCGCTTCATTCCCAATTCCGAATTCCGCATTCCGAATTTGAAGCGCCGATCCTGCCTTCCAACCGCGGCCTTGTCCCCGGGCCACAAGAAAACGCATCTCAAAACCAGGTGGGCAAGATGCTTTTTTCTATTGACAAAGTTTTTTGGACATACTATGAATGGACGCAAATTGGTCCAACCATTGGATCATTCAATCATTGGGGGAGAAGGCCCCCCTAAACGCTTCTTCCTGTTGACCCTGTAACCCGCCGAAGGAAGCCCAGGTGACGATTTGAGTAAGCCCAACGTTCATCGTTTTCTATCCCTCGGATCCTCTTCTCTCCGAAAAGACCCCGGGACCGGGAACGGGATGTTTTTGAAACCCATCCGAAGGGTTCGGCTCTATGAAAACGCGGTGGAACAGATTCAAACGTTGATCCTGGGGAATGAATAT
>Ga0315294_10004706_pt1 | contig 14929 bp, 13 predicted proteins | sample YL17G13_40_MG_FD_203626 | JGI IMG/M metagenome (GOLD analysis project Ga0315294, IMG submission 203626) | Sediment microbial communities from Yellowstone Lake, YNP, Wyoming, USA - YL17G13_40 | ecosystem: Environmental > Aquatic > Freshwater > Lake > Sediment | place: USA: Wyoming | collected... | reverse complement strand
TCATCGCGGTTTTCGGCCACAAGAGCGTCAATCGCGTTTTCCTCGCTTACCTGCTGGGCATACCGGTGGCGTACTATCGCAGAATCGGCCAGGAGCCCGGGGCCGTGAGCGTGGTCAAGTCAGGCGCTAGCGGCGTCGAGGTGCTGACCGTCAATGAGCGCTGCCACCTCGGTTTCTCCGGCGGCGACCTGTGCCGCGCGCTGTCCGGCGCGCAGGTGGCGGAAGGTCCCGAATGCAGGTCCTGATCGCAGCGTTACTGGGGGCCATCCTCAGCGCGCTCGGCCTGTCGAGCAAGGTCGAGCACGGCGTGGAGCAGCAACTGCGCGCCCGCCTGGGCGAGGTGCAGGAAGTGAAGGTGGACATCCACCGCGGCCACCGCTCGCCGTTCTCGCGCCAGGTGGACACAGTCGAGATAATCCTGGTCGGATTCGATACGCGCTCGCTGGCCGAGGGCGAGGGGTTGCGCATCGGCGGAGGGGGCGATCTCGTCGGCAAGGTGGGCTCCGTCGTCATCCACGCGCGCGATTTCCGCGTCAACGATCTCGGTGTGGCGCGGCTCGACGTCACCATCAGGGACATCCGCTACGATCTATGGAAGGCGATATGGCGGCGCAAGCTGGAGGTGCTGCGGGTGGGGCGCAGTGACGCCGAGGCCTGGCTCACCGCCGATGCGCTCACCAGGATGGTGGCCCCGCGTATCAAGCAGATCGAGAACCTGCGCCTCACGCTCGGCAGCGGTGACATCACGGTGACCGGGAACGCCCGTCTCGGCGTGCGCATCCCGGTGCGCTTGACTTGCGGCCTGGCTGCGGTCGGCGGCGGCAAGATCTACCTCGTGGACCCGAAAGCCCATGTCTCCGTAGTGCCGGTGCCGTCGTTCGTGATCTCGCGCCTGATGGACGACATCAACCCCATCGTTGATCTTAACGAAGGCCGCCAGGGACCGTTCGGGCTGGAAGTCGACCGGATGCAGATTTCGCCGCGTTATCTGCGGGTGCACGCGAATCTTAGCCCCAGAAAGCAGGGCTAGGGCAGCGCACCGACCCCGGCGCCCAGTGCGACCCACCCGCGCGCCTTCTTCCCCGGACAGCAGCGGGACGCGGCCGGCGACGTCACCATGCCCTCCATATACCCGCGCGAGCGGCATTGGACTTGCCCGGGCGGTACGTTGGCGGTAGCTGGCGTTCCCATCCTCGCTTGGAGTCTTCTCTTCGGCCCTCCTGACAATGGCATGGTTCTTGCTCTGACTTCCTGACGACGCTCAAGAGACGGGCATATGGGGAAGTGCCGCTCCTCGCTGCCCCGGAAGAACCGAGGAGCCAGGCCTTGAACGGAAGTTTGCTGACCCACACGATCGTGTCCGGCCTTCTGGTGAGCGCGATCATCGTCGTTTTCCTCCTTCGCTTCGCCCCGCGGCGTCCTCGCTGGCTCCAAATCGCGGCTGCGGCCATCTTTCTCGATCAGGGCAGCAAGTGGATAGTGGCCGACCTGGTGCGCGACGGCGCCTCCCACACCTACCTCGGCGGCGCGATCGAGGTGGGCTACTTCACGAACTACCTGCAGGGCTTCGGCGGCACCGCGTCGTGGCTGTTGTGCGCGACGCTGGTCGGCGTCATCGCCGGCATACGCCTGTACCAGATGCTCCTCGAGCGCCGCTATGTGATGTCGGGGATCACCGAGGCCGGTCTGGCGCTGGTGCTCGGCGGTGTGGTGGCAATCGCGGTGGAGCGCGCGTGGGCGGGCTTCGTCGTTGATTTCCTCCAGGTCGGCCCCCACAGCGGCTACGTATACAACTTCGCTGATTTCACGGCGCTCGGCGGCGTTTTCACCCTATTCGTGCGGGGCGCGGTCGTCTTGCCGGGAATGATAGAGCGCGAATTCGCAGGCGCGGACGCCGGGGCGGGAACGGAACGATGACAGGTCCGTGGACATCCGGGTCCATCGAACAACAGCGCGAGTCGGCGCCGAGCGCGGCGACAAGCAGCCGCTTCGTCCTGCTCGAGCGCGCCGTCCGCTCGGGCCAGGCCAGCAGCGAGGGGCTGGTGCGCCAATTCGGGACCGCTGATCCGTGGCGCCTGGCGGAGACCTTCGGCCTGCGCGTCGAGCTGCGCGAGCGCTGCGCCGACAATCCGCGGCTGCGCAGCGAAGTGCTCGCGGAGCCACCCACCATCGTTCTCTACACCGAGGCTCTCGCCGACCTGTCGCGCCTGTTGGTGCTGCGCGCTCCCAAGCTGGCTGCGGTGCCGCTGGACACGATCGCGGTCGCGCTCGAGGTGTTCCGCTATCTCGAGCGAGTGCGCGCCGAGTTGCTGCACGGCGCCGACCGCGGCTGGCCGCGAGTGGCGCGCGAAGTCGCCGCGCACGCGTTCGCCCAGGACCTGCTGGAGCTGCCGTTCTTCCCCGCAGAAATTGACGCCGTGGATCGCCTCGCGCGGACGCCGGCACACTTCGGCATCAGTCGGGAGTGAGCCTACGGCCGCGGTCTCTCATTCCGCCTGGGCCCGCCGGAGGCACGCCGCCGCTTGGTTGACGAATTCCCGCTCTACGCCGTCGAGCTGCTCCATGAGCCGGCCCTCGGATGCCCGCATGTCGAACGACCGGCGGGGGCCACTTTGCGGCGCGCGGGCGCTGCCATTGTGAAAACACCACCCCGCCGCGCCGCCCATCCTGGCGTTGCGCAAGTCGGTCAGGAAGTCCTCGAGGCCCGGTTGCCAGGCTCCGTAGCCCCGCCGGAAGGGCTCCTGGTAATGAACCGGCACGGACCGGCCAAGTCGCTTCATTTCCGCCAGCACGGCCGACGTTGTCTGCGCGGTCTGCTGCGCTGAGGAGGCGGTCCGGGGGCGATGGGGGCAGACGAAATCCACTTGCGCCTCGAATAGGTAACGGCCCAGAGCTTCGCCGCTGACATCACCCGAGGCCGTGACCAGGCGCCGCGGGTCGATGGCCTTCACGCCGTCGCGCAGCGCCCGGATCTCCGGGAAATCCACGAAACGAGCGTCGTGCACGTCGCGCTCATTGGCGAGGTCGAGATAGACGTTGCGAAAAGGCGCCAGCGCGCGCGTCAGCGTTTCCACCGCTCGCAGGTGTGCGACCTGGTCGGGCAGGAGAGGCCCCCGCGCCAGGGTCACGTCCACGATCATGCCGCGGCGGTCCGCCTTCCCCGCGATAGCTTTCAGCCGAGAGAGGTAAGGCTCGCGCGCCGTGCCGTCGCGGTTCACCGCCGAGACGTCGTTGTCGAAGGCATCCCACGTCGCCCAGACGCGAATCCAGTTGAAGCCGAGGCGCTTGAGGTGGTCGAGGTCGCGATCGACGAAATCATCCGGCGCGCCCAGCGCCCCGTAGAAGCTCGCGCCCAGCAGGAATCGCTTCTCCCCATCGAGGGTGAAGGCGGTCCCATCTGTGCTCAGGGTCGCGCCCGGCGCAGCCGCTTCAAACAGCGCCAGAGAAAGGACCGTGAGCAAGATGCCCCTCGACACGAGCGCGTTCCTCATAGCCTGATGCTCCTCACTACTGGTGGTGGGGGGTTCGACGCCACATCGTCGCCTCCTCCCCCGTGCAGAGAAAGGAAAGCCACCGCCGGCGGCGAACAATCTGCGCAACGGTATCCTCGCGATTACAGCTTGCCGAACGACAGCCGTTCCCTGTGTCCCGCGGCGAAGCCGCGGTGGAGAGCCAGCGAGTGACAGTCCAACAGAGAACACGCCGAAACCATGCCGTCCCCGCCGGCGAACACATCGCCACCGTCATGCGGGCGATCGTCCTCATCACCGTTTTCATCATGACCGAGTGGACGGCCCGCCCGGCACGGTTCACCCTGCTTGACTGGGTGGTCGTAGTCGGTTCGGCCTACGTGCTCGCAACCACCTTCGTCAAGCCGCCGCGAGCGGGCGCCTGGCGCGACCGTACCATCATCCTCACGGTGCTCGACATCTTGCTGATCGCGTGGCTGGTGTGGGCCACAGGCGGGCTCACGAGCGAGCTCTACGTCCTCTTCTACCTGCCGGTGCTGCAGGCGGCGTTCCGCCTCGACCTGCGCGACGCCATCGGCGCCTCCGCCCTGGCCGCAGCCGCATACCTTATGATCGGCCTGGCCGGCGGATCCATGGACGTCGCGATCCCGATCACCGGGAAACTGCGCATGGCGACTTTCTCCGTGTCTGCCATCATGATCGCCGTCCTGCTCGGCGTGTTGGCCAAGCAGGCGCGGTTTCAGCGCAGCGAACGCGAGCGCGCTCAGGAACTGCTCAACCGCAGCGCCGCCATCTACGAAATAGCGCGCGCCATCAACTCCACCCTCGACCTGGACGCGCTGGTGAAGCAACTGGCGGACACCGCCGTTAGTGAATGCGCGGCCGACGCCGCGCGGGTGGTGCTCGTGTCCGATGAGGGCGAGCCGCAGGTGCGCGCGATCGCGGGCCGCGCCGACATCTTCGGCGAAGCCGAGGGCAGTCTGGAAGCGCCGAAGTGGGTGCTCGAACGGGAGGAACTTTTCGCCGCCAAGGCCGGCCGCTCGGTCACCAAGGCCGCACCCGACATGCGTCCCCCGGGCGAGGCGCGCCACTACCTGGCGGCGCCCATGATCGGCAAGGGGCGCCTGGCGGGGGTGCTGGAGCTCGCCTCCCGCGGCTCAGAGGCCTTTCGCGACGTGGACGAGGACTTGCTGCTGGTGATATCGGCGCAGGCGGCGGTTGCCATCGAGAACGCCAAGCAGTACGGACGCGCACAGCTCCTGGCCATGACCGACCGCCTCACCGGAATGTGGAACCACGCGGAGCTCCACGAGCGCCTGCAAGAAGAGATCGCCCGCTCCAAGCGCCACGGTCGCCCCATGTCGCTGCTGTTCGCCGACCTGGACAACTTCAAGAGCTTCAACGATGCGCACGGGCATCGGCTGGGTGACGAACTTCTGCGCCAGGTCGCGGCCAGGATCCAGGGGGCGGTGCGCCGCAGCGACTTCGCCGCTCGCTACGGGGGCGATGAGTTCGCCGTCATTCTGTCCGAGACCCCGGTGCCGGGCGCCTCGGTCGCCAGCGATAACATACGGCGCGCGGTGGCGGTCGAGCCCTTCCAGGTCGGTGGACGCCGCGTGCACGTGACCATCAGCGGCGGAGTGGCGGCTTATCCCGAGGACGGCACCAGCGCGGAGGAGCTGATAGACGCGTGCGACCGCGCCCTGCGCGCGGCAAAGAAAGGCGGGGGCAACTACATCGGGTTGCACACCCAGCTTGGCCAGCCGCCTGCGTGAGGCGTCGGCGGGTGCGGGGCCGTGCCGCATCCCAGAGGGCGGGCTGCTGAGCAAAGCTCAACGCGCCGGACACCACTAGGGAGTGGCGGGACCATCGAGGACCTCGTCATACTGATTCTGCAGCGCGGCAAGGCGAAGATCGCGCGCTTTGCCCTGGAACTCAAGGGCGAAACCGACTGCCCGGTCAACCCGCCCGATTTCCTCGCCGCGCTTCGGCGCTGGCGGCCGGACCTGGTGACCGTGGTCGAGGCCCCGGGCTTCGCCGAGGAATTGGCGGCCGAGGTCAACCGCGCCAGCGGCGACGAAACCATGCTCCTGATCGCCCCCATGCCTGCGGTCGCAAGCGAGCAGGCGGCCACACGTGTCGGCATCATCTTGCCCGAGACGTTCGACGCGCGCCGCCCCAGGCGGCTCATCGGCTCGCTGCTGCAGGCGCTGTCGCTCAACCCGGTCACGAAGCTCGTGGGGGGTTGGGCGCTGCAGGCCCACGTCGAGCAGAAGCTGGGCGCGCGCCAGCATTTCGCCTTCCTCTATCTCGACGTCGATAATTTCAAGGCGTACAACGATGCTTACGGGTTCGCCCAGGGCGACGTCGTGATCCGGTTGCTGGCGGGCATCATCACCGCCGCAGTACGCGAGCAGGGCAACCCCGGCGACCTCGCCGCCCACATCGGCGGCGATGATTTCGCCATCCTTACGATCCCCGGCAAAGCGCGATCCGTCGCCGACCTCGTCATCGCCGAGTTCGACCAGCGCGTGCCCTCCCTCTACTCGCAGGAGGACCGGCGGCGCGGGGGCATCTCAGTCATCGACCGCCGCGGCGAGCCCGGAACCTACCCCCTCATGACGCTGTCGGTCGCCGCAGTCGTTACCTCGCGCCGGCCCGTCAGCAGCTATCGCCAGTTGAGCGACATTGTCGCCGAGCTCAAAACCTACGCCAAGTCATGCTCCGGCAGCGTGTACGTGGAAGAGCGGCGCCGCGGCGAAGCGCCGCCGCACGCGGCCAACCACGCCCCGCCGGATGTTCCCGAGGAGCATAAGTGACGGTCAGAGTATTCGGACATTTGCGCAAGGTCCTCGCCGCAGACCACATCGAGCTTCAGGCGGCGACGGTGGGGGAGGCGCTGGAGGCGCTGCGCGGCAGGTTGGGTCGCGGCGACACGGAAGCCCGGGGCATGCTCGACCACGCGGTCGTCCTCGTCAACGGTCGCAACGCGCGCGCCCTTGCCGGCAACGATACACCCGTGAGCGCAGATGACGAGGTGACGGTCTTGCAGCAGATCGCGGGAGGCTAGCCCGCCGCGCCATGCGCCTATGGCCTCTGCGCGGCGTTTGACCATCGGCCGCCAAGCCGTATACAATTACCCTGACCATGGCTCCCCGGCGCCACATGCCAGGCTTGGCCGTCATCCTGCTCGCGGCGGTGTTCTCGATCGCGTTCGCGGCTGGGGGCGCCAGCGCGCCGGCGCCGGCTGCGATCCACGTGTTCGACCGCGGCTCCCTGCATTTCTCGCGCCTCGACAACAGCCTGCGGGTCATCGTCAAGGAAGACCACGCCGCGCCGCTCGTCGCCGTCAGCGTCGTCGTTCGGTCTGGAACTCGGCGCGAGACGAGGCTGAACAACGGGATATCGCATTTCCTCGAGCATATGATCTTTCGCGCTGCGCGTAGTGGCGGCGAAGACCGCTTGGGCGGCCCCATCGAATCCGTGGGCGGCGTGGTCAACGCCGGCACTCTGCGTGATTTCAACTCGTTTCGCACCGTCACCGCGTCGGCCCATCTCGACCTCGCCCTCGATGCCTTGGCGCGCAACGTCCTCCAGCCCAAGTTCGACGATGAGGCGGTGTTCGCCGAAAGACTGGTGCTCCTGCGCGAGGCGCAGCAGCTCGCCGACCAGCCTGAGGTCGCGGTGTGGGATCGGGCGTTCGATCTCGCCTACGGTAACCACCCGTATGCGCTGCCCATCGGCGGCACCAGGGCCTCGCTGACTGGCATTAACGGCGAAGTGCTGGCCGCCTTCCATCGTCGCTGGTACACCCCCGACAACGCCTCCGTCGTCATCGTGGGCGACGTAGATCCGTCGGCCGCGAGCCAAGCGGCCGCGCGCGCCTTCGGCTCCTGGCGGCCCTTGCAAGCGCAAGACCCGGCGCCGATTCCACCGCCGCCCAAGCTGGAAGAGCGGCGCGAGTTGACGGAACGCCGCGACACCCCTTACGCCACCGTCTTCATGGGGTTCCTCGCCCCCGGCATCGCCAACCCGCGCGAGGTCTGCGCCACTGACCTCTTGCTCACCGTGATGGGGGAGGGTTATGCCTCGCGCCTGGCGCGCGCCCTGTTGGAGACGAAGCTCGTGGACGCGCTCAGCGCCGACTTCCTGACGCAGGAATACCCCGGGCTGTTTGGCGTCCGCGTGAATTGCTCGCCGCGCAACGTGGAGCGGGTCCGCGCCGCCATCGACAAGCAGATCCAGCGACTGCAGCAGGAGCCCGTCGCAGGCGACGAACTGGCCAGAGGCAAGCGCGTGCTGACCCACAGCTACGTCTTTGCCAACGAGACCTTCGAAGATCAGGCGTCCACGCTGGGTTTCTACGAGGCGATAGCAACCTACGAGTTCGCCGCCACCTATCTCGACCAGGTGAACTCACTGACGGCGACGGAGCTGCAGGCGGTCGCCCGCAAGTATCTCGAGCCGCGGCATTCCGTGTGGGTGGCGATACTACCCGGGGCAAAGGGCGAAGGGAAGCCGCAGGTGGCGGGCGCCGGTTCAGCGGGCGCGGGGATGACGGGCCGCGCACAGGAGGACGCCGGGTGAGCAGGCGCGGCGCGGGGTTTGCGAGCCTCATGCTTGGCCACGTGCTCGCCGCGTTCCTGTGCCTGGCGAACGCCGGAGCGAGCCCCGCCAAGGAGGTTCTGGACAACGGCCTCGTCGTCATAACCAGCCCGAGCGAGTCGTCGAGCGTCGTGGTGATAGAGATGCTGGTGAAGGCGTCAGCGCTTCACGAGCCCGTGGGCAAGGCAGGCCTGCGCCAGTTGGTGCAGCAGACCATGGTGCGCGGCAGCGAGCACATGTCGGGCAACGACTTGGCGGCCGCCCTGGATGACATCGGCGCTGACTTCGACACCGGCTTGGGGCTGGATTACGTCGAGGTTTACATGGTGTCCCTCGCTCGCGACTTCGGACGAGCCGTCGAACTGATGGCCGAGGTCGTGCGCTGCCCCGTGTTCCCGGCGGCAGAGGTTGAACGCGAGCGGGAGGTCGCGGCGCGCCATCTCGAATCTCTGGCTGCGGCGCCGTTCGACAGCGTCCAGCTTCTGGCGCGCCAGGGGTTGTATGCCGGGCACCCCTACGGCTTGCCCCCTCAGGGCACGATGAAATCGCTGGCCTCGATCACGCGCGCCGATTTGGCGGACTTCCACGGGCGCCATTATGTCCCCAACAACACGATCATCGCCATCGCGGGCGGGGTGCCCCGCGCCGAGGCTGTGGCGGCGGCGCGGGGCTGCTTCGGTGACTGGCGGCGGCGGCCGCTGCCGCCAGTGGACGCGCCCCCGGTGTCGCCGCTGGAGCGCTCGACCCTGCAGGTGCGCGAAGGCGCTGTCGGCCAGGCCTACTTCATGCTTGCCTACGACGTCGGCGAGCTGCGGCCCGATGCGTACCCGGTCATGGAGGTGATGCGCGCCCTCCTGGGGCGAGGAATGGGCTCGCGCTTCTTTGGCGCCGTGCGCGACCGTGCAGCCGTCGCCTACGAGGCCGACTGCTATCACTTTGCTCTGGTCCAGGGTGGCTACATCGGGGCGTACGTCGCAACGGAGCCGCGCGACCTCGAGCGCACCAAGCAGCTCATCGTCGGCGAGTTCGAGCGCCTGCGGGCCGAGCCGGTAACCGCCGCCGAACTGCGCCGGGCACAACAGTTTGCCATCGGCACCGATGCCCTCGAACACCAGAAGGCAAAGGACCGTGCCTTCCATCTGGCCTGGTACGAAGCCATCGGACTGGGCTACGACTTCGACCAACGCTATCCCCAAGCGATCGGCTCGGTTACGGCTGAACAGGTGCGGGCCGCAGCGCGGTCTTTGTTCGGTTGCTACTCCCTGGGCCTCATGCTGCCCGCCGGCTAGCCGCCGTCGCGAGCCGTATCCCCGCCGGGCCGCCCTTGTCGCGGCGACCGACTAAACCGCGAAAAGGACTTCCCCTTGCTCCCGCAGAATAAGTGAACCCAGGGATAGAAAGACCACGCTGCCGCCGATACCCCGCGCCCGAGGAGAGGCACTACGATGGACCGCAGAGACCCGATCAGGATCCCCGATCAGCACCCGATGGGCATCTTCAGTTGTCCGCGCCTCACTTCGCGCGAGAAGAAACTCAAGCGAGAGATCGACGGCTACGTCATCAACGAGATCGAAGGCGCGGAGCGACTGCTCGTCGGCAATAAGACGCTGGTGGTAGATTCCACGGTCGACCTGCCCGACAGCATCTGCGACGGTCTGACCTTCAAACGGCGGCTGGTGCTGCTGGACGGCGGCAATTGCTACTTGCTCGCGCGGTGGAAGCCTGACCGCTACATGCGCCGCAGCGCGAATGGACAACGCCAGAAGTGGTTCATTGACCGCGAGTGCTTCCCTGCGAATCCGCAACGCTTTATGGCGGACAAAGCGGCACAGGCGCAGGATGCGCTCGGGGCGGATGACGGCTGAGCCGCCGGACGCGCCCGCTGCCTTTCGCCGCGATCCCCCCTGCGTTGGGCTGTGATGGGAGAGCGTGCTGACAAGCAATGCGTGTGCAAAGATTGCAAGCGGCCGTTCATCTTCACCGTGGCTGAGCAGGAGGCGTACGCCGCCTGCAGCCACTGCCATCCCCCCGGGCGCTGTCCCGAGTGCCGCGAAGCGCGCGCCCTTCACAAGCAGGAACGAGCCGATGCCCGCGCTCTTCACCCTGTAGTTTGCGCCAAGTGCGGCGCCCGCACCCGTGTCCCCTTCGTCCCTCGCAGTGAGAAACCAGTGTACTGCCGCGCATGCTTCCTCGAGAAGCGCAGCAGGTAGGCGCGTACGCTTGCCCTGCGTGGCCTGAGCAGAGTCGAAGGGAGCCTGCCGAATGGGGTCGTGAACCCCTCCCCTTCTGAGAGGGTGAGGGTGGGTGTCTCAGGTGTGCGCCCTCACCTTTCGTCCTCTCATGCCAGAGGCGGACAAGTCCCTGGAAGGGAGAGGAGTGATCAGGCGCAATCCCAGTGCTGTGCGGTCACACTCCCCGAGGCGGCCCTGTCCTCGCCGCGCCACTATTGACATGAGCGGTCTATGCGGTATAATAGACGCGTCGGCCATTGTGACGGTAGTGCGGACGCGAGAGACCATGCGTGACCTTTACGACTGGGCCGTGCTCTGCGCGGCGACAGATATGTTTCCGTGGTGGGAACCTAATAAGGGTTCCCTGCCGCCTACCTTGCCCTGATGGTTTGACACGCAGCGGGAAACGGGAAAAGGACAAGCGGCAGGGGAGGTGAAAGCCTCCCCTGAAAGTTGCGGCAGGGTAGCTCAGCGGTAGAGCAGGTGAATCATAATCACTTGGTCGGGGGTTCGAATCCCTCCCCTGCTACCAGGGCGCGGGTGATGGTGGCGCGCCGCAGGTGGGCAATGATGCTTCGCTAGCTGTCCCCGGCGCACGGACGCGCACGGGACTTGTCCGGCCAACTGGGGTGTCACGGGGCGTTGGTCTAGCCAGGCTAGGACGCTGGCCTTTCAAGCCAGAGATCACGGGTTCGAATCCCGTACGCCCTACCATAGAGACAAGCGGCGGAGCGGTAGCTCAGTTGGTAGAGCACCGGACTGAAAATCCGGGTGTCGCCAGTTCGATTCTGGCCCGCTCCACCAGGAAACAGGGGTGTAGCTCAGCCTGGTTAGAGCGGCGGTCTCCAAAACCGTAGGTCGCGGGTTCAAATCCTGCCACCCCTGCCACAACCTTGACAATTCAGGCTTGCAGCAGCGGCCGATGCCGCGCTGGGCGGACTTCGCGGTTGCGGGACGTAGCGCAGCTTGGTAGCGCGCCTGGATGGGGGCCAGGAGGTCGCCGGTTCGAATCCGGCCGTCCCGACCAGTGGGGGAGTAGCTCAGCTGGGAGAGCACTTGCATGGCATGCAAGGGGTCGTGGGTTCGAATCCCATCTCCTCCACCACCCTTCGCCCCTGTGGCGTCGGGGACTCGCCAGGGAGCTTCGGGTGGCAAGCCACCCATGGCGATTTGCGTCGGTCTGGGAATTGCTTGGCGAAGGGTGCCCCACATAGCTCCCCGAGTTTGAGCGAGGGGGCGACGTGGGGCAGCCAATCATGCAGAGGGTCGCGATGAAGTATGTCTACCTGCTCCAGAGCGTCAACCATCCGAGACAACGGTACATCGGACTGACATCGGATGTTGATGCCCGCGTCGCCGCGCATAACGCAGGGCAGGCGCCACACACGTCGAAGTACCGTTCGTGGAGGCTTTGCACCGCCATCAGGTTCGAGGATGACGAGAGAGCGGTCGCCTTCGAAGCGTACCTCAAGACCGGGTCTGGCTGGGCATTCGCTAAGCGGCACTTCTGGTAACGCTGCATAGACTTTAACGGTTGTTAGACTGGGCAGAAGATGAGCGGGAGTTTTCGGGCATTAGTGGGAGTTTAAAGTGTGTGTCCCTTGGGATTCCCGCCGACAGTCCGCGTTGTTGCCAGGCAGAGGAGCGAGATGAAGAGAACCATGCGTGAAATCAGCGTTTGAACCACAGATGATGGATCCATCTTGATTGAAGGTCAATTCGATCCGATGGAAGAGAGAGCTGAATCGCTTGTGGTTGCTCCTGATCAGGTTGACACCTTGATGAGGTGGCTCAAAGAAGCTAAGAAGGAATTGCAGGGAGACGGGAGTTAGCTCACACCATTGGCATCGTGACAGCGCAGCCGGTTCGCCCGGCCCGCCTGGCCCGAGGCGAGTTCGTCGCCAAGGCCGCGGCTGGCAGGCCGAAGGTGCAGCACTGACGGCGGGACTCGCCCGGAGGTTGAGTGAAGGCGGGTGGAACCGGTCTTGGTACAGACGTGGGGGTGTAGCTCAGTTGGGAGAGCGCGACAATCGCAATGTTGAGGCCGGGGGTTCGAGTCCCCCCACCTCCACCATCCCGCAACTGCCAGCCTGATTGCAGCCGCATAGGGACCATTCTGGCGTAGCTCAACCGGTAGAGCGCGTGGCTGTTAACCACGATGTTGGAGGTTCGAGTCCTCCCGCCAGAGCCAGCGGAGCCGTGGTGTAGCCCGGTTTAACACACCTGCCTGTCACGCAGGAGATCGCGGGTTCGAATCCCGTCGGCTCCGCCATTTGCCTGCCGGCGTAGCTCAAAGGAAGAGCAGCTGATTTGTAATCAGCTGGTTGGGGGTTCGATTCCTCTCGCCGGCTCCAGATGGGCTTCAGGGCGGCTTGAGCCCCCGCCCTGCGCCTCCTGCCTTCTCCCCCTACTCAGGCCCGTGCTGGTCTCCGCCAGGCGCCGCGCCCGGGGACGCAACACGGCCATCCGGCAGTCTCCTCCCGGATGCGCCGAGGTGCGTGAAACAGATCAGTCCGCTGCGACGATTGCTCCAATACGTGGAGATATGAAGGCGGCCCGGAAGCTCACACCCGCACGACATCCAGGCACGCCGCAGCCTACCGCAAACCGATAGATCAGCGCGCTGCGATACTACGCTGTGGGCGGGGCAACACAGACACGGTCGCCCCGCCCACTCACATCCGTCCGCTTCTACTTCTTCTTGGCTGCTTTCTTAGCCGTCTTCTTTGCCGCCTTCTTGGTGGCCATGATCTCACCCCCTTCCCTCCGCTCGCCTGTCCTTGCGTTATTCGCTGCCAATTCCAACCGGCAGGATCAGAAACGCGCCGTCGCCGGCGCGCCACACGGTCAGCTCCTCCATCTCCTCCGGCACGGCGACCCTGCGTCGCGCAGCCTCGGCCAGAAACTCCCGCGCAACATTATCCAGCCGCGGCTCCCGCTGCCAGTCAATCGGCAGCAGCGGCTGCTCGCCGAGCACCTCCAGCACGCGCATCGCAAGCCTTTGCCTTGGCTGATGAAGACCGCGCTCCAGGCGTGACAGCGTTGCGCCGGTCGTTCGAATCAATGCTGCCGCTTGCTCCAGCGAGAGGCCGCGCGCCTGTCGCCACTCCTTCAATCGTCCGCCCAGTCTCTTGGACCCCAACACCACACCTCCTTGAGCTAGTGCATTGTAAGGCATTGTAAAGAATATGTCAAGCCTCTTCGCTGTCGCATGAGTCGGTTTTTTTCTACGACGCATACTGCACGCACTCGACGCGGTGGCGCGCCCACCGGCCGAGGGTCACAGGGTGGGCGGAGTTGCGAATCTCGACATGCAGATCAGACCGGGGCAGGGGAGGCGTTCATGCAGAACGGTCGGCGGTCCGCGTCGGAGGGCACGCAAGGGCGTGAGGAGTGCGGGCCCGACGCACTCGCGTTGGCGCCCACGGCGCCGGGCAATCGCGACAGACGTGTCGGGGTCGTGCTGGTGCCGGGGGCGGGAGTCGAACCCGCATGCCCTTTCGGGCCGGGGATTTTAAGTCCCCTGCGTATACCGATTCCGCCACCCCGGCGCTGCAGAGACACTATCACAAGCGCCGAGTGGCGTCAACACGCGCGAATTCCTGAGGAGTTCGGCCGCGAAAAGTACTCCACTATATGGAGACTGTCCCGAAGTGGCCTGCTTGGATAGGGTTAGCAGGATAAACGCTCCCCCGAATGTCGCAGGTTCGAATCGCGGGCGCGCTTCCACTCGGGAAAGAAGACCAGGCCCTCTCCCTGGGTGCGGGGAATCGGCCTCAGGCTCGAATCCATGCGTGTTTCCGGGCATTCCGATCGGCCCAGGCGTGCTCGACTGCCCCAGCATCAACCGCGCCATCGCCGCGGCGCGCTCCTTCTTCCGCTGGCTGGTGGAGAACCGCCACCTGGAGCGCCGCCCAGCTACCGCCGTGCGCTCTATCCGCATAGGGCCCAGCCTGGCCCCCAAGCATCTCACGGTGGACGAAGTGGTTCGCCTGCTCGACCAGCCCCGAGCGGACACTCCCAGCGGGGCGCGCGACCTCGCCATGCTTTCCTTGCTGTACAACACCGGCCTGCGGGTCGGGGAGCTGTGCCGCCTGAATCGCGGGACGTGCATCTGCCCTCTCGCGGCTGGGGCCAGGTGCAACTGGTCGGCAAGCGCCAAAGGGTACGTCGGGTGCCAGTCAATCGGCATGCTCGCGAGGCGCTCGCCAACTACCTCGCCAACCGCGAGGATGACCACCCGGCCCCGTTCCTGAACCGCAACGGCTTCTCCGAGCGGGGCGTGGCGCTGCTGGTGAACCGGTATCTGCGCCGCATGGGGGTCACCGACCGCTCGGGGCCGCATCTGCTGCGCCGCATCGTCGCCACCCACTCCCTGCGCGCTCGGCCCAATCTGCGCGCTCTCCAGGAACTTCTGGGCCACGCCTGTATCACGACCACCCAGCACTACATCCACCCCGAGGCCGAGGACCTGCGCCACCAGGTGGCGCAGCTGCTGGCGAATCGTTTTCGGCACTAGACGCAGAAACCTCCGTCAATCTTAACCGCCCCTGTTGTACTCGGCCGGCCACCGGTCCCCGAGCTCTTTCACCCCGCGCGCCTCCCGCAGCCGCACCGCTCCGT
>Ga0315294_10004704_pt1 | contig 14929 bp, 12 predicted proteins | sample YL17G13_40_MG_FD_203626 | JGI IMG/M metagenome (GOLD analysis project Ga0315294, IMG submission 203626) | Sediment microbial communities from Yellowstone Lake, YNP, Wyoming, USA - YL17G13_40 | ecosystem: Environmental > Aquatic > Freshwater > Lake > Sediment | place: USA: Wyoming | collected... | reverse complement strand
CCATGTCGAACTGCACCGCCAGCGCCTTCGTCACGTCCACCTCGGTGCACGCGCCCATGGCGATGAGCAGTTCGCCCAGGCGCCGGCCGCCTCGGCCCTGACGCTCCAGCGCTTCCTTAATCTGCTTGTCGGTGACGAGCCCCAACTCTTTCAGGATCTCGCCGATCTGTTTGCCCGTTCCGATCATGGCTTCCTCACTGCATGCCCAAGACCTCCGGGAGCCCGGCCCCGGCTTTGGGCACAGGCGATGTTCCGGCCTGCGGGGCGGAACAGCACTCGCGCCGCACGCGCCGGGTTCCCGTCCATTTCGGTATGCACGCTGCGGTCTGCCTGATGGAAAGCCCGATTCCGCCTTTCGCCCTTAGCCAGTTTACCCCCCTGCCCGCAGGCCCGCAAGCCCAAAGCCGCGACAGGCTCTCATACGTGCAGTTCAATCACGTCCTTGTCCGCCAGGACGTGGTCCCGCTGGACCGCCTGGCCGTCGTACTTGCCTCCACCCCAGATTCGGGCCCGCTTCAGGTGCTGCGCCAGTTCCCGGTGGATCGTTTCCGCCAAGTCCATCACCGTGCTCCCGCGCGGCACGATAAACGGCTGGTGGAGGTCGGCCGGCTTGCCCGGCTCCTTGCTATACACCCGCACCACGTCCAGCATCGCAAAGAGCCGCTTCCCCATGTCCTCGAGACCTTCGCGGGTTTCGGCGCTCGTCACCACGAACGGCTCCAGGTCTGTCCGCAACGCCCGCAGCACCTCCAGGTTGTCCTTCGCCCCGGGGGCGTCCGCTTTCGTCCCCACGAAGATCGTCCGCTTCGCAGTCGCCCCCTCGAGCACTTCTTGCCCTTCCCGCTCGCCTCGCGTCGAAGCGGGCACGAGACCCTTCGCCTCCAGGACCCTCAGGCACACCTCCGCCTGTTCCAGCACATCGTCTGCCGACAGGTCCAGGCAGATCATCAGGATATCGGCGTTTCGCAGGGTCCCCGTCATCCCCGGCACCAGCCCCTCCGGCATGACCGGTGGAAGGTCCACGAGTTGAATCTGAATGTCCTCGAACGGCATCATCCCCGGTACGGGCGCGTGCGTCGCGTACGGATAGGGCGCCACTTTCACCTTGGCGTGGCTGACGGCGGCCACGAGGGAACTCTTGCCGGCGTTCGGCGTGCCGACGAGGGCCACCTGTCCCGCCCCCTGTTTCTCGACGAAGAAGATGTCAACGCCGCCGCCTTTGCCGCGAGCCTGCGTCGCCGCCGACCGCACCTTGGCGATCCGGTGCTTGATGTCCGCCTGCATCTTCTCCGTGCCCTTGTGCTTCGGGATCGTCGCCAGCATCTCTTCCAGCGCTACGATCTTCTCAGGCGCTGTCTTGGCCTGCCGGAAGGCTCTCTCGGCCTTCAGATAATCCGGTGTCAGGTTGGCCGGCATGAACGTAGCCTCGTACTTTTTCGGTCCGCGCTATTTTACACGCCCGCGCTTGCCTTGCAAGCGCCGCGGACACGATGCGCAGCCGTTTCGTGCGGGGGTTTTCCGACCCGCTGTGCGAACACGAGTTGCCCAAACGACCTAACACAAGGACAGCACGCGCATACAGCAGTTTGCTGCTGGTGGGGGGTCCTTCCTGTTCGGAGACCGTCGCCATCACGATGTGTGGAGCAGGGATTTCTCGACCGCTGGGGGAACCTTGATCGAAGCGAAACAAGATGCCGGATAAAGGTAATCCTCTCCGCTCTCATCCACAACCCGAATGTCGCCGTCAGCAGCCGCGCCCTCGTCTGGCACAAGGCGGTATATCTTGTGCAACTCCAACGAGGCGGAATATCCGGTGTTGTTGATGCAAACCACAAACCCTGATTGCGTGTGCCGTGCGTTTCTCATCGGTTAGTCCAGGTAACGTTTACGCTTGAATTCCCTCTTTCCAACCCCCTGCGCCTCATACCAGTGTATCTCCGCCAGCCGTATTCGACCAGTGGAAAGTTGTACGCGGGCGAGTCCTTTCATCTTACGCCAATTGCCCGGCCCGTACGTTCGGCGCAAGCGGAAGATCTCCCGAATGCCGCGTCCACGGGCAATGATCTCAATGTCGGTAATTTCACTGACAATCTTTAGATTCATGCAAATCCTGCCCTGGGTCGGCCATCGTATAAATCATACCCACCATCCGCCAGCACATTCCGAAGTGCTCTTGCATCGCCGCCGCTGTTTCGGTACAATAACCCCACCGCACCCTGGAGCCAAAGGACGCTCATGCTCGACCTGGAAACCATCCGCACGCGCACCGACGAGGTTCGCCGAAACCTGGCCAACCGCGGCATGAAGGCCGACATTGACAAGGTCCTTCGCCTCGCCGACCGGCGCTCCGACCTCATTCAGGGAGTGGACGGCCTCCGGAACCGCCGAAAGGAACTCAGCCAGCGGATCCCCAAGGCCTGCGACGCCGGGCGGCCTCTTCTGGTCGAAGAAGCCACCGCCCTGAAGAACGCCATCGCCCAAAAAGAGGCCGAACTCGCCCAGGTCGAAGAGGAACTCCGCAGCGAGCAGGCCCGCATCCCGAACCTCACGCATCCCGACGCGCCCATCGGCAAGGACGAGACCGGCAACCGCGAACTCCGCCGATGGGGCCAGATCCCCCGCTTTGACTTTCAGCCCAAGGATCACGTCGCCCTCGGCGAGGCGCTCGGTCTCGTGGACTTCGACAGCGCGACCAAGGTCACCGGGGCCAACTTCTTCTTCCTCAAGAACGAGGCGGTCCTTCTGGAACTCGCCCTGTGCCGGTTCGCCCTCGAAACCCTCGCCCGCGAGGGATTCATCCTCCACACCACGCCGGACCTCGCCCGCATGCGCGTCCTCGAAGGCACCGGCTTCAATCCCCGCGGCGAGGAGACCCAGATTTACCGGATCGACGGCTTCGACCTCGGCCTCATCGCCACCGCCGAGATCACCCTCGGCGGCATCCTCATGGACGAGATCGTCCCCGCCGAACGCCTGCCCATCCTCGTCGGCGGCCTCAGCCATTGCTTCCGCGTCGAGGCCGGCGCCTATGGCCGCGCCAGCCGTGGCCTCTATCGCGTCCACCAGTTCACCAAGGTCGAGATGTTCGCCTTCACCCGGCCCGAAGATTCCGATGCCATGCACCTCCGCTTCCTCGCTATCGAGGAAATGATCTACCAGGCGCTCGGCATCCCGTACCGCGTCATGGACATCTCGACCGGCGACCTGGGCGGCCCGGCGTATCGCAAGTTCGACCTGGAGGCCTGGATGCCTGGCCGGGGTGAGGGCGGCGAGTTCGGCGAAATCACCTCCGCCTCCAACTGCACCGACTACCAGGCCCGGCGCCTCGGCATCCGCTTCCGACCCGCCCAAGGTAAGAAACCCGAACTGGTGCATACCCTCAATGGCACCGCCATCGCCACCAGCCGGACGCTCATCGCCATCCTCGAAAACTACCAGCAGGCCGACGGCTCCGTCCTCGTGCCGGAGGTCCTGCGCCCGCTGACGGCCTTCGACCGCATCGGCCCGCGGTCCTAGCGCTACTTTGTCAACTCCGCTCCTCGACCCTGGCTGGGCGCCGTGGCGACCGCAGGTAAGCGGCGGCGCGGTGGTCCCGGCGCGCCGGGACCACCGCGCGGCGGGCAAGAATGCCCGCCGCGCTATCCCCCCTCTACGGGGCGCGAAGGACAAAGTCGCGCTAGCAAAAGTATCCTTTGCATCTTCCCGGTCCATCGCGTAAAACAGCCTCAAGGTGGCGCCGCGTCGTGGCATGGAGACCTGCTTTGCCCGCTCGAAAAGTCAGAACCGGCCCGGTCGGGATACGGCTCAGCGAATTCCTCAAGGCGCCTCCCGCCCAGCCAAAACCCATTTACGTCCTCGCCGGCTCCGACCCTTACCTTCTGCACGAAGGTCGCCGCGGCGTCCGCGCGAGCGTCTTCGGCGACACCGACCCCGGCGCCGGCCTCGAGGAACTCGACGGCCCCGAAGCCGACCTCGCCCGCGTTCTCGATACGCTGCGAACGCCGCCCCTGCTGGCCCCACGACGCCTTGTCTTTGTCCGCGGCGCCGACGTCTTCGTCCAACGGGCCCGCGAGGCCCTTGAAAAGTATCTCGACGCCCCCGCGCCCGATGCCGCCCTCTGCCTCGAGGTCGCCAAGTGGAATCCGGACACTGAACTCGGCAAGCGCGTCGCGCGCCTCGGCCTCTGCGTCCAGTGCGAAACCACCCAGCCCCACAGGATCCCCGCCTGGCTCACCCAGCAGGCCCGCAAGCGCCACGGCAAAGAACTCCCCTTTGCCGCCGCCCAGATGCTCGTCGAGCATCTCGGACCCGACATGGGCGCGCTGGTCTCCGCACTCGAAATGCTCGACCTGTACACCGGCCAGGCCCGCGCCATCGACGCGTCCGACGTCGACGCGCTTATCGCGCGCGGCCACCACGAACGCATCTGGGCCATGGCCGACGCCGTCGCCGAACGCCGACTCGCCCGCGCCCTCGAACTCCTCGACGCCTTCTGGGCCGAGGGCATGACGGCGCCCCAGATCGTCGGTCTCCTGCGCGTGCAACTGCGGCAACTTGTCCGCGCCTCCGCCTTTGGACGACAGATGGGTCTCGATGCGGCCATGGCCAAGGCGGGCGTCCCGCGCGGCGCATTCGCGCGGGTGCGCCGCTCCGTCGAGGCTTTTCCCGCCGACCACCTTGCGGCCGCGTATCAGGCTCTCGTGGATGCCGACCTCGCCGCCAAGACCTCCGCCCACGAACGCCTTGCCATGGAGACGCTCGTCCACCGCCTCTGCAACCCCGAGGCGGCTCGTCTGGTTCCCGACGCCGCCCTGGAGTAGCCCATGCGCGTCCTCCTCGTTCAACCCGCCGCCGACCTTGACGCCCAGCGAAACCCTTATCGCCACGAGGTCGCCTTGCTGGGCGCCGTCCTGCGAGCCCGCGGCCACGACGCCTCGCTCCTCATTCTCGAATCCTTGGACGAAGCCGCCCTCGATGCCGCCCTCACCGGAGCCGCTCCTGGCGCCGTCGCCTTATACGTCGAAAGTCTTTCGGCCGACCTCGCCCGCCGCATCGCCGACTCCCTCGCTCGCATCACCGATGCCCCGCTCCTTCTGTTCGGCCCCCATCCCGCTCGATGCCCCAACGACTGCCTGAGCATGAGCGGCGTCCAGGCCGTCGCCATCGGTCCCGCCGACCTCGCCATCCCCGACTACCTCGACTCCCCGCACGCCGGGCTCGAGCACCTGAAAACCCCGGGCCTCTGGATCAAGTGCGAGACCGGCATCATGCGGAACGCCCCCGTCCGCCCGCCGGAATCCCTCAGCGATCCCGGCGCGCCGGGCGTCGCCTCGGCGAAGCCGGGCTTTGCCCTGGCGGAGCCGGGACCGCCCGCCCGCGACCTCTACCTTTCCGACCTGGACCTCGATTCGGGCGGCTACGCGGAGGTTTGCGTCGCCCGCGGCGGCGAAACACGCCAGGCCGCCGCCCCCGTTCCCCTGCCGCCCCCCCAACCCGCCGCTGCCTGGCCCTGTAGTGAGAGGAACTCTCTACTACAGGGCTGGCCCGTCATCCACCGCCCCCTGCGCGCCATCCTCCAGGAGATGTTTAACCTCGCCGAAGAACACCTCGACATGGCCGGTTTCCGCATCACCAATCGCCGCTGGGCCTCCGCCCCCGAATGGTTGGCCAAGTTCGCCGGCGCCTACGCCCGCAACGTGGCCTTGCCCTTTCGCACCGTTCTCGCGCCCCGTGACGTAACCGACGCCGTCGCCCCGCTGCTCGCCCGCGCCGGGTGTGAGGAGGTCCTCATCGAGATCGGGAGCGGCTCGACGCTTATCCGCAACGACATTCTCGGCATTGAGGCCTCCGCCGGAGACCTTGTGGACGCCTTCGGCGCCCTTCGCCGCGCCGGTGTCCGAAGCGCCGCCCGGGTCGAAATCGGCGCGCCCTACGAAACCCCCGCCTCGCTCGACGAGACGCTCTTGATGCTCAATCGCCTTAAGCCCGACCGGGTGGAAGCGGTCCTGCACTTTCCCGCGCCCGGCACGCGGTCCGAGGAGGCCGCCCGCGAGAACGGCTGGCTCGTCGGCGACCCCGCCGCCGCCTATCGCGCCGGCCGCCCTGCCCTGGCCTTGCCGGCCCTTTCCGAAGACGATCTCATCACCGCCCGCGAGGCCATTCCCTATGCCGTCCACCGTCCGCGGATCGCGGCCTTGATTCGCCTCACCCGGCGCGCCAAAATCGGCAAGGGGCGGACCCTCTTCGAACTCGTCGTCAAACCGTTTCTCGGCCCCCCCGCGCGCCCCCGAGCCCGCCGCGGAAGCGGCGGGACATCTTAGCCGCGCGCCTTTTGCGCGGCGGGTCTCCGTACCCGCCGCGCAGAAAAAGTGGCGCTATCGTATTACGAGTGCCGTTCGAAACGCAACCATGACGTCCCACGCAACTCAACTATCGCCCTCCGAAAAAAAAACCCGCCTCCTCCGCGCCTACGTCGCCCGCCGCCCTGTCTGGTGCGCCTGGCAGGTCACCTATCGCTGCAACTTCCGCTGCCGCATCTGCCCCTACTGGAAGGAGCCCCACTCCCGCGACGAGGAACTTTCCGTCACCGAGTTCGCGCGAGGGGCGGCGAACCTCGCCCGCTCAGGCTCCCTCCTCGTGAACCTCGCCGGCGGCGAACCGCTTTTGCGCGCCGACCTCCCCGAGATCGTCGCCGCCGTCGCACGCTTCCACCTTCCCTTCCTTACGACCAACGGCTGGCGGCTCCAGGCAGAGACGGCCCGGCGCCTCTGGCAGGCCGGTCTCTGGGGCGCGAGCGTCTCGATTGACTATCCCGACGCGGCACGCCACGACGCCCAACGCGGCCGGCCGGGTGCCTTCGACGAGGCCGTACGAGCCCTCGAAACCTTCCGCGACACCCGGACCGCGCCGCACCAGCGCGTCAACCTCATGGCCGTCCTCACCGCCGACAATCAGGGCTCGATCGAAGACGTGGTCGCCCTGGCCTCTACGCTAGGCGTCCATTTCATGGTCCAGCCGTACGGCGTGCTTAAGACGGGAGAAGAGTCGCACCGCCCGCGGCCACCCATTTCCGCGACACTTCTCGACCTTCGCCGGCGATACTCCGGCTTCCTGTCGAACCCGTATTTTCTTTCGCGCTTCGATGCGGCCCTCGACGGCGGCATCCCGGGCTGTCGCGCTGGGCAGGCCACCTTCAACATTGACGAGCGCGGCCTGGTGGCCAAGTGCGTTGAGGATCGTACCAATTCCGTCGGCTCCATCGTCGAGACGCCGATGCCTTTGCTGATTGAGCGCCTCCGCCGCCGCTGGCGCGCCAACACCTGCCGCCAGTGCTGGTACAATTGTCGCGGCGAAGTCGAAGCCCTCTACTCTCCCCGCGGCCTCCTGGCCGCCCTGCCGATATTCCTCGACCGGCCTCGCAGCACTGGTGCAAAGGAGAAACCATGACGTTCCGGATTACCGTTGTGGCGGGCCTGCTGATCCCGCTGGCCTGGGGGACCGTCTTCGCGGCCGAGTCCGCCGCGCCTGCCGACAAGCCGCAGGCCGTCTTCCTCTGGCCCGACGGCGCACCCGGCGCCAAAGGCGACACGCTCGAAGACAAGCCGCGCATCACCCCGTACCTCGTGCCCGGCGACGGACCGAGCGCCTGCGTCGTCGTCTGCCCCGGCGGGGGCTACGGCGGCCGCGCGGCCCACGAGGGCGAGCCCGTCGCCCGATGGCTCAACACGCTCGGCATCTCGGCCGGGGTCCTCGATTACCGCGTGAAACCGTACCAGCATCCTATTCCGCTGGGCGACGCGCAGCGCGCCATCCGTTTCGTCCGGGCGAAGGCAACCGAGTGGCGCATCGACCCGAAGCGCGTCGGGATCCTCGGCTTCAGCGCCGGCGGACATCTGGCGGCCTCGGCCAGCACGATCTTCGACGCCGGCAACCCCGACGCCACCGACCCCATCGACCGTCCGAGTTGTCGGCCCGACGCGACGGTTCTGTGTTACCCGGTCATCACGTTCGGCGAGTTTCGGCACCACGGCTCCATGGTGAACCTGCTGGGCAAGGACCCCGACCCGAAACTGCGCGAGTCGCTCAGCCTGGAGACCCGCGTGACGCCCCGGACGCCGCCAACCTTCCTCTGGCACACAAGCGACGACCCGGGTGTGCCCGTCGAGAACAGCCTCCTGTACGCGATGGCTCTTCGGAAGAACAAGGTGCCGTTCGCCCTGCACGTCTTTCCGCACGGCCCGCACGGCATCGGCCTGGCCGCCAATGTGCCGGAGGCCCGCCAATGGCCGGCACTCTGCGCGGAATGGCTGAAAGGACTCGGCTTCACCGGCAAGTAACCTGGCGGGCAACCCCGGCGGGCTGGCCTCGGCCTTTCTCCTCCTCTTTGCATCCTCGCACTGATCCATTCCTCCAGCCCACCGCGCCGAAAATCACCTTGCCTCCCCTGGATACCTATGCTTGAATATCCCCGACCGTAGCGTGGGGGTCAGCATGGACCAATACACCGCTTATGTGATAATCGCCGTCATCGCTGCGGCGGTGGTGCTTGTCCTAGCCTTGGTTTTTCACCGTCTCTGGATTCGGTTCCGCCACGGGAAAACGGAAGTCGAGATCAAGGGCGCCAAGAAAACAATACCGACGCCGGCGGCGACTCCTCCTTCGGGTCCGACAGCAACCGTGACGGGCAGCAGCACCGGCCGCGACATCACGGCTGTGGCTGCCAAGCACTACGAGCACAGAGAAGAGCACCGTGACGAGCACCGCGAGTATCATCGGCATGTGCATTATCATGTGCATCATGAACGAGAGGGTACGGGCGTACGCGTGCCAGTGGTGCGGCAACTGCCGAGTCCTCCGCGCGATTTTGTCGGCCGTGCGCACGAACTCGACGACCTGCGCCGTGAAATCCTAAAGCGCGGCGCGATCATCTCCTGCCGCGGCATGGGCGGCGTCGGAAAGACCGCCCTCGCTCTCATCCTTGCCCACGAAATCAAGGACCACTACCCCGACGCTCAAATCTTCTTCAACCTGAGAGGCACCGACCCGCAACCTCTCGCGGCAGCCGACGCCATGGCGCATGTGGTCCGGTCCTTCCACCCAGAGGCCAGATTGCCGGAGGACGAGGCCGGGTTAAGCACCCTCTATTGCTCGGTCCTCGAAGGCAAGCGCGTCCTCCTCCTCATGGACAATGCGGCCGGGCGCGGCCAAGTCGCCCCCCTCGTGCCGCCCGAAACCTGCCTCCTCCTTGTGACCACGCGGCACCATTTCGCCCTGGAGGGGCTGTACTCAAAAGACCTCGACGTTCTCCCCCCCGAGGACGCCCGGAAATTGCTCCTTGAGATCTGCCTGCGAATCGGCGATGCCGCCGACCGGATCGCAACGCTCTGCGGCCGCCTCCCCCTCGCCCTCCGCGCGGCGGCAAGTCTCCTGGCCGCCACCCCGAACCTCAAACCCCAGGATTACGTCGCCCGCCGGGAGGCCGAGCGGACCCGCCTCAAGAATCTTGGCACGGAAGGGGTGGACATCAGCGTGGAAGCCTCCTTCGGCCTGAGTTTCAACGCTTTGGAGGAGGAAGCCAAGCGCGTATTCTTGCGCCTGTCGGTCTTCCCCACCTCTTTCGACGCCGAGGCCGAGGAAGCGATTGCCCAGGACCCCGGCCACGGGCGCCTCACGGACCTCGTGCGCTGGAGTCTGGTGGAATACGACGCCGCAAGGGACCGTTACCGCCTCCACGACCTCGTCCGCGTGTTTGCGGCCGCGCGGCTCCCTGAGACGGAGCGAAAGGATGTGGCCGAACGCCACGCCCGGTATTACCTTGCGGCCCTCGTGCAGGTTAATGACCTGTATAAGCAAGGGCACGGGAAGGAATTGGAGGGCTTGGCCCTCTTTGACGGCGAACGCGAGAACATCGAGGCGGGCTGGCAATGGGCGAAGTCCCATGCCGGAACCGACGAAGCCGCCGCACGCCTCTGCTCCACTTACCCGGACGTGGGGGCGTACGTCCTGAACCTCCGCCAGCACCCCCGCGAGCAGATTGCTTGGCTCGAGTCTGCCCTGGCTGCCGCACGGAAACTCAAGGACCGCGCCGCCGAAGGCATTCACCTCGGCAACCTGGGCACCGCCTACGCGGACCTGGGCGAGACACGCCGCGCGATCGAGTATTATGAGCAGCACCTGAAAATCGCCCGCGAGATCGGCGACAAGCGCGGCGAAGGAACCTCCCTCGGCAACCTGGGCATCGCCTACTTTGGGCTGGGCGAGACCCGCCGCGCGATCGAGTACTACGAGAAGCACCTCCAAATCGCACGCGAGATCGGCGACAAGAGCGGCGAAGGAAACGCCCTCCGCAACCTGGGCATCGCCTACAATGGGCTGGGCGAGACCCGCCGCGCGATTGAGTACTACGAGAAGGCTATGGCCATTGCCCGCGAGATCGGCGACCGATGCGGGGAAGCAAACGCCCTCGGCAACCTGGGCAATGCCTACGCGGACCTGGGCGAGACACGCCGCGCGATCGGGTTCTACGAGCAAGCCCTTGCCATCGCCCGCGAGATCGGCGACAAGCGCGGCGAAGGAAACGCCCTCGGCAGCCTGGGCAACGCTTACTCGGTCCTCGGCGAGACACGCCGCGCAATCGAGTATCATGAGAAGGCCCTGGCGATCTTGCGCAAAATCGGTGACAAGCGCGCCGAAGGACAAGACCTCGGCAACCTGGGCAACGCCTACTCTGGGCTGGGCGAGACCCGCCGCGCGATCGAGTACTACGAGCAGCACCTGAAAATCGCCCGCGAACTCGGCGACCGACGCGGCGAAGGAAACGCCCTTTACAACATGGCGGACGAATACGCCAAGTTGGGCGATCACGAGACGGCCGTCCCCCTGGCGGAAGCCGCCCTTGCGATTTTCGAGCAGATCGAAGATCCGCACGCCGAGATAGTCCGCCGGCGGATTGATGAATGGCGCAATAAGCGGTAGCCGATGGAAGCAACAACCGCCCCCCGCGCCCCCTTTTCCGTTGATGCAAGGACAACCGGCGTCTATAGTCTCCCCGCGGAGATCTGGCGAGCGAAGGATGGGGAGCGGCGCATGGCTAAAAGCAAGCCGGCCAAATGGACCCGCAAGCACCTCCTGGGCCTGGAGGACCTGTCGGCCGGGGAAATCAGGTATCTCCTGGACACGGCTGAGAAGTTCCTTCCCTACGCGACGGGCGCGCGGCCAGCCCGTGCACTGGCGGGCAAGCCCGCCCTGAGCGAGGCCGAAGGGCCGCCAGTGCCACCCGGCCCTCTCGCTAATCGGACCGTCTTAAACCTTTTCTGCGAGGATTCGACGCGGACGCGGACGAGTTTCACCCTAGCCGCCGAACGCCTGGGCGCCCGCGTCATCCAGTTCCATGCCGCGACGAGCAGCCTCAAGAAGAACGAGACGCTCCTCGACACCGCGCGGAACATCGAGGCAATGGGCCTGGACGCCATCGTCATCCGCCACTCCGAGCGCGGCGCGCCCGAGGCGGTGGCCGAGGCGGTCAACTGTGCAGTCCTCAACGCCGGCGACGACGCCCACGAGCATCCCACGCAAGCGCTCCTGGACTTCCTCGCGATGCGCCACAAACTCGGCCGCCTCGACGGCCTCACAGTCGCCATCGTCGGCGACATCCGCCATAGCCGCGTCGCACGCTCGAACCTCTACGGCCTTACGAAACTCGGGAGCCGCGCCGTCTTCGTCGGCCCGCCCCTCTTCCTCGCTGGACTGGGCGACATCGCCGCGCCCGTCGAGACGAGCAGCGACTTGGACGCCGTCCTGCCTGAGTGCGACGCGGTGATGATGCTCCGCGTCCAGTTCGAGCGGCACGAGTCGCCGACGCGCCAAAGCCGCTTTGGCGACGGCGCGCGGAACGTCCCCAACGGGGCAGGCCCGCCTGCGCAGTCCCGGCGCGCCGGGACGGAGGGAGGGGTGGCCTTCGACCTGGAGGACTATAAGCGCGCCTATCAGTTGACGGCGAAGCGCCTCGCGCGGGCAAAGCGCGGCGCGATCGTCCTGCATCCGGGCCCCATCAACCGCGGCCTCGAAATCACCGACGAGGTGGCCGACGGCCCGCAGAGCGTCATCCTCCACCAGGTGACGTGCGGCGTGGCGGTGCGGATGGCGGCCCTCGTGCTGTGCATCGGGGCGATGGAGCGGGAACGAAAAACTTCCAGACGAGGCCCCTGAGTGTGACCGGATTTTCTGGCAGGCCGTTTACCTGCCCCGGAGGGGCGGACTGTACTCTAGCCACGGGCGCAAGCCCGTGGACAGGGAACGAGGCGGATACATTCATCATCTGTTGTTTTTGGTTCCAAGCCCCGGAGGGGCGCTTGAATCGCAGCCTCCGTCGCCCCTACGGGGCTCGAAAAAAAAGAGAAAAAAGGAAGGTCTCGGGGCATTCCGTTCCACGGGCTTGCGCCCGTGGCTAGAGTACAAGCGTGCCTCCGGCACGCATAACAGCCCCTTGTTGCAAGAAATTCAAATGCCAGGAAAATCAGTCACACCCAAGCCGCCAACGATGAATCGTCTGATGCTTACCGGTGGACGCATCATAGATCCGGCCACCGGACGCGATGAGACAGGCGACCTGCTCATAGAAGGCGGCCTCATCGCTCGCGTCGGCGCCGCCGGCAAACTCGGCCCGGCCCCGCCTGGGCGAAGCACCGCTCCGCCGGGGCAAAGCCCGACCGACCGCACTATCGATTGCCGCGGGCGGATCGTCTCGCCGGGCTTCATTGACCTGCACGTCCACTTTCGCGAGCCGCCCGTCGCCCGCGCAGCGTCCAAAGTCGGAGGGGCGGACCCTGCGGCCCTGCCGGAGACGATTGAGACGGGCGCGGCGGCGGCGGTCGGGGGCGGCTTCACGACCGTCTGCGCCATGCCGAACACGAACCCGCCGATGGATTCGGCCGAGGCCGTGGCGTATTACATTCGCCGAGGCCGCGAGACCGGCCTGGCGCGCGTACTTCCCATCGGGGCAATGACCCGCAGCCGGGCGGGCAGAGAGCCGGCGGACCTCGCGGCGATGAAGGCCGCGGGGGCCGTCGCGTTCAGCGACGACGGGTCGGACGTCGCCGACGCGAAAGTGTTCGAGGCGGTCCTTCGCCGGGCGGCGGCAATTCCGCCTTCGCCCGAAGGGCTACGGCGGACAGGCGGCGCGGTGGCCATCTGCCACTGCGAGGACGCCCGCCTCGCCGCCGGCGGCATCGTCAACGATGGGCCCATGACGCTGGCGCTAGGCCTGCCGGGCATTCCTTCCGAAGCGGAGACAGCCGCGGTCGAGCGCGCTTGTCGGGCGTCAACCGTTGCCGGTTGCCGGGTCCACGTCGCCCACGTCTCGACGGCTGGGGCGGTCGAATCGTTGCGGAGGGCGAAATCGGCCGGCGCGCCCGTGACGGCCGAAGCGACGCCGCACCACCTCGCCCTCACGCACGAGGCGCTCCGCGGCCGCGAAAGCGTCTTCAAAGTGAATCCGCCGCTGCGGAGCGCATCGGACGTGGCCGCGGTGATCGAGGCCGTCCGCGATGGGACGATCGATTGCCTGGCCACGGACCACGCGCCGCACACCGCCGCGGCGAAGGCGAAAGGCCTCGTCGCCGCGCCGCCGGGCATGATCGGCCTGGAGTCGGCCCTGCCGGTTTACGTCCGCGCGCTTGTCGAGCCGGGGGTCCTGGACTGGCCGGACCTCATTGCGCGGCTGACGGTGAACCCCGCGCGCGTGCTGGGTCTGCCCTACGGGACGCTGGCAGTCGGCGCGGCGGCTGACGTGACGGTAATCGACCCGGACGAGCCGTGGGTCATCGATCCGGCGCATTTCGCGTCACGGGCGCGGAATTGCCCGTTCGCGGGGTGGGAGGTGCGCGGGCGCGTGAAATGGACGCTCGTCGCCGGGCGAATCGTGTACGAATCTCGGCGCTAGCATTACGACACTATCCAACCAAAAAGGTGGAATGGACATCGCCGCGACCTTCCGGTCGCGGCTCACACCGTGAGCCGACCGCGGGAGCGGTCGGCGATATTCCCTGCCTCTTCGCTTTGCGCACTTTGCGGTTAAAGCGTAGTAGTGCTACGGCAGGTCGAGAGGAAGGGTCTTCTCAAATCGCAGGGCGACGCCGACGCCGTCCCCTTCCTCGTGCGGCGCATCGTGACGGATGACCTTCGCGCGGGCGGCGAATTGCTCCAGAAAGAACGTGTTGGCCGTGTCGCGCGGGATACCGAGGCGAACGCTGACCTCCTGGCCGACGGCCGGGACCTTCTCGGCCGCGAAATAGGCCCCGCCGTCGCTCACGTTGATCGCCCGCGCACGGAGCCCGTGTCCGTCGGGAAGTTCGAGGCGCAGGCGACAGGGAACGTCGAACCGCTGGTGCTGTCGGCGCTCGGCGGAAACCGCCATGGGCATGCTCCTTTCCGGGCCGAGGACATGTTACCCAACGCAGAGTATTATAACCCATCCTTATCCCGTATGCAACCACATTTTCGGGTCACCGGCGCCCGGCGCCGCCAGGATGCCGCCCACTTATAGGTACCAGCCGGGGCGAGGCGGTCGGCGAATGAGGGCGTCGGCCTCGGGGCAATTCTTCGCCTTCATGGCAACGACATCGAACTCGATCTTTCGGCCGAGGCGAATCGCCAGGTTCCCCAACAGGACAATCTCCGCCAGCGGACCGGAATAGTCGAAGTTGGAACTGGCGGGCGGGCCGCCCTTGCACGCGTCGAGGAAGTCGCCGTGGAACCCCTTCGGCGAGCGGGGGATTGTCTTCTCCGGGCGCGGGACGGCCTGGCGCTTGGCCTCGGGGATGATGCGGGCCCCGTCGCCGTACGTCCCCGCGACCATCGTTCCCTTCGATCCGTAGTACACCGAATCGTAATCCTCTTTGCGTTCGGGTTCGAGGTCGGCGGGCCTGGGGGG
>Ga0315294_10004703_pt1 | contig 14929 bp, 15 predicted proteins | sample YL17G13_40_MG_FD_203626 | JGI IMG/M metagenome (GOLD analysis project Ga0315294, IMG submission 203626) | Sediment microbial communities from Yellowstone Lake, YNP, Wyoming, USA - YL17G13_40 | ecosystem: Environmental > Aquatic > Freshwater > Lake > Sediment | place: USA: Wyoming | collected... | reverse complement strand
AACGCCCGCGCCCGGTCGGTCAGCGTCAACACCGCGAGCGGCTCGCGGATGTACTCGTGCGGGCCGAGCTGGCGCACGCGATCGCCTCGACCTCGTGCGCGGGCGAGGAGGTCGCGCGCGACGAGTTCATTGACACCGCGGATCACGGTCGAGCGGCTCGCCGCCTCGCTCGTCACGCGGGAGATCGCCGCGCCGATCGCCGCATAGCTCGCGCGCGTGCCGACGTACCCGACGCGGCCGCAACGGTGCAACGCGGCGAAGAACCGGAGCACGCGGATCGCGCGGTTCGATAGGCGCCCGCCGCCGCCGCCGTCGCCGTCGTCGCCGTCGCCGTCGCGGGGAACGCGCCAGCGGGAAAGATCGATCGTGTATGAAATCCGTTCCAGATCTGTTTCGGTTGCGTGCCGCCAGGCGAGATCGCGCCGAATTGGCGGTTTTTGGATACACCGCGCCGTCGAGCCCATTTCTTGACCCTTTCCGAGAACTTAGCTAGTATTGGAACAGCCGATCGATCCTTTCTACTTCATCCCTACCAGTGCGCGCAAGTTCTAGATCCTTGCGCGCACGTCTACCTTGCGCCCTGGCTTTTCGCGACGGCATGATTAGAGTATAATTCGCGATTTTTTCGCGGCCGTTCCGCGGTAGTTCCGCGGCTTTTCCGCGGCTTTGCGACGGCGCCGCCGCGGGTCGAGAACGAAAGGCGAAGACGATGGACGACCAGGATCGACGGTTCGAGATAGTGGACGACGGCGACGGCGACGACGGCGAGGGGACAGGAATCGGAGAACCCCACCCCGCGAATCCTTCCGACGTGCTCCCCGAGCACGCCGACGACGCCGCCGCGATCGACGGGTTCCTTTCGGGGTACGGGCGCGGGTTCCAGGTGACGATCGTCCGAACCGCGCCGGTATGGTGCGCCGGATATCTTACGACCCTGCCAATGGATCACGGGATCACGCTGTCCGAGATCCGCGAGTCTTTCGGCGGGCGCCGGTTTCAGTTGCGGATTCTCACGGATCAAGGGCGGTTCGTGAAAATGCGATCCGTGTTGATCTCCGACGTGCCGCGCGACGACGGCAGACCGATCGCGAGCCTCGACCGCGGAACGCCCGAGACGCCGAGGGCGAACCCCGCGCCCGCCGCCTCGGGGTTCGGCGAGCTGGCGGGCGTGCTCCGCGATCTCCTCGCATCGCAGCAAGCCGCGAGCAATCGGCAAGCCGAGATGTTGGAGCGGTTGATCATGCAACCCGCCGCACAAGCGCAAGCGGCGATCGCGTCCCCGCTAGAACAGATCCAGCAACTAGGCGCGATGATCCAAGCGGTGCGCGAGATCACGCCCGCGATCGCGGCGGGCGCCGAGGGCGCCGAGGGCGGGACGGGCGAAGCGTTAATGATGAAATTGGGCGAGAAGCTAATCAGCAAGTGGGGGAACGGCGGCGAGAAGACGAGCGCGCCGCCGAAAGGTCGAGGGCTCCCGCCAGGGCGAGCACCAGGAGCACCAGGAGCACGCCGCGCGCCGATCATCATTCAAGGGCCGCGCCCCGCTGGCATACCGGCGCCGCAACACGCGGCGACCGTACCGAACGCGACGACGATCGCCGCGATGCGAGAGGCGCGCGCGATGGACGCGAGCGCCGAGCCCGCCGCGATCGCCGAGGGCGAGCCCATCGCGAACCCCTCGGCGGCCGCCTCGAGCACCGTTGACGAATCGTCAATTTCTCAACTCGCGGAAAATGAGCACGGGAGCGACGAGGATTACACCGCCGAAGACGTGCGCGACCTCCTCGCGGGAATGCCGGTAGACGACGCCGCCGAGGTGATCCGCGACGTTTTCGACGGGCTCAACGACGAGGAGAAGCAACGCGCGATCGCGATCCTCGTCGCGCCGCCGTCCGCGGAGCTCCAGGAATCGCCACCCGACGAGATCGACGATCCGACAAGCGACGGTCGTTGACTTTTCGTCATCATTGGATCCAAAATAACAGGGTCGCGGGGTGATCGAGGTTTCGCGTGCCAGCAACACCGACGACGGCGCCCCGCGCCGCTCCGCGCGCCGTTCCGCGCGCCGCACCGCTTCCCGCCAAATTCGCCCCGCTCCCCGCTCGGCGCCTCGTCGCGCCTGGCGGGCCTAAGCCCTCGGCGCTCGTCGGTGCTCGCGTCCGTGTTCAACGCATCCACCCGCGCACGGTCGGCGAGCAAATGCGGCGAACGGTCGCGCTCGTCGGCGGCGCGATCCGCGACGGCGCGACGTACCTACCCTTGCGCGATCACGCGGCGAGGGTCGCCGCGACGGCCGCGCCGAAAGACTTTCGCGGACAGCTCCGCGCCCTCTACCGCGATTTCATCAAACGCTGGCGGTACGTCCGCGACCCGCGAAACGCGGAGTTCGTCGCGACGAGCGGCCGCGCGATCTGGAATCTCGTCTATGGCGGCGGCGTGCGCCGGGGCGTCGGCGATTGCGACGACGCGTCGGCGGCGTTCGGCGCGGCCGCGCACGCGATCGGGTTCCCCGTTCGCCTCGTGACCTCGGTTCCGCTCCGACACCGTTTCGATCCTCGTCTCCGACGGCTCCCGGGGCACATCTATCCCGAGATCTACGTCAAGCCGCTCGGCTGGATCGCCGCCGATCCGGTCGTATGGCCGAAACACGGGCTCGGACACCACGCGCCCGCGCTTCGCCGATACCGTTTCGATTTGTGGGGCCGCCCGCTCGGCGGCGCCATTCACGGCGCCGACGACGTGTCGGGCGAGGAGGTCGGGATCATGTACGGAGCAAGCGACGATATCCAAGGGTGGGCGGATTACGGGCTCGCCGAGCACGGGTACGCGCTCGGGTACGCCGACGGGGAGACGTACGGCGCAATGCCGCTCGACTGGAGCTTGTACGGGCTCAAGGGGTTCGGCGCGACGGCCGATCGGATCTACGACACCTCCAACTCTGGAATGCTCGCCGAGGTGACGACCGAATACGGGCTAGCGCGGACGCCAATGGTCGAGATGCGCCCCGAGGATGTCGCCTACGTCCAAGCGTACGGGCGCCCCTACGACGGGATGCTAGGGCTCGGCGATGACGGGAGCGTCTACCAGTGGCGGCCGACGCAAGGTTTCGCGCTCGGCGGGTTCTTCAAAAAGATTTTCGGCGGCGTCGCGAAGATGGCAATGAAGCTCGCGAAAAAGGGCTTGAGGTTCGCGAAAAAGTTGATCGCCAAGATGCCGGGCGGAAAGTACCTCGTGAAATTCATGGATCGAATCCACAAGGTCGCCATGAAACTCGTCAAGCCGCTGATGAAGATCATCGGCCCTCTCGCCGCGAAGCTCGCGCCGATCGCCGCGATGATCCCGGGATACGGCCCGTTGATCTCCGTCGCGCTGAAAGCGACCGGCACGATCTCAAAACTGATGTTGAAGCACGGAATCCGGCAGACGAAAAAGGGCGCCGTGATCCCGTCGTCGGCAAAGGGAATGGCGGCGTTCAAGGCCGAGCTGAAACAGCAAGCCGAGACGAAGCGCAAGGCGATCGCCGCCGCGCGCGCGTCGGGCAAGCTCGACCCGCGGCACGTTCCCGCAGGAACGCCCGAGCACGTCGCCGTGCTCCGCGCGATCGGGGTACAGCTCCCCGCGGGGAGCCCGCCCGCGGTGTCGGAAGATCTCAACTTCGGCAACCCGGGCCGCCGCCGCCGCCGCCGCCGCAAGCCGGGCGCCGCCGTCGCTCCCGAGGCGCCCGAGTCGCAGATCCCGACGAGCCCCGAGGCGGCGCCCGTCGAATTCGCCTGGTACTAGGGGCGCGACCGTGGGAACCGTCTACAGGAGAACGGGAGGGACAGCGGCGCGGCCCGTTCTGAAACAGATCGGACCCGCGAACCTCCCGCGCCCGCCAGGGCCGATCGGCCCGCCGCTCACGCGCACGATCGCGGCGCACCCTCGTCACTGGACCGCCCGCATGATCCGCCGTCACAAGTGGATGCACGCGCGAGGGTACGCGTTCGCGGGAGCGATCGACGCGACGTCGGGTCGGTACGTCCCCGACGAATCCGAGATCCTAACGAAGAACCCGAAACCGGGGACTTTCTACCGCGGGCGCACCGGGATCACGCTGGCGACGATCGCCGAGGTCGCGTACGGGAAAAAGTACACGCACACCGGGCTGATGTTGATGAACGGTAGCACGTGGAACGATCACGTTCGCCGCTCGACGAAGGGGTGGGAGTCGTACCACGTCGCCGGGCTACAGTCCGAGCCCAAGTACGGGAGCAACCCGCGATCGACGTACGGGAGCGGGACGGCGTACCCCGTGATCTGGGTTCCCCCGCTCGACAAGCGCGAGCCCGAGGCCGTGATCGTGTCGCCAGCTCCCGCGCCGGGCGTTCCCGCGCCGCCGCCGCTCCCGCCGATCGGCCCGGGCGGGCTCCCGCCGCCGTGGACACAACCGATCCCGCCTGGCGGCGGCGGAGGTTCGGCCGCTCCGATCCCGAAACCGCCGAGCGGCGGCGGGTACGTTGCGGGGCGGTACGTCCCGACCGCTTCGCAGATCCTAACGAAGAACCCGAAACCGGGGACGTTCTACCGCGGGCGAACCGGGATCACCTTGGCGACGATCGCCGAGGTCGCGTACGGGAAAAAGTACACGCACACCGGGCTGATGTTGATGAACGGGAGCACGTGGAACGATCACGTTCGCCGCTCGACGAAGGGGTGGGAGTCGTACCACGTCGCCGGGCTACAGTCCGAGCCCAAGTACGGTGCGCACCCGTCGTCTTTTTTCGGGACGGGTAACGCGTTCCCCGTTTTCTGGATTCCCCCTGTTGACGGCCGCGAGCCCGAGGCGTTTTACGGCGCGCCGTCGCCCGTGCCGCCCGTCGGCCCCGTCGTGCCGCCCGTCGGTCCCGTCGTGCCGCCGTACGTGCCGCCGTACGTGCCGCCAGTCGGCCCCGTCGAGCCGCCCGTCGGTCCCGTCGTGCCGCCCGTCGGCCCCGTCGAGCCGCCCGTCGGTCCCGTCGTGCCGCCGTACGTGCCGCCCGTCGTGCCGATCGTGCCGCCCGTGCCGCCGTCGCCGCCGCCCGTGCCGCCGTACATCCCGCCGCCGTCGCCGCCGATCTCCGCGGGTAGCGGCGCCCTCGGCGGCGCGATCGCGGGCGTGACCGTGATCGCGGCGATCGCTCGGTTGCTCGAAAGGTGATCGAATGGCAACGCGCGAACCGACGCCGTACGAACTCGAAAAAGTGAAACGCTTTTTCGGGGTCGTCTACTCGAACCGCCAGCGCGCGATCGATTGCCTCAACGCGGGGCGCGCGGCGCGCTCGGCGCAAAAGTGGATCGACTCGCAAGGGCTACACGGTTCGTTCCCTCTCGTGTGGGATGACGCCTTTGATTCTCCGCGCTTCGCGACGATCGCGCGGCGCGCCACGCTCCTCGAAACGTACGTGAGCGAGCTTGAGATGCGCCGCCTCGTCTTTCGGTTGACCGCGGACGGGAGCGATATCGAGATCGTGAGCGAGAGCGCGCCGAAAGAGAAAACGCCGCCCGCGTTCTCGTTTGGAATCGTCCCGCTCGTGATCGCGATCGTCGTCGGTGTCGTGCTCCTCGCGGGAGCGATCACGACCGCGATCGCGTTCTATACGAACATGCGGAAAACCGAGGCCGACACGAAAAAGCGGATCGCCGAGCTTGACGCGGCCGCCGCGCGAGCTGGCGGCGACGTCGCGTCGAGGTGGAACGCGTACAAAAAAGACAACGCCGCCGAGAACGACGGGTTTTTCGGGAAGCTCGGATCGAACCTCGGGATCATCGCCGTTGTCGGCGGGATCATCGCGCTAGCGATCATCGGCTCAAAGTACGCGAGCGGGAAGCGCGCCGCATGACCGCGAAGCGCAAAAACCCGAACGTCGGCGGCGTGTGGATCACGGCGAGCACGAAGGATCAACTCAAGGTTGAACGCGCTCTTTTCAAGGCGTGGAACGCCGAGCGGTTGAGCAAAACGGCGAACGATCGACTTGAGCGAGAATGGAAACCGGGATCGGACGCTCCCGCGGAGACGCGCGCCGATGCTCAGGCGGCCGCCGACAAGTACAAGGGCGCATTGAAAGCGGCAGGTCGAGCCGTCGCCACGTTCGCGAACCGTTACGGCGAAGACGAGGCGCGCGCGCTCGGATACTTGAACCCGGTGCACTGGACGGGGAACCCGAGCGCCAGGAGCAACGGTCCCGACGATCCGCCCGAGCATACGGGACGCTTCACAAAGTGTCCGCGTTGCGGCGAGCACGTCGAGGTCTACAAATCGCGAATTACGGGCGCCGAGCTGTACGGGCGACACATGGACGAACGGGATACGCGGCTCGGATGGTACGAGCAATGCCGCCTATCGTACGAGCCGATCGCCGAGGCGCCGAAACCGAAAAAGCGATCGCGTAAAAATCCATGCGGCGGCGAGTTCACGCCGCGATCGCCGCTTGTGCATTGGAGCAAAGATCCCGAGAAGCGCAAGCGACAGCGCCAGCACATACGCGAGTCGATCGCCGCGCGCGGGAACCCCGAGATCGTCGAACCGCCCGAGTGGCTCCCGACGGCAATCATCCCGCCGTCGACGTTCGCCCTCCTCGGGGAATGCGTCGAGGTCGAGGTCAAAAGCACGCGCGGCCGAGCGCACCGACTGATCGCACCTCGGGCGAATTCGTGCGCGCTCCTCGCGAGCGCCGACGCTCAAACGCTTTGGCTCGTGTGGCCCTCGTCGACGCGCCACACGCGCAAGCCGAACGGCGCCGAGGCGCGCGCAACTGCGAAGCTCTACCGCAAGTGGTCGAAGTTCGATCCGCGCGTGGCGATCAAGATGGAAGCGAGCGACCGCGGGCCGCGCGAGAAGATCGGCGAGGTGATCGCGATCCGTTATCGCTCCGACAAGTGGACGGGCGAGCCGACGCTATACGAGCACAAATTCACAAGCCACAACGTGCGAGCGTACGCGGACAACAAACGAGCGCCGCGCATGATCGCAATTTTCGATCCTAACGGTCGCGTGCTCGTGACCGAGAGCGGGATCACCGGATAGGAGGATCGAACTTGTCACAGAAATACAGATCGACAGCTCGGGCCGCGAGTCTCGCCGAGGGCGGCGCGCTCGCGAACGAAGAACCGGCCGACATGACGATGTTGCTGAAGGGAACGGGCTACACGCGCGGGACGTGGCTTTTCCTTTGGGAAGGGATCACGGTCCCGATCGCGTTCGTTCCCGCGGCGCCGCCGCCGCCCGAGGGCTGATCGGGGAAAGGTGAACCATGGAGATCGTCGCATTGAACCCAGGCAAGCCGCGCGCGAAGAAGCGCGCCAGCAAGAAAGGATCGAAGGCTATGGCAAGGAGACGCAACGCAAAGGGGCAGTTCGTGAAAGGCGGCGGCGGGCGCAAGCGGAGCACGTCGCGCAAGCGCAAGTACCGCCGCAACCCGGGCGAAGAGGCGATCATGCTCGCGAACCCGGGCGGCGGTCGCGTGCGGCGCTACGCCAAGAAGGCGTACCACAAGGCGCGCGGGTTCCTCGGCGGGCTCGGGCTCGGCGAGGCGGCGAGGTTCATGGGGGGCGCGATGGTCGGGATCGGCGCCGCGTTCCTCGTCCGAAAGAAGTTCGGCAAGGTCGGCGACCAGCGCGAGAATTGGGAGATCCGCGACTACGTCATGGCGATCCTCGGATCGCTCGGCGCGTCGATCGTCGCGAAGCACGCGTTCAAGGTGCGCCCCGAGATGAGCGGCGCGATCCTCAAGGGCGGGCTCGCGCTCGTCGCGATCAAGATCCTCCAGGATGAGATCGTGCCGCAGTCCGAGACGCTCCGAAACTGGATCGGCGAGGGCGGCGAGGGGTCGTGGACGGGCGCCGAGGAGCTGTACGGCCCGGGCGATCTGTACCTCGGCGAAGGAGGGGACAACTACGTCATGGGCGAAGATGGCCAGTGGCGCGGGATCGACGAGGGCGATCGCGTCGGGTTCGGCGCGCTCGTCGCGCCCGGCTCGCTCGGCGAGGAGATGTACGGCGAGGAGATGTACGGCGCCGATCTCGTCGCGCCCGGCTCGCTCGGCGAGGAGATGTACGGCGCCGTCGACCCGTACGCGAGCGCGTACGGACGGCGCGGGTACTAGGCGCCGCGGAGTTCGACAAGCAACAGCGGGCGCGCCAGGCGGCGCGACCGCACAACCGCCCGCGCAAACGAGCGCGAGGCATGAGGTGATCCGATGGCCGAAGAAAGAGCACCGATGAACGTGGTCGAGGCGTACTCTTTGTACGACTCGATCCAGATCGGCGGGAAGGTCGAGCCCGAAGAGGGCTACATCTCTTTCCCCGCGATGGCGGGCGAGGAAGAGATCCCGTTCTTCACGAAGCGCACGAGGTCGAAAGTCGGCTTGGCCTACACGAACAAGGACAGCACCGACGCGCTGCCGTTCGCGTTCCACGTCTACTCGCTCGGCGTGCACTGGCTCGGGTTCCCCGAGCGCGTGCCGCTGCCGACCGAGCCGACGGCCGAGCAGATCGCCGAGTTCGAAGCGGGCTACCTCTTCGAAAAGATCATCCCGCTCCACACGGGCGTCACGCTCAAGGTGCGGGAAGACGAGCGGCTCGCGCACACCGCCGAGCTGGCGCCCCCGGGCGTCGGCGTGCTCGGCACGAACGCGGGCGCGTACAACAACGCGCCCGTGCACGCCGCCACGCAGTCGTGGCCCGACCTGGCGAACCGCTGGCGGTTCCCGGAGCCCGTGCGGGTTCCCCGCAACACGATCGTGACCGTCAACCTGAAGTTCTCGAAGTACGCGAAGCAACTCCTCTTGGCGATGCTCGGCCCGGGCGTGATCGCGCTGTCCCTCGGCCCGAACCAGCCGATCGAGATCCCGCGGCGCGCGTTGATCCGCGTGTCGCTCATCGGCAAGCGCGAGGTGCAGCAGCGCGGCGAGCTGCACGTCTAGGCGTGCGGCGGTAGAAGTTCGCAACCGGCGCCCGGTCGCGCTCTCAACCCACCCCGCGCGAGAGCGCGACTCGGGCCGCCATTTTGAAAGGGGTTCCACGTGAGATATCGATCAAGGTTCTATTCGGTAACGGTGCCGCTTCCCGCCGACGCGGGCGGCGTACTTCCCGCGGGGAGGTCCGAAACCGTGCAGGTGACGATCCAAAACTTCCCGTTCCTCGTCAAGCGCGTGTGCCACGGGATCGAGGGCGCGAACGGCGTCATTCAACCCGGGATCGTCAACCCGGCCGACGTGATCCAAGATGGGCAGTACACGATCCGTTTCAGGACGGACGAAAGAAACTACATGAACGAGCCGCTTCTCTCCGTCGCTGCGTTCGGCGGCGGTCAGTTTTCACAGCCGCTCGACCTCCCCGCGCCGATCGAGCTTGATCCCAAAACGACGATCGCCGTGGACGTCGCGACGACGATCGAGCGCCAGCAAGGGATCAACGTCAACGTGATTTTCGAGGGCGTCGAGCCCTACGAAGCGAAACCCGCGGGCGCGCAATGAGCGACGAGCGCACGGCGTTCCCCGACTTGCTTTCGGTCGTCGCAACCGATCCCGAGCGGATCGAATATGACCGACTGAACAAGCAAGATCCCGCGTCGGAGGCGGCGGTGTTCCCGCCGCCCGACTGTCCGATCCCTGAGATCGGATCGCCGTCGCCGACCGAGAACCCGCGCCGTGGTCCCGAGCTGTACCCCGAATCGGCGACGTACAAAGAGCATTCTTTTCGCTGGCGCTCGCGCGATCTAAACGCTCTTTCTCCCGACTTTTCGGTGGTCGAGATCGCGCGCTGGCATTGTCCGAATGGACACCTCGGGATCATCTCGTCGATCGCAACGCACCTCGGGATCAACATCCCGATCGAAGGGTCCGACCCGCCCGCGATTTTGGAAATCGCGCTCGACCTCCCGTGGCAACCGTGGATCATGCAGGTCCTTGGGCTTCCGCTCCGTTGGTGGCTCCGACTCGAAGATCAACGCGAGCGCGTAGAGCTGGCGCCCGTGTTCCTCCGCGGGCCGTACGAGCTACCGGGCTATGCGTGCCCCGAGCTTTCGACGTGGAACGATCAACGGTTCGGGTGGGCCTATCACGGGCGTCAACCGCTCCGCTTGCTTGTCCCCGAGGGACACACGGCGCGCCTTTTCTGCGGGCTAGATCACAAACCCACGCCCGAGGGCGGCGACGTGCTCGCGAAGTCGGAAAAGCGATCGTCGTTCTGGCGCGATCCGAAGTCGCCCGGCGCGCAGGCGGCGATCCAGATCGTCGCGCCCGGCTTCCTGTCACCCGTGCCGCCCGTCGAGGGCGCCGAGGCGCGCGCCGCGATCATGTCTGAAATCGACGACAGCGGGATCGCGCTCGCGGGACGGCTGATCGGCACGATCCAAACGTACCGAGAAAGCCGACTCGCAACCGAGGCGGCGCGCCGCGGGCTGTAACGTGTCGGCGTTCCCGCCGCTCGTCGAACGCTGGCGCGCGACCGCGATCGCCGTCGCCCCCGACCTCCCCACGGATCTGGTTCTCGCATTTGTCGATCGCGAGTCGCGTGGCGTTCCCGGCAAGGTCGCGTACGCCGACGTGCGGATCGGGTATACCGACGCCGAGCGCGCGTGCGGGCTCCCCGCGGCGTACAGGCGGCGCGCTCTCGGCTTGATGCAAGTCGCGCCGTCGACCTGGCGATCGTACGTCGCTAGCTCGGGCGACACGTTGACGCCTTGCGGGCTCGCCTCGCGTGACACCTCGGCCGGCGCGGGACAGATCAGGGCCGGCGCGTACGCGCTCCGCTCCGCGCTCCGATTCGCGGGATGGCGCGGCGAGGTGCGCCCGGTCGATCGGATCGTGCTCATGGCCCGGCTCGCGTACGCGCGCGGAGAGCCCGCGATGTCGGCGAAGCTCGCCGCCGCCCGGGCGGCGGGCTACCCCGCGACGTTCGACGGGCTCGAAGCGTTCGATCCGACGTGGGGACGTCCCGATCGTCCGTTCGACGGGGCGCGCTACGTTCTCGCCCGATACCGATACGCGATCGGCGCGGGACCTCCGCCGATCATAAAACCACCTGGCGACCCGGACGCGACGGGGAGCGGCGGCGCGATCGTGATCCTCGCGCTCGTCGCCCTGGCGGCGTGGTCCTACTTCAAATGAGGTGCACCCCATGACACAAGAGCAGATCGGCGAGCTGCGCGAGGACATCCGGGAGCTACGCGACAAAATGGACAAGTCGATCGCCGAGCTGCGCGATCGCGTGTGGCGTTTGTCGCTCGCCGTCGCGGTGCTCGCCGTCGTCGTGAGCGGCGGGACGGTCGCGGCGCACTTTCTCACGATCTAAGGGCTCGGATTTTCGATCGCTCGGGGAGTAGGTCACGCGCGGCGCGCGGTTTCGACCTGGATCGGTACTTAACGGGAAGCGATCCGCAGGTAGGGACAGAGGGCGCACGCGGGATCGGTCATCTCGTGACCGACGCCGCACCACTGTTTCCCGATCTCTACGCCGCGCTTTTGCATCCCGACGAACACGCCGCACCGACCGACGCGCTCGGCGAGCACGTCGCGATGCTCGCCCGTGACCTCCTCGACGTGGTGCGGATCGGCGGGCTCGTGCCGATCGCCGAGCGCGTACAAGCTGCAATCCGAGCACGAGGGGAACCGCTCGCACTTCGCGCCGTACTGGCACACGAGGCGCGCGGCCTTGGCGAATTCCATGCGCTCGGCGTTCAGCTTGGTTTTGTTCAGCTCGAAGCGATCACAAATCCCGTTCGGTTTGTCGGGCTTGCAATCGGGGCGCGTCATCCGAACGCAATCGGCGCACGTTCTCGGGCGGTCCATCTTCTCGGCGGCCGCGTTCGCCGACGCTTTCGCGACCTCGTACGCGGCGAGCGCGGCGGCCTTGCGCGCATCTCCCGCCGTCTTCGTATCGCTCGGGGAGCGCATGACGGCGATCCGCTCGACCTCGACGGCGGCGATCGGCCCGGCCGCAGGGCTCAACGCGGCGCCGAGCGCGGCGTCAAGCTCGGCGCTCCGCGCGGCCGCGTGCGTCGCCTCGACTTGGCGCATGGCGCGAAGCTCGGCGGCGTGCTCCTCGACTGAGATCGGCGGCTTGGGTTCGTGTTCCTTTTTCACTTGGCGGCACGTCGGGCAATCGCAACCGGCGCGGATCCCGTCCGTGTCGTAAGTCGTCGGCGGCGGCGCGATCCCGTTCGGGAACAACGCGGGCGACACGGGCGGCGCGTCGTTCGGTCTGAATTTCGGACAACGCGATCCCATTCCGCTAGGCGCGAAGCACGACGCCGCCGAGTAGTCGAGACAATCGGTGCAAGGCCGATGGCGAGGACCTGGCGGCGCGGGTTCGAACGCGCCGCAAGCGTCGTCGAGCCCGCCCGGTATCCACCCCGCGCAAGGCTCGACGAATTCGAACGCGCAACCCTTGCACGCGCCGGGATCGGCTTCATCAACGGGATCGGGAAGCTCGACGGGCTCGGGCTCGCTCGTCGCTGTCCCTTTGAAGTAAGGCGCGTACAAGTCGCCGCGCGCCCGGGCGAGGGCGGCGGGCGCGCCCTCGACGTCGATCCCGCAAAGTATCAGATGCGCGAGGAGGTTTGCGGCGGGCTCGCCCGTGTACGTGATCGGGCGCGGCTCGTCGTGCATTGGAAACTTGACAAGATCGCCGTGCGTGAAGATTTCGATCGCGTGCTCCTCGCCGTACGCGTGCGCGACAGCGTGCACAACGTGATCCAGGTTCAACACGTCGATTTTTGAGACGCCCGCGGTCACATGGCGCACGACCGCGAAGCGCGGCGGCGCCGGTTTCGCGATCGGCGCGCCGCCAGGCTCGCGCGGTGTCGGCTTCGGTTTCCGTCTGCTAGTGTTTCCCATCGTCGATCCTTTCCCCGCAAAGGAGCGCGCGCCGTTCACGTGCGCTCGCGTATTTTCCGATCTCCATTGTGATCCCGTCGCGCAATATTTCGGCGTAGCTCGGACGCGCGATCGGCACTTCGAACGAACACGGCCAGGGCAAAACGACCGTGTATATGATTCCAATCTCGGGACGTAGACAGCGCCGCCAGTCCCCGATCGTGATCGCGCGCCCGGGATACCAGGCGATCGGCCAATCGCCGCGCCACTGTCCGATCCCGAGCTGGCGGCGGCGCGTGCTCATTCGTTCACCTTGCGGCGCGTCGTCTTCGCATGATCGGCGCGCGGGAATTCGTGATCGGGGTTGTCGAGCCCGCGAACGGATCGAAAGGCGTTATCGCGATCCTCGCGCGCCTCGGTTCGCGTGCGGATCTGCCAACGACCCGACGTGCGGCGCCGTCGCTTCTCGCCCTCGACGAGCGGAGAGACGCCCGAGTATCCCGTCCCCGACTCGGGATAGAACACGGCGATCCGATATCGGAGTTGCGACGGGTAGAGTTGATCGCAGTCGTGCAACGCGCCGCGATCGCGCGCGTCATTGCAAGCGGCGGCGCCGACGAGCGGCCGCCCGTGATCGTCTACACCGATCCAGATTTTGAAGTTCATGGGGCGCCCACGTCGAGCGCGTCGAGCTGCGCGATCGCTTTCGTGCGTGCCTCGCCGACGCAATCGGCGCGCGCGAGGTAGTGAGCGAGGGCGCGCGCCATTTCCGCGCGCTCCGCTTCGGTGTGCTCGGCTGGGAACAAACGGCCGAACTCGAAAGAGTGCCACTGTTGAGTTTTGACCGTGTTGCGCGACCGCTTGAAAAGGGACCGTACGATCGCGTCCGCTGCGCGCCACGCGTTCGACGCGCTCGCGGGCTGTCCCTCGGTTGTGACGTCGTACAACTCCCGGACGTAGCGGTTGAAGTCGCCGCGCAACACCGCCCGGTCGAGGAGGTGCGCAGCGAATTCCGAGGCGATGTAGCGCGCCTCTTTTTGGTTTAGCTTCATTGAACCCCGCTTTCTGGCGCCGTCGCGGCGCCGCTTGTGGAAGGGTTCTTATAATAAGAAGTCGTCCGCCAGGGCGCAAGGAAAAGTATTAAGGCCGATCGGCTTAATACTGTTTTTAGACCTATTTCGGGGCGAGCCGGGCGAGCTGGCGGGCGAGCACGTCGCCGAACGGGTTTCGCGGGTCGGGCGGTGTTTCGAGGTCGGGCGGCGGGATCGGCGCTCGCGCGCCTGGCGGGCTCGCTGGCGGGCTCGTCGAGGCGGGCGCCCTCGGGCTCGGGCTCGGCGGCCGTGGCGGCGAGGCGGGCGGCGGCGAGGTCGAGGCGGGCGGCGGCGATCCGCTCGACCTCGACGAGCGGAGCGCGGGGAGTATTTCGGCGCGAGCCCACCGAAAACGCTCCTCGCGCGCCAGCTCGGGCCACTTGGCGATCCAGTAGTCCCACGCAACGCCGCTCGGCGGGCCGTCCGAGCGCCCCGAGATCTCAGTCTTGGCCCGGGCGACGAGCGCGGATCCCTCGCGCCCCGAGAACCGCGTCAAGCTCCCGAGGGTCGCGAGGAGCGCAGACACCGCGAGGTGTCGGGACGCGGGACGCGTCCCCGAGGGGAACCGCGATCGCCCGACTTGGCACGCGGCGTGCTCGTCCACCTCGACGGGTTCCCCGTCCGCGAGCTGCGCGAGCGGTGCAACGGGCCGCGCCGACGGGCGCGGCACGGCTACAGCGGCCGCGGGAGCGGCCGCGGGGTCGAAAGCGTCCGCTCGACTTTCCGCGTTATCCTCTGCGCCGAGGGTCGCCGTGATAATCGGCGAAGTAGGAACGTCGCGCGCGGGGATACCCTCAACAGAGGGTTCCTCGGGGAGAGCGTAACCGTTGCGTTTTGACACGGGTGTGGAAAGGTGAGAGGAGGGCGGCGCGCCCCATAACGCCCGCGCCCGGTCGGTCAGCGTCAACACCGCGAGCGGCTCGCGGATGTACTCGTGCGGGCCGAGCTGGCGCACGCGATCGCCTCGACCTCGTGCGCGGGCGAGGAGGTCGCGCGCGACGAGTT
>Ga0315294_10004702_pt1 | contig 14931 bp, 10 predicted proteins | sample YL17G13_40_MG_FD_203626 | JGI IMG/M metagenome (GOLD analysis project Ga0315294, IMG submission 203626) | Sediment microbial communities from Yellowstone Lake, YNP, Wyoming, USA - YL17G13_40 | ecosystem: Environmental > Aquatic > Freshwater > Lake > Sediment | place: USA: Wyoming | collected... | reverse complement strand
CTGGCCCTACGGTTCCGCCTCCTCCATCACCGCGATGTGCGCGCCCCCGGTGATGCCGAAGGGGACGAAGCTGTAGCGGTCGCGCCAGACGTCGTCGGCGCTGCGCGGGTCCTCGCGCCACCGCTCGCCGCCGAGGAAGCTGCGCGGGCCGATGCCGATGGGGTCGGCGTTGGCGTTGTGATGCGGCCCCAGCAGGTTGCGGCAACTGCCGAACAGCTCGATCTCGAACGCGTTGATGCGCCGCTTGTTGAGCAGCTCCGTGACCTCCACCTCGTGCGGCCGCCACGGGATGAACCCCGCCTCCCGGCCGTTGACCCTCACCCGCGCCAGCACCGCCTCCATCCCCTCCAGGCGCAGAAACGCCCGCTCCCCCGGCTCCAGCGGCGCGCGCAATTCCTGGCGGTACACGATCGAGCCGCGGAAGAAGCGGTACCCCTGTGGCCCGAGGTCGCCGCTGCGCACCTCGGTCACGGGGTCAACCAGCGCGAACATGGGCGGCCCGCCGTTCCACCGCTCGCCGCTGCGCGCCACGCCGAAATCGCCGATGACGTAGATGCTCTCGACCTCCAGCCCCGGCTCGGCGGTGGTGGTCATCTCGACCACGTTGGTGCCGCGGCGCAATAGCCCCGACGCGTCGAGCTTGCGAAACGAGATGTCGGTCCACCAGCCGTGCGGCTCCGGCGGCGTCCGGCCGTTGACGGTGATGGTGTAGCGCTCCGGCTGTTCCACCACCAGGTAACAGTCGCGCATGCGCTCGGGGTCGCACTCGACCGGGAAAGTGTAGCGCAGCGCCAGCGGCGTCGGCTCGGTCAGCCCGCGCAGCGCCTGGTGCAGCCAGATGGCGGGCGCCTCGTCGTGCCACTCGCCCTCCCCCATGCGAAAGGCGCAGTAGTCCAGCGTGAGCGCGTTGTGCTCCTGCGGCTCCACCTGCCAGCGATCCTCGAACGCCACCCGCCGCACCTGGCGCAAGGCCGCCTGCACACCCTCCACCGGCTCCTGGCCGCGGTTGAGGGCCACCAGCCGCGACCCCGCCGGCGCGAAGCTGAAGCGCGCCCGGGTGTAGCCCCCGGCGTAGAGCGACGGCGCCGGCGCCACCCTGCCGGTGGTCAGGTCCCATTCCTCCAGCAGGCCGCGGCCGCGCACGCGCACCTCCGCGTGCACCTCCCGCTTGTCGGTGTTGGCGAGGAAGAAGATCTGGCGGTCGCCCGCGTCGCGCTGGTGGTAGAAGATGCCGTGCGCGTCCTCCTCGTGGCGCCCCAGCGCATGCAGCGCGCGCTCCACCGCCGAGTCGTGCTCCAGCACCACGATCTCGGGCTCGACTATGTCATCCAGCGCCAGGCGCAGCTCGTTGCGGTCGTTGGCGACGATGGTCGCCACCCGGCGCAGCTCATCGGCCGGGCGTTGGGACGCGACCCCCTGCTCCAGCGCCGGCAGCGGCTCCAAGCACATGATGCGCCCGCCGACCTGTGCGAACCGCAGCAGCAGGTTGAGCACCATGGTGCGGATGCTGACGCTCGGCGGCACGATCGCGACCCGGTAGCGCGCGCTGCCCACGCGCAGGTCGGAGCCCTCGATCGTCCCGTGGCGCTCGAGGATGTTTTCGTCGCCGTAGTCGTAGTCGCGGTGGATCTGCAACAGCAGCGTGCTCAGGCGCGAGAACCACTCGTTGAGCTGCATCACCGGCGCGCTGTCGTTCGGGTCGTGCACCGCCCACGCGCTGCCCATGGGGTGCAGCAGCAAGATGTCGCACTTGTGCTTGCCGCTGGTGAGCGCCGCCCCCAGGCGCGCGAAGTAGTCGGCGATGATGCGGTTGTGCGGCCACCACGGCTGCTGGTAGTACAGCGACGGCGGATAATCGCGCTTGCGCACGCCCCGCAGCGAATAGAGCGCCAGGTGCGGGCACAGCAGGTCCACCCCCTGGGCGTAGTGCCAGTCGCCGATCCACTTCTGGTCCTCCAGCGACAGGTTCCACCCCGCGGTGCCGTAGGTCTCGACCAGCACGCGGCGCCCGCCGAACTGGTGGGCGACGCTCGACACCTGCTTGTTGAGCAGCGGATCCACGATGTGGCGCCCCAGGTGATCGATCCCCGGCGCGTGCATGTACTCGTAGTGCTGCATCGCGCTGCCGATGGCGCGAATCTGGCTCAGCAGCGTATCCTCCATCAGTTGGTGGCCGGTGAGCGCCAGGCCGTTGCGCTCGCACCAATCGTAGATGCGCTTGGAGAAGCTCTCGACGTACAGGTCGGTCACCGTGCTCCAAAAGTCGTAGCGCACCTTGTGGTAGTCGCCGACCTCGTAAAACAGCGACAGCAGGCTCTCCGGCAGGTCGTAGCCGTTGCGCTCCCGGAAGATGCGCGGCAGGTCCTCGGTCCACGGCACGTGGCGGTAGTTGGGCTCGTCGGTGAAAATGCCCGGGATGGCCCTGCCGAACTCATCGCCCACGCGCCGCTTGTAGGCCTCGTGCGTCAGCTCGATGAACTTGTCCACCACCTCCGGCTTGAGCAGATCGGCGTAGCCGTGAATCGCCATGTAGAAATGGAACACGGTCTTGTCGCCCACGTCCGGCGGCAGCCGGTGGTCGGGCAGGTGCGCCACGTTGCGGATGATCCCGCCCCGGCGCTGCCCGACGAAGGTCGCCAGCGGATGGCGCTGGGGCTGGTACTCGTCGGCGTACACCTCCGCCAGCTCCACCGACTTCTGCCTCCACTCGGGCCCGAGGTTGGGTATGACCTGCCCCACCGACCCGCTGGGCCAGCGGTCTTCGTCGTAGAGCCACGCGTCGAGGTCGAGCTTGCGCCCCTCGTCCACCGCCGCCTCGATGCACTCCATCCACCGCTCCGACAGGTAGGGCGTGATGAGCCCCACCCGCGCGTGCATGAAGTAGCCGCCCACGCCCCGCTCTTTCATGTCACGGATCTGGCGCCGCAGCTCCTCCGGCTCCAGGTCGTCGTTCCACGACCAGAAGGGCGCCGCGCGATACTGCCTGCCGTCGCGCCCCGCCCGGCGAAACTTCTCCTCCAGTCTCATGTCTCAGCCCTCCGTGCAACAGGCGATGTGGCACAGCCGAAGATGGCTGTGCCGCGCCGCGGAATCTGGCGACATCCCGCACTGCTTGCGCCTACGACCCCGTGTGGCCGAACCCCCCGTCCGACCGCTCCGTGTCATCAACCTTGTCAACCTCCGCCAGCTCCGCCCGGCACACGGGCGCGATCACCATCTGCGCGATGCGGTCCCCCCGCCGCACCACGTAGGGCTCGCTGCCCGCGTTGAACAGGATCACCGCCACCGGCCCCCGGTAGTCGCAGTCTATCGTCCCCGGCGTGTTGAGCAGCGTCAGCCCGTGACGCAGCGCCAGCCCGCTGCGCGGCCGCACCTGCGCCTCGTAGCCCGGCGGCACCGCGATCCTCAGCCCGGTCGGGATCAGCGCCCACTGTCCCGGCGCGATCTCCTGTTCGCCCTCCACCGCGGCGTGCAGGTCCATGCCCGCCGATCCCGCCGTCTGATACGCCGGCAGCGGCAAGCCCTCGCCCTCGGGCAGGCGCTCGACCTCGACGTGAACCGGGTTATGTCTTGGCTCGGGCATCGGCAACTCCAGACGCGCGCGTGAACTGGAGCACGGGCACTCCTGCCCGTGCCGCCCAGGCAAGAGTGGCTGGGCTCCACCAGACACCGGGCGCGCGGTCTCTTGACCGCGCGAACTCCTCGCGACTTCGGAGAAGTCGCGCCCACGCCACGGGCGTGGACTGTACCCGCCCGGCAGGGGACAGTCCCCATTCGGGGACAGTCCCTTGCGGCGCGGGCGGCTAGGCGGCTCCGCCGCCGCCACGGCGGCCTTGGCCTAGCCGCGTCCGTCGCCGCGAGTAATTCCCTGGGAGATGTTGCTTTCCTGCCCCAGGTAGGGCTGCGCTGCGCACACGCAAGCCCCCGGCGGCGGCGCGGCCCGTGCGGTTGCCTACAAACAATATACAAATGTGGAATAAATGCGAGTAGCACAAACGGCGGGCCGCTGCCGCAATGGGCGCCGGCGCGGGCCTGCCCCGGTGAGGCTTTCCGGCATGACCAGCGAGACCACCGACGCGCGGGAGCTCTTGCTCCAGGCGGTCTCTCCAATCGCGGACGACCTGATCACGGTATTCGACCGCCTGGTCTCCGCGCGCCGCGCCATCGGCCTCTACCAGGAGGACCATCCCATCGCGGTCGCCGCGCGCGACGAGGCGTGCCTGGCGCTGGAGGCCGCGCTGCGCGAGCGCGGCAAGCTGACTCTCACCGCCACCGAAGCGGGGCTGCTGATCGACGCCAAGGCCTATCGCCAGACCGCCGACACCGAGGCCCTCGCCAAGCGCATGCGCCAGCATGGGATCCTGTCCATCATCTTCCACGCCGGCGTGGACCCCACCGAGCTGTCGGTCCTGCTGTCGGCGATGGACCTGCCGACCGCCCGCCTGCGCGCCAAGGGGGGAGTGCGCCAGATCCTGATCAGCTCCGGCGTCACCCGCATCGAGACGGAGGACATGTCCTTCGCCGACGACAGCCCGCAGCCGTCCGAGGAGATCCACGCACTGCAGCTCGAAGCGCGGTGGGACGACCTGCTCCAGCAGCTCGCCCAGGTACTGTGCGACGACGGCGATGAAATCGACGAGGACACCTACGACCAGCTTCTGCAAGTGCTGTCCGACCCCTCGCTCGCCGGGCGCCTGCTGGGCGAGTGCCTGTCGCTCGCCGGCGCACAGGCGACGGAGGGCGGACGCGCGGCGTTCATCGGCCAGATCGTGCAGAGGATGGAGCGCATCATCCTCGCGCGCTCCTCCGCGGAGTGGGAAAAGGTCAAGAGCAACGTGCGCGCCGCCATCGCCAAGCTGCCGCCCGCGGTGCGCCCGCGCATATTCACCTTCCACGCCACCAAGCTGGGCCAGGGCCCGCCGAGCCCCGACGAGGTGGTCGCCACTCCCGGCAACGAGCGCGTGCCGGCGATGCTCAAGGAGCTGGGCACCGCCCTGGCCGAGGCGCGCAACCTGCCGCGCGAGTTCACCGACGCTTTCGTCGGCCTCGAGCGCGGCGACCAGGCGATGGGATTGCTCGGCGCCGACGCCCGCATCCCCGCCAGCCGCCTCGCTCAGGTCCTCAACGGCATGGCCGCCATGAAGTTCCAGCCGCTGTCGCCGTGGGAGGAGATGACCGACATGCTCCAGTCGGCGCGGGGGCACACCGCCCTCGCCGACACGGTGGCAACCCTGCTCGAGATCCTCGACAAGGAAACCAAGCTCGACGGCTACTCCAAGGTCGCCACCGAGCTGGAACGCAAGACCCACGAGCTGATGGACCGCAACCAGCGCGCCGCCGCCCTGCACGCCCTGGCGGCGCTCGCCCGCCACGCCAACGAAACCAACGACTTCCCCGCGTGGCAGCGGCTGCGCGCGCGCGCCGCGCTGCAGGCCATCGGCACCGACGCCATCCTCAGCTTCGTCGCGCAGATGATTCGCACCGCCACCCCCGAGCAGGCGGAGACCGCAACCCAACTGCTCATCTTCCTGGGCGAGCGTGCGGCGCCGATGCTCATCCAGTTGATGGCGGAGCCGCTCATGCCCGGCGCCGACACCGCGGTGGCCGAGGCGCTGGTGCGCCTGGGCGACCTGGCGGTGCCGGAGCTGTGCCGCACCCTGCACAGCGGCTACAGCCAGGTGGGGCAGGCGGTGGTGCGGGTGCTGTCGCGCATCGGCACCCCGGCGGCGCTGGAGGGTCTGGGCAAGGCCCTGCAAGCGCGCGACGTCCTGGTGCGCCTGGCGGCGGTGCAGGCCCTGGGCAAGACCAACGCGCCCGAGGCGGCCCGCTTGCTGCTGCCCGGGCTCACCGATCACAACCCCTCCATCCGGCGCGCCGCCATCGCCGCCATCGGCGACCTGCGCAGCACCCAGGCCGTGCCCGAGCTTTCGCGCCTGGCCCTCGCCCACCCGGGCCTCTTCGCGCGCTGTGTCGGCGACCAGTTCGAGGCCATCTGTTCCCTGGGCAAGATCGGCGGCGGACAGGCCATCCAAACGCTGTCGCGCGTGCTCAAGCGGCGCTCCCTGTTCGGCGCCGCCAAGACCGATGAAATCCGGCTCGCGGCCGCGGCGGCCCTCAAGCGCATCGGCACCCCGGAGTGCCTCGACGTGCTCGCCGGCCATACCAAGGATAAGCGCCCGGCGGTGCGCTCCGCCTGCCTGGAAATGTTCGAGGGGCTGCAGACCGGCCAGCCGCCGGGCTCGCGTTGAGGAGCCGTACAAGCGCGCAGATACCGGGCGCGCGGTCTCCTGACCGCGCGAACTCCTCGCGACTTCGGAGAAGTCGCGCCCACGCCGTGGATGCAGGACCGACCGCGAACACTATAATGCAACAAGCGGAGTCGAACAATGGCTCAGGACAACTTGACCGCTGGCAATAGCCCTGCCCTCGACGGCGAGGGCGGCACCGCGGCGGTGCGGCTTTCGTCCCGGGTCGAGGAGGCGCTGGGGGCGGTCGCGACCGCGGTGCGCAACACCACCTTCTACGGCGTGCAGCACGCCGTCGCCGTGGGCTGCCTGAAGGAGGCGACCGGACTCCTCAACGCGCTGCTGGAGCGGCGCCCCACGCTCGAGATCAACGTCCAGATCGACCAGTTCGTCTTCGATAACCTGCCACTGCCCGACTACATGGGCACGCTGGTGCCGCTGGCGGAGGAGCTGCTCGCGCGCGAGATCGGGCGCATCACCTTCATCGCCGGGGTCGAGCAGCGCGAGCTGGCGGTGCTGGCGGAGGTGCTCATCACCGACCCGCGCGCCCTCGATCTCCAGGGCGGGGCCAACGGCGCGCTGACGATCAACCAGGTCACCCACATCGCGCTCGAGCCACGCCGCCCCGACCGCGTTGACGATAACCAGCGCGAGGCCCTCGCGATCTACGAGGACGCCGTGGATACCGTCCGCCGCGCGATGAACGCGGTGGAGCGCGGGCACAACATCGATACCCAGGCGGTGCGCGCCATCGTCGAGGAGATGCTCGGCTCTCTGCTCTACGACAGCACCGGCCTGGTCAGCCTGGCGGCGATCAAGAGCTACGACGAGTACCTCTACGAGCACTCGGTCAACGTCTGCATCGTCGCCATGGTCTTCGGCTGCACCCTGGGGCTCAACGAGAAGCAGATGATGGAGCTCGGCATGGCCGGCATCCTGCACGACATCGGCAAGGTCTTCGTCCCCCTCGATATCGTGCGCAAGCCCGGCCCCCTGACCGAAGAGGAATGGATGGTGATGCACACCCATCCCCTGGTCGGGGCCAAGGTGTTGGCGACCACCCCCGGCGTCCCCGACCTGGCGACGGTGGTCGCCTTCGAGCACCACATCAAGCACGACCGCACCGGCTATCCCAAGGTCGCGCGCCCCCGCCCCCTCAACTTCTACAGCCACATCTGCACCATCGTGGACTGCTACGATTCCCTCACCACCGTGCGCCCCTACCGCGCCCCGGTGCGCCCCGAGCAAGCGGTGGGGTGGATGCTCTACTCCGGCCAGAGCCAGTTCGAGCCGCGCCTGCTGCAGCGCTTCGCCGCGCTGCTGCGCCTCTACCCGGTGGGCGCCATCGTCAAGCTCGACAGCGGCGATTGGGCGGTGGTCAGCGGCGGCAGCGAGAAGGACCCCTCCCGCGCGGTGGTGCGCCTGCTGGCCGATTCCGCCGGCGCCATGGCGCGCGGCTTCAAGCGCATTGACCTCAGCGCCCGCGACCCCCACGGCGGCTACTCCCGCTCCATCGTGGACTGCCTGCAGCCGCTCAGCCGCGTCGCCGAAATCGCCTCCGTGCTCGCGCGCTAACCGTCTTCAATTCTAGCCGGCGGCTGTGTCGCGCACCCGCACGTGCCCCAGCCCCGCCGCGAGCAGCAACGTAGGGCAGGAGCCTTGGGCTACGTAGCCTTGGCGAAGGAGGCTTGCCTCCTGCCCAAAGCCCTCCCAAGAGAGGGCAGAAGACGAGCTTCTGCCCTACGGCTCAGGAGAACCCCCCCTACGAGCTTTCGCGGGTCCGCGCGCAACGTGTCCCAACTCCCGGCAGGGATGTCGCGGCCAAGGGCTAATGTTGCAGGCCGTGCGCCAGCGGCTGGTGGGGCAGGATTGCATCCTGCCGCTTGGCTCGCAGATTGAAAATCTGCGCCACCGCGCGAGGCGCCGACGGGCGGTGGGTCCGATGTAGGGGACGATCTCTGATCGTCCCGCAACGGGCCGGTCAGGGGACCGGCCGCTACGGGGTGGAGCCACCGATCAGAAAACGCCACGAGGGAGGTTCCCATGAAAATCGGCATCATCAGCTTCACCGACGGGCGCAAGCGCGTCGCGGATTCCCTCAATGACCTCTGCTTCGGCTTCCAGCGCGACATCGCCAAGTGGCTCAAGCGCAAGGGACACGGCGTCGTCGAGGGCCGCAACATCGTCTGGAACTACGCCACCGCCCGCAGCGAGGCGCAGCGCATGAACCGCGCCGGCTGCGACGCCATCGTCTTCAACTTCTCGGTGTGGTCCTTCCCCGACCTCACGGTGCAGGCGGCGTCGCTGGTGGATGCGCCCCTCCTGTGCATCGGCAACCTCAACCCCAGCCAGCCGGGGTGGGTCGCGTTCTTCGCCTCCGCCGGCGCGCTCGACGAGGTCGGCATCCCCTATGGGCGCGCGCTGGGCGACATCAAGGACCCGGCGGTGCAGGGGCAGGTGCTCGATTTCCTCGCCAAGCACACCCCCGACGCTCGTACGCAGGGGCGCGCCGCCGCCGCCCGCCTCTACGGCCAGCGCTACGGCGAGTTCGATGGCCCCTCCATGGGCATGTACACCGGCCACCTCGACCAGAGCCAGTGGATGGCGCAGTTCGGCGTCCACGTCTATCACCGCAGCCAGTTGACCCTGGTGGACATGGCCAAGCGCATTTCCCCCAAGCGCGTGCAGGCGGGGCTGGAGTGGCTCGAGCAGCACGTCGGCAAGATCCACTGGGACGGCGACATGCTCACCCCCGGCCTCGACGGCACCCTCGCCAAGCAGGTGCGCCTCTATCTCGCCATGAAAGACCTGTGCCGCCAGGAGGGGATAGACTTCTGCGGCATCACCGGCCAGATCGACCTCACCGAGAGCCCCGAGCACTGCGTCGCCGACGTCCCCGAGGCCCTGCTCAACGATGTCGCCGACTGGGAGAACGACCCCAAGGCGCCCATCGTCTGCGCCACCGAGTGCGACTCCAACGGCGCGCTGACCATGCAGATCCTGCACCTGCTGACCGGGACCCCCGTGCTGTTCGCCGACCTGCGCCACTACCACGAAGAGCTTGACCTCTACGACCTGGTCAACTCCGGCGAGCACGCGCCCTACCTGTCCAAGCGCAGCCCCGACTGGCGCGTCAACTGGAAGCAAGTGCACCTCATGCCGGCGAGCAAGTTCTTCTTCGTCGGCGGCGGGGCGTCGGTGCAGTTCTACGCCGACCCCGCCGACGAGGTGACCTTCGCGCGCCTGACCCGCAAGAGCGGCGAGTACCAGATGCACGTCTTCACCGGCTCCTTCGTCAAGCTCCCCAAGCGCAAGATGGAGGAGCTGGCCAAGCAGACGACCTATGAATGGCCGCACGCGTTCGCGCGCTTCAACGTGCCCTACCGGCGCTTTGCGGCGGAGTTCCGCTGCAACCACCTGCACGCCGCGATCGGGGATTACGTCGGGCAGCTCATCGCCGCGTGCGAGGCATTGGGGATCGAGCCCATCGTGCTGACCTGAGCGCCGCTGCGCAGTTCGTAGGGCGGGAGTTTGCATCCTGCCCAAACAACGGGGTGTGACCGTTCTTGGTGGGGATGGCATGGTCGCGCACCCGGATGTGGCACAGCCGCCCTCGGCTGTGAATGGGCGCGATGAATCGCGCCCTTACAAGGTTGGGGCCTCATCCCCACTTTCCGAGGTCACACCCAAACAACGTCCGGGCAGAACGCCCCGCCTGCGCGCGGCGCGCGGGCAGGAAGGTTCTGCCCTACGGAATTACTACGGCCGCCCGAGGAAATCGACACGGAAAGACGGACAGGCAGGAGGGCATCTTGCAGGCCGCGAACTGATACGCAGGAGGGGTTGAAGGGATGACAGTGAGCGATGGCTTGATGATAGCGGCTGTCCTGCTGGCCCCCTTTGCCGCTGTGTTCGCTCAGAGACAAGTCGAACTTTGGCGAGAGCGGCGGGGGAGGAGGCTGGGGGTCTTCAAGACACTCATGGCGACACGGGGCACCCCTTTGTCGCCCGAGCATGTGCAAGCCCTCAACATGATTGACCTTGAGTTCGCGAAACCGCCTGAGCAATCCGTCCTTACCGCTTGGAAGGAGTATCGGGATCATCTCAACTCGTATCCGAGAGGGGGGGAAGACCAAAAGGAACGGGCGGTAGTATGGTCGCAGCAAACTCAGCAACTGCTTGCGACCTTACTTGGTCACATGGGTAAGTGTCTCCGTTTCGGATTCGACCCGGTGCAGATCAAGAAAGACGTATATTCTCCCGAAGCGCACGCGGTCGCGGAGGTCGAGCTCCAACTCCTCCGGCGGTTTCTGCTGGAGTGGTTGGGCGGCGACCGCAAGGTTTTGGTATCCGTGTGCCCCCAAGACGAAGAGGCGGCCAAGCAAGGTGAGCAGTTCCTAGAGGCGATCCTCAAGCTCTTACATGGACAGAGTCGGATTCGGGTTCAACTGAGCCCTGAGCACGCCACGGAACCAGGCACGCCGCCTGACACCGCTGGACCGGGCACCCGTGAGCGCGCGCCCGCATAACGCTGGCTGGGAGAGTACGCCCGGGGAAACTGGGGACATCAGTTACCTATTTCTGGGGAATCCCCCCGAGTTTGAGCGGCATTCAATTCGCGCCCGGCGAATCCGTGTTCGCAGCACCGGCGGGCGTCAGCAGCGATGCCGCGTTGAGGCCTAGCACCCGGTCGCGATCATCGCTGGCAATCTCCGATGCCAGCACCTTCGCCACCGCCGGCAGCGGGTACTGCAGCGGCGCGCCCGTGCCCAGCAGCAGCCGCCCGGCGCCAAAGCGCTCGGCCAGCAGGTCCACGCACCCCACCGGCCCCTGCACGCCGGACAGGTCCAACCACACATTGCCCTCGCCGACGCCAGATCCCTCGCGAAGTTTACCCTGAGCGGCACCAAGATCCTTCGCTTTGCTCAGGATGACACGCTGCGAAGGGCTCGGGCGGTCCGCCGCCTGCGGGATGACATCGCCGGAGGCCGCCAGCAGGCTTTCCGCCTCGCCGTAGCGGGCCATGCAGGCGATGATGCGCGCCTGGGGCACCGCCCGCGCCAGGGCCGCGACCTCGTCGGCGGGCACCGCCGGCACCATCATCCGCGGGTGGTGGTGCCGCTCGTCCTGCATGCGCAGCGAGATGAGTATCGCCAGGCCCGCCGCGGCCGCCTGGGCGACGGCCACTCGCGCGGCGGTGTCGGCCAGCGAATACGCGTGGTAGTTGGGCCACAGGCGCACCCCCGGCGCCCCCGCCGTCAGCGCCGCCTGCACGTCATCCTCCCAGCCCGGGTAGGCGGGATTCAGGGCCGGCGCGGGGACGAAAAACTCGCCGTAACCGCGCAGCGCGCGCAGGCGGCGCACCGCCCGCGCCAGCTCCGCGTTCGCCGATTCGCATTCCTGGCGAAAAATCGCCGCCAGCGGCGACACCAGCGCGCGTGTTATGCCAGCGCCTTCGAGCAGGCGCCGCAGCGCCGTCGGCGTGCGCTCCCGCAGCGGCCGCAGGCGGCGCACCGCCCGAAACGGCCACTCGCCGAGGTAAGCGTTGACATCTATCACCGGCGTGCCGGTCATCGTCTGAGCCGCGCCAGGCGCGCGAAGTTGCCGCCCAGGATCAGCCGCCGCGCCCGCACCGGTATGCGCGCGCCGGTCACTTTCGCCAGGTTGACCGCCAGGTCGGCGCCGTGGGCGTCCGACCCGAAGATGACGCGCCGCGCCCCCAGCTCCGCGACCGCCTGCTCGATCATGCCGCACTCGACGATGCTGCCGGCCGTGTCCACCGACACATTGGGCTGATGGCGCACCGCGCGCAGCCCCCGCACCCAGTCGCCCCCGATGTGCGCCATGATAAACTGCACGTCGGGGAAATCGCAGGCGGCGCGCGCCACCTCCTCGGGGTAGGATTCGTGCGGCAGGTTGCCCGTGATCTTGTGCCACGCGTGGTGCAGCACCGGCGCCCGCAGCTCCCCCGCCTTGGCCAGCAGCGGGCGCACCCGGTCGTCGGTGGCGCGGCACGCCACCCACAGCTTGAGCCCCACGAACCCCCACTCCACCACGCAGCGCTCGAACTCCGCCACCGCCTGCGGGTGGCACGGGTTGACGTACGCCAGCCCCAGCACCAGGCGCGGGTGCTGCTGCGTCAGCCGGCGCACGTCGCGATTGGCCTGCTCGCACTCCTCGTGCGTCGGCTCGTAGCCCCACCTCCCCAGCGAGCTCACGACCAGGCGGTCAACCCCCAGGCGCTGGGCCTGGCGCAGCAGGCGCGGGTCGAGGGCGTCGCCCTCGGGATGCACGTGACAATCAATAACCAGCCTTAGACCTCCGCGCGTCGGGAGCGGTAAACGCGATAGCCGGATTTCTTCTCCACTTCTTCGACGCCGCCGAAGACTTCCTGCATGTGGCGCGCGAAGGTGCCGACCCCGCGGCGCCTGCGCCCCACCAGGTAGAACCTGCCGCCCGGCCGCAGCGCGCGATGCGCGCCCTCGATGAAGGCGAACACCACCCGGTTGCCGGCGTGCACCGGCGGGTTGGTGACCGCCACGTCGAAGGCGCCGCACGTCACCGCGTCGGGCCCGTCGGAGAGCACGACGTAAGCGTTCGAAAGAGCCTTGAGGGCGATGTTGGCATGGGCGAGGGCGACCGCACGCATGTTGCGGTCGAGCATCACTGCCATCCCCGCGGGCGCCAGCGCCGCGGCGACGATCCCCAGCACCCCGTAGCCGCAGCCGAGGTCGAGCACGCGGTCGGCCGCGGCGATCTCCATCGCCTCCGCGAGCAGGCGCGTGCCGGGGTCGATGCGCTCGGCCGCAAAAACGCCGGCGTCGCTGCGAAAGCGAAAGCTATGGCCGCGCAGTTCGGCGCCGATCTCGGTGGGGCGCCGGGCAGAGGCGGGCCGGCGGCTGAAGTAATGCTCGGTCATCGCGTGGCGTTCCGGCCCGCTCAAAGGTGGGTGGCGGCCGCTTCTGGGCGGGGACTGTCCCACCTTCACCATTGAGTAGGGGCAAGGCATGCCTTGCCCCTACCGCCCGGAAGGGGACAGTCCCCATTCGGGGACAGTCCCTCAGAGCGCGCCGCTACGACTCGACGTACACCGCGCGCAGGACTTCCTCGACGCTGGTGACGCCCTCGCGGGCCTTTTCGATGCCGTCGTCGCGCAGGCTGCGGATGCCCATGTCGCGCGCGATGTGCCGGATCTCGGGGGCGGAGACCTTGCGCACGATGGCGCTACGCACGGAATCCTCGACCGGCATGATCTCGAACACCGCCACCATGCCGCGGTAGCCGGTGCCGCGGCAGTCGTTGCAGCCCCGGCCGTGGTAGAACGACGGATGCGCATCGCTGATGCCCAGGCGCCCGAGGATGGCGGGCGCAGCCTGGTAGGGCTCCTTGCACTTCGGGCAGATGCGCCGCACCAGCCGCTGGGCGATGACCGCGCACAGCGACGACGCCACCAGGAACGGCTCCGCGCCCATGTCGATCAGGCGCACCGCCGCCCCCGCCGCGTCGTTGCAGTGCAGGGTGCTGAACAGCAGGTGCCCGGTCAGCGCCGACTGGATCGCCATCTGCATCGTTTCCGGGTCGCGGATCTCGCCGACCATCATCACGTCGGGGTCCTGGCGCAGGATGTGACGCAAGCCGGCCGCGAAGGTGAGCCCGATCTTGGGGTGCACCTGGATCTGCGTCACCCGCGGCAACTGGTACTCCACCGGCTCCTCGATGGTGATGCAGTTCTTGCTGATGCGGTCCATCTTCATCAGCGCCGCGTACAGGGTGGTCGTCTTGCCGCAGCCGGTGGGCCCCGTCGCCAGCACCATGCCGTAGGGCCGGCGCACGATGTCCTCCATCAACTGCAGGTGGTTTGGACCCAGCCCCAGGTCCTTGAGCCGCCGCATCGACGAGTACTTCGGCAGCAGCCGCAAGACCACCGTCTCGCCGAACACCGACGGCACCGTCGAAACGCGCACGTCGTAGGGCTGACCGCCGAAGCGGCCCTCGAAGCGCCCGTCCTGCGGCAGGCGGTTCTCCGCGATGTTGAGGCGCGCCAGGATCTTCAGCCGCGAGACGATGGAGGCGTGATAGTCCAGGGGCAGCGGCATGTGGTCGTACATCACGCTGTCCACGCGCAGCCGCACCAACAGCTTGCGCGCATGCGGCTCGACGTGAATATCGCTCGCCCGCTCCCGCGCCGCCGCCTCCAGCAGCGAGTTGACCGCGCTCACCGCCGGCGCCTGCTCCACCAGCTCGCCGAAGCCGTCCGTCGACATCGGCTGCGGCGTCGGCGTGAGCGCCGCCTCCATCTCCTCCATCTCGTCGCCGTAGTAGCGCAAGATGCCGCGCTTGATGACGTCCGCGCCCGCCTTGGCCGGGCGCACTTTCATCCCCGTCAACCGCGTCAGCTCGTCGATGATCGGCAGATTGGCGGTGTCCGGCATCGCCACCACCAGCACCCCGGCGTCCTCCTCCATCGGGAAGACCCCCAAACGCTCGCACACGTGCCGCGGCACCAACTGCAGCACATCGCCGTCCCGGTATAGCTCGTGCTCTGAGAAAATCTCCTCCATCACCTTCCGCCTTGCGCCCGGTCGTTGGAGCCCAGGCTGTAGGGCGCGGGTTCCACCCCGCGCCGCAGTTGACGGCGGGCCGTGGAAGGCCCGCCCTACAAGCTGGGCCGCACGGGCAGGAGGGA
>Ga0315294_10004700_pt1 | contig 14933 bp, 13 predicted proteins | sample YL17G13_40_MG_FD_203626 | JGI IMG/M metagenome (GOLD analysis project Ga0315294, IMG submission 203626) | Sediment microbial communities from Yellowstone Lake, YNP, Wyoming, USA - YL17G13_40 | ecosystem: Environmental > Aquatic > Freshwater > Lake > Sediment | place: USA: Wyoming | collected... | reverse complement strand
TATGACGACTTACGCCACGCTGCAATAGATGCCTGGCGGAATACTGCTCTTGAACCTGAAATTATCAAATCTGTTTGCAGAACTTATTATGCAGAGCGCAAAAATTAAATACAATTGGTATGACAAAGATGTTAAGAAAAACACGGTAAAGGGGTTTTTAATTATTTTCCAGCCAGTTATAGGTTGTTGTTAGCCGCTTGTGTTGGACATCTTTTTGTTAAGATGGGTAAAATTTGCCGATTGTTAGGGCGGGATTTGGTGCGGGCTAACTGTTATCAGTTGTTATCAGAAGCAATCAGATGTGTCATCAGATGTAATCAGAACACACTCCAAGTGATTCAGAAGCACTCCAAAATACATCAGAGATACGTCAAAATGCATCAGAAAACACCAGTGTTTTTGCTTAACTATTGTCATAACAAGGACTTAAATGTAATCCGGCTGCGGATTTCAGCAAAAAAATCGAACGGCCGAAATTTTAATGACCAAAACAAATCTACCATAGCACACTTTGCTCCTAATGTGGGGATATAGAATCTTCCCATAATTGGGCGGAGATGCGCATTTTGGTCGAAAAAACATTCACCACAGAGAAAAAAAGAGAACATGGAGAAGGGGTAAGTTGTTATGGGATAAAGGGTAAGGGGATTTGTCCCGATTTATCGGGATTTGCGGATTTTTTTATTACCCCCTGCGTGTTTGATTGATTTGTCGTGCGGGGTGAGTATTGCGTAGAGCGGATAGCGGGTAGCGTATAGGAAGAAAGCGAAAAATGAAAAACCATAATTCAAGATTTAAAATTTCAACAGACAATCCGCTGCGCTACGAGAAAACGAACGCAATTATTTCTGAATAAAATGGTGTCCCCAGATTTCCGTATTCTCAATTCTACATTCTAAATTCTTTAAATTCCTTCAAGCCAGCTTTCGCAGAAGACTGCCAAATCGAGTTCGTCAATAAGATTGTCCTTCGGCTCAGAGATATCGCAAATTGGATTCCAGTGCGGGTCAGTATCATCACTTAGCCATGCTGAGGCCAGAACCGCAAAGTCTACAAAATTGACACCGTCCGGACAGACAAAATCCCCGTACTGAGAATATTCCCACCTCAAATGCGGATAGTAAACACCATCAACACACATACGCCATATATCGTTTGTACCGTTTACTGTTTCATCCACAAAGTCCCAGCCGGCATTAGTAAATGTGCTTTTTGTCTTCATTTCGTCTGTGAGTTTACCTGTACCGCCGCCACTTTTGCTCTGGCTACTGGTTTCAACATCCCAGAAGGAGTTTGTTGCTCCTCCCGACCCTGTCAACCCGCCGATATTGCTCCCTGTTCCGCTGACATTGCCTGTGGAATAGCAGTTAGTAATCGTGCTGCTATTGTATCCCACCAGCCCACCGACATAGGAGTTTCCTGTAACGCTGCCTATCGAATAGCAGTTAGTTATCGGGCCACTACCGTACTGGCTGTATCCCACCAGACCGCCGACATAATTAGAAGTTCCTGTAACGCTGCCTGTGGAATAGCAGTTAGTTATTATCGTGCTGCCACCATTTTCTCCCACGAGGCCGCCGACATAGGAGTTTCCTGTAACGATACCTAATGAATAGCAATTGGTTATGGTCCCGCCGTAACTGTATCCCACGAGGCCGCCGACATAGGCAGAGGAGGAGTTTCCTGTAACGCTGCCTGTGGAATAGCAGTTAGTCGTGCCGCCGTAATCTATTCTTCCCACCAAGCCGCCGACAGAGTAGTTTCCTGTAACGCTGCCTAATGAATAGCAATTGGTTATGGTCCCGTCGTAACTGTATCCCACCAGGCCGCCGACAAAGGGGTTTCCTGTAACGCTGCCTGTGGAATAGCAGTTAGTAATCGTGCCGTAATCATTTTCTCCCACCAGCCCGCCGACACAGGAGTTTCCTGTAACGCTGCCTGTGGAATAACAGTTAGTAATCGTACCGTAATCATTTTCTCCCACGAGGCCGCCGACATAATTAGAAGTTCCTGTAATGCTGTCTGTGGAATAACAGTTAGTAATCGTACCGTAATCATTTTCTCCCACGAGGCCGCCGACATAATTTTTCCCCGAAATAACCGCATTCGAGTTGGAATCTGTTATTGTGCCCGGATTGTACCCTACCAGTCCTCCTATATCGTCATCTCCTGTCACGTTGCTTTCAGAATAGCAATCGGTTATGGTCCCGCCATTGTATCCTGCCAGACCGCCGATGTCATACGTCCCGGAAACCATAGTTGTCGATTGAGAATTAGTTATCGTGCCGTTCCAATTGCAGCCCACCAGCCCGCCGACATCCTGGTCTCCCATAACGCTGCCTGTGCAATAGCAGTTTATTATTGTGCCCTGATTGAAGCCCACCAGTCCGCCGACATAATTACCATTTACGGCATTGACATCCGCATTTTCCATCCCTAAATTCTTTATCTGCCCGCTGGTGCCGACACAGCCAAACAGACCAATGCGGTGGATTCCATTGGAAGTATAGGTAAAACTCCAGACCTTGTTGTCGTTGCCGTCAAAGACACCGGTAAATTTCGTTATGCTGTTTCCAATGATTTTGAATTGTGTGCCGGTGTACGCTGCGAGATTCACATCGTTGACGAGGATAAAGTGCGTGCTCCAGTCTCCCTGGTAATTACCGATGTCGTTCAGGTCTTCTGCGGTGGCGATTTGGTATGGGTCGTTCGGCTCACCCGTTCCGCCGCTGTATTTAGCTTCAGCAGCGGCGCTTGCCGAAAAAGCAATTATTGCTAAAATAAGAATTGAGTGACTTTTCATTTTCCACCTCCTTAAAAATATGTTTAATTGAGATTTCCCATATTAAACGCCTGGCTATGCAGCCAAGCCTTTCGATTTTAGGATAATATCAAAATCTTCCTTAAATCGCTACTATCTGAAGTCTTTATAGCAAACGGCACTGTTTCAATCTTGACTTTCCCGTTTCGTCCTTAAAACCAATAAGCAAACAGTTCGGCCCGGATGGTTTTCTCTCAAAAGGTGAATTGGTTTGTTTTATACCAATCAGCCGACAAAATAGCAAGTATTTTCTTGAAAATTGGCCCACGCACCAATCTTTTGGGGATTTTGGCGAATAAATACCTCGAAGCACAATTGGGCAGATACGCAGGTCTGCCCCTACGGTTTAATTGGGCGGACACATTCATCAGGGCAAACACATAGGTTTGCCCGTACAATTGCCCCAACAGGTCCCGCCCCTACGGGGCGAATAATTCATCCTGCTGCCATTGACAGGGGTTATTAACGATATATTTACGAATACGCTGCAACGATGTTTCATTGCGGACAATCTGTTCGTAATAATTGCGTTGCCACAATTTGCCGTCGAACGGTTTCCAATGGTTTTGCTTGACATTGCGGATATATTCATTGGTTGTCATTGTTTTAAACCATTGAATCATTTTATATATTGGCCATTCCTGTAGGGGCGAACCTGCGTGTTCGCCCTTTTTTTCAGGGCCAGGGCAGACACATAGGTCTGCCCCTACCACCGTCCCGACGATATTTATGATACCGTGACAATGGTTGGGCATTACCACGTATTCGTCAATTTCAATATTGGCGTATTTGTTTTTTAATTCATTCCACCAACGACCAATCATTTTGCCGGCATCGTTCAAAATCATCGCACCCTTTTGAATTTCCCCGAATAGAGGCCGTCCGTTCTGCGTACAGATTGTAACAAAATAATATCCAGGCTGTGAATAATCATATCCTGTTAATCGAACCGACCGGCGATGATGAATATCAGGGTTATATTTCATTATCGTAATACTAATATCTGGGCAGGCGGTCGAGAATGGCTTTTTGGTAATCTTCTTTGCCAATCTTTAAGCCGGTAAGATTATGGTAGCGGGCGTTAATCCTCTGCGTCAAATACGCTATGCGGTTTTGCGGGGACGGGTGCGTTGAGAGAAAATCAATGGTCGTAGAGCCGTGCTCGTTCTGAAGGAGCTGCATAGTCTCAATCATTCCATAAGGATTGTAGCCTGCTGCGACCATATAATCGACAGCCGTTTCATCGGCGGTCTGCTCATCCTGCCTGCTGTACCGGAGGCTGAAAATCTGTCGGGTGAGGTCTGCGGCGGCGGCAACGCCCTGCGGGCTCTTGTCCGAAATGACCGCCGAAAGCAAAAGCTCAAGGCCAATCTGGTTGCTCATCGCATTCATACTGTCGCGTGCGACGACGTGGACGATTTCGTGGCTCAAAACGGCAGCCAACTGGGCCTCGGTCCGGAGCTTTTCGAGCATACCGCCGGCGATGTAGACATAACCGCCCGGCAGAGAAAGTGCGTTGACCGATTTGTCCTTCACCGCCGCAAAATGGAAGTCGAAATTGCCGTTGTGGCTGACGCGGACTATTTTTTGGCCCACATAATCGATGTAGTTCTGCAACTGCTGGTCGTCGATTCTGCCGGTGAGCTGTTTTTCAACTTCAGGAGCGTATTTTTGGCCTATTTCAACATCCTGTCCCTGCTGAAAGAACATAAGCTCCTCTTCGCCTGTTACCGGATTGACAGCGCAGCCGGTGCAAAAACAGAACGTCAGGCCCAGTATCAATAATCCTATTTTACGAAGCATAATCCTACTTGAACTCCAGCGTGCCGAAGAACTCCGGCATATGAAACTGCGGCTGGGGGTAATCGACCACCGACCAGGTCAGCCAGTGCGGGTTCGAGGTTTTGTCGCCGCATTTATAGAAATTAGCCCGCCAGGTGACGCCAGCCGCAGGCCTGACAACGGGACAACGCTTTTCGAGTATCTGGTAAGGCACACGGTATTCAATCAGCCAGGTGGTCGGCTGCTGCTTTTCCGGCTCAACGATTCTCGGCTCCGTGTGAAAAATTTTCAGCATCTCGATTTCATCATCGGCCAGCGGCTGCGGATTGGTCTTGGGTGCGGTCTGGTGCCGGCTGACCACCGTTCCGCCGCAGTTGATTTCTATATTCATATAACCCTGCGAAATATCCTCGCCCGGCGTAAAGAAAAATTCCACGCAACTATCTATAAACACCGGGTCCTGATGTTTTTGCGCAGTCGCCCTGACGTATTTGTCCTCCACGCGAAATATTACATATACAAACCGGTCGTCATACAAAACCTTCGCCTGTGCCTTGGGTGCGTATTTCGGCTTCGGCCCCATCGGGTTTTTTATATCGAGTGGTTTGACCTTTCCCCATATTTCGCCTGACCAGTTGCCATCCGATTTGGGCTGTTCGGTCGCCTTTAGCACTTCATATTTCTTATACATAACTGCCTCCGTTATTACCTATGGTATGGCATAGCCATTTATATACTGTTTCGCTCCTTTTGTCAGCGTCATTTTATATTCCGGTGCAGGTGAAATCAAAATCGCCTCTGCGCCTGTCAGTGATTCGACAAATTTCAGTCCCTTTTCCCGACCCATCACGCTTACCGCCAGCGCCAGGGCGTCGGCATTGGCAGAACCTGCGGTAATAACAGTAACGCTCGAAAACTCATTACAGGGATACCCGCTGTGAGGATTAATGATGTGGCTGTATCTTTTTCCTCCTATCTGTACGAATCGGCGATAATTTCCGCTGGTTGTGATTGCTACATCCTTCAATTTCAGCGTCAGCAAACATCGGCTATCACCCAGCGTCGTTTCGGCAACGTTGGGGTCCTGCAGGCCGACCAGCCAGCATTCTTCACCCTCCGGCGGCGTGCCGAAACACCGGACGTCACCGCCGACATCGACCAGACCGCCGGTTGCACCGCACTTTTGCATCGCATCCGCCGCTTTGTCGATTCCGTATCTCTTCGCCGCCCCTCCCAAATCAAGCTTCATACCCTCGGCTGCAAATCGCACACTCATTTCATTCGCATCGAGTATCAGCTTTTCATAACCAACCTTTGACAGCGTCTGCTGCAATTCGGCATCGGCAGGAGTTGAATTTGCCTCGCCCGCCGACCGCCAAAGGTCAATTAACGGCCCGACCGTAATATCGAAAGCCCCCTCGGTAAGCCTGCTGAACTTAACGCTCCTCTGAAGCACCTCAAAAGTAGCGATGCTTACCTTTACAGGGCTTTTATAAGCCTGGCGGTTTATCCCGCTGATTTCCGATGTATCTTTATGTACGCTCATTAAATCCTCAACATCGTTAAGCCGCCCAAAAGCAGCATCGATGCTTTTTCGGGCTGTCCCTGAATCCGGCGCAACTGCAATAATATGCGCCAATGTCCCCATCACAGGCCGAAAACCGCTGTCAATATCGACCTGCTCCTTTTTTGCGGGAATCAAAAAGTACAGCGCAGCAATCAAAACGACCGCACCGACAAATTCGATTGCTATTCGGTTTTTCCTGCTCATAGAAAACCTTTCATCCGACAGTAATTGATAATTGACGGCGAAACAATAATCAATAGTAAATCGTCGATAATCAATTTATAATGTCTGCGTGGAAAACAAAAGCATAATAATACTGGAAGACCGGATTAACAGCGAATTTCTGCCCTTTGTTCGCAGGCCCGGCAGGTATATCGGCGGCGAGATAAACCAGATAAAAAAAGACCTCCGCCTCTGCGACCTGACCGTTGCTTTATGCTTTCCCGACATTTACGAAATCGGAATGAGCCATCTGGGTCTGGCAATTATCTACGATATCCTCAACAATATCGCCGGTATTGCCGCCGAACGGGTTTTTGCCCCGTGGACTGATGCCGAAAAGATACTGCGTCGGAAAAATATCCCCCTGTTCAGCCTGGAATCCAAAGCGGCCCTAAAAAGCTTCGATGTCATCGGCTTTAGCCTCACCAATGAGCTATGTTATACCAACGTGCTTAACATAATCGATTTGGCCGGCCTGAACGTCAGAAGCAGCCGACGGCAGGAGACCGACCCGCTGATAATCGCCGGCGGCGGGCAGGCAAACTGCTGCGAACCAATGGCTGAATTCGTAGACCTGTTTGTGCTGGGTGACGGCGAAGATGCTGTGCCTGAATTGGCTCAATTGATTAAAAACGAAAAGAAATCCGGCAAATCAAAGGAGCAAATTCTGCGAAAAGCTGCCGAAAATTTCGAGTGGGTTTATGTCCCCAGCCTCTACAAATTCGAGTTTGAAAACTCGAAGATAAAAACCATCGAGCCGCTTTTTGCCGGTCTGACGACCCAGCGAAAAAACGCCGTCACCAAAGATTTTGAAAACACCCCTGTCCCGCTTAAGCCTTTGGTGCCTTTCGTGCAGGCTGTCCACGAACGGGTCAGCATCGAAATAATGCGGGGCTGCCCGGGCAGATGCCTGTTCTGCCAGGCCGGTTTCTGTAAAAGGCCCGTCCGTATCCGAAGTCCACAAAAAATCATCGATACCGCAAAGGCCTGTTATAATGCCACAGGGTTCGACACAATCAGCCTGCTGAGCCTCTCGACCGCCGACTACCCGAAACTCGAAGAATTGACCGTCTCCCTTCAGGAATATTTCAAGGATAAATATGTCGGCCTTTCGCTGCCGAGCCTGCGCGTCGACCAGCAGCTAAAATTGCTTCCGAAACTCGTAAACTTCACAAGGAAAGGCGGCCTGACTATCGCCGTTGAGGCCTCAGGCGAAAGAATAAGACAAATTATCAATAAACCCCTCAAAGACGAAGACTTGTTTGCCGCTGTCGAAGCAGCCTGGCGGGCAGGCTGGCAATTGCTGAAATTATATTTTATGGTGGGCCTGCCCGGCGAAACCGAGCAGGACATCAAAAATATCGTGGAGTTGTCCCTTCAACTGGCCCATCTCTGCAAAAAAGTGACCGGTAAATACGCCCAAATCAACATCACCGTAAGCTGGCTTGTCCCCAAACCGCACACGCCTTTAGGCTGGCTGGCGCAAAAGCCGAAAGCATATTTTGAAAATGCCAAAAAGCTGATACTCGACGAGAAAAGAAGGCTGAATGCGAAATCGCTGCACTTTAAATTTCATAATATAGAGCAAAGCATTCTCGAATCTGCGACAGGCCGGGGCGACAGACGGCTCTGCGACGTTATCGAGGCAGCCTGGCGGGACGGTGCGAGATTCGACCTCTGGGATGAATGTTTTAATTATCAAATCTGGCAAAATGCCTTTGAAAAATTCGGGCTGAATATCGATGCCGACGCACAGAAGCAATTTGAGCCGGACGAAATCCTCCCCTGGCAGCATCTCGGCGGCCCGGACAAAAATTATCTGCTCACACTCCTCAATAAATCGACAAAACTAGCCCAGAACATGTGACTTGAAAAACAAATATCCGGTCGGTTCAGCGGGAATGATTTTTTGCCTTCGGCTTTAAGTTTTTCGCTTTTTTCATCCCCGCCGGCAAAGCCAGCCCCCCGTATCCTTTCGCCTCCCTGAAATCCACTATAATCCTGACAGCCTCTTCCGGCTCATCCGCCACCGTAAATACATTCAGGTCTTCCGGGTCGACATAATTGTACTCGCCGAGCATCTTTTCTCTCATCCATTTGACCAGGCCGCCCCAATAATCGCTGCACATCAAAACCACAGGGAAAAATGCCTGCTTCAACGTCTGAATCAACACAAGAGCCTCGGTGAACTCATCCATTGTCCCGTAGCCGCCCGGAAAAACGATAAAGCCGTTGGCATATTTCAGAAACATCACCTTCCGGCAGAAAAAATATCTAAACTGCAGCGACAAATTCTGGTAATCATTCGGCACCTGTTCTATCGGCAGCTCGATGTTCAGCCCTATGCTTTTTCCGCCCGCCGCCGCAGCTCCCTTGTTCGCCGCCTCCATAATCCCGCTGCCCCCGCCGGTTATTACCGCAAAACCGGCCTTCACCAGCTCCGAAGCCGTCTTTTCAGCTATCTTGTAATATCGCTCCGCAGGCTTCATACGGGCCGAACCAAAAATCGAAACCGCAGGCCCCACCGTTGCAAGCTCATCAAAGCCTTCCGTAAACTCCGCCATTATCCGGAATATCCGCCACAGGTCCGCCATAGGCGGATTGCTCATCATATTCGACATAAAAACTCTCTTTCAAATCATCAATACGCTAAAGTCCGCATCACCACAAGGCCGGCTTAAATGCGCTGGGGCAGTGTTCTGAAATCCTGCAATTCTCGCAGTCCGGCTTGCGTGCCTTGCACACATTTCGCCCGTGAAAAATCAGCAGATGACTGAACTGCGTCCAACTCCTCTTCGGTACTATTTCGGCCAAATCGAACTCCAGCTTTACCGCATCGCTGTTTGCTGATAGTCCCAATCGCCGCGATAGTCTGATAACGTGCGTATCGCAGGCTATCGCAGGCTCACCGAACACATTGCCCAGCACAACGTTCGCAGTTTTCCTGCCCACGCCCGGCAGGCTGGTAAGCCCATCCATCGTGTCCGGCACCTGCCCGTCGAACTGCTCGATTATCTTCGTGCAGGCGCCTTTGATGCTCACCGCCTTATTGTGGTAAAATCCCGTGCTTCTTATGTCCGACTCTATCCCCTTTAAATCCGCCTTCGCCCAGCCCGCCGCTGATTTGTATTTTTTGAACAAATCGCCGGTTATCATATTTACCCGCACGTCGGTGCATTGCGCCGACAAAATAGTTGCGATTAGAAGCTCCAGCGGGTTTGTAAAACGAAGTGCGGTCTTTGCATCGGGGTACAGCTTCTGAAGTATCGGAAGAATCTTTTTGACCCGTTCCGCAGCCTCGGCCTTGTCCACTTTTATCTTTTTTGCCGCAGGTTTCTTCGCCATATATTTATTTCGAATCAGGAAGTTTCTCAAGCAGCGCCTTCAGCTCATCCGCAAAAAACATCCCGTGCCACCTGACCGGCTCTTTTTCGCCCGGCACAAACAGCATACTCACCGGCACCGCAGGCTCGTTATAAACATCCTTTAAAGCGTATGTCGCAGGATAATTCTTGACTGTCGTGTCCGCCCTGATTGCCAGGACTTTTTTTGCCTTAATCAAATCCGCAATGTCCTGCCGATGATAAACGTTCCTGTCAACCACCTTACAGTTCAGGCACCATTCCGCCGTGAATTTAATCAATACCGGCCTGCCCTTCGACAAGGCATCATCAATCAAAGCGCTGTTGTATGGCTGCCAGTCAACAGGTTCAGCCGCCGGCGCCGGCAGAAATACCCATCCCGCCGCAACCGCCAAAGCTGCCGCAATACCCCTTATCAGCCATTTATTCGCCTTTTTCGTATCGTAACTAACCCAGCCGCTCCACATCCAGACGCAAAAGCTCAGCGCCACCGCAAAATACAGCACATCAATCCTGCGAACCTCCGGCAGCGCCGCTATAAGTTTGATTGCGATAAGTAACAGGATAAACCCGACCGTCTGCTTGAAAAGCTCCATCCAGCGTCCCGCTCTCGGCAGACGATTTAATAATCCCGGCATCGAAGTCAGCACCGCGTATGGCAGCGCCATACCCACGCCGATAACCATTATTACAATCGTGGCCGGCAGCAGCGGCTGGGCCTGCGCCCACGCAAACGCCGCCGCAAGTATCCCGAAACTGCAAGGCGTGCTCAAAACCGCCGCCAGAAATCCCATCCCAATAGCTCCTGAATAACCACTTCCTCCCGACCCGCCTCCTATCGAGGCCGGCACTCCAATCGTAAAAACACCGAACATAAACAACGCCAGCACAACCAGCAAAAGCGCCATCCCGCCGACAAAACCCGGGTTGCGAAACTGGTCGCCCCATTGCAGCACCGCCCCGTAGAAAACCTGCAAAACGATATTCGCACCGGCGAGACAGGCAAAAAACAGCAGTATCCCCAGGCAGAACAAAAGCCCCATCGCTATCGACCTGCTTTGCTCTTTTCTCGCCTGCTCGACAATTCGCATCACAATAATCGGCAGAATCGGCCAAACGCACGGCATAATATTCAGCGACAGCCCCGCCACAAACGCCAGCAGCAGCGCAAACCATCCCGAATATCCCGACAGGCCCGGCCGTATCGCTTTTCCCGAATCCGGCAGCATAAATTTCGCACTGCTCATAGCGGCATCGGCGGCAATTTTTACCGTTGTCCCCAGACCCTTAATATCAACCAGCCGGCACTGCATACCCGAACAAGTCGCTCCCTCGATACCGACCTTCACAGGAACATCGATGATTTTCGCACCCTCGACGACAGTAAACGGCAAAAACGCCGTAAACTTTCCGCTGAGCACCTCCAGCCTCTGACCCGAACTTTCATCAGAATACCAGTGCGGCTGAGGAAATACGACATCGGAAAACTTTATCTCAACCCCCGCAGCGGGCATAATTTTAAGATTCATCTGCCCCGGCGCCGTCTTCGCAGAGGCGTAAAAATGCCAGCCTTCCTTCAGTTCAAAATGGACCGCCAGCGCTGATTTCCCGCCCGGCCGAACAGCCTCGTATTGCTGTTCAACCGTAATATTAACAATATCCGTAACAACCTTGTCTGTTATCGTCTTTGTATCGGCCTGGTTACTGTCCCCGGCACAAATGCCCCCGGCAAATGAAAAAACACATATCAAACAAAATGTCGCTACCACTTTTTTGCGCATAAATATCGTCATAAAACCGGAAAAACAAACATAGTCCGGCAGATATTATTGTTTTTCCGGTTCGGTTTTTGATTGTCCGTTTTTCGCCTGCTCGGCGGCCAGCAAATCAGCCACCGTAGGTTTTTCCAGACTGCCTCCCTCCAGAATCACATTGACGTCATCGGCATCAAGGGTCTCATATTTCAACAAGGCCTTTGCTATCCGCTCAAGCCTGTCCTTGTTGGCCTCTATCAGCTCCCTCGCGATTTTGTATGCCTCATCGGCGATTCTCTTTACCTCGCTGTCGATTGTTTCCGCGGTCTTCTCCGAATAATCCCTTTCGCTCTGCACCAGGTACAACTGGTTTTCGATTCCGCCGTCCGGCCCGTAACTGATTGTACCCAGACGCTCGCTCATTCCCCAGGTCAGAATCATCTGCTTGGCAATCTTCGTGGCCTGTTCTATGTCGGACTGCGCCCCGCTCGATATGTCCTCGCAGAATATCTCCTCCGCAATCCTGCCCGCAAAGCACACCTGCAAAAGCGCATTGCAATACTTCTTCGTAAATATCGTCCTGTCTTTTTCCGGCAGAGCAAACGTCGCACCGCCCATCGGCCCCCGCGGAATAATACTCACCTTATGCAGCGGGTCGGCATCCTTCAGCAGCGACTGCACAAGCGTATGGCCTGCCTCATGATAAGCGGTAATCTCCTTTTCTTTCTGGTCGATGACCCTGCTCTTTTTCGCCCGTCCCCACCGCACCTTGTCCCTCGCCTCTTCCAGGTCCGCCATTTCAACGTATTCCTTGTTCGCCATAGTTGCCGCCAGCGCAGCCTCGTTGATTATGGCCGACAAATCCGCTCCGCTGAACATAGGCGTCCCTCTGGCCAGTTTTTCAAGATTGATGTCCGGCCCAAGTTTGACCTTTCTCGCATGCACCCTCAAAATATCAACCCTGCCCTTCAAGTCCGGCAGCGGAACAAAAATCTGCCTGTCAAACCTGCCCGGCCGCGTCAGGGCATTATCCAGAATATCCGCACGGTTCGTCGCCGCAACCACTATCACCTGGTCGTTGGTTTCAAAACCGTCCATCTCGACAAGAATCGCATTTAACGTCTGCTCCCGCTCATCGTGTCCCCCGCTGACAAAGCCGGGCCCGCGCTTCTTGCCGATAGCATCAACTTCATCCAGAAAAATTATGCAAGGCGAATTCTCCTTCGCCTGCCTGAATAAATCGCGCACACGCGATGCCCCGACGCCCACAAACATCTCCACAAAATCGCTGCCGGATATGGTGAAAAACGGAACATCGGCCTCGCCGGCTATCGCCTTGGCCAGCAGCGTCTTGCCGCAGCCGGGCGGCCCGACAAGTAAAACGCCCCGCGGTATCCGCCCACCGAGCCGCTGAAACTTCTTCGGGTTCCTCAAAAACTCAATTACCTCCGCAACTTCCTCTTTGGCCTCTTCAATCCCGGCCACGTCCTTGAAGGTTATATTCATCTTGTCCTTGCCCTGCACCCGGTGTTTGCTCCTGCCGAACGACATCAGCATCCCGCCGGCTCCGCTGCGAAGATTCCTCGTAAAGATAATATAAATTGCAATGAAAAACAGGATGGGCAGCAATGCTCCCGCCAGGTTCCAAAGCCACATATGCCTCTTGCTGAACTTCCATTTTACCCCGCTCTGGTCGAGAATATCCACCAGCTTCTCGCCGACCACTTCCGGCTTATAATCGACCACGAAGGAAGTCGGCGCTTTTGCACCCCGGCCGGCAATGCCCGCCTGGTTAAACTCGCCTTCAATCTCAGACTCGCCTACATCAACTTTTTCTACCTGTTTATTTTGCAAATATTTCAGAAAATCGTCCCAGCCGATATTCTCGAAGCTCCTCCACTGCTGCAGCATCATCCACGCCGTAATGAATAAAAGCGCTATTATAAACCAGCCGAACGGAACGCGATTCCGACCCGGAATAGACAGCTTCTTGTTCTTCCTGTCTTCCGGGCCCGAACGAAACCTCATCGACTTCTTTTTCCCGTTGTCACCCATATATCACATTTATACGAACCGCAAATCGCCGGCCGCAAATCGCTTCTACCACTTCTTCTCCATTAGCTCTACGATTTTCTTTGCCAGATTGTTTGCCGCCAGAGTCGAGGCATAGTCAAAACCCTGGTTCTGCCACTCCGAATAGCTCGCAGATGTACTGACAGACTGGTTGTCTATAAGCAGCTCTCCGGTTTTTAAATTTTTCCAGCTCACAATCGCTCGCAGCTCAACCTGCTTTTCCATAGGCCGTCCGGTCTGCCGCTCATAAGAAAGCACCGATTCACCCACCGACATTATCTGCCCGCTCATAACGGTATCTGCCTGTTCCCTGTTGGAGATTATTTTATACGGAGTCGCAGCCTCGATACGCTTCGCAAGGGCATCGGTCAGATTGTATTCCACGCCTCGCCGGAAACTCTTGTTGTCGAACATCTCCACGTAAACGCTGCTCACCTGTTCCGGAAAAAGCGACTCGCTGGAATACCCTCCGGCGCAGCCGCTCATAGTCATACAGCATACCGTAATCAGCCCTGCCGAAATGATTCCGGCAAACCACACCCCGCCTTTTAGATAATTTATACCAGAAATTTTCTTTTTCATTTTATGCCTTTTCTTATTTGAAATTCATACTGCCGGCTGTTAATTACTTTTTCTCCTGCTCGGCCATTTTTGCCGCTGTGCTTTCCGGCCAATTGGCCAGGACCATCTGGTAATAAAAATTGGCCGGCTGCACACTGCCGGTCCTCTGATAATATTTGCCGATACTGAACTGTTTGTAGGCTAACTGTTCTACTATTTGTTTAAGTTTCTCATCGACGCCGAGTTTCTCCGCATCCGCCGGGTATCGCTGCCTGAAATCCTCATAATAGCTCTTCGCACTGACCAAACTTGACGAATCGTATCCCGGCCCGCGGTAGGCAGCCTGCTTGCACCTGGCCATACCCAGCAGCGACTCTTTGCCGACATCTCCTGTCGGCCACCGATATGAAATCTCCGACCATTTAAGATACGCCTCGTTGAATTTTTTCCTTTTCTCGTAGCTCCTGGCAACCGTCAGCAAGGCCTTTTCCGCTATCGGTGCATCGCCTGCGCGGTCGCTGATTTTCTCCATAATCTTTTCGCCCTCTTCGTATCCCTTTATCCGGAAAATCCCGAGCACCGTCCTTTTCTCGCCCGCCAGAAAAGCCGTGCCGATAGCATACTCTCTGTCAAGAGCCGCCCCGTAAAGCTCACTTTCCGGATACTTCTTCAGAAAACTGTCGAATTTTCTTATCGCCTTGACATATTTCCCTCTGGCAAAAAGCATCTCCCCTTTCATAAAGGCATCCAAATCACGACCTGCAACCTCCGGAAAATCCTTTTTCAACTGC
>Ga0315294_10004699_pt1 | contig 14936 bp, 10 predicted proteins | sample YL17G13_40_MG_FD_203626 | JGI IMG/M metagenome (GOLD analysis project Ga0315294, IMG submission 203626) | Sediment microbial communities from Yellowstone Lake, YNP, Wyoming, USA - YL17G13_40 | ecosystem: Environmental > Aquatic > Freshwater > Lake > Sediment | place: USA: Wyoming | collected... | reverse complement strand
TGCGCTGATAGGGGTGTCAATTCTTTTGGGGGAGAAGTTGTCGCTTCAGTTGGCGGCCGCGGTGAGTGAAGCGCCGGTCATCGGGACGTTCTTCAGCGTCGGCGCTGCGGTCATGCACTACGCGCTGCCCTTCGTCACGGTGTGGCTGGTGCTTGTGGCCGTCTACAAGTTCGTGCCTCACACCCGTGTGCACTGGGATGCGGCGGCGTGGGGAGCGTTCGTCGCCGCTCTGTTCCTTCAGATCGCCCGTCCCGGCTTCCGGCTCTACATCGTGAACGCCGTCAAGTATGAGACGATATATGGGTCACTCGGCGCGATACCCATATTCCTGCTCTGGGTCTGGCTGCTGTGGGTCATCGTGCTGTTCGGCGCGGAGGTGTCATTCACGGTGCAGAACATGGGCCTGTTGCGCTTCCAAGACAGGCTGCGCAGGCGCTCGCACCTGTTCGTCGACAGGTATCTGGCGTCGCGTGTCATGATGTATGTGGCGCGCGAGTTCTACCTGACCGGCAAGTCCATGCACGTCGCGAAGCTCTCCGGGATACTCCAGATTCCCCCCGAGGAAGCGGCGGATGCGGCCGCGAAGCTTGTCAAGCTCGGCCTCCTGACGCCTGTCGGTGAGGAACTCGACGAGTTCCATCCCGCGCGCGATCTCACCAAGCTCAAGGTCTTGGATGTCCTGAATGTGACGCACCCGTTCCGGGATGAGCTGCGGTCCTCCCACGATGAAGACAAGCTCTACGAGGAGGAGTTGGAGAAGATCTTCAACGTCTCCATGGAAGCCCAGCAGGAAGCCCTTCACGATCTGAGCTTCCGGGAGTTGCTGGAAAGGTGCCAGAAGAAGGAGGAGGCAACCGGGGGCCCGCCGCCCGTGACGCAGCAGGGGCAGAGCGGCTGAGTTGTCCTTCGCATTCCGTCCGGCTGACGTGCATAATACTGCCCCTCCCCACGGGGGCCAGCTGGCATGACGGTCGGGTGAAGCTGTGACTTTTCCGCATAGGCAAGGAGATACCGCATGAAGCAGTACATGTTCACGCCCGGCCCGACGATGGTGCCGGCAGAGGCGCTGCTGGCGGAAGCAGCGCCGATGATCCACCACCGCACGCCGCAGTTCTCCACGGTGCTGATGGAAGTCACCGAGTGGCTGAAGGAGATAATGGGCACGAAACAGGACGTGTACATCCTTGCGGGCAGCGGCACGGCTGCGATGGAAGCCGCGATCGCCAACACATGCTCCCCCGGCGACAAAGCCGTGTGCGTGGCAGGCGGCAAGTTTGGCGAACGCTTGGGGGAAATATGCCAGGTCTACGGCTGCAAGACGAAGGTCATCACGCTTGAGGCCGGCCGCTCGTTCACGGCTGAGCAGGCCGCCCGCGCGCTTGACGAGACGCCCGGCGCCCGCGTCCTGTGCATCACGCAGAGCGAGACCTCGACCGGCGCGCTGACCGACGTTGAGTCCATCGCGGCCATCGCGCGCGAGCGCGAGACGCTGCTCGTCGTGGACGCCATCACGGGTATTGGCATACATCCCATGAGGATGGACGAGTGGGGCGTGGACGTGGTGGTGAGCGGCTCCCAGAAGGGCCTCATGATTGCGCCCGGGTTGGCATTCATAGCCGTCAGCCCTCGCACGTGGAAGGCGGTGGAGAAGTGCACCTCGCCACGCTTCTACCTTGACCTTGCGGCGATGCGGAAGAACCTTCAGAAGAAGACCACGGCCTTCACGCCCGCCATCTCGCTCATCCGTTCGCTCCATTGCACCCTGACCATGCTGCGGCAGGAAGGGCTGGAGAACGTTTTCGCGCGCCACGCACGGCTGGCCGAAGCCACCCGCGCCGCCATGGCTGCGCTCGGCCTGAAGCTTGTGGCCGAGTGTCCTGTCAATGGCGTGACGGCTGTCTGGGCGCCGGATGGGATAGACACTGACAAGATGACGAAGAAGATGCGCGATGAATGGGGCGTCACCATGGCCGGCGGACAGGACGAGCTGAAGGGCAGGGTTTTCCGCATCGGGCACATGGGCTACGTGAGCGAGGAGGACCTATTGGTCGCCATCGCGACGGTCGAGCGCGCGCTTCGGGAGTTCGGGTACGAATTCGAGCCGGGCATGGGGCTGGTTGCCGCGAACGCCGTTCTGTTCGGCGGCCGGTAGCGCGCCCCGCCAGGATGGACTAGCAAGGCGGGCGGCGGCACTCGAAAGGCGCTGCCCCCGCTTTCCGTTGCGGCTCGCTATTCCCCTGACTAAACTCATAGCTTGGCTCTTGCAGCGTTTCGGCACACACCTGCGCGAAAGGGAAACCGGATGGCATGCTACGTTGTCACTGGAGGCGCCGGGTTCATCGGGTCGCACATCGTGCGTCGGCTGGCCGCCGACGGACATGAGGTGCGCGCGGTGGACAATCTCGCCACCGGCCACGCGGAGAACTTGAATGACCTCCGCGAGGCCGTGAAGCTCATTGAGGGCAGCGTGCTGGACGCGGCGCTGCTTCGGCGCGCCTTCAAGAGCGCGGAGGTTGTCTTTCACCAAGCTGCCCTCGCCAGCGTCCAGCGTTCGGTGCAGGATCCGCTCACGACGAACCGCGTCAACGTTGAGGGGACGCTTCAGGTCTTGGAGGCTGCGCGGGCGTGCGGCGTGAGGCGCGTCGTGTACGCTTCGAGCAGCTCCGTCTACGGCAACCTGGCAGTCCTGCCCAAGCGGGAGGACCTGACGCCCGCCCCGGAGAGCCCGTACGCGGTGAGCAAGCTGGTGGGCGAGCTCTACTGCCGGAACTATACGCGGCTCTTCTCCCTTGAAACGGTCTCGCTCCGGTACTTCAATGTTTTCGGGCCATGGCAGGACCCTGAAAGCCAGTACGCCGCGGTGGTGCCGATCTTCGTGAAGGCCCTGCTCTCGGGCAGAAGCCCCACGGTGTTCGGGGACGGCGAGCAGTCGAGAGACTTTACGTACGTGGACAACGTGGTGGAAGCCAATACGTTGGCGGCTTCGGCGCCGGGCGCCGCGGGCATGGCGTTCAACGTAGGCTGCGGCGCGCGCTACACTCTGAACGAGTTGCTCGGTGCTCTGCGTGACATCATCGGTGCTGACGTCGAGGCCACATATGCCGATGAGCGCCCGGGGGACGTCAAGCACTCTCAGGCTGATATCTCTCGCGCGCAGCAGATTCTCGGTTACGAGCCGCGCGTCGGACTCCGGGAAGGCCTGAAGCGGACCGTCGCGTGGTATCAGACGCAGCGGAGCGGGGGCCATGGGCGAGCAAGGAGCTAAGAAGCGCAGCAGTGAAGCAGCCGCCCTGTTCGTGTTGGTGGTCCTTGGCGTCCCCGTGGTCGTGGCATTGGGATGGGGACGGCTCCCCTGGCCGGCACGTGGCGCGCGTGGCGCGGCAACGCCACGTGCGCAGAAGCCGGCATTCCGACCACTCGATTCGCAGGAGCAGTCCTACCTCGCTCGATCGCTCTTTGACGCGATGACGGCTCTCGATCACGAGCAGCCTTTGCCCCAGGCCCGGGATGTTCCTGCCGGATGTCGTCAGGAAGGATTCCCCCTGTTCGTGACGCTCTACGGTGCGGACCGTGGGAGTCTGAGGGCCAGGGCGCAGTCCGGCGCCCTGGCTGAGAGCACGCGCGCGGCGGCGCGACGCCTGCTGGATGACCCCGCGTGCGTGGCGCGCGGGTTGCACCTCACGGGCAAGGCGCGCGTTCGGTTTGACATTGTGGTAGGCCAGCAGTTCCTGCCTACGGCGGATCGTGAGCAGTTCGCCTCGCTGAAGATGTCCGCCCCGTTTGGTGTTGCGCTTGAGAACGAGGGCGCGGAAACTGTGTTCCTGCCGAGTGACGCCGCCTCCGAGGGCGGTGACCATCTGGAGATGCTGCGGACCCTCGACAGGAACGCTGCTCTGTTCCCTGGCGCATGGCGCGGAAGGAAGTACCGCGTGTCCCTGCTTCGCACGTGGAGCTTTGCGAATGCGGCGCCGGGGAGCACGGATTGCGTGCCGATCGTGCGCGGCCTGCCGCTCGTGGGCGCGGTGGACCTCGCGCAGGTTCAGCGCGGCGCGGTGCTGGCCGCTGACTACCTGCTCCGTTCTCAGTATGAGGACGGGCGGTTTCCGGCCGGCCACAACGCGGAAAGCGGCGTCTCCGGCGTGGGCACGCTCAGCGAGCAGGCAACTGCCGCCGCGGCACTTGCAGCCTGCTGTGCGCAGAACACGCCGACCGACGAGCGCGCGTTGCGGGGCTGTCGGCTTGCTATCGGCAGCCTCGTGAAGCAGGCCCGTGTCCCGAGGACACGGCATGAGGCGGCGTTCATGGCGCCTGACGAGGGGAAGGATGCGTCACTGCTCGATGCCGCGGTGTCCCTCCGTGCATTCTGCGCCTACGGGACCGGCTTTGAGGACAACACGTGGGACGACCTCATCAAGCGGTTGGCCAGTTTCGTCCTCATGCTCCAGAGCGAGTCGGGCGCGTTCAGCTCCGGCTACGACGTGCAGGCGGAGCGCGTTCTTCCCGTTGCAGAGTCACCCGCGTCGGCGTATGCCCAGGTGGAGGCAGCTCGAGCGCTTGCCCTTGCGTACGGACGGACGCATGAGCCGCGGTTCGTGGTTGGCGCACAGAAGGCGCTCGACCAGTTGGCGGCGGACGAGCAGGCCCTTCGCTCCTATAACGTGGCCGATCAGCTGGCTGTGGCGGCGCAGGAGTCTTCCATGTCTCTGCCCGCGCAGAAGTACCTGCAGGCCGTGCGAAGGGCCGTGGCCGAGGCCAGGAAAGTGCAGCTTTCAGCCGAAGCAGCACCCGCGCCGGACCTGGCTGGCGGGTCGCTCAGGTCGCAGCCTCCGACGATTGCCGACACGGCGTGCGACCTCCAGGCGTTCGCCGCGGGATGGCTCATCGAGGACTCACCTGCCGGCGCGGAGGAGGCAAAGGCGGGGGCGCTCAGCGCCGGCCGGTACGTGCTGCAATTTCAGTTTGTGCCGGAAAACAGCTATTATCTGCCGATGCCGGAGGTCGCGCTGGGCGGCTTCCGTTCCAAGCCTGGCAGCAACATGATGACGCTGCGCTCGACCACAGCCGCGCTGGACGGGCTGAACCTGCTGGCGCACGCGCTCTCACCGGAAGCGAGGACGAAGAATGATTCGCAAGGCAAGCCTTGAGGACCCTCCTGCCATCCTGGATCTCGTGAACACGTTTGCGGCGCGGGACATGATGCTTCCGCGGTCGCTTCACGACACCTACGAGAACATCCGGGACTTTTTCGTGTGCGAGGAGAGCGGGCGCATCGTGGGCTGCGCCGCGCTTCATGTGTCATGGGAAGGGCTCGGCGAGATACGCAGCCTGGCCGTCAGGGATGAATGCCAGCACAAAGGCGTCGGCAGCAGACTCGTCAAGGCGTGCCTGAAGGAAGCGCGCAAGCTCGGCATGAGGAAAGTCTTCACGCTTACCTACGTGCCTGACTTCTTCCGCCGCCATGGCTTCAAGGGCTACCCGAAGGACAAGCTGCCGCACAAAGTCTGGAGCGATTGCCTGAACTGCCCCAAGTTCCCCGACTGCGACGAAGTGGCTATGCTCATTGACCTGACTGAAACGAAATGAGCGACCGTAACACCGAGCTTCAGCGGCGCAAGGACGTCGAGACGCGCGAATTCATCATCGGGTCAATCGCGCGCTCGATGCTCGTGGAGGCCGCTGCCGGCACGGGCAAGACGACCCTCCTTGTTGACAGGATTCTGTCAGGCATCCGCCAGGGCGCCTTCCGCATGCCCGAGCTTGTGGCGATAACGTTCACGGACAAGGCCGCTGCCGAACTCGAGTCGCGTCTGCGCGACAGACTCACCGGGTCTTCGGGCCAGGGCGCCCCTGAGGAACAGGCTCGCATCGAAGCCGCCATCGCCGAGATAGACCAGGCCCATATCTCGACCATCCACGCGTTCTGTGCCGCCCTGCTGCGCGAGCGGCCTGTCGAGGCCGGCGTGGACCCGGAGTTCGAGGTGCTCGACGGGACGCAGGCCGCGTTGCTGCGAGAGGAGTGTTGGGACGCTTGGATCGGGGAGCAGGCCCACGCGCCGGAGGGGCCGCTGCTGGACGCCTTGCTGAGCGGCGTGCATGCGGGGGAGGGCGGGCTCAAGGAACTGGCGGACGCCGTCGCGGACAGCCCGGAGGCGCTGGACGCATCCTTCTTCGAGCTGCCGCGGCCGTCCGTGAGCCAGGACGAGCTGGCTGGCCGCCTCCGCGATCTTGCCGCGGATGCTCAGCCCTTCATCTCAGAGAACCTGGGACAGGGGAACGACCACTCCAGACTTGCGGCCCGGTGCATCTGCCGGCTGATCTCAGAGAAAGCCCTCGACCGGTCCGACCTGCGCGCTGCGGCCGTTGAGCTGGCAGGGGTGAAGCTGGAAGAGGCGATCAAGAGTTTCCGCAAGAAGAAGGCGGAGGCTGAGAAGTTCTTGCGGCCACTGTTGGAGACTGCGGGTCAGATCTCCGCCCATCTCGCCTGCGCGCTGTTCGACTGGATCCGGGGCTTTGCGGATTACTGCCGCGCGGAAAAGAAGCGGCGCTCCGCTGTGGACTTTCAGGATCTGCTCTTCCTGTCCGCCAGGATGCTGCGCAACAACAAGGCTGTGCGCCGGTACTTCCAGGAGCGCTTCAGGGCCTTCTTCGTGGACGAGTTCCAGGACACAGACCCCTTGCAGGCCGACGTGATCGCCTTCCTGTGCGAGCGCCCCGGGAGGAATCCCGCGAGCACCCTCCAGGAGGTCGCCATCGAGGAAGGCAAGCTGTTTGTAGTCGGCGACCCGAAACAGTCCATCTACCGGTTCCGCCGGGCTGACGTGCAGGTCTACCGGCAGGTGAAGGCGCTGTTCGAGCGGCTGTCGTCAGACGGCGAGTCCGTGAAGCAGGTCTTTCAAAACTTCCGTTCCACTCCGCAGCTCATCGCGTGGTTCAACGAGCTTTTCGAGCGTGTGCTCGGGCAAGGTCTGGCGGGAGACGTCTACCAGGCCGCGCACGTGCCGCTGGTGCCGCAGTCCGACGCGCCGCCGTCAGGCTGTGCCGTCGTCGCCCTGTACCCTCCACCGGGGGTGTTAGACGAGAAGATGAACGCGGAGACTGCCCGCCGCCTGGAGGCGCGCTACCTGGCGCGCGTGCTCAAGGACGTCGTGGAGGGCCGTGCGCCCGAGCCGGTCCGCGAAGCGCTGGGGGAGGATGGGCTGTCGTACGGTGACGTGGCCTTTCTGTTCAGCGCGCTCACCGATATCGCTGCCTACGAAGAGGCGCTCGAACAGTCCGGCGTCCCGTACCGGGTGTTCGGCGGCAAGAGCTTCTACAGACGCGAAGAGGTCGGCGAGACGCTCTCTCTGCTTCGCGCGGTGGACGATCCGCTGGACAGCGTGTCGGTCGTGGCGTGCCTGCGCAGCAGCTACTTCGGTCTGAGCGACGAGGAGCTGCTGCGCTTCCACGAACGCGGCGGAGCATGGAATTACCTGGCCAATAAGGTGAGCGAAGGGCCGGCGGCTGAGGCGCTGGGGCTGCTTGCACACTGGCATGTGCTGCGGGGCAGGACGCCGCCGCAGGCGCTGTTGCGGGAGGTCCTGGACCAGACCAAGGCGCTCGAGGCCTTCAACCTGAAACCGGGGGGCCGCCAGCGCGTGGCCAACGTGCAGAAGCTTCTGGGAGAACTCCGCTCTCTCTGGAACGCCTCGCACGGCACCTTCCGCAGCATCGTTGACTACCTTGCCGGCCTGCAGGAGCGCGAGGAAGCCGAGGAAGAGTCGAGCGTGGTTGAGCCGGGCGACGACTTCGCGCTGCTGCTCAGCATGCACAAGGCGAAGGGCCTGCAGTTCGGCTGCGTTGCGCTTCCTGACCTTGCCCGGGGGACGCAGCGGCGCGCGCCGCCGCTGATACTGGACCGGGTGGACCGCCACCTTGCGCTGGGTGTGGGCGGCATCTGTTCGCTGCACTACGCCGAACTCAGGGACAGGGAAGAAGGCAATGTGCTTGCAGAGAGGCAGCGGCTCCTCTATGTGGCCGCCACCCGTGCGAAGAGGCTTCTGATACTGCCGCTCCATTGGCAGAAGCCCGAGAAGACGTGCATGCTCGATTTCCTGACGGAGAGCGAGCTTCTTACGGGGCCGGATGAAGCGCCCCTCGGGGAGGGGCGGGACGGTGTGTTCTACTGGGACACGCGGCCACTCAAGGACGACGTCCGGCTTGGAAGGGAGCACTGGCCATCGGTGTCATCGGTGGCCGGGGGGGCCTCGCCCAGGAAGATGCTGGCGGAGCGGACGCGCTGGGTCCAGGAGCATGACCGCATCGCCCTGCGCGCCTCGACCGGCCTGCGCATCATTACGCCGAGCTCGCTGGCGCAGGTGACGGCAGGCATGCAAGCCACGGATGAAGGGATTGACGAGGTCAGAGGGCGCGACTTCGGGGCGCTGTTCCACAACGTGATGCGGAGGGTGCCGCTCCTGGAAGCAGCCGAGGGTGGCGACCTGAAGGAGCTTTGCCGCGGGCTGGCGGCCATGGAGGCGGCCAGGCTAAGCTTGGACGACGGTGCCGCCGAGGAAGCAGCGCGGTTGGCTGTCGAGTCCTGCCGGAACCCCGAGTTCCGTGCGCTTCTGCGCGGGGCGCTGACCGTCCGGCAGGAGGTCCAGTTCTGCCTGCCCCTGGGCAAGCTGCTCTCGTCAGGCGAGCGGACGGAAGGCTTCCTTGAGGGGAGCATTAACCTGCTGATTGACGGGAAAGACGGCACGGTGGTTCTGGACCACAAGACGGATGCCACGGATGCGCCCGAGGAGCGTGCGTGCCTGTACTGGCCGCAGCTCACCCTTTACGGTCTGGCTGCCCGTGCCTGCATGTGCGCGGTGGAGCCTGTCAAGCTGGTGGTATTCTTCGTGCGACATGGGCGTGTTGTTCGCAGGGAACTGGACGAAGCTCTGGCGGGGCAGGCCCGACAGAGCCTGGCACTGCAACTGGGCGCGCGATGACACATCCGGCCCGCCTTCCGGGGGGCCAGTTATTGGTTGACAAGAAGGCGGGATATGCGTAAAGTTATGCTGGCCTTGAATCTGTAGGGAGGTGTCATGCCCCGCGCTCCGATCCGGCTTCGGGGGCATGGGTTCTTGTGCCTTGCGCGTAAACCAACGGAGGAGTAGACACAATGGCCGCGGTAAGACGTCGGTCTGGCTCCGGTACAATTGTCGCGCTGGTGATCTTCATCGTGGTGGCTTTCATCGCCATCGGCCTGTCGCTCTGGCTCTACCAGCAGAACGCCATGGCCCGGCAGGCCATCCGCAACAACCAGGGCGCATTCGGCGAACGAGTGGAGCCCATATTCCAGCAGAACGAATGGATGACTGAGAAGAGCGTCGGGGACCCTTACGGTTTCGACTACTCGGAGAACATGTATAACGTCGTTTCCGAGAAGCTGAAGGAGGCTGGGGAGTACGAGAAGCTGAAGAGGGATGTGCTCGGCTGGGAGCATGCCGACAGCGTCAGGGAGGCCGTGGTCGCCTCGCCCGCTCAGAAGGACGTTACGCAAAAGTATGAGACCCTCCAGGGACTGCTCCAGCACTATGAGAAGAACTACGAGGACACGAAGCGCAGGATGGCAGACCTGACGACTGAGCGCGACTCTCTGAAGAAGGCGGGGGAAGACAAGGACCTGGCATTGAGCCAGGCCAGGGGAGAACTGAAACAGAAGCTTGAAGAGGCCGCACAGGATCGCAAGAAGGTCGTGGACGACCTCCAGCAGAGATACGCTGAACTGGAAAAGATGTACAACGCGGCGCGTGAGGACCTGAAGAGCTTCCAGGCCAAGTACGACAAGGACCAGGCTGATTGGAAGACCGAGGCCACCAAGCTCCAGCAGAACGTGAAGACCTGGCGGGAGCAGTACGACAAGCTCCGAGCTGAGGAGAAAGGCGAGAAGCCTCGCGAGGAGACGATGACGGCGGACGGCAAGGTCCTGAAGGTCGAGCCCTTCCACGAGTTCGTCGTTCTGGCCGGTGGGGAGAATAGGAACCGGCAGAGGAACGGCAAGTTCGTCATCTACACCGAAAGCCCCGGCGGCGCGCGCGAGCCGAAGGGCAGGGTTGTCGTCAGCGAAGTGGGCGACGTGACCTCTATTGCCACGATACTTAACCAGGACAAGCGGATCACCGAAGGTGACCTGTTCGTTGGCGAGGAGACATGGGACAAGTTCCAGGCTCAGGGGGCGACGGTTGCTGAAGCGCCGGCCGCAGTGGCGGCGCCTGCAAGGCCTGCGGCACCAGCGAAGGCTGCACCTGCGGCGCCGGCGGCAGCCGAAGGTGCTGCAGCGGCACCCGCCGCCAGCGCCCCTGCTGCCGCTGAAGCAGCGCCGGCGAAGGCGGCACCCGCCAAGGAGGCCGAGGGCGGCGCAGAGTCTTTCTTCGGCGAGACTGCCACACCGGAAAAGCCCAAGAAGGAAAAGAACAAGTAGGATCTCCCGCGTTCGCGCACGGCGTTCGGTCGTGGGGGTACGCCATCGTCATCTGCCGTCGGCTTTTTGCACGACCCACCCCTCCCCGGGTACAATAGGACCGCGACGGTGCAGTTCCCCTTCCCGGTGGTGTAACTGGTAACACCGCAGGTTTTGGTCCTGCTATTCCAGGTTCGAATCCTGGCCGGGAAGCCACTTCGACGTGCCCTCCACGGGCCAAGTGCTCACTCACGGCGCGGGTGTCCTCCGTGGCGCTCCTTGTGCCTGAGGGCGGCATGTGCTGCCCGTGATGCTTTTGACAGGCGCGGTCTTTTGGGGTATAGTAGGCGTTTCCTGCCCCTTTGGGCGCCGGAATGACAAGCAGTCAAGTCACGCTTTCTCTCTTGGACGATGATGAAAACGCATCTGGCAAAAAAGGAAGACTTCGGCCCTGAGGCCAGGATTTGGTACCACGTGGACGCCGACGGCAAGGTCCTCGGGCGGCTTGCCTCCAGGGTCGCGGTGCTGCTCATGGGCAAGGATCGCCCTGATTACACGCCGCACGTGGACACCGGCGCTTACGTCGTGGTGACGAACGCCGAGAAGGTTTGCCTGACCGGGAAGAAGCTGCTCGACAAGACGTACGAGCATTTCTCCGGCAGGGACGGCGGTCTGAGGGTGCGCACCGCCTCTCAGATGCTGGCGAAGAGGCCCGAAGAGGTCATCAGGCTTGCAGTGCGGCGCATGCTGCCCAAGAGCAGGCTCGGCAGGCACATGATTGGCAAGCTCAAGGTCTATCGCGGCCCGACTCACCCGCACACGTACGCCAAGCCGAAAGAGCTTGAGCTGTAAGGCTGCGGCCGGACGCTTTCACTGAGAGGATCGTTTCACGGATGGCAACGAACTGGTGGTGGGGAACAGGGAGACGTAAGACTTCGGTGGCCCGGGTGCGAATCCGGCCCGGCACCGGTGTGCTTCAGGTGAATGCTCGCGGCCTGCAGGAATACTTTGCGCGCCAGATGCACCGGGAGCAGGTGCTGGCGCCGCTGAAGGTTTCGGGGGCTGAGGGCCGCTACGATATCTTCGTGCGTGTGGATGGGGGCGGCGTGAGCGGTCAGGCCGGCGCCATATGTCTCGGCATCGCGCGCGCACTGGCCAAGGCCGATGCGGCGCTGCTTGTGCCGCTGAAGGAGAGGAAACTCCTGACGCGGGACCCGCGCATGGTGGAGCGAAAGAAGTTCGGGCTTCACAAGGCCCGTCGCGCTCACCAGTACAGCAAGCGCTGACGCGCGCCGCGAAGCTCACTTCCCCGCCAGCTCGCGCACCAGCTCTTCCGGCAGGTTGAGGTTGGAGTATACGTTCTCCACGTCCTCGTCCTCCTCGAGCCGTTCGAGCATGCTCAGGTTCCTCCTGCCGTCCTCCACGCTCAGGTCCACGTAGCTCTTGGGCACCTCGGTTATCTGAGCGGACTCGTATTGGACGTTGTGGGCTTTCAGGGCGGCAACGACCCCCTTGAACTGGGCGGGGGGGCACGTCAGCTCGTAGAAGTCGCCTGACTTCTGGAATTCCTCCGCGCCTGCCTCCACCGCGAAGTCGAACACTTCATCCAGGCGCTCTGCATCAAGGTTGAGGATGATCAGGCCCTTGGTCTCGAACGCCCAGGCCACGCAGTTCGTGGTGCCAAGATTGCCGCCGTGCTCTTCGAACGCAAGACGCAGGTTGGACGTGGTGCGGTTGCGGTTGTCCGTCATGGCGTCCACGATGACGGCTACGCCGCCGGCGCCGTAACCTTCATATCGGACGCTTTCGATTTGCGCGCCCTCGAGCTCTCCGACGCCCTTGAGGATTGCCCGCTCGATGGTGTCTTTTGGCATGTTGTCGGCCTTGGCCTCCTCGATGGCGTACTGGAGCATGAGGTTGGAGCTGGGGTCCTTGCCGCCTCTGCGCGCTGCGCCCATGATCGCCTTGGACAGTCGGCTGAACACACGCCCGCGCCTCTTGTCCTCTCGTGCCTTCTTATGTTTTATGCCTGCCCAGTGTGAATGACCTGACATTGCAGTACGCCCTCCGAGTGAAGTGTCCGTGTAGGAAGGGATACGGGACGGCTCAAGGCTGGTCAGGCTGCTGGCGGGGGCTTGTCGCCGCGGCGGGAGACAATCGTGCCCATGCTGGGCACGGGGGACGCGCTGAAGCAAGTCGCGTTGGACATCGTTCTCATAGTTGTGCCGCCACAATCGGACTTCTCAACATGACCATTATAAACCAAATCACACCGTGTAGGCCCGGTCATTTCCTGCTCGCAGGCCACGCGAGGACCTTGCCCGTGTCGGCTGAGCGATAGGCGAGCTCCGCCAGGCGGACGGTCTCGCGGCCCTCTTCGCCCGGAACGGGCACTTTGCGCCCCTGCGAGAGGGCTTCCAGCCACGAGTTCATCTGGCGGTGGACGGCGTTCTCGGTCTCGAATCCCTCTAGGGGGATTTCCGTCGGCTGCTGCGCAGGCTCCAGTGCATGAAGGGCTTTGGGGTCGAACGCGTGGTCGCTCACCAGGGTGGCGTTCTCGAAGCAGAGCACGAGGGTGAACTTGCCAACTCCCCATGCCGTTCCGTTGTCGTAGTGGCCGCTGGCGCCCGATGCGAACCTCACGAGCACAGAAATGACGTCCTCGACCTCATGGTCCGCCGGTCTGGCCTTCTGTCGCACGGCGAACACCTTCGCCGGTCGGCCCAGCAGGCAGCGCATGAAGTCAAGCTCGTGTGCGCCGACTTCATAGAGGGTGCCGCCGACGGTCGCCAGATTGTTGCGCCATGTTCCTCTGGCGAACCATCCGGCGCCGACGCGCTGGATGCAGGCGTGGAACGGTTTCCCAAACCTGCCCTCGCGGCTCCACCGCAGGATTGAGTGGAACGGCTCGTAGTAGCGCAGCACCTGGCCGACCATCACCGTGACGCGGGCCTTGCGTGCGGAGCTTATCATGTGATCGCACGCCTTCACGCTCAGGGCCATGGGCTTCTCCACGTAGACGTGTTTTCCGGCGCGTGCGGCCGCCACACACTGCGGCTCATGAAGGTGAGGCGGGGTGGCGACCACGACGGCCTCCACCTGTTCGTCGGCCAGCAGTTCGTCCAGGCTCCCGTAGGCGCGGCCACCGTGTTTCTCCACCAGCGCCGCGCTGCGCTGCCCGTCGGCGTCGTAGAAAGCGACCAGTCTGCCCGCCGGCGCGGCAGCCACGGCCCCCGCGAGGCCGGATCCCATGCCGCCACATCCGATAACCGCGACGCCAATCTTGTCCGCCATGCTCCTGACTCCTTCGGCCCTGTCGGGTCTGCGCGAGCGGCGAGTGTGCAAGAGGGAGGATTGTAGGCTGACGGTCCTTTGCGGTCAAGCCGCGTGCGTGCGGTTTCATTTCTGCGCCGGGGGCATATAATGGTGGGTCGCTGTTGGACTGCGGCCCATTCGATTCTGAGGAGGCATGGATATGGCGCTGCTCGTCGGCACGTGTGAGGTTGACATCACTCCTCCCATCGGCACGCCGCTCTGCGGCTCCCTGTCGCCGAGGAACTCCGTGGGCGTCGAGGATCCTCTTTACGCGAAGGCCATCGTGCTCGAGTCCGGCGGGACGAGGCTGGCTTACGTCATCCTCGACATGGCCGTGCTCGCGCGTGCAGAAGGTGACGAGGCCGTGAGCCTGGCATCGCACCGCACGGGAATACCCGAAACTCACATCGTGTGGGCCACGAGCCACACGCACACTGGCCCCTATACCACGTTCGAGGAGGAGATGGGCGGAGGGGTGATAGACCACAAGTGGCTGCGGGGGCTTCCGGCGAAGTTCGCGGAGGCCGTGGCCGGCGCGGACGAGGCAAAGGTGCCCGCCCGTGCGTTCCGCGCGCGCGGCTATCATGGCGGCATCGCGCAGACACGCCGTTATCGCTACAAGGACGGGCGCCAGATTAACACCTGGCTCCTGAACAGGGGGGAGGACGAGATACAGTGTATCAGCGCCGCGAGCCCCATAGACCCGGAGTTGGGCGTCATCGCGTTCGAGGACGAGCAGGGCAGGATGCTCGCAATGCTCTTTCATTTCACCCTTCACGCGAACACGAACTTCGGGCCGTGCCTGAGCGGCGACTACCCCGCGGTGGTCGCGGCCAGGATGCGTGAGCGGTTCGGCACACAGCTCTCAACGCTCTACGTTCCCGGCGCATGCGGCGACCAGAACACCATCGGCGGACGGTACCGCGCAGTGGGCGACGCGCTCTCCGAAACCATCTTCGGCGCGCTCGCCCGGCGCAAGCCGCTCGCGGAGCCCGTCCTCCTCGGCGCGACGAAGCGCGATGTCGTGGCGCCGTACCAGGACATCCACGTGGACCAGGAGCAGCGCATCCGGGACTCGCAGTGGTCGCCTCAGGACCAGGACTTCTTCCGCCGCAGCCAGGCCATCATGCGGCGCGAGGGCAAGACCGAGACCACTACGGTCGTTCAGGCCTGGCGCATCGGGGAGGTCGCCTTC
>Ga0315294_10004696_pt1 | contig 14940 bp, 11 predicted proteins | sample YL17G13_40_MG_FD_203626 | JGI IMG/M metagenome (GOLD analysis project Ga0315294, IMG submission 203626) | Sediment microbial communities from Yellowstone Lake, YNP, Wyoming, USA - YL17G13_40 | ecosystem: Environmental > Aquatic > Freshwater > Lake > Sediment | place: USA: Wyoming | collected... | reverse complement strand
CTGCTGTCCACTGCCACGGCCAATCCCAAGGCCATGGAGTGCTCCACGCGAGGTTGGTCGTGGAGTGAGCCACACTGTCTGCTGTCCACTGCCACGGCCAATCCCAAGGCCGTGGAGTGTTCCACACTGTTGGGGCAAGAGTATTGCAGGCTGGAGTGCCCTGTGTCCAGACTTCCTGGCAGTTGTTGGGCCAGTCTTCATGCATCAAACAAGTGGTGACGTGGGGAAGAGCTTCCCATGGCCAACCGCTCCACTGCCAGGTCCACCACCAGCCGCACTCCCCGTTGGCGTCTTCTACGCGAGTAGCTTCCGAATAGCTAACTAGGGCAGCAGACAGAGATGTAGGTTGGAGTTGACTTTGAGATTGATCAGCGGCCATGGCGACAAGTGGCAATACAACAGAAATGACGGCCACGAACAGCATGCCTAGAAAACCAAAGCGGAAAGGGTCTCTGCGGATTCTCATCTTCCCTCCATTTTGACTGTGTCCATGTGCTTTCGAGCCTCCTCGACAAAGCCCAGACGGTAGCTCTCTGACTCCTTCCAGAAGCCGGCCAGAATCACCAGGTTTTTGCACACTGGCCCAAAGACAGGCGACGTGGTGTGCCGATCCGAAGATCTTGGCGCAGTCCCGTCTCCCTCTCTCCCGTTCCCGGTTTTCTTGCGTTCCTTTCTTGTTCATGTTGTCGCCTCCTGGAGTCCGTTGGCTCCTTTCGTCACTGACTTTGCATCCGGGAGTCCGGTCTTTTCGCGAAAAGGAAACGCAACACTTGCTTCAATAGCTTGGGGAACGGGTCCGTAGCTCAAATGGCAGAGCAGGCCACTCCAAATGGCCCGGTTGGGGGTTCGAGTCCTCTCGGTCCCGCTGTGCTATAATGGAAAAGTAGAAGACTGCCCCGTAAAGCAGTTAAAGGAGGGTAGAAGCCAGACAAAATAGGATACAAAGGAACGACAGGAAGGAACGCAATAGATAGACCTATCAGTTATAAGGAGATTAGTCGTGAACATACGCCATGGGAATGTAACTAGCAGCTTGAAGGCTGATCGTGGTACGGGGAGGAGCAACGGCACCGCACCTCCGTAGGGCGTTTCACGATGTGTCCAGAATGTCTGCGTGGCGATAGCGGACATGCAGGAGGGCGGGCTGTCTTCCTCTCCGAGAGAACACCGAGGAGAGGAAAATGGAGACAAACAAGGCTCACAGAAACCAGCAAAGTGAGCAGCAGTTAAGGGCTTTTAGTACGTTGTCAGCGGCCAGAAGGATCACGGAAGGGAATCGCAAGGAAATCGTTGAGGAAGTGGCGAAGGAGCTGAAGAATAGAGCGAAGAGACACCCGCCGCTTGCGTATCTGTTGAAAGAGCGACCGAACATACTGGCGGGAAAGTTTGTGCGGGAGAGGGAGGACGGCAAGGGAAGAGAGTTTTTTGACCCACAGGCCGAGCACCTTCAGAGTTTGCAGGCTGACCTGCGAGGGTTCTTGGACCTAGTGATCGCGCTCAAAGAAGGGACGGGGGACGGAACCGAAGGCGAATGTAGAGAATGGGAAGACCTCGAAGATTGGCAGCTTAAGAAGTTCACGAAGCTCATCATGTTTGAAGGCCGGCTTTGTCTGCTGCGCAACGAGCAGACATTGAAACTCGAAATCATCTATCTCCCAGAGGTTCACGGGTTCAACGACTATATGCATTACGCCATTGGGGAATTCGTGAAAGAGCTTGGGAATGCGGTGGGTTTGGTAGCAAAATGTAAATGGTGTAAAGAGCCATACCTGCGTGTAAATAGGAACCAGGATTTTTGCAGTGATGAGTGTAAGGAAAAGCACTAGAATACGAATCTTGATGCGGCGACGGTATACCGCGTAGAGGCCGAAAGAAGTCGTGACCATTCTCTCGGGCGAATGGAGCTAGGGCTTTCTTGTTCTTCGGTACTCAAGAATCATCCCAAACATAACAAGTCCTAATGCTTTCCAATTAGGCGAGACAACCAGCCAAGCACCACTGATGACAAGGTAGGCCCAGGAAAGGCACATCTCGAGTGTCTTGTAGGTAATGTCTTCGCTGTCTTGATTGGTACCTCTCACGGCAATCACCTCCACTCCAGACTTTCTGTAGCCTACAGTGGGGAAAGTACGCTTATCGCGATAAGGCTTCTGGGATTGCCAAGCCGAGGCAAGCGGTGGTTGTGTTGCGCGAGGTGGGTCACCTCTTTTCCTACTCTGAATCTGTACCCTCTACTCCAAGCGGTAGCCTAGCGGCACCTGGGAACGAGCGCGGTTGTGCGAGGGGGGTACGTCGCTTCCCACTCAGAGCCACGCTCTACTCTCTACTTGGCCTGCCCCCTCCAGAACGGTCCGAGGCGAATGCTAGGATCGGGAGGAGGTGACCCTGCCCCCGTCTTAGGGCCAGTCATAATGTCGGAAACCGAGCCTCCTGAACCTGCCCCCGTCATCGGTCCACCCACAAGGTGAAGACCTTGGCTCGCGACTTCACGTACCGAGTCCAAAACTCAACAGCTCTGCGACGTAGCTCGCAGGAGCCCGGTTCCCTAGGCTGGAGTGCGCCCGCGTTTCAGTGTACTCCTGCCGCCACGCCTCGATCCCTGCCCTCGCCTCGGCCAGGCTCTCAAACCAGTGCACATGGAGGCATTCGTCGCGCCGCTTGCCGTTGAAGCTCTCAATCAAGTTGTTCTCTACCGGCCGCCCCGGGGTGATGAAGTCCAGCTGGACGCCACGCTGGTGCGCCCAGAGAGACAATCCTCGAACTCAGCGGCCGGTTCGAAAGTAGTCCACCAGGGGGTACCAGTTCCAGAAGCCTCTTCTGCAGGCTTATTCGCCATGGAGGACACGGCGGGACTTGAACTCCCGCCGTGTCGATGAGACCAGTTGCCAGCAGCAAGACCACTATGACCGCTTTCCACCCTGGGGCACCACAGTCCCGCACCCTGCATCGCTGAGCCGTCTGGCGTTCGAGCCGGCGCATGAGGTCAACGACACAGCGGCCTCTCCTTTTCGGTGGAGAGACGACGGAGACTGGGGCAACGGGCTAGGAACTTGCTCCTAGCCTGGACTGCGCTGGCCGGGCAGCTCCTGCGGTGCGAGGCGACTCAGTCCGCCATCCGTGCCGATCCAGACGTAGCCGCCACCGACTGTGATCGCCTGCGTGCGGTCGTCGACCAAACCCTCAGCGACCCCGAAGTTGGTTACGACATCGTCGGCCGGGTCGAACGGCGTCCCGGCATCGTCCAGCAAGATCACCCCGGTCCACCCCGTGGCGATCCACTTCCGGCCGCGTTCGTCGAACGCGATCCCCGGGTCACAGTCGCCGATGTCGAAGCGCTGCCAGTGATCGTCGCTGGTGTCAAGGAGGGTCCCACCGTCATCGAACGCAAATAGCCCGGGGCAGAGGCCGAACCACTTGATTCCGGCATCGTCGATCTCCACCGCGTAGCCCGACCCAACGCCGATCGGCGAGCCTTCCCCAAACAGAACCCACTTGTCGTCCGACTTGCCGAACGGGGTCGCGCCGTAGTCGAGGGCGCTGACGGAGGCGCTCTCGTGAACGATCCACACACAGCGATTTCCCTCCGCGGCGATCGCGTTAGCCCTGTCGCCGGCCATCCCGTCGGACCTCGTGAACGTGGACCACCGGTCATCCGTCTTGTCCTGCAGGGTGCCGGCCGTATCGAGGACGGAAACGCCAACGCCTGTCGCACACCATACGCGGCCCGCGGCGTCTAGAGACACGTCCTCAACGTAGTTGGCGATCAGACCGTCGGCTGTAGCGAAGTACGTTGTCGCGTCATCGCTCGCATCAAACGGCGTCCCGCCGTCGGAGAGCGCAACAAGCCCTCCCGTGGTGCCAATCCACAGGACGCCGCCGGCGCCTCGCTGAAGCGCCAGCGGAGTCCCCACTGAGAAGCGAGTGATCTGGCCGTCGGCGTAGGCGAAGAGGCCGCCCGATGAGCCAACCCACGTCACAGGACCTTCCGTATACAAGGACCGGATGTCCGCCGACGGCAGCCAATCGTCGGTTACGTAAGCCCTCCACGAGTCGTCAGACTTGTCGGAGGGCGTCCCGTGTGCGTCAAAGCGGTCGAGGCCTCCCGACGGGATCGCGCACCAGGCAATTCCTTGCTCGTCGAAGGCAACTGCGCGGACGTTACTGCGGAGGAGACCGTCTGCCGAGGCGAAGAGCGTCACTAGGTCGTCACCGCGATCGAATGGCGTCCCGGCGCCTTCGAGAGCGATCAGCCCCTTCTGGTGGGAGATCCACGCCGTCCCTGCCGCGTCGAACGCCACTGCGAGGCCGCTCCCCTTCGCCGGAAGCCCTTGCGCGGCGCCGAAGTTGATCCACCTGTCGTCCGACTTCTCAGACAGGCTGTTCCCGGGGTCGAGCACGCTCACGCCGCCGTTCGTGGCAAACCAGACGCGGCCGGCCGCATCCACCGACACACCATACGCCGCGTCCGCGAGTAAACCATCGGCCGATGTGAAGCATGTCCAGACATCGTCCGACTTGTCGAACGGCGTCCCGCTTGGGTCGAGGACGCACGTGCCGCTGGACGTTGCACACCAGAGGCGACCCGCCCCGTCGACGCAGACCCCATTGACGCTCTGGGCGATGAGGCCGTCCTCAACCTGGAACGTCGCACAGAGGTCGTCTGACTTGTCGGAGGGTGTCTGGCCGTCGTCGAGCACGGTGACTCCACGCACCGTGCCCACCCACTTCCGTCCGGCATCGTCGAGCGCAAGGCAGGTGACCCAGTCCGAGGCGAGGCCGTCCATTGCGTTCCACGATGTCCACCGCCCGGCATCAAGGACGGCAAGGCCGCCATTCCAGCTCCCGAGGCCGATCCAGGGACAGCCCTTCGCGTCGATGGCCACGGCGACGACCGAGTTGTCCAGGAACCCCTCCGGTGCCAGGTGCCGAACGTGGGTTCCGCTCTTGACATCCCACTGCAGGAGCCCGCCGGTCGTCCCGACCCATACGGTTCCCTCGTTGACCGCGATGGCCTGGGCGTTGCTCAGACATGTGAAGTGCTCCCACTCCGACGCAGGGCCCGCCGACCATCCGGCTCCCGAGACGGCGACCGCTCCGATGAGAACTGCGACGAGCGTCTTTGCACTCATGATCATCCTCCGTTGGGCGGCCTCGGCCCACCTCGAGCCATCCTAGGCCAGGCGCTCTCTCAGGACAAGCTGCCTACTCGGGTGCTCGATCTGAGCCGCGGGCGAGGGCGGCGAGAAGCCGGCAACTGTGGAACACTGCACTCCAGTGGCGACCCGACATTCAGGCCCGCCAGACTCCTCGGAGAGAGGGTTTCCATAGCCTCGGGGCCGAGTGCGGCGAGAATTCGAAGCGTGTCCACCACGGAGAGATGATTGTGGCACTACGTCCGCTCAGCCTAGGAGCGGCCGGACTTCAAGAGTAGTCCCGTAAGGGGTACAAGACGTTACCAGACTAGGAACGCAACACCCTCTTGGTGCGTCGAGAACGTCGCCCTGGGTAGGCTCAAGATGGGTTGGACCGGCCTGGGAAGTGCACCGTGCACCGATGGGCGGGTCAGACTTCTCTCTAGCTGCCATTTGAGGGGTTCGGCCCTCGGGCCTTGCGAGGCCGACAGCGGTCCTCCCTAGTCGCATCCTCCGCGGCAGCGCAGTTGGATGCTAGGGGTCAAGACCTCACCCTCGACTCTCCCCGAGTCCGCGCTCGATCCTGACTACGGCGCAATCACTGGCGCGATCACCTGGATCCTTGCGAAGCAGGCCCTGGCAGCGTGAGAGGTGGCAATGTAGAAGTCGTAGATGCCAGGAGCGAGGTCTGCCGTGTTGACGAGGAACGTGTACCTCCCCTCAGCAGGATCAAATGAGAAGAGGTCCCAGAGCAGGATGGCGTTGGGTGCACCCTCGTTGATCCGAACGAGCGACAGGTTCGTTGTGCTGTCGTGCACCTTCGAGCCGGTGAGCGGGTCGACAAGGGCGAAATCGAAGGAAAGCGGGAAGCCCTGCACGCAGATCGCTGCCGGAATCGGATGAAGCTTGGGCTCGTATTCGTACTCCTCCTCGTCGGGCCCCGGTGGCGGGTCGACCTCCAACCCGATGATCTTCCAGATAGCCTTGTCGCTCCTCGTTGCGATCACGTAGGGCGTCTCGACATGCACCTCAGTCGGCGGGAAGATCGGTGGCCTGACTGCCACCACTTTTCGGTGGTCGTTGCCGTCGCACAGGGAAGACCCATTACCCCACGGGCACCCGCAGCAGTAGATGTCGTCCCAAAGGTAGTACCACCCCCCTATGTTTGGTCCCAGGTTCATGATGTGAACCCAGAGTTCATCACGCAACCATCCGTAGCCATCGATCACCATCGCGTGCTTGCATAGCTCGTAGTCGTTGTACGTGAGAGTTCCGTCTCCGATGATTGTGATCTTGTAGGATCGCGTCTGGCATCCCTGCATGCCGAGCCAAAGAGGCCTGCGCCAGTCCAGCTCCCGGGTGATGAAATCCTCGAGGCACTGTCGCTCCGCTAATGTGTGCCCGTCGAGACCCACGGAACACAGTTCGGCTTCGCAAGAGAAGTGCTCCATGAGCTGCGCCACCTGATCTACGCTGGCGTATCCTTCGTCGGCAGCAATGGCTTTGCCGATCACTTCAGCGACCTGGTAGCAGAAGAGGGCCGTCTCCAGGATCTGCTCGGTCGTTTGAACCGCACCGGGGGTGCCTTGGTATGCGGCGTTGAACCCGTCGATTAGGTTCCAATTGAAGGTATAGTTGAAGCACTCCGCGACGGTATAGCGCTGCCCGTCGTCCGCAACCCACGAGTAGCTCTGACACCCGTGCGGCTGCAACTTGTCGTACCACAGGATCATAGCGTACGCAGCGGACGTGCATCCGAGCGGCTTGTGCGTGCCCGCTTCCTTACCGCTGGTGAAGCGGGGCATAAGGAGATTGAACGGCTCGTACTGAGTCCATGACATCGTGTGCATGTCGAGAAGCGCATCCACCGTTGGTATGAATCCCAGCGGCTGCGGCAATCCGTGGACAGCCGTAAGGGTAACCAGACACACGACCCAGGCAGCGATTCGGGTTGTCTTGCTCATGCTTCTTCCCTCCTTCGGTTCCTCGCGTACTGCGGTACGCAGCTTTGTACATCAGCCTCACGAGATGCTCCGTGCCCTGGTCGCCACCCGGAGAACCTGCAACTGCAGACAGGCAAAGGAAGCATATCATACTCGGTATCACAATACCTAGCATCCTTGACCTGCCCCCTCCAGAACGGTCCAGGTTGAGTGCTAGGATCGGGAAGGAAGGAGGCAGGGATGTCGAGGAAGCGCTACCGACCGGAGGAGATCATCGCCAAGCTGCGTGAGGCGGATGTTCTGCTGAGGCAAGGGATGAAGGTCGCGGGGGCCGTCAAGGCGATCGGGGTGCACGAGGTGACCTACTACCGCTGGCGGAAGGAGTACGGCGGGCTGAAAGTCACCCAGGTGAAGCGGCTGCGTGAGCTGGAGAAGGAGAACGCTCGGCTGCGCAAAGCGGGTCCGATCTGACTCTGGACAAGATGATCCTGCAGGAGGCGGCCCGGGGAAACTTCTGAACCCCGAACGCCGCCGCGCCTGTGTGCGCGTTGTGTGTGAGCGGCTCCAGGTGTCGGAGCGGCGAGCGTGTCGGGTGCTCCAACAGCATCGATCGGTACAGAGGCACGCTTCCCGGCTGCGGGAGGACGAGGACGCCCTCACGGCGGCGATCGTCTCTCTGGCGAGTCGATACGGGCGGTACGGTTACCGGCGCATCACCGCTCTGCTTCAGCGTGCGGGGTGGGAAGTGAACCACAAGCGGGTGGAGCGGATCTGGCGTCGCGAGGGGTTGAAGGTGCCGCAGAAGCAGGCGAAGCGAGGGCGACTGTGGCTCAACGACGGCGCGTGTGTTCGCCTGCGTCCCGAGTACACCGACCACGTGTGGGCGTACGACTTCGCGGCCGATCGGACCCATGACGGGAGGCCGCTGCGAATGATGACCGTAGTGGACGAGTGCAGCCGGGAGTGCCAATCACAGTCGTGCCGAGAAGGTCATCCTGAAGGTTCTCGGTATGGTGACATCAGGCGTACCAGTCTGCGGATCGAGACCCTTTGGCAACTAAGCTGAAGGGGTTCTGTAGTTGGGAACTATCTTCTCGCCCTCTATGACGCAGTTCCAAGCCAGCGCATTCAGGAATCGCGCCCTCTGTTCGTCGTTCTGCCGCAAGTAGAGGGTGGGTGCCCTGTTCAGAAGTTCCAAGGTTGCCGCCACGTCGTCCACCGAGGGTTCGTGGGTATCTTCGAGCACCTCGGCTTCGCACTTCAGCTGAAAGTCCTCCTGCGACCACTTCCGTTCCATCTCCATCCAACGCTCCTCGCTGATCCGGCCGTCCAGCTTGTCCTCGTACGCGGCCTCTCGCCGTCGCGCGATCGTGTCCGCACGGCGCGCAAGTTCGTCCGATCGCTGAATCCGATCCTTTCCGTGGGTCTCCTGCCTCTCACGCATCAGTTCGAGGAGGTCCGTGACTTGCTCCGTCGTGAGATGGACGCCCTCGACGACAGAGACCAGCCGCTCGCCGAGCCGATCCTCTCGAACATGAGGATGGTCAGCCAGTGGCGGCAGCGGTTCGTCACGGAGCGTTTGGCCGGCCTCGCCGATCGGCCGCGACCCGGAAGACCGCGGATGTACAGCGACGCCGATCGGCTACGGGTGGTGGAGACGGCGTGCACGACGACTCCTCCCGGCGCGACGCACTGGAGCGTGCGCAGTCTGGCGGAGGCGACCGGGGTGGGACGGGACACGGTGCATCACATCCTGCGGGAGAACCGACTGAAGCCCCATCGCGTCGGCACGTTCTTACGATCTTCTGATCCCAACTTCGCGGCGAAGGGGATCGACGTCGTCGGGTTGTACATGAACCCACCCGAGAACGCCGTCGTGCTGTGCGTGGATGAGAAGACGCAGGTCCAGGCGCTCGATCGAACCCAACCGATGTTGCCGATGCGCCCGGATCAGATCGAGCGACACACCCACAACTACAAGCGAAACGGTACCGTGCAGTTGTACGCCGCCCTCGCGGTTCACGCCGGCCAAGTTATCCCTCGAGTCGAGGATCGGCATCGCTCACGGGAGTTCCTCGCGTTCATGAACCAGCTGTTACGGATCTACCCCAAAGGAGACATCCACGTCATCCTGGACAACGTCATCACCCACCGCTCGGAGAAGGTGCAAATCTGGCACGCGAAGCCGAAGAAACAACGGGTCATCTTCCACTTCATCCCCACCTACTCCTCGTGGCTGAACCTGGTCGAGATCCTGTTCAACCTCGTCCAGGCGAAGGTCATCCGTCGCGGGAGGTTCCCGTCGAAACAAGACCTCACGGCCAAGCTGCTCGCGTACATCGAACGCTTCAACCAAGAGAAACGGATCTTCCAGTGGACGAAGACGGCTGAAGGCATCCTTAGGTCATGTACTTCTGTGACGCGACACTAGCGCGACAAGGCGCGTTGCGCGGCGGCGACTCCAGCTCCCGGCTCGAACCGGTGCCCCGTCTCGCGCAGACCGGTCTCGAGCGCGCCGAGCGTCCCGAGGATGTCCGCCGCCCGAATTGCCCCCATGTGCCCGATGCGGAAGTAGCGGTCCTTGATCTCACTGTGCAGTCCCCCCGCGACAGTCACGCCCGCGCGGCCGATCGCCGCGAGGAGAGCTGGCCCCGATACGCCGTCCGGGTAGTAGCAGGCCGTGAGGGTGTTCGCTCGATCCCTTTCGTCTGGAGGGAGCTGGCGGAGGTCGATTGCGTCGACCCCCGCCCTGAACGCGCCGCTCAACAGGGCATGCCGAGCGAACCGCGGCGCGAGTCCTTCGTCGAGGATTCGGCCGAGGCTCACGTCGAGCGCGGCGACCAGGTTCACGGCCGGAGTCCCGAAGTAGCTCGGCCGGCGTGCCTCGTAGGATTGCATGATCGGAAGCCACTTTTCCCAGTCGGCGTAGTAGCTTCGTACGGGCTCGCGCCGAGCGGCGAACGCATCGATCGCGGCGGGACTCGCCACGAGCAGGGCCAGTCCAGGAGGAACCCCGATGGCCTTCTGTGAGGCAGTGAGCACGACGTCCAATCCCCACGCCTCTTGCCTTATCTCCTCGGCGGCGACGGAGCAGACGCCGTCAACGACGGTCAGGACTCCGTGCCGCCGGCCAAGCTCGCCGAGGGATTCCACGGGCATGCGGACGGCGGTCGAGGTGTCCACGTGCGTCACTGTCAGGAGCTTGAACGGCCGCCTTCTCAGCTCGTCCTCGATGCGATCCGGCTCGACGGCACCACCGAGCGGCGCCCGCAGCACGGTGACCTCGGCGCCGTGCCGGCCGAGCAGATCCTCAAACCGATCCCCGAACACGCCCGTGCTGATCACGAGGGCCCGATCCCCAGGGACGACCAGGTTCGCTCCGGCGAGTTCCATGGCGAGCGTCCCCGAGCCCGCCACCACCAGCGGCTGGCCTGAGGGGCACTGCCACACGGCGCGCATCCGCTCGAGCGCCCGGCCAAAGACTTCGATGAACGCCCGCGCGACATGGCTCGTCGTTGGGGCTCCTAGGGCCTGCAGCACCTCGGGTTCGAAGTCGACCGGTCCAGGGATCATCAAGAGGTCATGCCCTCTCATGATTGTCCGCCCTCCTCTCCGGCCCGCTCCGCGAGGCCTGCTTTCCCGAGAATCTGGCGAAGCTCGGCCACGTGAGCGTCGGCCAATCCCACAAGTGGCGGCCGAACCGGTCCGCCGCGGAGACCAAGCAGGTCCATCGCCTTCTTGAGCCCCGGCACGCCCCAGCGGCTCGTCACGGCCGAGTTCAACGGAATCATCCGAAGCTGCAGCACGCTTGCTCTTACCCAGTCTCCGGCGAGAAAGTGCTCCTGGATTTCTAGGCACTCGCGCGGCGCGATGTTCGCGAGGGCGAGGACTCCTCCGGCGGCGCCGACCGAGAGGGCCGGGAGAAAGAAACCGCCCGACCCTGCGAGCACCACGAACGCCTCACCGAGGCGCTCCTTAATCGCTCCCAGCTTGGTGACGTCTCCGCCCGAGTCCTTGATCCCGACGATGTTCGCATGGTCCGCGATCGCCGCGATGGTCTCAATATCAAGGTCGATTCCCGTGCATGCCGGCATGTTGTAGATCAAGACCGGAATCTCTGAGGCATCGGCGACGGTGTGGTAATGGCGCCGGAGGACATCCCGCGTCATCTGCGTGCGGTAGTACGACGGCGTGAGGATGAGGGCCGCGTCGGCGCCCAGCCGCGCCGCCCGCGCCGTCAATTCGACCGTTTCGCGCGTCGATTGGCAACCGGTCCCCGCGATGAGCAGCCTGTCGTCTGGGATGCCGTCGCGGGCCACCTCAAGGACATGAGCCCGCTCCTCGAGGTCGAGAAGCGCCGCCTCGCCGTTCGTGCCAAGAACCACGTATCCGCGCAGGGCGAAGCGGTTCCAGCGCCGCAGGTTCGCGCCAAGCGCGCGTGCGTCGACCGCACCGGCCGCGTCGAACGGCGTGGGAATCGGTGGAAAGACGCCCGACAGCCCAAGTGCCACCTCTTCCATCCACCCCCTGCACGTCTCGCGGCCAGCCGCGTCTCGTGGTTCGACTGAGGTCCTCGTTCGCGACTGACTCGGCACGCACCCCCGCTTCAGCCACTCCGCGTCAGTCTACACACTCACCAGGCCGGAGGCCAATCGCGGCCAAGAGGAGGAACTCGTCCCCAAAAAGACGGTTTCCAGTGGACACTGACATCGGCGCGGGCCGAGAAGAACGAGACCCTACAGGCGAGCGGCAGGAGCGGAAAGACGGAGCGATTCCGCCCACATGATCGTTCGAGCAACAATCCGTCCCGTTCCGAAAGGAGAGGCCATGAGTGTACAGCGCGCGATCCAAGCGGGTACGGGGTTAGCGGGCGTTGCATGGTTCGGCAGATAGCTCTTCACTATAGCGTTCGCGAAGTCTGATTGGTGGCAGTGGATCTTGTGAATAGTCATCTTGCCTCACCACAAGGGTCTGACCGTGCGGTAGCTTCTTGGATCGCATTGAGCTGCCGCCGAATCATCCACTGCGGACCAAGCAGGAGTGCAAACTGGGCTGGCTCTAGCATACCGTTGAGTTACCAGCATCGGGGGGGCTCGGGCCGCAGAGAGCAGCCCAAGGCTCCTTGCCTACTCTTCGGCGTCTCCCGACGCTCGCCCATCATAGAGACCGGCCACTTTTCGTTGCCGCCGACGCGGAGTGTGCCCTGCTCCCCTCGAACCTTGCGGCGGCGAGTGCCGGGGAACGCAACGAGAGCAGGATTCACCGAACCTCACCAACTGCCAGCAGGGCAAGGATCTCCTTGGCCCTCGGGCAGGGCAGAGCTCCAGAGTCGCCTACTGAGGGGCACCAAACAGAACCACACCGAGAACTTCCTTCTGAAGGTTCTCGGTTAAGGTGGCACTTCCGCACCAGGTCCTCAACCTCAGTCACGGCAGATCGGCCGAGATCCTCTCCTCGGACGTGACCAACCGAGTATCGCGCGAGCCTCTCTTGCCTCTCCATTGTCCGGTTACCGCAAGGCTGACAAGAAAGGCAATGGCGGCTATCCCTGCCATCACGAAGAACATGCCACGGAGACCCAGAAGTGGCACGAGCGCACCGGCCGCCAGCGGCCCAAGCACGCCCCCCAGCGCTCTGCTTGAGTCGAACGCACCGAGAGCGCTTGCCTGCCTACCCGGAGAGGCTGTGTCGCTGATGAGCGCGGCGGCCCCAACGAACACCGCGGGAAAGGCTATGCCCAGGACCACGTAGCCGAGCGTCATCTCAAATACGTTTCTGGCCACGGCAAAGACAAGTGGTACCACAGCGGACAGGGCAAAACCGGTGAGAATGATGGCCCGACGTCCAACGCGGTCCGCGAGCCGCCCGAACAAGAGCATTGCCCCAACCTGGATGGCCGGGCTCGTTGCAGTGACAAGGCCCATCGTCCCGGGAGCTATATGCAGTGTCGCCATGTAGATATACGTGAGTGACGTGGCGCCGGCGTTGGCCACCTGCCGGAGAGTCGCCGCAACGTACAAGGCCCCTAGTCCCCTAGATGGCCGACGAATCGGAGCACGCTCCTTGCTTTCCTGGGATGTCGGCGTCGTGCTCAGCAAGCGGAAAAGAAGCACCGCCCCGAGGAGCGGGGGCACAGAGAGGATGGCGAAGGAATAGCGGAAGCCGGCACCTGCTACAGCGAAACCGGCTATGACAAGGCCGAGAGCGTAGCCAAACTCCCGAGAGGATCCGACCACTGAGATCTGCCTGCCTCGGTTCTCCACAGATGTCTGTCTAGCGACAATTGCCAGCGCTATCGGCATGTATCCAGTCACTGCGAAGACTCGCAGGAAAACGAACACGAGCACCCCGGGGGACGTTGAGATCCAGGCAAGTGCGGCAGCTAGAGCGGAAGTGGCGAGCAGGATTCCGATGAGAAAGGGCCGAGGACGGGACCGTTCTGAGAGGTTGCCCCACAACGCTCCACCGACAAAGGCTCCAAGCCAAGCCAGCGTGGTACCGAGACCGATGACGAGTGGTGAGGCACCCAGCTTCTCTAGATAGAGTTGGACCAACATCCGCAACGCGGAGTCGGTGACAGTTGCCAGTGCGCAGGCGAGCGCTAGCAGTCTTGTGGACCCAGCTGCGTTGAGCTGCCGGGGGCTCGGAGAGAAATAGTTTGTACGTTGATGCATGTCGGCCGCGAACTCCTGGTCGCGTTCACTCCGTCGACTGAGACCATCTAGGTCGACAGGCACGGGCGTGCTACTGGCTTCTGGTGATCTGCGCCGGGCGATCTGTCACTCCTAATCCGCACTTCGACCGAAGGTACTGTATCACGATACCGGCAGGCTGCTCGACCGTTGATGGGCTCTTGGTATCGAGGGGTTGACACCGATTCCAGCACTCAACCTGGGTCGTTCTGGAGGGGGCTGGTCACTGTGGCCAGACATCACCGTTGCGCGCGATGCTTCATCCCCGAGGGTGGTCGCGGCGGATGGGGCCACGCTCAATCCGCGCGTCAGCGCCGGTTCTTGTTCTCTGCTGCTACCCGCGGGCAAGAGGACGTAGCTGTCGGCCGGAGTTGGACCCCAAAGCCGGAGAAGCCGGCCTATGAGGCAAAGCCATGGAGGAGAGCTCCCTACCAGTCTGCAGGCCGACATCGTGTGTGAGACTGGTCGCGGAAGCGACGAGTTGGGAAAGATAGGCTCTTCTATCCTGTTTGCAGAGACGCAGTCTGGCGGGCACTGGTGCGTCGCGGAGCATGCGAGGCCGCCATTGCGTGATCGAGGGACAGCCGTCATGGCTTGATGACCTGTCCGGACGCGCTGTTCTGGGTTCGCGGCTCTCGCTCGGACGCTACCTAGGGCGTTCCGTGCACTTGCTTTTCATTCATGCATCTCGTTCCCTAGGTGTAGCAGGCTCGTGCAATAGTTGCGACTTCACGCGAAGTTACTAGCTCTTTATATCACTTTCTCCCCTGATCCAGTCGCTTCTGCTTGACATCCATTGACCGACGGGGTAGCCTCCAACCATGTTCTGCCGAAACCAGCCAGCCAAAGGAGGAAGGCGTGTTTGGACAGGCTTCGAACACGCCGCCAGTTGATGTATCGAGTGGAATCACTGATCGCAGTCGGAGGTTTTGGAGGGAATTGGTATATCGATCGGCAGGCAGTGCGGGCAGGTGCAGTACAGGATGGACTGACTTTCCGCGGGGAGACCGTCACTCCTGGCTTCAAGTCGATCGTCCAACCCGCTGCTGCGATCTGCGTGCAACTGATCCTTGACGATGGCAGCGTGGCTTACGGCGATTGTGTTGGGGTCGCGTACTCAGGGCAGATGACGCGGGACGCGCTCCTGTACCCAAGTGACCAGATCCCCATCAT
>Ga0315294_10004695_pt1 | contig 14940 bp, 9 predicted proteins | sample YL17G13_40_MG_FD_203626 | JGI IMG/M metagenome (GOLD analysis project Ga0315294, IMG submission 203626) | Sediment microbial communities from Yellowstone Lake, YNP, Wyoming, USA - YL17G13_40 | ecosystem: Environmental > Aquatic > Freshwater > Lake > Sediment | place: USA: Wyoming | collected... | reverse complement strand
CCAGACACTCCTTTATTTATTTTTTTTCTAAAAATTTCTTGACTTTTATATATTTTAATCATATTCATTATATGAGTTTTATCTTCGATATCCGATGGATCGGTTTGTTTAACTTTCATTTGGGTGATGGTGAAAGTGAAATCGTCCCCACTTCTTCTTTTGACCGTTCTTTGTATTCTAACATTTACCTCATCCACTTATGCAGACCAGCCCCTTCCCCCCTCTTTTTTGACCGCAATCAGTGATCAGGATGGAAAAGTCCCGCTTTTCTGGTTCAAACCGAATCCTGACACCTCTGAGATCGGCTATGATGATGGTTCAATGTATCATCATAGGTATGTCTCTCCTGAATGGTATCACAATTGTCTGGCAGTTAAGATGACCTCACTTGAGGTTCCCTTTTATCTTTTGAAATCTAAAGTCTTCATCAGCTATGAGGGTGCCGACATCGATTCAAACTATAACTTTGAAGCACCTTTTTTTATCACCGTGAATCCGGACAGTGAAGGAATTCCCAAAAATATTTTTCTCGATTCGGTTTTAGCTTGGGCAATAGGTGAGGATACAACTGGTCAGGGCGAATGGGTAGAGGTTGAGCATAATCTGCTGATGGTCGACTCCATAGACTTTTGGATTGTTTTCCATTGGTTGGAGGCAACTCCACTCTCCCCTTTGGTGGGGGTAGATGATTCCTCAAATATGGGAAACTCCTTTTGGGGAATGAGAGAATCACCTCATTTTGAATGGCACTGGAACGATTTTAACATAATGATTCGGGCAGTTATTGTGACTAATGGGAATGATTCCTGCGAAGTGGACAGCTTCAAGCTCTATCGTTCCGACTCAAGCTTCTCAATATCTGATACCAACTTGATTGGTAGTGTCCCCCCTAATCAATTCCAATATGTGGATACCAACGTCACCAATGATCAAACCTATTTCTACAGACTCACTTCTTGGAGTTCTGGAAATCAAAGTGTTGCCTCCGAAGAAGCTTCAGCAACTCCCAAAAAGGAAGCGGTGCTTATCACTGACCAAAATTCCTTTGAAGTGAGTTTGTGTTCTCAAGACACCCTTTTTGAAGATTTGACCTTAACCAATTCCGGTGGATTGCCCTTGGGGTATAAAATTGAAATAGATATGAAGGAAGATACCAGCTGGATGGGTGGTTCGGACAGATTCGGTTACACGTGGACAGATAAAAATCATCAAGAGGAATTTGACTATTCTTGGGTGAACATTAAAGAGAGAGGCACACAAATTGGCACGAAAGGTGATGATAATGAGAATTATGGGTTTTTCAGGTTGAATTTTTCTTTCCCGTTTTATGGAAACTTTTTTGACAGCTTACGGATTTCTTCAAATGGATGGATAAGCTTCACCGACACTACCGATAAAGATACAGGTTCTTATATGAACAAGCCTTTGCCCTACATATGGGGTCCTTACAATCTTATTGCTCCATTATGGGATGATCTGAAGCTTAAAGACAGCTCCAAAATCTATTACTATTCAAATATCGATTCAGCCATTATCTGTTTTGTAAACATATTTCGTTATAGCCCAGCAATTGGTGGAGGTCCTTATACTTTTCAAACCATCCTGACCAAAAATGGTGAGATAACTTTTCAATATCACAGACTAAATGATACCCTCTATTCCGCCACTGTTGGAATACAGAATTGGAATGGAACGAAAGGACTCCAGATGGCTTATAATCAGGATTACCTTGAGGATTCTCTGTGGGTGCGGGTAAGACCCAGCTGGGTTTTGGTCGATTCGATGTGGGGAATAATTCAACCGGGAGAAAGCAAAACCTTAAACCTGACTTTTGATCGGCTCTCTTATCCTCAGGGAATTTATCATGCCAACTTAATCATAGACAGCTGGGACAAGAATCACAATTTAGATACTATCCGAATTCCCTTAACTTTGTGCATCGACACCACCACTTCAGTCGATTTTGAGGAAGACCAAAAACCTTCTATTTTCACTCTTCTTCAGAATTATCCCAATCCCTTCAATCCTATTACCATTATCCAGTATGCTGTGAGTGGTAGGCAGATAAAAGCGGCGGACAGCGGACGGTGGACAGCCGACGGTTCCTTTACCCCCATCACCCTCAAAATCTATAATATTCTGGGGCAGAAAGTGAGGACTCTGGTGGATGAGCCGAAAAGAGCCGGAAGCTATGAAGTGATCTGGGATGGGAAAGATGACCAGGGCAAAGATGTTGCCAGCGGAATCTATTTTTACCAATTGACTGCGGGATATTACAAAGAGACCAAAAAGATGGTATTGATTAGATAGGTCAAATGCGGGCTGTCAACGGATTAAACGGATTACATAGTATAGCAGAAAGATTGTAGGGGTCGCATTCATGCGACCCGGCGGCTTTCATCTGGAAATGTCATTGCGAGGAGCGAAGCGACAAAGCAATCTCCCAGCATTAATCCACGCGGTGCTGTCGCCTGCGAGGACATTGTAAAAAGACTTCCCTCTCCCCTTTGAGACTGTGTCATAATTCGGTTTTTTGTAGCCGCAGACTTTAGTCTGCGAAAACTGTTTGTTGAATTCCAACAGCTTACGCAATCTAAAGATTGCGGCTACAAAGTCAAAACATGATTGTGACACACCCTCTTTGGGGAAAGGGATATGGGGTGAGGGGAAACAAGTAAACAATCTATATACCCTTCAGACCAAGGAGAATTTATGAAGCAGATGTTTTTAGTATCGTTGTTACTCCTGGCTGGTGTTAGCATGGCAATCGGTCAGGAAATAACAAATCCGGATTCAGCCAAAATCGAAAAGCTGTTCGATGATTATTTTCGAGAATACATACGGCTAAATCCTGAAGAAGCTTCCCAGCTCGGTTTACCTAAGGAATGGGGGTATTACTACGACCGCGCTGGATTCAACGATATTTCTGATGCAGGCATAAAAGCCAATTATGATCTATCTAAGAAATACCTCGCCGAATTGAAAAAGATCGATCCCACAAAGATCACCAGTTCTCAGAACGTAGATGCCCGGATGTTAGGATGGTATTTGGAAACCCTGCTTGAAGGTGAAAAGTTCATTGACCATCGATATTATATCGATCATTTGTCCGGGGCACACAGCCAAGTCACCAACGTTTTAACAGAATACCATACCATCGGTGATCTTGAGGATGCGAATGACTATCTTGCACGCTTGGGGAATATTCCCACCCGACTTAGAGAGACAAAAGAACGGATTGATATTCAAGAGAAAAAAGGTATCCGCCCACCAATTTTCATAATTGACCGGACTGTCGCATCCATGGAAGATTTCAAAAGACCGGAGCCAAAGGAAAACGTCTTATATGTTGATTTCAAAAACAAGCTCACCGATTTGAAAGAGATCGATTCTCTCACCTCCGAAAGACTATGCCATCAAGCCGAATCGACCATCAGAGAAAAGATTTATCCCGCATATGAAGAATTCATAAGGAGACTGAAACTCTCCACACAAGAAGCTGATAGCTTGCCTGGGGTTTGGAAATTACCAGATGGAGACGAATACTACCAATATTGTTTAAAATTCCAAACCACATCATCCCTAACGTCTGAACAGGTTTACCAGCTGGGACAAAAGGAGGTAAAGTTACTTCAGGATAAAGCGAAGCTCCTTCTGGATTCGCTGGGAATCAAGGGGGATAAAACCTATGGCGATTTGATGAACAAATACCGGGGCACGTGGGAGAGTCCTGATCTTAAGGACAAATTTTATTATCCGGATGTCCCGGAGAAAAGACAGATGATCCTAAGAGATTATCAGTCTTTGATCGATACCACCATGTTGCGACTGCCTGAGGCATTTAGCTACATTCCGAAGGCGAAGGTTATAGTTCGACCTGTTCCTGAATATAAGGAGCAGGGAGGATTGACCTATTATGAGCCAGCGTCTTTAGATGGAAAAAGAAAGGGAACGTTTTATATTAACTTGATGGATCCCCCGACCAAACCCGGCATGCGAACTTTGACCTATCATGAAACTGTTCCCGGTCATCATTATCAGATTGCCCTTCAGCAGGAGCTAACCCAGAAACGGATGTTTAAAAACTTGCTCTATTTCAACGGATTTGTTGAAGGATGGGCGATGTATGTCCAGAACCTGGCATCAGAACTCGGATGGCTTCCCGATGTCCATTCCCGGATATCAGAGCTGAATTCACAGCTTTTCAGGGCGGTGCGGATCGTGGTGGATGCCGGCATTCATTATAAGAGATGGTCCAAAGAGCAGGCTAAAAAATATATGGAGGACAATCTGGGCGGGAGCTCCGAAAACGAAATCGACCGATACATAGTATGGCCCGGACAAGCTTGTTCATACACCATAGGAAAGTTGGAGATCATAAAGCTAAAAGAGAGGGCAAAAAAAGAATTAGGATCAAAATTCGAATTGAAGGATTTTCACATGACGGTGTTGGAGAATGGCAGTTTACCTTTGGAAATGTTAGAAGATATAATTGATGATTATATTATTGATGCTCGCAAAATACAATGACAACTAAAGCTATGTCGATACGGTCGAGTTTGCAGATCCAATAACTTCCTCTCCCTTGACGGGAGAGGATAAAGGAGAGGGTGGAAGAGACAGTAGCTTCACCCTCCCCTAAAAGGTTGGTTCGGGGTGCCCTTCAGGGTGAATCCCCTCAGGGTGAACCCCCACCCCGAACCAGACATAAAGCGGGGTAAGGGTACCCCGCAACAACAGTCCCGCGAAATATATTCTTACCAATCGACCGCGGGAGATTACAAAGAGACCAAAAAGATTACCTTGACCAGATAAATTGGTCTGATGGTGGTAATTTTCTCCCTTTTTTAGAAGATTTTGCTTGCTTTTTCCTCCTTCACGTATTATCTTATAATCAGGTTTATATCAATTTTAAGCATGGGGTTTTAATTTTGAACCTTTAATCTTGAATTTGGAATTTAACTCTAAACTCTCAACTTTTTTTCCCGAGGTGCAAAATGCACAAAAAAATCTTAATGATTTTGTCCTTCGTTTTCCTCACTTGTGGGTTTATCGCCATGGCAGTCCCTTGTCTTACTTCTGCCATGGACCTTTCCAAGGGTATAATCCTCGATGTCCCCCAAGAGAGAATTGAATCGCAGTTTGGGAAGATACCACCCTCCCAGCTTACCCGCCAGGATAGCATTGCATTAGCCTCATACCGCTTTATCGCAGATACTCTCAAGGTGTTGGCCATCCTGGTTGAGTGGGGGGATAATCGACCTGGCACATACTCCAGAGAGACTTTTGACAGCCTGCTTTTTTCGAGAAACGTCTTTCCCGGAGGGTCTGTTGCCGATTATTTCTACGAAGTTTCCTATGGGCAGGCAAATGTAGTTGGAGAAGTCATAGACTGGTATGATGCTGGATGGTATAGCGGTTACTTTAATTTTGAATCACTATTTCCAATACTGGATCCCGTCATAGACTACTCGCAGTTTGATGGAAATAATGACGGGGATGTTGATGCTGTCACTTTCATCCGTTCGGGTAATGGTATGGAAGATTCGCAAGATCCCAATGATATCTGGTCGTATGCTTATGTTTATCCCCCAGGTTCCGGTCCAGGACCTTTCGATGGTGTTCACATTCCAAGGTGGAACACTTCCCCAGAAACCCAGCCATTGCACGACTCTCTTTATCCTCCCGGCTTTACAGGCGAGGATACATTAAATAAAATACGGGTCTTTTGTCACGAGTTGACTCATTGTTTTGGACTACCTGACCTGTATGACTATGACGACAAACTGGATACTACAACATATTACACCCCTGGCGACTGGAATGATCATCCTGTGAACGACTGGTGCCTAATGGGATATTATGGCTATGGTCTATTCTCGATTGGTTCTCAGGTGCCATCTCATCTTTGTGGATGGAGTAAAAAGGAAATTGGATGGATTGATCCCATAGTGTTACCTAAAGGTGCTCATAACAATGTTGTGATACACAATATCGAGACCACCAATGACAGCTCCCTATATTTGCTTCCCCTAAATATGGCTGATGGTGAATATTTCCTTCTGGAATACCGTAATCCTGGTTCCACAGCCAAATTTGACAAAATAAATTCCGACTACAGTTGTTATTTCTGGCCCGCTTTAAGCTTCGGTGGTGATCCCCTCGATCGGGGTTTGCTGATTACACATGTCCACGATTCACTGGGTGCATACTATTGGAGAATAAATAACGGGACGCCGGATTATCCGCACTACACGGTTAAAATTGAAGACGCAGGCTATAATCCAGATAGGAATGCTCAAAGCAATCCCGAAGGATGGGTTACCGACAGCGCACAGTGGTGGTATCCTTATGAAACCCAAATTGCGGCACCTTTTTCCAACGATGTTTCAGGTCAAGAAGTCTTTAGCCCCACCACCTATCCCAATAGCGATGGTTATTACGACCCAACTGGAATAGTTGTCAGAGTAGACTCCATCATTAATGATAAACTGTATGCCTATATTTATATTCCCACCGATTCCATCCCCTTCGCCCCAGCAGTCAACTATGGCGCCGGTGATGGTCCTTATTCTGTTTTCTGTGCGGACTTGGATGGGGATACTGATTTGGACTTGGCTGTGGCAAATGATAATAGCGACAATGTCTCCATCTTAAAGAACAACGGGGATGGGACTTTTCAGAGCGCGGTCAACTATGGCGCTGGTGATTATCCTCGTTCAGTTTTCTGTGCGGACTTGGATAATGATAATGATCTGGACTTAGCTGTGGCAAATGGGGGTAGCGACAATATCTACATCTTAAAGAACAACGGAGACGGTATCTTTGCCAGTGCGATCAACCATGGGGCAGGAGATCGTCCTTTATCAGTTTTCTGTGCGGACTTGGATAATGACAATGATCTGGACTTAGCTGTGGCAAATGATTATAGCAACAATGTCTCTATCCTAAAGAACAATGGGGATGGAACTTTTCAGAGTGCGGTCAACTATGGGGCAGGAGACCTTCCTATATCCGTTTTTTGTGCGGATTTAGATGGGGATTTGGATTTGGACTTAGCCGTGGCAAATGAGGGGAGCTTCCCTTATCTTATAGGAAGTGTTTCCATCTTAAAGAACAATGGGGATGGGACTTTTCAGAGCGCGGTCAACTATGGCGCTGGTGATTATCCTCGTTCAGTTTTCTGTGCGGACTTGGATAATGATAATGATCTGGACTTAGCTGTGGCAAATGAGGGGAACTTCCCTCCTAATATAGGGTGGGTTTCCATCTTCGAGAACAATGGGGATGGGACTTTTCAGACTAAAGTTGACTATGGGGCGGGATATGGTGCTGGTTCTGTTTTTTGTGCGGATTTAGATGGAGATGCTGATTTGGACTTAGCCGTGACAAATGTTTTTAGCGGCAATGTTTCCATCTTAAAGAACAACGGGGATGGGACATTTCAGAGCGCGGTCAACTATGGGGCAGGAGATGGTCCTTGGTCTGTTTTCTGTGCGGACCTGGATGGGGATGCTGATCTGGACTTAGCCGTGGCAAATGTTTATAGCGACAACGTCTCCATCTTGATGAATTTAACCCAAACCCCCGGTAACTCACCACCCTATCCTTTCCCTCTTCTTTCACCAGCAGACGGCGACACAACCTCAAGTGTGGTCGAGTTTCACTGGGCAAAAACCCAGGATGTCAACTTGGGCGATCAGATCAGATATGATCTTCACATTACCCATGTTGTCTTTGGATTCCCCTCGGACACCACCTTCATTATCCATAGCAACTTAGTGAGAAACGACTATACCGACACTTTGGACATTGGCAGGTATGAGTGGAGGGTCAAGGCAAAAGATAATTGGGGTGCAGAAACGTGGTCTAAACAGACCTGGCACTTTATTTACTTTATTCGTGGGGACGTTAATGCCGATAGCTCAGTCAATGTGAGTGATGTCGTCTATCTTATAAATTATCTCTTCATAGGTGGGCCACCACCCGATCCTATGGCGGCTGGGGACGCCAACTGTGACGGCACGATCAATGTTAACGATGTGGTCTATTTAATTAACTATCTCTTTATAAGCGGACCACCGCCTTGTGGTGGTTAAAAGCAGGTCAAAGGTGATAGGTGTTAGGTTTTAGGTAAAAGTTGGGGGTTCACAGGTCGGGCAACCTTCAGTAACCCGACCTGTGGGACCGTGCCAACTTCAAAAAAGGAGGACAACCACAAAGACTGTCACTGCATTTCCTCTGCTCCCGGTGGGTGTTCTTCACCCGCCTTCATTTCCCTTTGGTTAAGAGCACCAACGGGAAACGCAGGGATTCATTCTGAAGGAATATTCTCAAATCTTATTTCTTCTCCATGCCAGGCATTTCCACTTTCTTGTATCCCACTGGGATTTCAAAAAGGGAAGCGTCCACACTTGAAGTCGATATACTTTGGGTCTCGGTGGTCACCTCCAAAACTGTCTTGGGACCCGGTTGAGCCAGCGCTTTTTCCTGCTCTTCTTTTTGTTTCTGCTCCTCTTTCTTTTTCGCCTCTTCTTTAGCTTTCTTCTTGAACAGACCACCCAAAGCTGACTTTACGCCCTTTTGTTCTGTTGTCGGGGTCTCTTCCTCTTGTGCCATTTGTTGTTCGGTCGTATCTTTCGTCTGAGCTTCTGCCCTTGCCTGTTGTTCACCGTGGGTAGTGGTAACGATGGAAAAAGTTGAAGCCAAAGGATACCCGTTCAGCTCTTTAAGCTTCTCCTGCAGTTTCTTCATGGCATCGGCATACTGATTCAAAAGGCCAGCCATATGTCCCCCTTCGGCAAATCCCAACTTTTCCGCCATCTTCAAGTCGAAGTTGCGCAGCTCCGCTGGAACCTTATCAATCGGCGCCATCCAGAGATCATTCTTCACCCAGGTGGTGTCTGTTACGTTCCCAATAGTATCCTTGATTTCACTCCGCATGGTTAAGATTACCCGCTCACATTCCAATCCAGAGATGGTTTTCTTCTCCCCGGTTTTGTTCACCTCCACTATTGAACTGAGTTTCTCCATGGTTTTGCGGAGTGAGTCTGCTTGTGCTGGATTAAATAGTCCACCTAAGGACCCCATGGACTCCATCATCTTTCGCATCTGCTCAAAGGTAAGCTCGGTGTAGGTCTTCTTGTCAGAGTCAAGGTTCCAGATCAGCTCTTTGTCCAATCGAGTGATAGAAGTTGCCTCTTTGGCACCTTTGTTCATCAAACTGGAAAACTTGCCTGAGAATTTGGTGGTTCCTTTGGTGCACTCCTTGTCCCCGGAGATCATCAATTTTTCTGTAGTCTCAAAAGCTCCGAAACCGCCGAATCCGCCCGATTTAACCAACCTTTGGACGGTGACATCCGACAGCGCCGTTCCCACCATAAAAAACACCAAGGTTACTACAACTACCAGACTTGTAGTGAGCGAAGCGAATCTAACTCCCAGATACCGTCCTGATCGGTTTTTGAAGGTTTTGAACATAATTCCTCCTTTCAGTTAGTTTTCTTTATGCACTCATTCATTTTTTGATTCTTCGAGAATAGGAATTCTCGAAGCTTAACAGTGTTGATATTTCTTAGTGCTAATACATCATACGACCGATCATCCGTTTAATCCGTTGACCAGCACTAACCTATTTATCATCCACCACTTCAAAATCCGCATCCACTGCCCCTTCTTTTCCTTTCTCCTCTTTCTTTTCTTCCTTTTTCTCCTCTTTGGGTGGCTCGCCAGATGTGGCTTGTTGCTGAGTGGATGCTTGTTTATACATCTCCTCGGCGATCTTATGAGAGGCTTGCATCAACTCATCAATCGATCTGTTAATCTGATCAGCACTCTCGCCCCGCATAGCTTCTTTGACCTTTTCGATCTTTTCCTCAATCCTCTTTTTTTCATCTGAGGAAATCTTATCACCATAATCTCTCAAAGTCTTCTCGGTGGTATAGATCATCTGGTCTGCTTTGTTTCGTGCCTCCACCAAAGCCTTTTTCTTCTTATCCTCTTCTGAGTGTGCCTCCGCATCCTTTACCATTTTTTTGATTTCTTGTTCAGAGAGTCCGCTGGATGCTTGTATCTTTATGCTCTGCTCTTTGCCCGTGCCTAAATCCTTGGCTGAGACACCAACTATGCCGTTGGCATCAATATCAAAAGTAACTTCGATCTGAGGAAGTCCCCGTGGTGCAAGTGGAATTCCGACCAAATCGAATCTTCCCAAAGTGCGGTTATCTATAGCCATCTCCCGCTCACCTTGAAGAACATGGATACTCACTGCAGGTTGATTATCTGAGGCGGTGGAGAAAATCTGACTTTTTCTGGTAGGGATGGTGGTATTTCTTTCGATCAATCTGGTCATCACCCCCCCTAAAGTCTCGATACCCAAGGAGAGGGGGGTAACGTCAAGCAAAAGGACATCTTTTACTTCGCCGGACAAAACTGCGGCTTGAATGGCGGCGCCAACCGCCACCACCTCATCTGGATTGACTCCCTTATGCGGTTCCTTGCCGAATAGATTTCTTACCACATCTTGAACTTTGGGCATTCGGATCTGCCCACCCACCAAAATAACCTCGTCGATCTCTTCAGGAGAAAGCTTGGCATCAGCCAAAGCTTTCTTACATGGCTCCACGGTCCTTTGAATCAAATCATCCACTAATTGTTCCAACTTAGCACGAGTTAAAGTCAAATCCAAATGTCTGGGTCCACTGGCATCTGCAGTGATGAAGGGAAGATTTATATTGGTCTGTAAGGTGGTGGAAAGCTCACATTTTGCCTTTTCTGCCGCTTCTTTCAATCGTTGCAAAGCCATCTTATCCTTTCTCAAATCAATTCCATATTGTTTCTTGAACTCATCTGCCATCCAATCTATCACCCTTTGATCGAGATCATCCCCACCTAAATGAGTATCTCCATTGGTCGATCTTACCTCGAACACCCCTTCGCCCAATTCCAGAATGGAAATATCAAAAGTCCCTCCACCTAAATCAAAAACCGCGATCTTTTCATACTTTTTCTTCTCCAGACCATAAGCCAAAGAAGCCGCTGTGGGCTCATTGATGATCCTTAATACGTCTAATCCCGCAATCCTTCCAGCATCCTTGGTGGCTTGCCTCTGGGAATCATTGAAATATGCGGGAACAGTGATCACCGCTTGAGTTACCTTCTCTCCCAAATATTCCTCTGCGGTCTTTCTCATGGATTGCAAAATCATGGCGGAGATTTCCGGAGGAGAGTAGTCTTTATCTACGATTTTCACCCGCACGTCTCCATTGGGGGCTTCCACAATCTTGTAAGGGACTAATTTCTCCTCCTCCAAAACCTCGTGATGTCTTCTTCCCATAAATCTTTTTATGGAGAAGACCGTATTTTCGGGATTGGTGATGGCTTGCCTTTTTGCCACTTGACCCACTAATCTTTCACCGGTTTTGGTAAATGCCACCACCGAGGGGGTGGTCCTCATTCCTTCCGGATTTGGTATAACTTTTGGTTCTCCTGCCTCCATCACTGCCACGCAGGAGTTAGTCGTCCCTAAATCTATGCCGATAACTTTTGCCATTTTTATTTCTCCTCTTCTAAATCAATTATTTTCGCAGTTCTTCACGGACACCCTGTCCGTGACGTTATTATAGTAACGGATAAGGTATCCGTGACCAACTTTAGAGGTTTTTGCAGTGGACCCATTTATGCATACTCATAAAGGGGCACTGTGCTTGCAGGTTGGCTTGCTGTTCGCAGTAAGTCTTCGATTCTTCGCACTGTTTCCGGTTTCAAAAGCACATCTCCGCACACAGAACAAACTTCCGCAGGGACATGGTCGATGACAACCAATCGTCCTTGATAGCGGACGGTATGAACAATCTTCCGCTCTTCATATTCTCCTGGACAGCCTACGATACTACATTTCATTTCTATTGTCTCACCGTTCGTAACGGACAAGGTGTCCGTTACCAACTGGGAAATACCTATCAATCCACTTACTCTTTATCTTTTTCCTTTTCTTTTTTCGGTTTACCTTTCGACACCACCACTTTTGAAGCTCTCAGCAATCTATTATTTAGCATATATCCTTTACTTATCTCGTCCATGATCACGCCCTCCTTATATTTATCACTTTCCGCTTGTGTGACCGCCTCATGAAAGTTGGGATCAAAAGGTTTCCCGATGGCTTCGATCTCCTTCAAACCCTCTTTAGTCAAAATTTCTTTCAGATGATTATAGATAAGTTCCACCCCTTTATGGAAGCTTTCGTAATCATCTGAGGTTTTGGCAGAGTTTAAGGCCCGTTGAAAGTTGTCTAAAGTGTCCAGAAGTTGAAGTATTAAGTTCTCATTAGCATTTTTGATTAGATACCCGAATTCCTTAGCCATCCTCTTTTTATAATTGTCGAATTCAGCCGCCAATCGGAGGAGCCTGTCCTCTAATTCCTTGGTCTGCTCTTCGCTTTTGGCAAGTCGTGCCTTTAAGAGGTCAATTTGAGTCTCATCTTTTTTCTCCTCGACCTTCTTTACTACTTCTAATGGTGCATCCTGATCTTTGTCTCCACAGGATCCAAATTCGGATTTTTCCTTCCCGGCCTTCGGCGGGATTTCCAATTTTTCTTCGTCCAATTAAATCTTTCCTCCTTAAGCTTTTTTGGACAGGGGCAATTTCTGTCCCTCTTTATTTAACGGATACCCTTGAACAATCCATTTTTGCGGGGCTAGGAGCCCCACCTGCGCGTGGAATACACAATTGCTTGGATCAAGTCCGCGTAGGGCGGGCTCTTAGCCCGCCGCATTCTGATTTTTTTTCAAAGACTTCCAGCGGTTATTTTGATAAAATCTCGCTTAAGAGTTTAGCGGTGTAATCTACCAATGAGATCAGCTTGGCATATCTCATCCGGGTGGGACCTATTATCCCTATGGTTCCCGATACCTTCCCTGCTCTATAGGAAGAGGTAACCAGACTGCAAGATTGCATTTCCCCCCTCTCTATCTCCTTGCCTATGGTGATGGTAATTCCATTCTTGATTCCTTTAGCTGAGACCAGCTCAGCCAAAAGTCTTTTTTCCTCGATGAGTTCGATTAAGCTTTTCAGTTTCTCTCTATCCTTGAATTCAGGCTGATCCACAATATTGGTGGTTCCCCCTAAATGCAGTTGTTCTGTCTCTGGAAAATTTAAAAGATTTTCGCTTGTGTCCAAAAAGAGTTTGATCAATTTCGGATCCGCAGTTGAATCATCCTTCAATCTTTGCTCCATGGAATTTTTGATTTCGCCCAAAGTGAGTCCACATAACCTTTCATTTAGAATATTTGCGGTCTTATTTAATGCCTCAGTTTTCACGTTAGATTCTGCTTCAAGCAAAACGCTTTTGACCAGTCCGTGCTTCACCGCCAAAACCACCAAAATTTTTTTCTCCGCCACCGGGATCAAATTGATTCGGGTCAAAATGCCTTGATCGAATCGAGGCGCAATAGTAACCCCCAGCTGGTTGGAAACATTTGCCAAAACCCGAGACGTTTGTTCCAGAAGATCTTCCACCGCCGCATAATCTACCAGAATCTCACTTTTGATCTGCTCCTCCTCAGATGGGGTCAATTCCACAGGCTCCAACAAGGTATCCACGTAAACCCTATATCCTTTATCCGTGGGAACCCTTCCCGCAGAAGTATGGGGATGGCTGATCAAACCCATCTCCTCCAAATCCTGCATGGTATTTCTGATAGTGGCTGGACTTATCCCCAGTTTGTATTTGTTTGCGATAACCCTCGATCCCACAGGGGTAGCCATGGCTATATAATAATCAATCAAAGATTGAAGGATGGCTTTTTCCCTTTCGGTCAAACTCTCAAAAGCCATTTCTTCTCCTTATAAGTTTTTTTTGTTCAATAGATTAGCATCTCCATTAGCACTTTGAATGCAAGAGTGCTAACCATTTAAGAAAATAATTTGACTCTCTTGGCTTGTCAAGTCAAAAATTGGAAACCACCTTCCGACTTTAACAATTATTCGCAAAAATTTTTCCTGCATTTGCATCTTTATATATAAATATTGCTTTGAAAACAAGCATTTTTTTATTTTATTCCGACAGATAGAAGAAACAATTAACAAGTATTCGATTCTTCAAGTGCATAAAGATACAAACAAACCCCGCTATCTCAAGAAGGTGATCTCTGCCAGCCGAAGGGTGGATTTGATTACTTTTTATCCTGATTATATGGTTGATAGAATAAAAGAGATAGGGGCTGAAAACATTCATACATTGGTCATTTGGACCAAAAATCCTAAAAACATTCTTTCACACCCCAGATTGAAAAACTGCCTTGAAGAACTGGAGCAAATTTATATTCTTTTAACGGTGACCGGGCTGGGCGGAACTCCTTTAGAACCTTTTGCTCTTGATAGCGAAGAGGTCTTTCATCAACTCCCAAAGATTATCGATTTCATTGGATCCCCACAAAGGTTGGCTATTCGATATGATCCTTTAATAGATGTTATTTACAAGGGAAAACTTCATCTCTCGAATATTGATACAAGTCTTTTTGATAAAATTTTGGAAAAAGCATCGCCTTTAGGAATAAAAAGAATCATAGTTTCATATGTGACCCTATATAACAAGGTCATCGAAAGATTGAAACGAAATGAATTTGAGATTGTAGATCATAGCATAGAAAAGGTCGCAGATTTTATTAAAAATAAAATGATACCCAGAGTGGAGAAATTGAACATGGAGCTTTCCACCTGTGTTCAGCCCAATCTGACTACGAAGGGCTGTATTGATGGGAGCACACTAAGTGTGTTTCATCCAAAGCAGGAACCATGTTCAAAAGCCAAAGACCCAAGCCAGAGGCAAACCTGCCACTGCACCAAATCCTATGATATTGGTCAATGGTTTTCCTGCTATCATAATTGTCTCTATTGCTATGGCAATCCCAAACCACCGTAGGGCTCTAGCCTCTCCCCTAT
>Ga0315294_10004694_pt1 | contig 14943 bp, 7 predicted proteins | sample YL17G13_40_MG_FD_203626 | JGI IMG/M metagenome (GOLD analysis project Ga0315294, IMG submission 203626) | Sediment microbial communities from Yellowstone Lake, YNP, Wyoming, USA - YL17G13_40 | ecosystem: Environmental > Aquatic > Freshwater > Lake > Sediment | place: USA: Wyoming | collected... | reverse complement strand
GGTGGAGACGGACTCGCCGGACACGGACTTCATCGTCAAGCTGGTCGACGTCTATCCCGACGGCTATGAGGCCCTGGTCCTAGACGCGCCGATCCGCCTGCGCTATCGGCAAGGCCTGGACAGGGAAGTCTTCATGAAGCCTGGCGAGGTCGTACAGGCGCGTATCGACCTCTGGTCGACGAGCCTCGTTTTCAACAAAGGGCACAAAATCGCCGTCCACGTCACGAGCAGCAACGATCCACGGTTTGAACCGAATCCCAACACCGGCAAACGGCTCAGGCTTGATTCCGAGACACGCGTTGCGACGAACCGCGTCCATTACGACGCGGTTCACCCCTCGTGCATCCTGCTCCCCATCGCTCGCATTTATTAAAAGGGGACAGGATATCGTGTTTCTTTTTAAAACGCCATAGGCTTCTTCTCGTTCGTTTTCGCGTCCCCATTCCCGTTCCCCATTGACACGGCTTCCTCGAATGATTTACCCTGAAAGCCCGGGCGGATCAGCCTGCCGTCCGGAAAAATGAGCGAAATCCGTGCCCGACCGGAAATTACACATTTCGACCAACATCTCGAAACGCTGGGACCGTTTCGCCGCTCGCGAGCCTTATTTCGCCGTCATTCCCCACCCGGCGTATCTTCGACATAACCTGACGTCCGATGTCGAGGCTGACTTCTTCTTTCGCGGCCAGGAACATGTCAACCACATCTTCGAGGTCATTCGGCAACGCATCGATCCCGACTTCGCCCCCCGCACGGCGCTGGAGTTCGGCTGCGGACCGGGGCGCATGGTCGTTCCGATTTCGGGCCAAGTTCCGGAGGTCACAGCCGTCGATGTGTCGCCGGCCATGCTGGCGGCAGCGGCCGCCGCGGCCGCGCGGAATTCCAGGTCCAACATCGTCTTCCAAACTCTCGGCGAGTTTCTCGCGAGCGGCCGGTCCTTCGACTTCATCCACGCCTATCTCGTCTTCCAACATATCCCGCCCCGCCTTGGATTGAAATTCCTCCGGGAGCTCCTGGAGCGTTTGTCCCAGGGCGGCATCGGGATTTTCCAGTTCGCTTACCGGCGGAGGTCACCGCGTCCGGTGGCCTTGGTCAGATGGCTCAGGACCTTCGTTCCCGGGCTGAACGCGGCGGCCAACCTCATCCGCGGCCGCCCGTGGACGAATCCGTTTCTCAATCCCAGGGTGCATGACCTGGGAAAAATCTTCCCCCTCCTCCATGAGGCCGGTTGCACCCGCCCCCACGCCGAATTCACCCGTCACGCCGATCTGGATGTCGTGCTTTTCTACGCCCAGAAAGGAGCGTCCGCCATTCGGGCGGCGGCGCCGGCCCCGGAAGAGAAACGCCCGGCGGATTTCATCGACGTCCGGGAAAGAATCGCCGGCGCCTCCATCCCCGAACTGAACGCCGCGGCGGAAGGCTATTATGCGCGGCTGCCGAACTGGGACTACCAGATCGCCAAACCCCTGAGCAGTATCCATGATAGTCCGGCCATTCTGATCAATTTCGCGACGCTCGTTCAGGGTTTGCGGCTGGCGCCTGGATTGACGGCGCTCGATTTCGGAGCCGGCGGCGGCTGGCTCTCGCGCTGGATGACCCAAATGGGCTGTCGGATGATTCTTCTTGACGTCGCCCCAACCGCGCTTCGCATCGCCCGGGAAACATACCGGCGGCTGCCGCCGGTCGGCGCTACCCCGCCGCCGGCTTTCCTGACCTTTGACGGGAGGATCATTCCCCTGGCCGATGAAAGCGTCGACAGGATCATCTGTTTCGACGCCTTTCACCACACGGCCAACCCGCCTCAAATCCTGGCCGAGTTCGCCCGGATTCTGAAACGCGGCGGAATCGCCGCTTTCGCCGAGCCCGGCCCCGACCATTCGAAGACGGCCGCTTCCCAGTTCGAGATGCGCAACTTCGGAATGATCGAAAATGATATCGATATGGCCGAGATCTGGACGGCCGCCCGAGCCGCCGGTTTCACCGACCTTAAGCTGGCCGGCTTCAACGCCCGGCCTTTCCATATGCGCCTGGCCGAATACGACGACCTTTTGGCCGGCGGAGAGACGCTCGGCTGGTGGACCCAATACACGCGCGAGTCCATGGGCGTCGTCCGCAACTTTTTCCTCTTTAAGGACGCCGGGAACTTCGCCGAAAGCCGGGAATTCGACGGCCTGGCCGTTGCTCTCCGCGCCGAACTCACGGTAAAACGCGATGAGACGCAAGCGCTTGTCGGTGTTCGGGTCCAACTCACGAACATCGGACGGGCCATGTGGCTGCCGTCATCGGTCGGGATCGGCGGCGTGTGGGTCGGCTGCCATCTCTATGACGGCGACGGCCGCCTCCTTGACTTCAACTTCCACACTCAAGCCCTGCCGGGGGCCGTCCCGCCGGGGGGTCAGACGGAGGTGAGCTATGATCTGCCGCCGCTTCCGCCCGGATCATACCAGCTGGAGTTCGATCTTGTGGCCGAGCAGGTCATTTGGTTCTCCCAGGCGGGTTCCTCCACCGTCCGGCTGCCGCTGCGGATCGATGAACGGCCATAGGAGGCATTCGAGATGAATATTCTTTTCATCGTAGTCGGGGCGGTCATTGTTTATGTGATCGCCTACCGGATCTACGGCACATTCCTGGCGAAGAAGGTTTTCCAGCTTAACGACGCGCGCCGGACTCCGGCGGTCGAGATGAATGACGATGTCGATTACATCCCGACGGAACCGAAGTTTCTCATGGGTCAGCATTTCTCAGCCATCGCCGCGGCCGGCCCCATCACCGGACCGATCCTCGCCGGCATCATGTTCGGCTGGGTGCCGGCGCTGATCTGGATCATCCTCGGATCCATTTTTATCGGAGGCGTGCACGATATCGGCGCCTTGATCGCCTCCGTGCGCCACAAGGCCCGCTCGATCACCGTGGTCATGCGGCAAAACGTTTCGCGGCGGGCCTGGATTCTGTTCATGATCTTTATCTGGATCACGCTGGTCTATGTCATCGTCGCCTTTACGGATATCACGGCCAGTTCTTTCGTCGGTGTGGTCACTCTCGATAACGGCCAGAGCGTCGGCGGCGGGGCCATCGCCTCCTCGTCCCTGCTCTACCTGGCCCTGCCGGTGATCATGGGCTTTCTGCTCAGGTACGCCAAGCTCAAGCTGACCTGGGCCACTTTCATTTTCCTGCCCCTGGTCGCCGTGGCGATTTGGGGCGGCCGGTATATTCCTCTCGACCTGACGGCGATCCTTCACGTTCAACCCCTCGCGGCCCAGAAGCTTTGGGATGTCTTTATTCTGGCGTACTGTTTTGTCGCCTCGATCCTGCCCATGTGGATGCTTCTGCAACCGCGCGGCCACCTGGGGGGTTATTTTCTTTATGCCGCTTTGATCTCGGCCGCCATCGGCGTCATTTTCGGCGGCTACAAAATCTCCTACCCGGCGTTCACCAACCTTTCGGGCGGCGCGGGGAAGTTCTGGTTCCCCATGTTCCCGCTGTTGTTCATTACCGTGGCCTGCGGCGCCTGTTCGGGTTTCCATGCGCTTGTCGGTTCCGGCACGACCTCCAAACAACTCAAGAAGGAAAGCGACGCGAAGATCATCGGCTACGGCTCGATGCTGTTGGAAGGATTGGTCGCCGTCATCGCCCTGGCCTGCGTGATGATCCTGGCCAAAGGAGACGCGCTGACCGGGAAAGCGCCGAACTTCATCTACGCCTCAGGAATCGGCCGCTTCCTGGAATTGATCGGCATTCCGGCCGTGTTCGGCATCTCCTTCGGATTGATGGCCTTCACCACCTTTGTCTACGATACGCTCGACGTCTGCACCCGCCTCGGCCGCTATATCGTGGAGGAGCTGACCGGCTGGCGCAGCCTTTGGGGCAAAATCTTCGCCACCGCCGTGACGGCGGGTGTTCCGCTCTTCTTCGTCACGCGCACGGTGCTGGATGCCAAAGGCATTCCCATCCCTGCCTGGAAAGTGTTCTGGAATGTGTTCGGGGCTTCGAACCAGCTTCTTGCCGGCCTGGCCTTAATCGGCATCACCGTTTGGCTGCTGAATACGGCTCCTCATCGCAAAGTGTGGATCGTCACATTCGTCCCGGCCGTGTGGATGTTCGTGATGAGCAACTGGGCGCTGATGCGCATGGTGTACGACGGCTGGTTCAAAAACGGAACTTTTGCTCTGACGGCGGATCCTGTGCCATATGTGGCGGTCATCTTGATCGGGCTGACAGCCTTGATGGCCATCGAGACGATCAGGGCCTTGTGGAGAAAAACTTCCGTCTCAAACCAGCCTGCCGAGAACTTGGCCGGGGATTGAGCCGGTCGTGTTGGTTCAAGAATAAGATTGAAGCATGACTTGTTTTCTCGCGCGTTTCTTGACATGGATTCGCGGCCGGGAATATCATTCCACTCTCCAAATGTTCACGGAATCGGAGGACAGATGAAAAAACGCGCGCTATTGTTCATTGCCGGTTTATTCGTTCTGGCCGCTGTCGTCGTCAGCTTTCAGACGCCCGCCAAAACTCAGGACGATCCGGTCGTCAAGAAGATCATCGAAATCGGAACGCTCAACAACCAGGTCATGACCTGGAACGACTATGCCAGCAACCGCTTCGGCGGCCGCGAGTCGGGCACGAACGCCTACAACGACGCGGCCGAATGGGCGGTCTGGCAGTTCAAGCAATGGGGGCTCGAAGCCGAGCTCGACGAGGCCGGTGAGGTCCCGGTCGGCTTCAACCGCGGCCCCTGGTTCGGCAAGATGATCAAGCCGGCCGAGAAAGCGCTTCAATTCGGCACGCCCAGCTTCACCGCGGGGACCAAGGGCGTTCAGCGCGGACCGGTCGTCATCCTGAAGGCCGATCCCTTCTCCATCCCGGGCCGCGGCGCGAATCCGGAGAACGTCGAGAAAAAGCGCCTCGCCGTCGAAGCGGCCATCGCCGAGGTCACGGCCAACAAGGCCGCTTATAAAGGCGCCTGGATCCTGATCCCGGGCGAAAGCACGGGTTTCGCCCGCGACGGCCGCCGCGGCACATCGGAGTATTCCGACGCCAAGCTCATCCCTCCGCTCACTCGGATGATGGTCGAGGCCGGCGCTTTGGGCACCATTCAGCTCTCCAAAACGGAACCGTTCCGGATGCTGGACGGATATGTCGAGTCCTGGGACAAGCTTCCCGTCCTGCCCGACATCAAGCTGGCCGAGAGCCAGTATAATGAGATCAAGGGATTGGTCGAGAAAGGGGAGAAGGTCGAGCTCGAGTTCGACATCCGGAACTGGTTCAAGATGGGACCGATCAAATACCATAATGTCGTGGCGATGCTCCGCGGGACGACCTACCCCGACGAATATATCCTGATGGGCGGCCATTACGACTGCTTCAGCTCCGCGACCGGGGCCGTCGACGACGGCTCGGGCTTCGCTCCCGCCATGGAGGCCATTCGCCTCATCCGGGCCGCCGGCGGCCAGCCGAAGCGCTCCATCATCGTCATGCTCTTCGCGGCCGAGGAGTCCGGCCTGATCGGTTCGCAGATGTGGCTGAAGAAGCATCCCGACATGCAGTCGAAGATCTTCATGATGATCAATCGCGACGGCAGCCCGAGCGCCATCACCGGAGCCTCCGTTCCCGAGACGTGGTTCGCGGGCATTCAAAGGATCACCGAGCCTCTCGTGAACCTGAACGCGAAGTGGCCGTTCAAGCTTGAAAGAGGCCTGCCCAGGGCGCACGCGACGAGCCCGGGCGGCACGGATTCCTCGTCGTTCGAGATGATGAGCATCCCCACGCTGAGCTTCAGGAACCAGACGAACTATGTTTACAACCACGCCTGGCACACCCTTTATGACACCTATGGCGAGCTTGTGCCCTACACCGAGCACCAACAGCATTCCGCGCTGGTCACCGCGGTCGTCGCCTACGGCGCGGCCAACCTCGAAAGACCGCTCCCGCGCGAGGGCGTCTACCTGGCCGACGGCTTATACGCCGCTATCGCCATCGGGCCGGCCGACGCGCCGATGCAGATCATGACGACCCTCGACTATATCAGCGCTCCCCTGCAGACGGCGAACTTCATCCGCATCGTCGAAGGGAAAGCCGCTGCCGCCGGCCAGCGGGGCATGGGCCCCGGGCCGGCCGGTCCTCCCGCCGGCGGCCGGGGAGCGGGCGCCCCGGGCCAACCGCGGCCGGAGGTCCCGCCGATCGGCATGATCGACATCGGGGACAAGATGATCAAGGGCGTGGTCGTGTCCGAGATCCAGAAGTCGGTGGCGGTCGCCAGGCTGCCGCTCACCCCCAATCCGGCGCTCAAGCACGACGCCGCGGGCATTCTCGGCGTCTCGGGCCCGAACGCGTTCTATCTCATACTTCAAAAGAATCCGGCGCTCGACAAAACGTCCACCGCGATCGGAAAGACGATTGCCGGGCTCGACCTGCTGCCGAAGGTGAAAAAGGGAGATGCGATCAGGAGCGTCCGGATCGTCCGGGTGGGCCAGGCGGCGCGCGATTTCAAGACGGACGACGAGGCCTTCAAGAAATTGCTCGAACCGGCGAAATAAGAGGAGCCGGGCGTAAATACGCTGCGCAAAAAAAAACTCCGGGGCCATGCCGGAGCGCCCGAAGGGCGACGGGCTGACGGCCGAGCCTTTCGCGGAGGTCTCTCCTTAGGAGAGGACACGCCCGTCGCGAGTCCGAATGAGCCCGGCGTGGACATGGTCGTCCTCTTTCGTTAGAATGGGCGGGCGCCGAGCCGGCGGATGACGATGTCGCGATCCTTCGACGAAAAGTACTTCGAGAAGCGTCTCTATCGCGAGATCCCGAATTCTCCGAGAAACCGAAAACGGATCCGGGAAGTCCTCCGCCGCGAGTCCTCCGGCCGGCTGCTCGAAATCGGATGCGCTCAGGGCGGCTTTCTCGAACAGGCGGGACGATATTTCGACGTCGAGGGGGGCGATATTTCCGAATACGCCATTCGTTCCCTCCAAGCCCGTTTCGGCTCACGGGTCTTTCATTTCGACATCGAAAAAGACGACCTTCCGGCCGGCGCTTATGACGTGATCGTCGCCTTTAACGTTTTGGAGCACTTGAAGAATCCGCCGGCGGCACTGGCGAGGATCAGATCCGGTCTAAGACAGGGCGGCCTTTTCCTCGGCTCCGTTCCCAACAATGGCGGGCCGGTCGGCCGGATGGCAACGCTCATCGGCAACGTTTTGGACCGGAGTCATTGCTCGACCTGGACGCCAGGCCGATGGAAAGAGGCGTTTCTCGCCGCGGGGTTTTTGAGCGTCGAGCTCTTCGGTGAAATCAACCGGGGCCGCAACCATAGCCTATACGTGAAACATCCCGCCTGGAAATTCGTCGCGATCGGCCTGATCTTCGCCTGCCGGGCTTGATCTGCGGCCGACAGTGAAAAAGGGGCCGCGTCTCTTTCCCTTTTCTCCCGGTTGCATTATCATGGGCGTGCCCAGAAGGGCTTATCAAAAGAATGAGCCTTTATTTCCTTAGAGAACTCGTCATTCTGCTGGCGGTCGCCGTCGTCATCATTTATATCTCCCACAAGATCAAGCTCCCGCCCGTCGTCGGGTTCCTTCTGACCGGGATCCTGATCGGCCCCGGCGGTTTCTCTCTGGTGAAGGACACGCGCACGATCGATGGCCTGGCCGAGATCGGTGTGGTCATGCTCCTCTTCAACATCGGGCTCGAATTCACCCTGGACCGAATGAAGCGGATCCAGAAAATTTTTTGGATCGGCGGCGGGCTCCAGGTCATGCTGACCACTTCGGCGGCCGTCCTTGTCCTTGTCCTGCTCCGGATCCCCATGAAGGACGCGGTGTTTTACGGTTTTCTGGTATCCCTGAGCAGCACGGCCGTCGTCCTCAAGATCCTTTCCGACCGGGGCGAGATCGACGCGCCGCAGGGGAGGATCTCCTTCGGCATTCTGATCTTTCAGGACCTGGCCATCGTCCCCATGATCGCCCTCGTCCCCGTCCTGGCCAACGTCCGAGCCGCGTCGCCGCTGTCCATTTTGTCCCGGTTCCTGCTGAGCACGGGGGCGATCGCGGCCGTTTTCGCCGTCGCCCGTTTCCTCATGCCGAAGGTCCTTCACTTGGTCGTCGGGACCAGGATTCGGGAGATCTTCCTTCTCGCTTCCTTGTTCGCTTGCTTGGGAATGGCCCTGTTGACGTCCTCGCTCGGCCTGTCTCTGGCCCTCGGGGCGTTCCTGGCCGGGGTCATCATCTCGGAGTCGGACTATAGCAGCCAGGTGGTCTCCGACATTCTGCCGTTCAAAGACGTCTTCAACAGCCTTTTCTTCATCTCGATAGGGATGTTGCTCCACATTGGAGACCTCTGGAATTCCAAAGGGATCGTGGCCGGATTGGTCCTGTCGATCTTCCTCCTGAAAGCGGCGGTCGTCTTCCTGGCGGTCCGGATCCTCGGCTATGACTCGCGGCTCTCCCTGCTCACGGGACTGGCCCTGGCCCAGGTCGGCGAATTCTCCTTCGTCCTGGCGGGCGTCGGCCGGTCGAACGGTCTTTTACCCGAAAATATTTTTCAGGTGTTCCTTGCCTCGTCCATCTTGACCATTCTGGCGACGCCTTTCTTCATCCAGATCTCGCCCCGCCTGGTTTCGAGAAAAGAGAAACCGGACGGGCTGGACGGCAAGAATCGGGAAAAAGGAGGGGAGGCGGAGCGGGAACTTCAGGATCACGTGATCATCGCCGGATACGGCCTCAACGGCCGGAATCTAGCCCATGTTCTCAAGGAGGCGGGCGTCGGATATGTCATCCTCGAACTCAATCCGGAAACGGTCCGGGAGGCGGCGAAGCGCGGAGATCCGCATATCTTTGGGGACGCGTCAAGCCGGACCATTCTCAAAAAAGCCGGGATCCAGAGGGCCCGGACGATCGTTTTCGCCATCTCGGATCCCGCCACGACTCGGCGTGGAGTCCGAGCGGCCCGGGAGATGAGAGGGGATGTTTTTATCGTCGTCCGGACGAGATATGCCTCCGAGATCGACGAGCTCTACCGGCTCGGGGCCGACGATGTCATCCCGGAAGAGTTCGAGACTTCGGTCGAGATCTTCACCCGGGTTCTGCAACGGTTTCACATACCTCGGAACATCATCGACGCCCAGGTCAAGATCATCCGCAACGAATGCTATGGGGTTTTGAGAGGCACGTGCGAGGCGGTCAAGCCGTCCTCGGAGAGGCTCTCGGATCTGCTTTCCGCCGGGACGGCCGAGTCCTATTATGTCTCGAAAGGGTCCGGGCCGGCGGGAAAAACATTGGGCGCCATTGACCTTCGAAACCGGACCGGCGCGACCGTGATCGCCGTCGTCAGGGGCGAGGAATCGTTCATCAGTCCCGGGGCCGAATTCTCGGTCGAGGCGGGGGACACGCTGGTCCTCGTGGCCAACCATAGGGACATGAACAGCGCTTTCCACTTCCTGGCGACGGATCAAAGCGCATGAGAGCCCGGCGGGGGCTTGGGAAGAAAGACCGATCGATCTTCAACAGGCCGCGGAGTTCGAGCGAAGCCCATCTCTTTACAATGCCCGTCCTTGCCGGTAGAATAAAGACCTGAAAATTCAATAACCATGAACCGCAGGAGGTCACGATGAAAGGCGACAAAAAACTGATCGATGTCCTGAATTCCCTATTGGCGGACGAGCTGACCGCCATCAGCCAGTATATGGTCCATTCCGAGATGTGCGACAACTGGGGATACGATAAGCTTCACAAGACGATCGAGAAACGGGCCGTCGACGAAATGAAGCACGCCGAGAAGCTCATCGGCCGGATCCTCTTCCTCGAGGGCCTGCCGATCGTCAGCGACTTGAAGAAAATGCACATCGGCGCCGAGATCCCGAAGATGTTCGCTAACGACCACGAATCCGAATCCGGCGCGGTCAAGTCCTACAATGCGGCCATCAAGCTTGCCGGCGATGTCAAAGACTTTGCCACCCGTGAAGTGCTTGAAACCATCCTCAATGACGAGGACGCTCACATCGACAGGATCGAGATGACGCTGGACCAGATCCGGCAGATGGGCCTGCCCGTCTTCCTGACTACGCAGGTCTGACCCGGCCCTTTCTCATCGCTATCGTCGCTTTTTCCAGGGGAGGGAGAAGTCCGTCGATTCCGTTCGGATCAGAACAGATTCTTGGCCCTCAACTCCTTGTAACGGGGATGGGTCTTCAGCGTCTCCCACTGGGGATCCATCTGGAGGTAGGGAATGGAGAGGAGGTCCCAAAGATATTCGCTCGAGGGGATGGAAAGAAGATATTTCAAGTAATCGATGGCCTTGTCTTTGTTGCCTAAAATCGTATGGATCCGGGCCAGGTTACGGACATAGATCGGGCCCTGGGCGGAATCCAAGGAGACGGGATAGAGCCCGGCGGCGATATTCCCTTCTTGAACGGCTTCTTGCCGCCGGCCGAGGAACGCGTAGACGAGCCCCAGGGCGGCGTGGAGCCTTGGATCCTCGGGCCGTTGACCCAGCGCTTTTTCGAGCGCCGGCCTCGCTTTTTCGGCATGGTCTCGGGCCAGATCCGAACGGCCCATGGCCAGGTAGACATCGGCATAAGCCAGATCCTTATGGAAATAGAAGTGCGGTCCCTCGTAGGTCTCGACGGGCATCGAGGCCAGCCGCGAGAGGACCTCGGCGTAGTTGCGGTCGGCCAGGCCGACGGTCAGCCACATGCAGGCCGTCATCATGTGCGGGGGGGCGGCCTCGAGCAGAAGCCGCGCTTTTTTCGGGTCGCCCTCGGCCAGGATGGCGAGGGCGGCCTTCTGCAGCCGAGGCGTCAGAAGTTTCGGATTGATGGATAGGGAGCGGTTGAACCACTCCTCGGCCTGGCCGTACATGCGCATGGCCATATAGGACTGGCCGATCTCATAGGCGAGATGGGCGTAGCGCGGATTGAGCTTGAAGGCCTCTTCCAGGGTTCGCGTCGACCGTTGCCAGAGGCCTTGACACCTCCAGATATAGCCGAGCATTTCGAGCGGCATATTCGGCCGGCCGATCCGAAGCGATTCCAGAAGCTCGATGGCCCGGTCGTAATTCATGAGGCCCCAGTAATAATAAATCGCCAAGGCCAGGCGCGCTTCCGGCAGATCCGGTTGGAGGGCCAGAGCCTTATCAACCGTCGCTCTGGCCTTGGCCAGGCGGCCGTCCGTCCTGTCAAAACCGAAATAATAGAGCCGCGAATGGACCACCGAAGCTTGGGCGAAGGCCAGGGCGAAGCCGGGGTCCAGGCGAGTGGATTTGTCGAACATCTCCAAGGCCGAGCGAAGGTCTTGGAACTTCCACGAGATCCAGGCCTGGCTTTCATATTCGCGGCCCTGGAGGAACAGGTCGTAGGCGACGATGTTCTCCGTCGGCCGGGCGGTCAAGGCCTTGCGTTCGGGCTCGAGGATGGCGATATCCAGCTTCCGGGCGACCTGTTCGGCGATCTCGGATTGGAGGCTGAAAATGTCCTTGGGCGTTTTATCGAAGATTTCTGTCCAGACGTTCGTATCGTCGGAGACCCGGATGAGCTGGGGCGTGATCCTCATCGGTCCGCCGCTTCCCTCGCCCCGGTCCCAGCGGACGGAGCCTTCGAGGACGTAATCCGCTCCGAGCTCCTTCCCGATCTGGGGGATGGTCTTATTGCTTTTTTTATAGGCCATGGAGCTCGTCCGGGAGATGACTCCCAACCCGGGGAGGTTGGACAAGCGGCTTGTCACCTCGTCGGTGAGCCCGTCGGCGATGTACCCATACTGCGGATCCCCGAGGTTTTGGAAGGGCAGAACGGCCAGGATCGTTTCATCGGACGCCGCGGGCGTCTTGCTCCGGTAGACGGTCGCTATGGCCAGACCGGTCAAGAGGATGAGAAGGCCGGAGATCAGGGCCGCGAGCCAGCCTTTTTTCCAGAAAAAGGCGGGAGCGGAGAAAAGGCGCGGCCGTCCGGCGCGGGCCGGGATCTCCGGTGCTTGAAGATCCTGTTCGCAGGCGGACAGTTCGGTCAGGAACGCCTCGGCGCTCTGACATCTCCCGGCCGGATCCTTTTCCAGGCATTTGAGAATCAGGCAGCCAAGGCGCTGGGGGACATGGCCGGCCAGCTCGCGCGGATCCCGCGGTTTGGCTTCGATGTGTTTAATGGCCAGGCTGAAATAGGTCTGACCTTCGAACGGGAGCGATCCGGTGACCATCTCATAGAGGATAACGCCCAGGGAATAGATGTCGGAACGGGCGTCGAGAGGCTGGCTTTTCGCCTGTTCGGGCGACATGTATTCGGGCGTTCCCGTGTCCAGGCTGTTCCCGCTCTTCAGCTCTCCGTTCAGCGTTCCGGCGATCCCGAAATCGAGGATCCGGGCGCAGCCCGCGCCGTCGATCATGATATTGCTCGATTTCAGGTCGCGGTGGATGATGCCGAGCCGGTGGGCTTCGGACAAGCCTTCGCCGACCTGGCGGGCGATCGCGACGGCGGTTTTGGGGTTGAGCTGCTGGGTCATGCGGAGGACGCTCTTGAGGTCCTGACCGGAAATAAATTCCATGGTGATAAAGCAGGAAAGGCCGGTTTCGCCGAAATCATAGACCCGGCAGATGTTTTTATGGGAGATCCGGCGGGCGAGGCGGATCTCCCGGTGGAAGAATTCGACCGATTTCCGATTGGAGGTCCAGTTCGGCTTGAGGACCTTGAGGCTCACGACGTCGTGGATCTTCTCGTCCCGCGCTTTATAGATGGTGCCCATGGCGCCGGTCCCGATCTCTTCGATGATCCGGTACCGCCCTGCGTACATCTCGCCGGTGGACAGCTTATCCGCGGCGGCGAACAGGGTCGTCGACTCGGGACCCGGCGCGGGCGCCATCGCTCCCAGAGGAGCGGCGCACATCCGGCAATACCGGGCCCCCTCGAGATTATCGAACCGACAGGCCGGGCACTCCATGGTCGCCGCTTTCGTCCTTGTTCTCAGATCGGGGATCGGTCCTCCGGGACGACCGTGATCCTCGCTTTCATTTCTCTCCATATGGATATACGTCCGATCAGACCAAAGGGATGCGCCTGCCCGGAAATAGTCCGCGTGGTTCGGTCCCGGCGCGTCGTTCTTTGATGCTCACCCGTCAGTCTCCGTCCCGGTCCATTTTGGGATTCTCCTGTCATCCTTAATTGCAATTATCATGCCAAGGTTGTTCTTAGGGGAGAGGAGGACGCTTGTCTATAAAAAGGCAAAAGAATTTACATGCGGGATTTACGAAAACGAGGCTGTCCAGGCACGCGATCTGTTGACTTGGCCGGCTATTGGCGATATAAAAATCCTAGGCGAAACCAATGCCCGTTCTGATTCTCAAGGAAAAAGAGTCCTCTCCCCGGATCATCCCGCTGACGAAACCGACGATCACCATCGGGCGGAGACCCGCGAACGACATCGTCGTTGCGGACCCGTACGTTTCCCGGAACCACGCCGAGGTGATCGCCCTGGCCGACGGCAACTATGAGATCCGTGATCTCGGCGGACGGCATCCCGTCCGAGTCAACGACAAGCTCATTTCGCGGCACCGGCTCCGCGATAAGGACAGAATCGAGATCGGCGGCTCGACCTTGCTTTTTTGTCAGGAAGAACCGGACGCGGGGGCCAAAATCGAGTTGTCGCTGGAGGACGCCGCGCCGAAGGTGTTGGTCGAGATCCTCGCCCTCGACACGCGCCAAACGCTCCTGTTCCGGGGCGACGACCTCCGGAGCAAGGACATGAGGCCGCTTCGGCTGGACCATCAGCGCTTGATGCTCCTCTATGAATTCGCGAATTCCGTTCATGCTCACATCGAAGATCCCTCCCGCCTCCTTGAGGAATTCCTGAACGCGAGTTTCAGCTCGCTGGACGCCGAACGCGGTTTCGTAGCGCTGGTCGATGAAGCCAGCGGCGAGCTGACCTTTGATCTCGTCCGGGACAGCTCCGGGCAGGGACAAACGGGAAAGCTCGAAGTGAGCCGGACGATCGTCCATAAGGCCTTGAAGGAGGGGATCTCCGTTCTCACCCTGGATGCGCTCAAGGATGAGAGGTTCGGGGACGCTCAAAGCATCCAAGAGTATGAGATCCGCTCGGCCGTCTGTGTACCGCTTCTGTCCAACGACAAAGTTCTTGGGGTGATCTATCTCGACAACCGGGCCTCCGCGGGCCGGTTCGATGAGGATGATCTGGTCTTTCTGATCGCCCTCGGCCATTTGGCCGGCCTGGCCTTGGGGAACGCCCATCTCCACCGCCAGGTCGTCCAAGAGAATCTCCGCCTCGTCGAAGCCCTGAAGCCGAAATTCGATCTGGTCGGCGCCTCGGACAAGATGGCCCAGGTCTTCAACGTCATCAAAAAGGCCGCTCCGGCCGATATCACCATCATGATCGAAGGCGAAACGGGCACCGGCAAGGAATTGGCGGCCAAAGCCATCCATGCCCTGTCGCCGCGCCACGACGAACCCTTTGTCGCGGTCAACTGCGCGGCCATCCCCAAAGAGCTGATCGAGAGCGAACTGTTCGGGCACGAAAAAGGGGCTTTCACCGGAGCCTTCAGCGCCCAAGAAGGGAAATTCGAGCTGGCCGACGGCGGCACGATCTTTTTGGACGAGATCGGCGATATGAGTCTCGAAACGCAGGCCAAGGTTCTCCGCGCCCTGGAGGAGCGGGAGATCCAGAGAGTGGGCGGATCCCGGCCTTTGCCGGTGGATGTCCGGGTCATCGCCGCCACGAATAAAGACCTCCAGAAAGCAATCGCGGAGGGAAGGTTCCGCGAGGACCTCTTCTATCGCTTGAACGTGGTTTCCCTCAAGATGCCGCCCCTCCGGGAACGCCCCGAAGATATCCTTCTCCTGGCCGAGGCCTTCATGGCCGGCCGGGCCAAATCGATCTCGCCGAAAGCCCGGCAGAGGCTGCTCTCGTACGACTGGCCGGGAAACGTCCGCGAACTGAAAAATTGCATCGAACGGGCCGTGATCAT